>Ga0209802_1003638_pt1 | contig 10298 bp, 10 predicted proteins | sample GraSoiAngelo_129_FD_185886 | JGI IMG/M metagenome (GOLD analysis project Ga0209802, IMG submission 185886) | Grasslands soil microbial communities from the Angelo Coastal Reserve, California, USA - 14_0927_12_40cm (SPAdes) (version 2) | ecosystem: Environmental > Terrestrial > Soil > Grasslands ... | reverse complement strand
CGTTCGAGATCTTCCGGCAGTCTTCTCCGTGGAGGTCCAGACGCTGGCGTGATTCGCGTCGTGCTGCCTACGCATCTGCGGAAACTGGCGAAGGTGGACGGCGAGCTGCGGCTCGACGTCCAGGGGCAACCGACACAGCGCTCGGTACTGGACGCCCTGGAGGCGAGCTACCCGATGCTGCGTGGCACCATCCGCGACCAGGTGACCTTCAAGCGCCGGCCATTCATCAGGTTCTTCGCCCTGGAGCAGGACCTTTCCAATGAATCGCTCGACGCCCCGCTACCCGAGCCCGTTGCGAAAGGGAGCGAGCCGATTCTGGTCGTAGGGGCCATGGCCGGCGGCTAGGACAAGACCTCCAGGTCCAAAAAGCCCGCTTGTTTTCCTGTGATCTGCTTGACCGTTTCGCGAGCACCTACCAGATCGCGATCGTGACCTGGGCGCATCCGGGCGAGCGCGTACACAGCACGGTGGTATGGGCGGTCGTTGGCCAGGACCGGGCGAGCGTCTACGTCCGTTCTGTCCGGGGCCAGCGAGGCCGCTGGTATCGGGAGTTGCTGACAAATCCCGAAGGAGAGGCTGTCGTCGCCGGCGAACGTGTCTCCCTACGGGCTGTGCCGGTTACGTCGGCCGACGAGATAGAGCGTGCGAGCACAGCGTTCCGTCAAAAATATGCGAGGGGAGGGTCCCATCTGTTTGCGATCGTGCGACCCGAAGTCCTCGCTGCAACGCTTCGGCTGGAGCCACGAAGCTCGATTTCCTAGACTGGGTTTCAGTATGGCGATGACCGCGGCCGTCAAGACCGAGCGCAGCCCATGGATCATCCTGCTGGTCCTCTGCCTTGGCTTTTTCATGATCCTGCTCGACCTGACCATCGTCAACGTCGGGATCCCCAGCATCATCGCCAGCCTGCGCGCCGGCCTCGACGAAATCCTCTGGGTGCTGAACGCCTACATCCTGGTCTACGCGGTTCTCCTGATCACTGCCGGGCGGTTGGGCGACATGTACGGACCGAAAAACCTCTTCTTGATCGGCCTGGTGGTGTTTACGGGAGCGTCGATCGCGTGCAGCCTGGCCCAGAACCCCGGCCAGCTGATCGCAGCCCGGGCGGTCCAGGGCGCCGGGGGCGCGATCTTGACCCCCCAGACCCTCACCATCCTGACCAACATCTTTGCTCCCAACCGAAGAGGTGCAGCCTTTGGCGTCTGGGGGGCCGTGGCCGGGGTTGCATCGGTGACCGGTCCAACCCTGGGCGGTTTTCTGGTCACCAACTTCAACTGGCAGGCGATTTTCTGGGTCAACGTCCCGGTGGGCATCGTCACCCTCGTCCTCGGTGTTTGGCTGCTTCCCGATATCCGGTTCGGCCGGAAGCTGAATATGGACCCGGTGGGAGTCGTGCTGGCCACCGCTTCCCTCTTCGCCCTCACCTTCGGCCTGATCGAAGGGCAGAGATATCACTGGGGGCCGATTGCCGAAACCGCCACCTTCGACACGGCTGGGGGCCACTGGGGACTGATCAGCATCCCGGGCTTGTTTGTCGCCAGCGCTCTGTTTTTTGGTCTATTCCTCCTCTGGCAGCGCGGTCAGGCGCAGCCGCTGGTCCCGTTCAGCCTGTTCCGGGATCGCAACTTCGCCATCGGAAACGCGATCGCGGCCATTGTCTCCTTTGGCATGCTCGGCCTTTTCCTGCCTCTTAGCATCTTTCTCCAATCGGTCCTGGGCTTCACCGCTCTCAAGGCCGGCCTGACGTTCGCGCCCATGTCCCTGACCTCCATGGTGGTGGCGCCCTTCTCCGGCCGTGCCACGGACCGGTTCGGGGGAAAGTACATCCTGATGGGCGGCCTGACGCTATTCGCGTTGGGTATGGGCCTGGTGATCTGGACCGCATCACTCAATGCCGATGCCCTGACCTTCACCCTGCCGTTCATCGCGGCGGGGCTCGGCCTGGGCTGTACTTTTGCGCCCATGACAACGGTGACCATGCGTCGGGTCGATCCACGCCTGGCGGGAGCGGCATCGGGGGTTTTGAACACGATCCGGCAGCTCGGCGGGGTCATCGGTAGTGCCATCGTCGGCGCCATCCTGCAGAACCGGCTTGCCAGCGAGCTGGTCAGCCAGGCCCAGGCTCAGTCGGTAGACCTGCCGGCTCCGTTCCGATCCCAATTCGTCACCGGAATCGCCCAGGCTGCCAGCGGCCCGCCCCAGGCGGCTGCCCAGGTTCACCAGGTGGCCCATCAGGTCTTTGGCACCGCCTACCTGAACGCCATGCGCCCCGCGCTCGCGGTGCCGATCGGGTTGATGATTTTGGGGGCGCTATTGACCGGCCTGATCGTGAGGCGGAAGCACTTCGCCCAGGCTGCCCCCCAGGCCGCGCCGGCCGCCGTCTGACCTGGCCAGCGCGTGATGCGCGCCGGTAAACCTAGCTGCTGTACAGGTCGAGCACCAGGCGAAAGGGGTGCCCGCCAGACGGCGTCATGGTGAAAACCACCGGGCGCACGGTGCGTTTGAGATCGATGGTGATCATCAGGTCGGCTCCCGCCTGGACCGCGTGCTCGACAGCGGCCACCTGGATACTGTGGACCCCGCTTAACGGAACACTCGCGCCGGTCGTGTTCCGGAAGGTAACCACCAGGTGGAGGTCATCGGGGCGAGTGACCACGATGGCGGGCAATCCGCTCCCGGACAGGTCGAAAACCAGCCGAGTGAACGTCGCGAGGGCGCTGCCCGGCCGCAGCCGGACCACGGTGTCCCCGGTCGCGCCGTCCCCGACCCGCGCAACCACCGCGGCCGCGATTGACGGGATTGCCGATGGGCTGGTACTCGGTGTGAGCCTGGGGGTGGCCGAGGCCGATGCCGACGCGCGCGCCGCCCCGGTGGCCGCCGTCCTGACCCCTGAGGTTTTCAAGAGACCCCCACTCTCGTAAAGCACGGCCGCCAGCAGGACACAGGCGGCCGCTCCCAGCCCCACCGCGATCCGCATCACGTTGTCGGATCGCGGGGGTGGAGCTGCTCGGGTCGTCTCAGGAAGCTCGGCGGCTGCCTCGAGGTCCTGGTTGGCCGCCGGCGCTTCGACGAGAGGCGGGTATTCGGACGCAAGCGGTTCGGCCTGCACATCGGGTGACCATTCAAGGACGGGTTGTTCGACGGGCGGCGGCGGCGGCGGCAGCTGGTGCGAGTCGACGGGGACCTCCTTGACGGGACCGGCGAGCATCTCGGGTATCGCTGCGGTCGGTGCCTGGTCCAGCTCGGGCTCGATGACAAGCGACTCAATCGCAGGCTCTTCTGCAAATAGGGCGCCGGCAGGCTCGTCGCGGTAGCCCCGGACCGGGTGGATCGCAGGCAATGCCACCGGCCGCGCCTCCCACGGGCTGTCGCGGAAGATTTCGCGCTCGAGCTCGCTCAGCGGATCCGGCACCTCGGCCACGTTGGCGGGTTCATACGGTGGTGGCTGGACCGGGATCTCCATCATGGTGGTCCCAGAGACTTCGGTCTCAACCGGCGGTGGCCGGAAATCGTACGGGCGCACCACGGATATCTCGCGAACGTTTTCCGGGACGGCAATTGCATAGGCCTGGTCAATGGCGGGGCCCGCGAGGGGCGTGCTGGGGAGCCGGCCGACTCGCAGCAGCATCTCGCGAAATTCTTCGACTCGCTGCCGGCAGGCATCGCACCGAAGCAGATGGTCGCGGGCCCACTCGAGCTCTTTCCCCTGCAGCTGGTCGTCCAGCACCGCACTGGGTGAGATCCGGGTGCATCTGTTTCGCTCAGAACTTGATGTAGTCATAAATCTCCCCCAGCTCGGCGCGGCTACGGTCGAGCGTGTGCACCAGCTTGCGAACGGGAATGTCGAGGACCTCCGAAAGCTCCTCATAGGAGAGTCGGACAAAATCCCGGAGCAGGACGGCCGCCCGGGCGTCGAGCGGCATGGCCGCCAGGGCTCGCTGAATCGTGTCTTTGCGCAGGGCGCGGCTCGCCTCCTGCCGGGGAAAGCCCTCCAGTACCACGCCGGTCGACCGCCGGCGCCGAAACCACCTGCGGGGCTTGAGCGACCGACGGCTCAGCTCGGTCGCGATCCGATAGATCTCCGCCCGGGGGAAGGCCTGGTTTGCGTGCGAGCGCGGATCGTGGAAAGCGAGACGCATGGCTTCGCAAGCGATGCCGGGAGCATGGTCCATGCTGTCGGTCAGGCGAGCCACGTAGTTCACCAGGAGGGGAAAATCAGCGTAGAACTCGCGCTCCAGCGTGTGCGCACGCGAGCGACCGGCCGGTGCCTGGACGTGAACCTGATCCATTACTGCAACGTCGGCTTAGACGCGTGCAGTCTACACCAATTCGACCAGGTCTCCCAGGGCGAATATGGCGCGAATTGCAGCCTGATCATCTCTGAAAAGGTCCGCGGGAAGCCCGATATCGGCCAGGAAGACTCGTCCAGCAGCCTTGCTGCCGAGCAGGCCCGGCTTGGGCAGACCCAGGGTCACGGTGAAGCTGGCCTTGACGCAATGGTCCGCTCCGGCGCCGGTATCCGCTTCCAGGCCCGACGGTATGTCGATGGCTACGACCGGAGCACGCGCCCGGTTGATGGCCTCGATCAGCCTCGCTTCCAGGGGTCGTAGGGGCAGGCGTACGCCCGTACCTAGAAGCCCGTCGATGATAACGTCCGCATCCAGCTCGATCGGCGCGGCTCGGGCGTCCGTCCAGTCGATGCCGAGCGACTGGACTGTGCGCAGATGACGGGCGGATAGCGAGGTTTCGCTGCTGGGCTGTATCCCGACGACCCTTACCCGGGCGCCGCGCTGCCGGAGGTAGCGGGCGCTCACCATGGCGTCGCCGCCATTGTTTCCCGAGCCGCTGACGACGGCAATCCGTTTTCCATCGACGCCTCCAAACAGGGAGGCAACCAGTCGAGCGGTTTGGAGACCGGCCGCCTCCATCAGCTGGATCGGCTCGACGCCGAATCGGGTTACCGCCTCCGCGTCTGCCTGGCGCATGCCAGCTGCCGTCGCCGTCGGTACCGCGCCAACCGGGACCCTGGGAAAGGTCACGTGACCAGCAGCGTTTCCCCTGGCTTTACCCGCAGCCGGTTGGCCGCCGACGCTTCTCGCACCGCAAACTCCACCCGACCGCTGCTCCCAAGGAGGGCTAGCAACTCGTTCGGCTCTCCCTCCTCGTAGGTCCGCACCGGCCGCAGCCGGGTGCCATTCACGGCCCGCAGGCTCTTGACGGTTCGGGGAGGAAGGTTGGTGACGACGTTGCCGAAATGGTCGCAATGCAGGACGAGGGTCTGCCAGGCTTCCCCGACCTTTACCGCCGCTATTTCCGGCAGGCGCACCAGGGCGTGATTGGATATCCGGCCGAGCTCCTTGAGGGGCGTACCGCCGGAGACTCGTCCGGCGGCCGGGCCGAAGACATCCCGGCCGTGAAAGGTGGCGCTGGCATGCCCGCCAGCTGCCAGCTCGACAGCCCGGCTTGGCGGTTCGCCGATGAAGCTGAAGACCCCGTTGTCGGGTCCCACGTAGTAATGGTCGGCGGACAGGAATGCGAGGCCTCTGCGGATCCCGCCGACCCCCGGGTCGACCACCACCAGGTGCACCGTCCCGGCCGGAAACGAGTGCCAGGCGCTATCCAGGAGATAAGCCGCCTGGGCGATGGCGAAGGCGCTGACTGCGTGGCTGACGTCCACGATGTTCGCCCTCGGGTTCGCCGTCAGGATGGCGCCTTTCATCGCGGCGACGTAGGCGTCCTCGGTCCCGAAGTCGGTCAGCAGCGTGACTATCCCGCTGGGTGTGAGCACCTCGGCAATCGTAAGCGCTTCCGGTGAATAAAGAAGAAGCCGCCCGGCGGGGCGGCTTCTCTCGGCTGTTTCGGCCTAGTAGTCCGGCATCGACGGCGCCGGCGCTGGCGCCTTCTTCTCCGGGATATCGGAGACGAGCGCTTCGGTGGTCAGCAGCATGGCAGCGATGCTCGCCGCGTTCTGCAGCGCCGACCGGGTCACCTTGGTGGGGTCGATGATCCCCGCCTTGACCATGTCGACGTATTCACCCTTGTTGGCGTCGAAGCCCATGCCCCTGGCGAGGCTCTTGACCTTCTCGACCACCACCGAGCCTTCCCAGCCGCCGTTGTTCACGATCTGGCGAAGGGGCTCTTCTAGCGCCCGCCGCACGAGCTGGAGCCCGGTGGCTTCGTCGCCCTCGAGCTTGAGCTTGTCGAGCGCCTTGATGGAGTGAACCAGTACCGCGCCGCCTCCCGGAACGATCCCTTCCTCGACGGCGGCCCGGGTGGCCGACACGGCATCCTCCATCCGGTGCTTCTTCTCCTTAAGCTCGGTCTCGGTCGCTGCGCCAACTTTGATCACGGCGACGCCTCCGGCGAGCTTGGCCAGCCGCTCCTGAAGCTTCTCCTTGTCCCAGTCGGAGGTGCTCTTCTCGATCTCGGCCTTGATCTGGTTGATCCGGCCTTTGATGTCATCCTGCTTGCCCCCGCCCTCGACGATCGTCGTGTCGTCTTTCGTGATGTTCACCTTCCGGGCCTTGCCCAGCTGGTCGAGCCGGACCGCGTCCAGCTTGAGGCCGAGCTCTTCCGAGATCACCTGGCCGCCGGTCAGGATCGCGATGTCCTGAAGCATGGCCTTGCGGCGATCGCCGAAGCCGGGCGCCTTGACGGCGACCGCGGTGAATGTGCCGCGCAGCTTGTTGACGATCAGGGTAGCGAGAGCCTCGCCCTCGACGTCCTCGGCGATGATCAGCAGCGGCCGGCCGCTCTGCACGACCTTTTCGAGCACGGGAAGCAGGTCTGCCACGGCAGAGATCTTCTTCTCGGTGATCAGGATGTAGGGATCCTCGATGGTCGCTTCCATCCGGGTGGTGTCTGTGACCATGTACGCGGAGATGTAGCCCTTGTCGAACTGCATCCCGTCTACGAGCTTCAGCTCGTCTTCGATGCCCTTCGACTCCTCAACCGTGATCACACCGTCCTTTCCGACCTTCTCCATCGCGTCGGCAACCTTCTCGCCGATCGCCGGGTCGGCGGCCGAGATCGAGGCGACCTGGGCGATCTTCTCGCGATCAGAGATCTGGACTGACTGTTCCTTGATCGCCTTGACTACCTCATCTACGGCTTTCTGGATACCGGATTTCAGCAACATCGGGTTGGCGCCGGCGGTGACGTTGCGAAGTCCATCACCGATGATGGCAGCGGCCAGCACGACCGAGGTGGTGGTGCCGTCGCCCGCGATGTCGTTGGTCTTGCTCGCCACTTCCTTGACCAGTTGGGCGCCCATGTTTTCGAAGGGATCCTCCAGCTCGATCTCCTTGGCGATGGTGACCCCGTCGTTCGTGATGGTGGGGGAGCCGAACTTCTTGTCGAGCACGACGTTGCGGCCCTTGGGGCCGATCGTAATTCGTACGGCGTCAGCCACCTTGTCGACGCCTCGCTTGAGCGCCTGCCGGGCGTCCGAGTCATATGCGAGTTGTTTCGCCATAAATCGTCCTCCTTCCTGATATAGCTGAGATGTGCGCGGTCCGGATTTTCCGACGGGTTGGTAACCGAATTTTAGCACTCCTAGGCGGAGAGTGCTAGCAGTCGCCCCGGGGGAGCGCCAGCCTCGGATCGCCCCCGGAGGCGAGGGCCAATAAAGGCCCGAGCCGTGCCTGCCGGCCCAAAGCGCGTGTCGGATCACGCGCGAGTGAGGCCGTAGAATGATTGGCCCATGCCTGATTGTCCGCTTCATCGCGTACACGAGTCCTGGCTGCAGCCATGAGGCGGTCGCCGCGCCGGCCCGGCCGGGCGGTCGCCTGGGGCGTCGCCATCGGGGTCGGAGCCGTGGTCCTGCGAGAGCTGGTCCGCCCCCGGGATCAGCAGGCCCAGCTGATCGATTGGGCCCGGGTGGAAGAAGGCGCCCTTCGCCGGTGCGGTGAGGATCGCGATCGTGAGTTCAGCCCAGCCCAGGTCCAGGCGTATCGGGCGCTTGGCGCCGAGCTCGCCGCTACGCTGGAACAGGCTCTCGGCACCGGCACGGCCGCCTCCGGCAGCCAGCTCTATCCGAGCCTGCAACCGGTCGGACGCCGCGAGTGGGTCCGGTTCAACATCCGCATCTTCCGGCAGATGTTCCAGCCACTCGAGAACCTCGAGCGTTTGCTGCCCGGCTCCTTGCTGGTCGGCTTCGGGCAGCGGACGCTGACTCGCTACCTCGGCCTGATGCTGGGCTTGCTCGCCCGGCGTGTTCTCGGCCAGTACGATCCCGCCCTCCTTGGTCGGGAGCCCGTCGAGACAACCTCATTGATCCTGGTCGAGCCGAACGTGCAGGCATGGGCGGACAAGGACAAGCTGCCCGTAGAGGAGCTCCGCCGCTGGCTGGCCATGCACGAGCTCACTCACGCCTGGGAGTTCCGGGCACATCCCTGGCTGCAGAGCTACCTCGAAGGGCTCCTGCGCGAGATCCTGCTGGGCCGGCTGGGCGAAGGCCATCGCCCGACCACCTGGGAGCTGGTTCGCACCATGACGGTGGGGGTGAGCCAGCAGTGGAAGGCGATCTCTAAGATCCAGGCGGTGATGAGCCTGCTCGAGGGTTACAGCAACCTGGTGATGAATGACGTCGGCAGCCGCCAACTACCCAATTTCGCCATGCTCGAGGCCGCCTATCAGCGCAGGTTGCGGGAGCGCACCCCGCTGGAGAAAGCCTTTCTCCGCCTGACCGGCCTGGAGATGAAGATGCGCCAGTACGTGCTCGGCGAACGCTTCTGCCGCCAGGTCCGCGATTCCGGCGGGGACGAGCTGCTGCAGCGAGTCTGGCGGGGGCCCGAGTCGTTGCCTACCATGGCCGAGATCCAGCGGCCGTCCATGTGGGTGGAGCGCCTGCGCGCAGCCGCGTGAGGCGCCCTCTGGCGGCTCTGGCGCTCGGTTGCCTGCTCGCCGCCTGCGGGGTGGGAACCGACACCGCCGGCACCCAGCCGACTCCCGGGCTGCAGGGTGAGATCGTCGCCTCCGAAGTCGTGGTCGGCGACCAGCGCCTGCCGCTTGGCATCCTCGAGCAAAACACACCGGTCAACGACGCCACCGTCCACGTTCGGGCCTTCTACCTGGGCGCCGCGAGCGGCTCCCAGATGCGCGGCCAGGCAGACGCCCCATTCAAAGGAGAGGGGCTCGAGGGCAAGGGCGTCTATGTGGCCCGGTTGAAGTTCGACATCGCCGGCAGCTGGCTGGCGGAGATCACCGCGCAGCGGGCGGCCGACGGGGCGCATGCGGTGATTCACCTGCCCTTCAACGTGGTCGCGAACCCGGTCGTGCCCGCGGTCGGGCAGCCCGCCCCGCGCAGCCACAATCCGACAGCCAAAGACGTCTCGGACGTCAGCACTATCGACAGCGGGACTCCGCCGGACGACATGCACCAGATCTCGATCGCCGACGCGATCGCCCAGCAGCGCCCGACGCTGGTGATCTTCGCCACGCCGGCCTTCTGCCAGACGGCGACCTGCGGTCCAGAGGTCAAGGTGGTGCAGTCGCTCGAGCCTGCCTACCAGGGCCGCCTGGCCTTCATCCACGTCGAGATCTACCGCGACTACAAACCCGACCCGACCAAGCGTCAATTCGCCCAGACCGTCCTTGACTGGCGGCTCCAAACCGAACCCTGGATCTTCCTTATCGATTCCAAGGGGATCATTCGAGCCCGCTTCGAGGGACCTACCGCCACGGATGAGGTCAAGGCCGCGATCGACCAACTGCTCGCCACCCCCTGAAGGGACTTCATCGTTTCTTACCCGGCCGTCGCCGGACCGTCACGGCTGGCGGGCCCCCGCGGTGGTACGTTCGCGCTAACGACACAGCGGGGAGGTTGTTTATGGCCGACATGATGTTTGACCTGGTGTGCCAGGGTTGCGGGCGGCGGGAGGTCCGGCGCTGGGCGCGGCAGGAGCTGGTAACGGTGACCATCTGCAAGTTCTGCAAGCGCGGAATGTCCGTCATGGGCATCGCCTTCTTTGCCCCGCACCAGTCGCAGCCGCAGCAGACCGCCCTGGCGGCCTGACCTAGCCCTAATCCAGCTCGGCCAGCGCCTGGCCTTCCTGGACCGTGTCGCCCTCCTTGACGTGAATCCGTTTCACGCTGCCCGTGCTGGGCGCCGTCACCGGAATTTCCATCTTCATCGACTCCAGGATCATGAGGGTCTCATCCGTCTGGACGCGCTGACCCTCGCTTGCCAGCACCTTCCATACATTCGCGGCCAGCTCGGCCTTGATCACCACGTGCGCGATTCTCTCACGGACGTGCTGTTATCATGGCGACGATTTGCGTAAGAAGCGAAGCTATCC
>Ga0209802_1003633_pt1 | contig 10307 bp, 8 predicted proteins | sample GraSoiAngelo_129_FD_185886 | JGI IMG/M metagenome (GOLD analysis project Ga0209802, IMG submission 185886) | Grasslands soil microbial communities from the Angelo Coastal Reserve, California, USA - 14_0927_12_40cm (SPAdes) (version 2) | ecosystem: Environmental > Terrestrial > Soil > Grasslands ... | reverse complement strand
CACCCTCTGGAGTTAGGATGAACGCGTAGCCCGGGCCACCCCCGTCCTAAGGCATACAGTTCGATGCTCCGCTGGCTCATACATCCCATTAGGACACTACCAAAGTGGCGCGCTGCTTGACAGTCCTGCCGCATAAGAATAGGGTTGTAGTTGAGGCGGTTACCACCTTCTCCTCTTTCAGGTTCCCTGAACTAAGTCAGCCCATCTGAAGTTTTCTTTCCTTAGCCACCCAACCTTAAGGAGGTTGCCATGTTTGCACGCAATGTCTCAATTCATCTGAAATCCAATATGCTTTCCGATTACACGCGAACATTTGAGAAGGACGTCCTTCCTTTGCTTCGTAAACAGAATGGTTTTAAAGACGAAATCACATTCTCTGGTCCCGGCGGAGTTGATGTAACTGCAATCAGTCTGTGGGAAAACAAAACCGATGCCGAGACTTACAACACCAATACCTATCCGGAAGTGTTGAAGACGATCGGAAGATTTATCGAGGGAACGCCCAAGGTTCAGACCGCTGACGTTGTCACCTCGACCTTCCATAAGCTCGCCGTTCCTGTATCAGCATAGAACTGTGAGCTTTTCGCACGAGAGGGCGGTTAACTCCGCCTTCCCAACTTACACAAAGTGCGGAGGCATTAGTCGTTTGGAACGGAGGTTCTCTCCATGAAAACGCTTTTATCGGCCATTTTCTCTCTGTGCTTTGCCGTGAGCGTCGTCGACGTGTGACCCGCCTATCACGCGCTTTTCTACTCTCGACGGTGGCCCGTCCCACACATGCATCTTAGGACCCGCACAGTTCTCAGTCCCCAGTCCCCAGTTCTCACTTCCCAGCAAAGACTGAATGGTGCGGAGGGGGCATGGGAAGACTTCCTTTTCGATCACGCCAGAGAATGCGATTAAGAAGAGCCGGATTGGCAGCGTCCGGCCGGGAGAAATCCATTCTGGCAGATTCCTTCGCCCCTTGACCCCTTGGGGGATTCACCTGGTAGATGAGACCGTTGTCGCGATTGCGCCAATCAGCGGTGAAGGGCGGCTGGTTGCCTGGGCCGGAGAATAGAGGAGCCATAACAGGAGCGTAGGCGTCATTTTGATTCATGGGCGGCAGGCCAAGCAGAGTCTCTATGGTGTGCACCATATTTACCGTGGTGTAGAAGCGGCTATCAATAAAGGGATGAGCAGTTGAACCCGGCGAATACTTACTGACGACGAAGGCGATGGAGCGATGCGCGTCAACGTGATCGGCGCCATCCTGAGCATCGTCTTCGAGGACGAGAATGGCTGTGTCATCCCAGTAAGCGCTGTGCGAGACCGCTTCGACTACGCGGCCCAGCGCAAGATCGTTGTCGGCGACTGATGCGGCCGGGCGCGGCTTGCCCGGAGCGGTGCCGCGGGTGTGATCGTCAGGCAGATAGAGCAGTACGAACTGCGGCAGTTCGGTTCCCTTCCCTTCTGTTTTGGCACGGACGAAGCCTGCGAACTCGTTGAGGAATTCGTCGGCGCGAAGCTGATCCGGATATTCAGTGTTGAAGTCGGGAAAACGCGGATCGAAGTGATCGCGCAGAGCAGATTTAGTCGGATGCATGCGTTTAAACAGCGGAACTGGCCAAGGCCACGGGCTGACAGAACCATGCGGGTCACCGACGTTTTCCGGCAGCGGCTCGCCTTTACGAATTTGGTCGCGAACGCATTTGGCGCTACGCGGGGAAGTGGTTCCTGAGGTTGGCAACGCAAGTTCAGGCCGCTGTGGCTTGCACCATTCACCTTCGATGAATTCGCCGTAGTCGCGGTAAGTGAGATTGTGGCTGGCGACGTTGTCCCAGAGAAAGCCAGTCGCGGGGTCGTCTACGTCAGGTTCGCCAATTTCCAGGGGATATTCGTCGGCTACAGAGCCTTGATAGTCATATATTCGTTCTTTGCCACGATAAGCGATCTGCCAGGTCTTTTCGTTGTAATCGCTAGTGATTGCCGCGGTAGACCAATCGTGCCCATCGCCCGAGACCTCGCCGCTGTCATAGAAGTTGTCGAGCACACCGAATTGCAGCGCCAGCTTGTGTTCGTTGGGAGTGATGTCAGCGCCGTACATGGTGAGCGATAGGTCGCCGTTGCCGACTTTCAGGTCGCCGAAGATTTGATCATAGCTGCGATTTTCCTTGATCACGTATATGACGTGGCGGATGGGATTGGATCCGGACTGGAACTCGATTTTTCCCGGATCGCGATGGAGAAGATTGCTCTCTTCCACCTGGCGAGTTAACTCCGGCAGTTCCTCTTTGATCGTGGGAATGTGTATCCGCGAGATGGAACCATAGAGCAGCGAGACAATGTAGGGATGACGGCGGCGAGGTCCTTCCTCCTTCACCGCGTTCGGGCCATTGTTCGGCCCAGTGCCCTCACCTTTCGCGGTGGCGACCAGAAGATTGTCGCCGATCACAGCAAGAGCGCTGGGATACCAACCTGAAGGGATAAAGCCGAGTGCGCGCTGGGCCGCAACATCGTAAACAGGATTGCTGGGGTTTATACGCGATACATCGAATACGGCGATTGCGTTCAGCGAAGAATCGGCGACAAACAACTGTTTTCCATCAGTGCTTTGGGCCAAGGCGGTTGGAAATGCTCCGGCAAATTTCTGGTCCTGCAAAGACGTATCGAGCATCGCGACCAAATCACCGCGGGCCGTGGAAACTACAGCGACTCTGTCCGAGTTAGCGAGTGCGACATAAAGCAGGGACTCATCGGCATTCAGCAGAAGCGCACTGGGGTGCGAGCCGGCCGTAGTAGGACCTGAGGGTTCAAGCAGGGGAATCCACCGGGATACGGTGCCGTGCTGCAAATCAAGTTCTGCTACACGCGATGAGTTCCACAGACTGCACCAGGCACGCTGTCCATCACGTGCCGCGACTACAGTGTAGGGAAACGAAGAAGGAATCATCGCGTGAGTGCTCAGGTCGAAGGTCTTGAGGACTCGACCGTCGGCCGTGTCTAGCAGAATCACGTTATCTGAAAGATTATTGGCGATGAGAAGCTCGTCGTGTGTTTCTGTCCGAATAACCGCAATGCCGGCGGGATAAGGAATCGCCGTCTCAGGCGCAGTTTTGCGCAGGGCGCGCGCTACTTTTTTCCCGGTGCCAATTTTTTGCGGGGCAATCTTAAGGAATCGCTCGGGAGTGATCTTACCTTCGCGAAATTGATAAATCGCTATTCCGTTGCCGGTATCGCCCGATTTCTCGCCGGTGGGATCAGTAATTGATCCTACCGATGCATAAAGGTGATCGCCGTCTGAGCTGAAGGCGAGGCCGAGAAAGTAGCTCTGGCGCGCATTCTTTCCAAGCCGCGCGTCAGGAAAGTCAGTCAGGCGGTTGGTTTGAAGATCGAGAATCGCGATGGATTGATGTAGCGCGCTGGCTTGCGTGCCGTACCCGTCGTTTAAGAACGCGGCATAGTGCTTATCTGGACTTGTAGCGACTGTGGCGGGAAAGCTGTTGGTTAGAGCAATGCGGCCGGGGTAAGGGCTGATGAGGATTTTGCTTGTGGGCAGCGGAATCTGCTTGGGTGGTTCCTGTGCACACAACACAGTGGTCAGAACCGCGAGTGTCGCACAGAAGATGCTTGATCTCACAAACCGCAAAGGGCACGAAGGTACACGAAGAATGACTTTCAAACGTTCTTAGCCTCCGGGTGGATTGTAAATGCTGTTGCTGTAAGAATTCCGCCTCGCAGGGCTCCGAGTAGATCAGTGTGTGTCGGGGATGGTCGGCTGGGCGGCAGCGGCTTCCTGGGCAACATTGTGGCGGACGTCTGCCCCGCGCACCCAGAAAATGACATCTTCGGCGATGTTGGTGGCGTGGTCGGCGACGCGCTCCAGGTTACGCGCAATCAGCAGCGCGTCGAGCGCCTGGCGCGTGACCTCAGGGCGATCGTTCATGGTTTTGACTAGACGAATGAAAGCGTCGTCACGCATACGGTCGACGACGTTGTCCATCTCAAGAACGGCTTGCGCCAGCTCGGCTTTGCCTTCGATGAAGGATTCGAGTGCCCGGCGGACCATTGCTGAAGCAGCTGTCGCCATGCGCGGAATGTCCACCGGAAGATCGGCCTTAGGAAGCTCCACCATGTCCATGACACGCTCGGCGATGTTGACCGCCTGGTCGCCGACACGCTCGAGGTCGGCGTTAATCTTGGTGACTGCGAGAATGAAGCGTAGATCGACAGCCATTGGCTGTTGCATGGCGAGAAGATCGAATGCCATCTCATCAATTTCGCGCTCGGTCAAATTGATTTGAGTTTCGCCTTCGAGCACCTGGTGGCAGCGATTCAAATCGCGATCGATGTAAGCCTGGCAGGCACGATCGACAGCCTGCTCGGCGAGTCCACCCATGCGGAGTAATCGGGCCCGGAGATCATCCAATTCCTGATGAAAGCGACTGCGCATTATCCAAACCTGCCTGTGATGTAGTCTTCCGTCCGTTTGTCGGAAGGAGTGGTGAAAATCTTTTCCGTCTTATCAAATTCTATCAGCTTGCCAAGAAGGAAAAATCCGGTGAACTCAGCAACACGCGACGCTTGTTGCATGTTATGAGTGACGATGACGATGGTGAAGTGTTCTTTGAGCTGAAAAATTAGCTCTTCGATTTTTCCGGTGGAGATCGGGTCGAGCGCGGAGCAAGGCTCGTCCATGAGGATAACTTGCGGCTCTACCGCCAGGGCGCGGGCGATGCAAAGACGTTGCTGCTGGCCTCCGGAGAGGCTGGCTCCGGATTTTTTATGCATGATGTCTTTGACTTCGTCCCAGAGCGCGGAATGGGTGAGCGAACGCTGCACGATTTCATCCAACTTGCGGCGATTGCGGAAACCGTTGAGCTTCAGTCCGGCAGCCACGTTGTCATAGATCGACATCGTGGGGAATGGGTTCGGCTTTTGGAAGACCATGCCGATGCGGCGGCGGATTTGCACCGCGGAGGTTCCGTTGTAGACGTCAAGGTCGCCGATGCGCACGCGGCCAGTGGCGTGAGCTTCGGGGATCGTCTCATGCATACGATTCAGGCAACGCACGAATGTGGACTTCCCACAACCGGATGGGCCGATGATCGCGGTGGCATGATTGGCCGCCACGTTCATGCTGATATCGTAGAGCGCCTGAGTTTTGCCGAACCAGGCGTTCAGGTGCTCGACCTGGATGCCGACGCCCATATCAGCTCACTCCTTTGAGCATGCCGCGACCGGCGGCGATGCGGACAGCGCTGACTGAAACTACGATGAGAATAATCAAGATCAGCGCGCCTGCCCAGGCCTGGCGATGCCACTCATCAAATGGAGAGATGGCGTAAGTGAAAATTTGCAGCGGCAACGCGGCCGTGGGCTGGTTCATTTTCCAGTTCCAGTACTGATTGCCGAAAGCCGTAAAAAGCAGCGGGGCAGTCTCACCAGCCACGCGGGCGAAGGCCAGCATGATTCCGGTGATCACGCCCGAAGTGGCGGTGCGCAACGTGATGGAGAGGGTGGTGCGCCAGCGGGAGACGCCAAGTCCAAATGCAGCTTCCCGCACAGCTTGTGGCACGAGCAGCAGCATCTCTTCTGTCGTTCGCGTAATTGTGGGAATCATCATGATGGCGAGGGCGACGCCGCCGGCCAGAGCAGAAAAGTGTCCTTGAGATAGGACGACCAAGCCATAGGCTACGATGCCCACGATGATCGATGGCACGCCGTTCAGTACGTCGGCGGTGAAGCGAATCAGATCGCCAAGGCGATTGCGGCCATATTCGGAAAGATAAATGCCGGCTCCGATCCCAATGGGCACACCGATCGCGCTGGCGATCAGAAGAATGTAGGCAGAGCCCGCGATGGCGTTAGCCATGCCGCCGCCGGCTTCTCCAACCGGCTTCGGGATTTGCGTGAGAAAGGCCCAGTTCAATGAGCCGAAGCCCTTGTAGACCAGATAGACAAAAATCGCGCCCAGCGGCAAAAGCACAAGCAAGACGGCGCCAGCAGCAGCACCGGTGACCAATGCATTCATGGCGCGACGGCGGAAGCTGACTGGGGCAGCCGCAATCTCGGTCACCAGATTTGCGGAATTGGATGTTGCCATATTAAACCTCAGCCAGCGGCTAAAGCCCTCGCATTATCACGCCTAACGGCACGACTGAAGTCGTACCCCCTTTTTTGGCAGCTCGGGTTTTATACATGGGTCCTCGCTGGCATTCCACGTGTGACGGTCCACACCAGAAACTGAGCCAGAATGTTCACGATAATGGTCACGATGAAGAGCGCCAAGCCTACTTCAACCAGAGCGCTGAGATAAACGTCGCCAGTGGCTTCACTGAATTCATTTGCGATCACGCTGGCCATGGTGTAGCCGGGGGCGAAGAGAGATTTCGCAATCTCAGGACGATTGCCGATCACCATGGTAACGGCCATGGTTTCTCCGAGGGCGCGGCCAAGGCCCAGAATGATTCCTCCCAGGATACCGGCGCGCGCATTGCGCAGGACGCCGGTTCGAATCATCTCCCAGCGGGTTGCGCCTAAGGCCAGCACAGCTTCCCTCTGCTGCTGAGGAACGGCGGTCATGACCTCGCGTGTGATTGACGAAACAATCGGGATGACCATGATCGCTAAAATAATTCCAGCGGCCAGCATGCCAATGCCATATGGCGGCCCCTCAAACAGGCTAGTCCAGCCGAAGTAGCGTGCCAGGAAAGGCTGCACGTAAGCACGGAGTAATGGCACGAGAACAAAGATGGCCCACAAGCCATAAATCACGCTGGGAATTGCAGCTAGCAACTCGGTCGTAAAGGCGAGAGAGCTACGCAGCCATCGCGGGGACATTTCAGTGATGAAAACTGCTACTCCAATAGCAAGCGGCACCGCAATCACAAGAGCAACGATAGACGAAACGACGGTGCCGTAAACGAACGGCAGGGCACCGAATTGTTCGTTCACCGGATCCCACTCGCTGCGGAAAAAGAACTTCAGGCCGAAAGCGTGCCAGGAGAGCGAAGACTTGGTTATCAGTTCATAGACAATTAAGCCTACCAGTGCGAGCACGCAGAGACCGCATGAAAGAATGAGGGTGAAGAAGCTGCGGTCGGCCCAGCGGCTGTCCCCGGTCTTCAGCAAGGGCTGCGATTCTCCCACAGCACCGACCGCAACTCCTGATTTCAGAAAAGGTTGCGGTCCACTCAAACCTGGCGCTCCTAAAGCTCGATTGGCCATCACGGCGAGGCTAGCACGCTAGTGTTACTACAGTGTTAAAATAGTGGATTGCTCCTGCCGTGTTGGACGTTCTGTTGAGCGGCCAATAATACCAGTTCTTCTCGATTTGCATTTCCCAGGATCAAGCTGTATTTTGCTCCCGCGTGGTTGACCTTATGCCAGTAGATGAAGCCCAAAGTCGCGCTGTGTTCCAGAAACTAAGCCGCCAGTTGTCGAAGCTGGCAAACAAACCCGCTGCCTCGAATGTGCACAAGGTTCGCACCTACAGCCGGCGGGTGGAGACTCTGGTTGAAGCCTTGGTTGCGAACCCTAAACGTAAAGATAAGAGACTGCTAAAGATGCTGGCGCGCCTGCGTAAAAAAGCAGGCAAGACTCGTGATCTGGACGTGCAGATCGCAGCGCTTAGAAGTCTAAAGCTGCCGCAGGAAGCCGGGCGGAAGTCACAGTTGCTGCGGATACTCGTGGACGAGCGGGCGGCGCGGGAGCAAAAGCTGGGCAAGGCTTTTGACCAAGAGCAAGTTTCTCAACTTCGCAAACGGCTCAAACGGTGTGCTGTGAAAGTCGAGGTGCCGAACAGCACCGCAGAGCTCCTGGACCTGGCCATCCGTCCGGTGCTTCAACTTGGGGCTAATCAAGGTCCGCTGAGCGAGAAGAGAGTGCACCAGTACCGGATCGCGGGCAAGCGAGCACGATATCTGGCGGAAATAGCGGGCGATGATCCGCAGGCCAAGCAGCTAGTCGAGCAGCTTAAGCGCATGCAGGACGTAATTGGGGATTGGCATGACTGGCTTAAGCTGACAGAAAGGGCCGAAGGCGTCTTTGATGGAGCACAGGGGGCAGTCCTGATCGCGGCGTTGCGAAATATTACACGGGCGAAATACCGGCAGGCCGCGGATGTACTCCAGGAGACACGAGCGAAGCTGGCGGAAAAGCCTTCCGCCTCGCCTGAAATATCCGCCCGGAAAGCCCAGGCACATCAAGGTGCAAGAGTCGCGTCAATGGCGGCGTAACGCGCCAAGCAGCCGAAATTCTTCGCTGCCAAAGCGGCAATCAGGTAACGACTCCGTCCAGCGTAATTCTCGATTGCTACTTCTTCCCCGTTAGGCGCCGGATCAAATCCACTTCGGCCTGTCGGTACGGTGTTCCGTCGGGACGCAGAACCTCATGAAACCAGACCGGCGGCTGGCTTAGAACGTACGGATGCTCCCACGACTCCCACGGCAAATACGTCTGCGTCTTGCCGGCGACGAATCCCCAATTGATCGCGCCGACTTGTTCCTCCTTCGCAATCGGCAACACCGTGTCAAACGTGCTGCCCACCGGACGCGCCATGTATTCCGTGCAGATCACCGGCCGGTTGTATTTCTTTAGCCAGCTCACCTGACGCTTGAAGTATTCTGGCCAGCTATAGTTATGAAACGTGATTATGTCAGACTCGCGCAATTGAATTTGCTGCAGTTCGCCAAGATCGGCACCGTCAGGCGAAGTGTCGACAGCCCACACGCCGCTGGTGAGTGGCTGCATAGGATTCGCTTCTCGCGCCCACTCGAATACTTGCGGCAAAAGCGCCGTCACCCGAGCGGTTTTATCTTTCTCTTTCAGCTCTTCTTTAGGATAACTTCCGGCGTTATCGGCGCCGGGCTCGTTCCACACGTCCCAGGCAAGAATGCGATTATCCTTCGCAAAGGCTCCTATCACGCCCTGCACGTAAGCCTTCAGGCGCGGATATTGATTTGCGTCCTCCAGCGCCGCCGCACCCGGACTCTGTGCCCAGCCTGAGTTGTGAACCCCCGGAATCGGCGGATGCTGCGGACCCAGACGCGGCAACGGATCCCAGCAGGAATCGAAGAGCACAAACATGGGACGGATATGATGCTGCGACGCGATGGTCAAGAACCGGTCGATGCGCTTCTGAAAGCCGCCTGCATCCTGCTTCCAGAGCAAGTCGTGTAGGAAGACGCGCATGGTGTTCATGCCCATCGCTTCAGCCCAGCTCAGTTCTTTATCAATTTCATCCGGATCGAAGGTCGCCTCCTGCCACATCTCCAGCTGGTTGATCGCCGACTTGGGAACGTAATTACTTCCAACCAGCCAAGGCTGCCGCGCGTACCAGGCATTGGCCTTTTGCTCCGGCCAGCGCGCGGTTTGCGACCAGCCCCGGCCTGTGCACAGACAGACTGCGATTACCACGGCGGGCATGAAGACGGGGTTGAGTTTTTTCACAGTGTAAATTCCCCTTGAATTTATATGCTAGGGGTTCAGGACTTATCAATGGTTCAACCTCGGGATGCAACTAACGCACGCGAAGGCACCGAAACTCACTGCTGCGCTAAACTAACTCCCACCTGCGATGCCCACTTTTGCCGCCATTGATATCGGCTCCAATTCCGTTCGACTGAAAATTGCGCGACTCGCGGGACATCGGCTGCGGGAGATTGTTGAAGACCGGGAGGTCACGCGCCTGGGAGAATCGGTCTTCCGCTCCGGATTCCTCTCTCCCGAGGCGATGGAGAACACGATCAAGGTTCTGCGCCGTTTTCATCGGACGGTGCAGCGGGAAGGCGCCGACGTAGTTCGGGTGGTTGCGACTAGCGCCTTGCGCGATGCGCGCAACTCACGCGCCTTTCTGGAATGGGTGCGGTCAGCAACGGGATGGAAAGTGGAGATCATCTCCGGCCTGGAAGAGGCGCGGCTCATTCACCTGGGTCTGGTCTCGAGCCTGCGGGTGAATGTGTCGCCGATTCTAATGATTGACTTGGGGGGCGGGAGCTGCGAACTGACGATTTCAAGCAAGAATCACATACGGGACACAATCAGCTTGCCCCTAGGTGCCGTCCGACTGACGAATGAATTCCTGCAGCACGACCCACCGCGTAAATCTGAATTGCGGCGGCTACGAGGATTCGTGGAGCGCGAAATTGGCAGAATCTCCGGGCGCATCGTACGCGCGCGGCCAAAGGCGGTGATTGCTACATCCGGAACTGCCGCCGCGCTCGCGGCGGTTTGTCACGGCTTATACAAGACCAAAGGCCCACGCGCCAGCACGGTATCGAGAGCGCAAATGCGCCGCATCGCAAAGATGCTGGCGCGATTGCCGA
>Ga0209802_1003632_pt1 | contig 10309 bp, 8 predicted proteins | sample GraSoiAngelo_129_FD_185886 | JGI IMG/M metagenome (GOLD analysis project Ga0209802, IMG submission 185886) | Grasslands soil microbial communities from the Angelo Coastal Reserve, California, USA - 14_0927_12_40cm (SPAdes) (version 2) | ecosystem: Environmental > Terrestrial > Soil > Grasslands ... | reverse complement strand
CATACAAAATGCCGATGCCCGTAGGCGCATACACCTTGTGGCCGGAGAAGACGTAGAAATCGCAATCCATGGCGCGCACGTCTAAGGACATGTGCGGGGCCGCCTGAGCGCCGTCCAGCAGCACGCGAGCATTGAAGCGGCGCGCGGCCTCCGCGATCTTGCGCACCGGATTCACTGTGCCCAGGGCGTTCGAGACGTGCGCCATGGCCACCAGCTTCGTCTTCGGTCCAAGCAGCTTTTCAAATTCGTCCAGCAAAAGCTCGCCTGCGTCATTGACCGGAGCAACGCGCAGATTTGCTCCTTGCTGCTCGCAAAGAATCTGCCACGGCACGATATTCGAGTGGTGCTCCATGGCCGAGATGAGGATTTCATCGCCTCGTCCGACGTGAGTTCGCCCCCAGGTCTGCGCCACCAGATTGATGCCCTCGGTCGCTCCGCGCACGAAGATAATTTCTCGCGGATCGGCGGCATTCAGAAATCGTTGCACGGTAACGCGGGATCGTTCGTAACTTTCCGTAGCCAGCTCGGAAAGGGTGTGCACGCCGCGATGGATATTGGAATTCTCCGCGGTGTAGTAACGGACTATGGCGTCGATGACGGCCTGCGGCTTCTGCGTGGTCGCGGCGTTATCGAGATAAACGAGCGGCTTCCCCTGGATTTTTCGCGCAAGGATGGGGAAATCGGCGCGCACTTTGTACACGTCGAAAGCGGTCTGTGGAGCCGCTTTGGGCCGGACCGCTGTGTTTGCGGCGGTGGTCATCCCACTTCCTCCCAGCGCCTCGCGACTTCGCCACCGCGCGCGGCATCCGTACCTGCCGCAGTGGAAGTCCCCGGTAGCCAGCCTTGAACCAGGTCCTGCAGATATTCGCGCACCGGCCGGCACTTCATGCGGTCCAGGCACTCGTTGGCAAAGGCGAGCAGCAGCAGGCTGCGCGCGGAAGTTTCGTCGATGCCGCGCGAGCGCATGTAGAAGAGCGCGTTCTCCTCAACTTGGCCGATCGTGGCTCCATGCGTGCATTTCACGTCGTCGGCGTAAATCTCCAGTTGAGGCTTGGTGTCAATTTGCGCGTCATCGGAGAGCAGCAGGTTGCGGTTGGTTTGTTTGGCATCGGTTTTTTGCGCATCTTTGTGAACGATGATGCGCCCGTGGAAGACGCCATGCGAATGGCCGTCGAGAATACCGTTATAGAATTGGCGGCTGCTGCAATGCGGGCTGGCGTGCTCGACCAGCATGTAATTGTCCATGTGTTGGCTGCCATTGCCGATAAATAGCCCGTTAATGAGACATTCGCCACCCTCGCCCCCGAGCACCGGGTGAACGTTATTACGCACGAGTCCGCCGCCCAGAAGTACCGAATGCGAACTTACGTTGGCGCTGCGCGCCTGCTGTGTACGCAAGGTCGAGACGTTAAAGGCCTGCCGGTCCTCCCGCTCGATCAGGTAATGCGAAATCACCGCGTCCTCACCGGCAACCAGTTCCGTCACGGCGTTGGAAAAGAAAACGCCGCTGCCCAGCGACACATAATCTTCCACGATGCTGGCTTCGGTGGCGTCTTCCGCCACGATCAGGCTGCGCGGGTGCGTCATCTCCGGGTCGTCGCCCGGAATGGAAATAAACAAAAAACAGATCGGCGCTTCCAACACCGTCCGGCGCGGCAAATAGACGTACGCTCCATCTTCTATGAATACCGTATTGAGGGCGCAGAAGGCATCGCGGTCAATATTGAGGTAGCGGCCCAGGTGAGCTTCGAGAGATTCGCCATGTTGTGCAATCGTCTCTGCCAGGCTCCCGGCCCGCACGCCTTGCGGCAAGCTTCCCAAATCCGACAACTCCGGAGCGAATCGGCCGTTGAGGAAGACGAGTTGACAGGACGCCCCCGGAATTCGACAAGCTTCCAGAGTGTCCCCATAAATAGCCCCGGATCGCCGTGCGTCGCGCGCCGGCTGAAAAGGCGTCCGCGCGATGGCATTCACATTCGTGAAGCGCCAATCCTCGTCCTTCGTCGTTGGAAACCCGGTCTCGCAGAAACGCGCAAATGCGCGCTCACGCAAGGCGCGCAGCCACGCCGGCTGCCGCCTCTCCTCAGCGCCGAGCGCATGGAATGCTTCCAGGTAATTCCGAAGCCTTTCTGTTACCGCGGTTGCCATCTCGAATCGTCCCTTTTCTAGTGCTTCTAATCCGCAGCGGCGGAGCCGGGCTCGGCCCAGCCGACGTAGCCCTTCTCCTCCAACTCGAGTGCCAATTCCGGCCCGCCGGATTTCACAATCCTGCCGTCCACCAGCACGTGCACGTAATCCGGAACGATGTAGTTCAGCAGGCGCTGGTAGTGGGTTACCACGAGAATGGCGCGATCGGCGCTGCGCATCGCGTTCACGCCCTTGGCGACGATCTTCAGCGCGTCAATGTCGAGCCCGGAGTCGGTCTCATCCAAAATCGCCATGCGCGGCTCCAGCACGGCCATCTGCACGATTTCATTGCGCTTCTTCTCGCCTCCCGAAAAGCCTTCGTTAACCGGACGACTCAAGAAGTGCTCGTCCATTTCCAGCAGGCGCATTTTCTCTTTCAGGAGCGGGAGGAAATCCATGGCGTCCAGCTCTTCCTCGCCACGGTATTTGCGGATAGCGTTCACTGCCGCGCGCAGGAAATAGGCATTGCTGATCCCGGGAATCTCCACCGGATACTGAAAAGCCATGAACAATCCTTCACAGGCAGCCTCTTCCGGCTTCATGGCCAGCAGGTCCTTGCCATTGAGCAGTACCTGGCCCCGGGTGACTTCGTAGCTTTCGCGTCGCGCCAGCACTTGCGCCAGCGTGCTCTTGCCCGACCCGTTCGGCCCCATGATGGAATGCACCTCGCCGGGGTTGACCGTCAGGTCCACTCCTTTGAGGATTTCGTGATTGTGTATGTTCGCGTGCAGGTCTTTGACTTCCAGTATGCTCATGTTGGTTATCCGACACTTCCTTCCAGGCTGATGCTCAGCAGTTTCTGCGCTTCCACGGCAAACTCCATCGGCAATTCGTGGAAAACCTGCCGGCAAAAACCATTGATGATCATGGAGACGGCTTCTTCGCTGGTAAGCCCGCGCTGCCGCGAGTAGAAGATCTGATCCTCGCCGATTTTCGAAGTGGAGGCCTCATGCTCCATGCGCGCGGTAGAGTTTTGCACTTCGATATAAGGGAAGGTGTGCGCGCCGCACTTATCGCCGATCAGCAGCGAATCGCACTGGGTGTAGTTGCGCGCTCCCGTGGCGCCCTTCTGGATCTTCACCATGCCACGATAGGTATTCTGCCCATGGCCGGCGGAAATGCCCTTGGAGACCACGGTGCTGGTGGTGTTCTTGCCAATGTGGATCATCTTCGTTCCGGTATCGGCTTGCTGATAATTATTGGTCAGCGCGACCGAATAGAACTCGCCCACCGAGTTGTCGCCCACCAGAATGCAACTGGGGTATTTCCAAGTGATGGCGGAGCCGGTCTCCACCTGCGTCCACGATATTTTCGAGTTTCGCCCCTGGCACTTGCCGCGCTTGGTGACAAAGTTGTAGATTCCGCCGCGGCCTTCCTTGTCTCCCGGATACCAGTTCTGAACCGTGGAGTACTTGATGGTGGCGTTTTCGAGGGCAACCAACTCGACCACGGCGGCGTGTAGCTGGTTCTCGTCGCGGATCGGTGCCGTGCATCCTTCGAGATAGCTGACGTAAGCACCCTCATCGGCGATGATCAGCGTGCGCTCAAATTGGCCTGTTTCCGCGGCATTGATGCGGAAGTAGGTAGAAAGCTCCATGGGGCAACGGACGCCCTTAGGCACATACACAAACGAACCGTCGCTGAACACGGCCGCGTTCAGCGAGGCAAAAAAGTTATCCGTATAAGGGACCACCGAGCCCAGATATTTCTTCACCAGCTCCGGGTGATTCAGCACTGCTTCCGAAAAAGAACAGAAGATCACTCCGGCTTCGGCCAGTTTTTCTTTGAAAGTTGTAGCCACCGAGACGCTATCGAAGACGGCGTCCACCGCCACGCCGGCGAGCCGCTGCTGCTCGAGCAACGGAATTCCCAGCCGGTCGTAGGTTCGCAGGACTTCGGGATCGACCTCCTCCAAGCTCGTCAAGCTAAGCTTCTTCTTGGGCGCAGAGTAATAAACCATGTTTTGGTAGTCGATCGGCCCGAACTTCACATTCGCCCACTTCGGTTCGGCATGCGACTTCTCCAGCGAACTCCAGTGGCGATAGGATTTCAAGCGCCAATCCAGCATGAACTCCGGCTCGCCCTTTTTTGCCGAGATCAGCCGGACGACGTCTTCATTCAGACCTTTGGGGATCTTGTCCTCTTCAACCGAAGTGACAAAGCCCCATTTATATTCTTGGTTGGTAAGGTTTTGAATGGTGTTGATCGTGCTCATTATTCTCTCCTGAGCCAAAAGTGATGGATACCGTGCCACTGCCCCGCGTCGCCGACTCGTGCATCGGTTTCGTCAGGTCTGACAGCCGGATGCTCTGCAGCGCGTGCTGCAAAGCCTTCCCAATAACGCCTGAGTTGTAGCGCACCGTGCACGACGGCTCCAAATCGCAACATCCGGGAGTGGTATTGCACTCCGTGAAGCCGATCGGCCCTTCGAAGGCGCTGATAATCTCAGCCAGCGAAATCTCTCGCGCCGGGCGTGCCAGGGCATAGCCACCTTTCATGCCCCGGTGGGAGGTCACCAGGCGATGGTCCAAAAGCCCCCTAAGCAGCTTCCCAACTGTTGTCAGCGGCAACTGCGTTCCCCCCGCCAATTCGCGCGCCGTATGCAGCGAAGGCTCAGGGGTGCTGGCGATGTACGTCATCACCACAACCGCATAGTCGGTGAGTTTGTTTAGCCTAAACATCGCTTTCCTGAGCTTTCCCGGACTGTTTTGCCCTAGACCTGAATCTTGACTAAGTTGGTCTACATTCCATTCTAGCGCCTCCGGCGAAATCGTCAAGTCCCAAAATGCATGGAAATCGAAAAAACAAGCGCTCTGGTGAACGTACGGGGCGATCTGCAAATGGCAACTATTGCCCGGGGACTTCACAGCAGCGCTTTGTTGGATGTAATCTCGTCCTGAAAGTAACGAAACATTTTTGTATTCGCTCCGTCTAATCAGTCGTACACGGAGCAGAAACCGCGCAACCCCCAGTCAGCGTCGCGCGTTGTATAATGCCAGGAGGGGTTCCGGTCTGCTACCGTTGTCCGGAAGAGCATGTTTCTTTGTGGCAGCAGGTGGCATCTAAAATACATGAGCGTGGGCGCTCCGTACGTTTCCGGAAAACCCGGCCTGAGCATACGGCCTACGCAGAGCGCCACAATTGACGCAGTCTCCCCGATTGACGCAATGCGAAGAAATTAGTGCGTGTACCCCGGCTAGCGGCCGGGGAGGGCTCAGTTCATCGAGTGGCAGGAGGCCATTGGTCATGAACAATAGGTTTTTTCAGATTCGACGTTCCATAGCGCTGGTCTCCCTGGCCGCGGCTGTTGTGATCGGCGGCGCGCTGGCTTGGATGATCAGCTCCAGCGCTCACACGGTCCTCGGGGCCGGCAGTCCGGTGACACTACGAATCGCCGGCAATGCGCCGACGGGTCCGGTGAATTTCAACGAAGGATTTGCCTCGGTGGTCGAGCCACTGCTTCCAGTGGTGAACATCTCCACCTCCAAGGTAGTGAAGAACCAGCGGGGTGAGAATCCTTTCTTCAACGATCCCTTCTTCCGTCAATTTTTTGGAAATCCCTTCGGCGACAGAGATCAGCAGCAGCAGCAGCCGAAGGAACAGCGGGAGCATAGCCTCGGATCGGGCGTGATCGTAAATCCCGACGGCTACATCCTGACGAATAATCACGTCGTGGAAGGCGCCACCGACGTGCAGGTTACGCTGGGTGATAAGCGCACTCTCAAGGCCAAAGTCGTAGGCACCGATCCACGTACCGATATTGCCGTGTTGAAGATTCCTGCTTCCGGTCTGTCCACAGTGACCCTGGGCGACTCGGCCAAGGCTAAAGTCGGCGATGTCGTGCTTGCCATCGGCGATCCCTTCGGCATCGGCGAAACTGTGACCATGGGCATCGTCAGCGCCAAAGGGCGCCGAGACCTGCGGCTGGAGGGCCCCGAAGGATATGAGGACTTCATTCAAACTGACGCCTCCATCAATCCTGGCAATTCCGGAGGCGCCCTGGTCAACACGCGCGGCGAACTGATTGGCATCAACACCGCGATTATCAGCAATGGAGGGGGAGGCAATCAGGGAATCGGTTTCGCCGTTCCGGTGAATATGGCCCGCACAGTCATGGAGCAGATTCTGAAGACCGGCAAGGTTAGCCGCGGATATCTGGGCGTGATGATCCAGGAAGTGACGGCCGATCTCGGCAAGGCCTTCAACCTGCCCTCGGCCGAAGGTGCGCTCGTCGGCGACGTCACGCCCGATAGCCCTGGCGCCAAGGCGGGACTCCAGAAAGGCGACGTGATCACCACCCTGAACGGTCAGAAGATTTCTGACTCGTTTGACCTGCGTCTGCGCATTTCGCAGACGGCCCCCGGCACGGTCGTGAAACTGGACGTTTACCGCAACGGCCAGAAACAGCAAATGACCGCCACGCTGGGTGAATTCCCAGAGAAGACGCAAACAGCCGAGAATTCGCAGCCGGGTGAAGCCCCGGCATTGGAAGGCGTGCAAGTTGAGAATCTCAACTCCGACATGGCTCAGCAGTTGAACCTGCCGACCGGCACGCGCGGCGTGGTCATCACCCGCGTCGAACCAAACAGCACTGCGGCCGAGACTGGGCTCGAGCGCGGCGACGTCATTCAGGAAGTGAACCGCAAGCCCGTCAACAACGTGGAGCAGTTCCGGGCGGCCGTTCGCGGCGCAGCGAATCAGCCCTTACTGCTGCTCGTCAATCGTGGCGGCAACACCCAATACGTGGTCATCTCGCCCAAGTAAGAACGGGGCGCAACTTCAACGCAGTAACAGCGCAAGAGTCAGCAAGGCCCGGCGCCGAAAGACGCCGGGCCTTTTAAATTTTGTGGGATGCCTGAAATGTTCCAGAGATGGCGTCCTGACTCGCCCCCTCGGCTATCGAGCGGCTCGGCAGGCGAGAGAGGCATCTGCTTTTCGCCGATGCGTTGCGATTCAGCCGGCGGAGGAGCTCAGGGCCGACGCCGCGACCGGCAGCCGCACAATGCGTGCTTCCATCACATTGGGAATGGAACGCAAGCGCGGCAGAATCGCCTCAGACACTTCCCCATCGAGCTGCACGACCGCCAGCGCTTCCGCGCCCAGGGCAGCCTCGCGGCGCCCCAGGGCAAAGCTCGCGATATTCAGCCCCTGGCTGCCGAGCAGCGTGCCCACCTGGCCGATCACGCCGGGGACGTCGCGGTTGGTCATCACCAGCAGGTTGCCTTCGAGCGGCGCTTCGCACGCAATGCCGTTGATCTGCAACACCCGCGGCGTGGTGCCGTAGAGAATGGTGCCCAGTGCGGAGAATTCCCGCCGCTTCCCATCGCCTGCCGAGTACGCGGCAATCTCCAGCACGTCGGCGATGCCGCGCTCCCGGGGCCTCCTGCCCTCCTCGATTTCCAGGCCGCGTTCCACTGCGCGCGCCGTCGCATTCACCAGATTGACGTGCTCATCGAGCACCGCATTCAAGACGCCGGCCAAAGCCGCGCTGCGCAACACGCGCGTGCCCAATTCGGCGGGTTCTCCCGCACACGCCAAGCGCAGCCGCCGAGCGGGAAATGGCGCGGCCTGCGCCACAAGCGAAGCCATGCGTTCTGCTAGATCCAGATACGGCCGCAGACGGCGATATTGTTCGGGTGGAATCGGAGGCAGATTCACGGAGTTGCGCAGCGTTCCATCCTGCAGGTATTCACGCACTTGCTGCGCAATTTGCACGCCCACCTCTTCCTGGGCCTCGGCCGTCGAGCCGCCCACGTGCGGCGTGGCGATCACGTTGGGCATCTGCAGCAGGGGCGAATTGCGCGGCGGCTCTTCGGCAAAAACGTCCAGCGCCGCGCCGGCAAGGTGCTTGGAGCGCAGGGCCTCGGCCAGCGCCGCTTCATCCACGAGTTCGCCCCGCGCAGCATTGACCAGCCGCGCCCCAGACTTCATCTGTTTGAACGTCTCTGTATTCATCATGCGCTCGGTGGCGGGCGAAAGCGACGTATGCAGCGAAACGTAATCGGCCTGGGCCAGAAGTTCGGCCAGAGGAACCAGCTCCGCGCCCCACTCCGCCGCGCGTTCCGCGCTGACATAGGGATCGTACGCCAGCACACGCATCTCCAGCGCCCGTGCACGCCTCGCCACTTCCGCGCCTACGCGCCCCAGCCCGATGAGGCCGAGCGTCTTGCCGCGAAGCTCAGCGCCCGCGGCGCCGGACTTCTCCCATTTGCCCGCATGCATGCTGGCGTTCAATTGCGGAATGGAGCGGGCCATCGAGAGCATCAGGGCCAGGGCATGTTCCGCCACGCTGGGCGCATTGCCTCCCGGGGTGTTCATGACCAGAATTCCGCGCCGCGTGGCCGCGTCCAGATCAATATTGTCTACGCCCACGCCCGCGCGTCCGATCACGCGCAGACGGCGCGCGTGGCTCAGCAGTTCGTCGGTCACCTGGGTGGCGCTGCGCACCACCAGTGCATCCGCCTCGGCCAGTTCGCTCGCGAGCGAAGCCGCCGCCGGCTGCACCACCTGCCAGCCGGGATCGGCCAGCAATTTGACGCCGTGCTCGCTGATCTGGTCAGCAACAATGATTTTCATGGCCCAAGAAGCCTATCGGCCACGCCTTCCGCTGTCAAACTGACGATCCGACCAGGATCGTCATCCCGAGCGACGAACCGGAGCGAGGGATCTCTCCGAACTCTTTGTTGTCTCAGATAGCACCGCGGTCTTCGGCATTTGGCCCTTGGCGCCTATGCTATAGTGGCCATTCGACGAGGAGAGTCGCGAGAAGAAGCATCCGTGGCATTTATCGATCGCATCCAAAAAGACCTCACCGAGGCCATGAAATTGAAGGACGAGCTGCGGCTGAGCGTTCTGCGCATGGTGAAAAGCGCGCTGAAAAACAAGGAAATCGAAAAGATCCGACCGCTCGATGACGCCGAGTCGCTTCAGGTTTTGCAGACTTTGGTGAAGCAGCGCAAAGAATCGGTCGAACAGTTTTCGCGCGGCGGCCGCGCCGATCTGGCGGACAAGGAAACCCGCGAAATTGCCATTATCGAAACTTATCTGCCCGCGGCCGCGAATGAAGCCGACATGGATCGAGCCATCGAAGCCGCCATCGCCGAGACCTCCGCCAATTCCCCGAAGCAGATGGGCGCCGTCATCAAGGCGGCGCGAGCGCGCCTCGAAGGCAAAACGGTCGATGGCAAGGCGCTTTCCGATCGCGTGCGCGACCGCCTCTCGCGCATGAACTGACTCGCCTTGCCCTGACGCAAAAACCCTTCTGGGGATACGTCAGCTTCCGAAAATCCGGTTTATCGGGACTCTATCTCGAGAATACAAAAAACTAGGGCTTCTCCACGATGTCCGCCTTCATCGGGCCTAGGACACCCAGCAGGGTGTTCTTTTCGTTGGCTCCCACTTTATTCTTGTCCAGCGCCTTCACGAGATCCTCAACCAGAGCATTGAAATCGGCCGTGCTCACACCCATAGCGCGGTGCGCGTCCTTCATGGTTTTCCCGGTGTACTTGCAGGGGCCGCCGGCAGCCTCGCAGATCTGATTCACCAGCTCCATCTTCAGGTGGTTCAAGTCGGTATGCGCGAAGAAGTGATTGATTCGCGTGTCAGCGCCGACGTTGCCGACGAAGTCGTCAACCACCTTCGTAATTCCCGCGTTCTTTCCCAGGCGATCGTACAGGGATGGTTCTTTCTTCGTGGACGTCTGTGCCTTCACTTGGAATGGCGCAACCGCTGTGAACAAAACCGCTGCGCAAAAAATCGCTACCTCAAACCGGATTGTCTTGAAGATGTAGTCTTTCATGTTCACTCCTCCAGGTGCGTCGGATTGTACACCTGAACGAGGCCTGCTCGGCCGCACGTCAGTCGTTTGCAACTAGCGTGGCTGCGAGACTTGGGATGATTTTGGAAGCCACTTCCCTACAAGTCGTGCCGACTCAACCGGTCGATGCAACACCACTGGTATAAATCTTTCCTCTAAAGGTGGTGTTCATGTCGCAGGTGAGACGATGGAAGCTTTCTGCCGCCCAGCGGGCCGATCTGTGGAACCGTTGGAAAGCTGGGCAGTCATTACATGCGATTGGTCGAGCGCTGGGCAAGGACCATGTGGTCATTCAGCTTCTGTTGG
>Ga0209802_1003625_pt1 | contig 10320 bp, 9 predicted proteins | sample GraSoiAngelo_129_FD_185886 | JGI IMG/M metagenome (GOLD analysis project Ga0209802, IMG submission 185886) | Grasslands soil microbial communities from the Angelo Coastal Reserve, California, USA - 14_0927_12_40cm (SPAdes) (version 2) | ecosystem: Environmental > Terrestrial > Soil > Grasslands ... | reverse complement strand
TCGGCGCCCGAATCGCCCCGGGGGGAAGTGGGCCCCGCCGAGGATTTCTCGGTTGACGCCACCCCGATCTGCAGCACAAGCAGCCAGCTGGCGAAGATGCCGCTCGACAGCATGATCACGCTCGCCGGCGCCAGCGTGGCGAATACCCACCCTTGCTCGACATCAATGAGCGAGAAACCACCAGCACCGGCCAGGACGAATCCGAGGATGTTCCCCACAGCGCGAAACACGGTGGCACCTGGATGGGGTTGTCGAAATACGCGTTGACGAACTGTTCTAAATGAAAGAAGAACGGCTCCGCCCAGGCCGCCCACACCCACAGCCACCGCCGCCACGGCGGCGAACGGTCTCGGCGTGAGAACCGCAATACCGATGAACACCACGCTGACGAAGCACCACACCGCGTTCGCGGCCCGCAGCCGCAGCAGTGGCGTGCGTTCGATCTGGTGCGGGTCCAGCGCGATGGCGACAAAGGTCAGTCCGGTCAGCGATGCCCCGGCCCCGACCAACCCGATGTAGAGGTCTCGCCACGCCGCCGCGGTGTTCAGGTCCATTGCGCTGAAGAGTACTGCCCGAAGCGGCCAGGCCTATGACGACACGGTCGACGTGAACCAAGCCAGCGTCTGCTCGATGGCCTTTTCGAGCGGGTGGCCGGGCCCCAAACGCGCGAACGAACTTGCCGTCATCCACCACCCACGGAAACTCCGACTGACATATCGTCTCCTTGGCGGCCGCCATCGGAAGGAGGAAAAGAACCATCAACGTGATCGCGATCTTCGGGGCGGGTCGAATCCTGGCCGGCCAACCTGGGCGAAGACCATCTCGACAAACCACCGGGTGGGCTATGTGAGATCGCTGGTAGCGACTGCTAGCCAGTCAGCGCCTCCAGCCGGCGGACTCACAAGTCAGGACCGTGAGGCGCCGGGTTCAAGATTCCTCGGTCGATTGGCAGTCAGTTTTATCTGACGCGCAACCAGGCGCGGATTCCAAGTACCGCAGCGACGACTAACGCCGCCCCGCCGCCCAACACGAATCCGTGACTCGCCAGCCAGCCTCCAGCTCCAGAGGCGATCAGCGCGCCGAGAAGCAGCGGGCCCGCGCAGCAGACCACGACCAGGATTGCTGCTGCGGGAGCTGCCCACCAATCCTTGGTTGAGTGAGCCGCCCGCGGTGGTGCATCTTCATCGGTTGTTGTAGCGGCTAGGATCCCTTGCATCACACCCAATCCGGGCCGATGCGCGTGCAGGTTGCAAGCCGCTTGGCAACGGGGGACATGGTGTCCAAGGCTCGATCCAAAATCCCATCCAGTCCGCCTAGAGCGAGGCGATAGACGACCTCTTTTCCGCGACGTTCGGTCTCCACAAAGCCACAATGGCGCAGGCACGCGAGGTGTGTGCTGACGCGCGGCTGCGGTTGTGCCGCCGCGCTAACTAGTTCACTGACGGTGCGCTCACCGTCGCCTAGGAGTTCCAGGATCTGAAGGCGGGTCGGATCCCCCAGGACTCGAAAGAAACGGGCCGCCGCACTCCTGTCAGTTGGCATTAAGATCTGGGAATACATATCTGGAAAGCAGGATACCATTTCCTAATCGCCTGTGTGGGGCGGCATTCCCTCAAGGAGGAGTCAAGTGGCAGACCAGGTAGCGCAGAAGAAGTTCACGGTCGACGATTTCGCGGGAGCCATTAGCGCAGCGATGCCCAAGCTCGATCTGACAGACCAGCAGATATCGACCGAGATCCATCAACTCATGAGCGCAAACGAACCGGTCGATCCGGCGGACGTGGCAAGAAACATCGGGGTTCCGGTTGAGCTGGTGAATGCGAGGCTGGACTCCTGGCCCGGCGTCTATCGCGACTCTGCAGGCCGAGTGGTTGGCTTCTGGGGGCAGGCCCTCTCGATCATCGACGCCGAATATCGGTTCCAGGTCGACGGCAAGACGACGTATGCGTGGTGCGCGCTCGACACGCTGTTCATCCCCAAGATCATTGACAAAACGGTCCGCGTCGAGGCCTACGACCCGGTAACCAACGAGCCCGTCTCGCTGGTGGTGCAACCGGATGGCGTCCGTGACGTGCAGCCGGCGGGCGCGGTAGTTTCCATGGTGGTACCGGACGCGCCGTTCGGGTATGACGTAATCGAAGCGTTTTGCAGCCGGGTCTTTTTCTTTGCCTCCGAGGCAACCGGAGCCAAGTGGGCGGCCGAGAACCCGGGCACGACGATTCTCTCTGTCGACGAGGCCTTCAAGGTCGGGCGCGCCCTCAACGAGCGTGTCGCGCCGGACCTCTTCGGACAGAAGGGATGAGGCCGGAATACGACCTCGCGGTGATTGGCTCGGGGGCGGCCGCCTTCGCGGCCGCCATCGCCGCATCAGACCTCGGAAAGCGAGTTGTCCTGGCTGAGTCGAATCAGGTCGGCGGAACGTGTGTCAACGTCGGCTGCATTCCGTCCAAGGCGCTGCTTGCAACCGCAAGCAGGAGCATTGAGCTCAGCACGATAGTCGACGCGAAGAACAGGCTCGTCGACCAGATGCGGACGGAGAAATACATCGATCTGGCGCGCGCGTACGGCTTCGAGATACTTCGCGGCCACGCCGAGTTCGTCAATGGAGAGTCCGTCACTGTCGGAGGCGAGCCAATCTCGGCGCACGCCTACTTGATCGCATCGGGTGCTTCGCCCGCCGTGCCTGCAATCGATGGCCTACAAGGGGCCGGCTACCTGACCAGCACGTCGGCACTCGCGGTCCGGACACCACCCCGGGAACTGGCGGTCATCGGTGCCAACGCGGTCGGGCTGGAGTTGGGTCAACTCTTCATGAAGCTCGGCAGCAAGGTGACGTTCCTGGAGGCCATGCCGAGGATCACACCACTCGAGGAGCTGGAGGTGTCGGCCGTGATGGGCTCCATCCTCGAGGAGGATGGGGCGACAGTGCTGACCGGCGTCAAAATCGAATCCGTTCGGCGCTACGGCGACCGGCGAAGGGTGAGCTTCGAGCGCCGCGGTGGGCGAAATGAACTCTCAGTCGACGAAGTCCTCGTTGCGACCGGGCGCCGGCCGAACACGCTCGAGATGGGACTGGATAAGGCCGGAATCGAGCTGACGGAGCGGGGAGCAATCAGCGTCGACGAGCGACTGGGCACGAGCAACCCTCGCGTGTGGGCCGCGGGCGACGTGACCGGCCACCCACAGTTTGTTTACGTCGCAGCTTATGAGGGCAACCTGGCGGCGCGAAACGCGCTCGAAGGCGCGGACCTCAAGGTTGACTTGGCGGCGATGCCGCGGATCATCTTCACCACTCCCACCGTCGCGGCCGCGGGCCTGACCGATGGGCAGGCCAACGCACAGGGAATCAGATGCGCATGCCGGGTCCTGCCGCTATCAGCCGTGCCGCGAGCATTGGTGAATCGCGACACACGGGGCTTCGTCAAGATCGTCGCCGAACGCTCGAGCGGTCGGATCCTCGGCGCGACCGCGGTCGCGGACGGTGCGGGTGACGTGATTCAAGCTGCGGTCTACGCGATCCAGTTCGGGCTCACCACCGACCAGGTCGCCGCGACCTGGTCGCCCTACCTGACATTTGCCGAGGGGTTCAAGCTCGCCGCCCAGACCTTCAAGCGCGACGTGTCAAAGCTCAGCTGCTGCGCCGCATGACGGCGAAATCCTCTCTAGCCTCCGCGCTTGAAGCGGGTCCGCGTCGCACCAAACGGCTCCCTGGTCGCGACACCAACCGCCGCGGAGGGCGTGACGGCATAGAGGTCCCACGGTCCGCGTCCAGCGCTCGGCGCGCTGAACTCGGCGGTGATCGCACCGGCGCTCGCTCGGGCCGGCCATCCCAGAGAGGCATAAACGTTCGCGACGCGTTGCAGCGTGGCTAGGTCGGTCACCTTGCGCGCCGTGCCCTCGACCACCACGTCGATATCGTTCGGAGAGACAGACACCGCACACCTTGGGTTGGCGGCCAGGTTTCGACTCGTGCGCAGCCGCGGCCCACTTGTGAAGTAGAACTTGTGATCGAGCCATATCGTGCCGACCGCTGCCAGGTGGGGACTCCCGTCTTCATGCGTCGTGGCCAGCCACCACGTCCGGCCCCTTCCTTCTTCGCGAGCCTGCGCCGCAAGCTGCTTTGAGGCCCGGGATCACGGGATCGGATCGTGTCCATAGACGTCCAGGTTCTGCTCTTCCATTTCCTACTCCTTTGTCTCTCTACCCCTTTTAAGACGACCGGCGGGCTTCGAACTCATCGGAACGGCGTAGAGGCTCGACAGTTGGCGGCCGATTTCGCCGAGGCGCCGCCGGAGAGCATCCGGCTCGAGCACCTCCACCGACCGGCCAAAGGGCGCGAGAAGGCTGACCGCCGCCTGGTCCGCGGGAAAGTCGAGGACGACGACGCCGTTACCAGGTCGCTCCACGATCTGGTCCCCGACAAGGCGCGCGAACGGTCCGGAAGCCTCGGCGTCGACGCGCACCTTCACGAGGAGGTGGCCCGGACCCGAAGCTTTGAAGCGTTCCACCTGGGACGCCCAGAGCGCGCGAAGGTCGAAGCCGGCGGGCCGCTGGAACGTCTGGTCGGAAATCTCCGCATCCTCGATTCGCGAGACGCGATAGACGCGCGGCGCGCCATCGACGCCGGCGAGCAGGTACCAGGTGCCGGCTTTGCATACCAGTCCGTAAGGTTCGACGATGCGTTCGACGACGCGATCCAGTGATCGGCGGTACCGCAGACGTATGCGCCGGTCCAACCACAGCGCGTCCTGGACCCTGGCGAGATGCGGCGGTACCGGCGCCGTCTGGTACCAGTGTTCGCTGTCGATCAGGACTCGCTCCCGGAGGCGCCCTGCGCTGTCCCGGCGAGCCGCCGCCGCCACCTTTCGTGACGCCTGATCGAGCTGGGGTCCGAGTCCCAGGTCGGCGGCCGGACCCTGGCCGCCGAACGCCAGAAGGGCCTCGAGCTCGGACTCGGTAAGACCGGTCAGGTCGGTCCGGTACCCGCCAAGCAAATAGGCTCCGCCATTCGGTCCGCGATCGCTGACGACGGGGATACCGGCACCGCTCAGCGCCTCGAGGTCGCGGAAGACGGTGCGTCTCGACACCTCGACCCGGCGCGCGAGCTCGGCGGCGCTCATCCGGCCATGAGCCTGGAGCAGAAGAAGGATCGAAAGAAGGCGGTCTGCACGCATCCGCGGAAACTATTCTGGCGATGATGACAGAAGTTGTCATATATCGCAGCGCATGCTGGCCCGATGAAGAACAAAGTGCGGAATCCGGTCGTCCACTTCGAGGTTCTGGGGCGCGACGCGAGCGCGCTTCGAAAGTTCTACTCGGAAGCGTTCGGTTGGCAGCTCGGCCCTGCGGATGATAGCCCGCTGGAATACAGCATGGTGCATCAGAAGGCACAGGGGAGTGGCATCGACGGCGGGATCGGCAAAGCGCCACAGGGTCCTGGGCACGTCACGTTCTACGTAGGTGTTGACGACGCCCAGGCGGCACTGGACAAGGTCGAACGCCTCGGTGGTAAGACCATTCAGCCGCCGGTTCAGGTGCCTGGCGGGGTTACGTTCGCTCTCTTCGCCGATCCTGAAGGCCACGTGGTGGGGCTTGTCAAGGAGCGCGAGTAGGAGTCTAGGGGGGAATCTCGGGATTCCCCCCGCTAGATTTCAGCCTTTGGGCCTGATCGGTTTGTCCTAAGTGACCAGCGGGCGACTTGTGCGCGGCCGTGACCTTCTCCGCGTCGAGCCAGTCCTCCAGGCGCTTGGCTTCCGCGTTGAGCCTGCCCCGCGGCGCACGCCCGGGATCCTCCCTACCTCGCCGGCCAGTCGTCGTGAACCTCGTGCGACCTGACCACGGCGATGACTCGTGTTGGCTCTCGGTTCCGTAGCACGCGGGCGCCCAACCGTGTCACAGATGTGTCACGCATTCGCGGAACCAGGAGGACACGAAAGGACACGCGAGGACATGACGGCTAACCCGGGGTCGGCGGCGTCGATCCGACGCAGCAAGACCTCTGCTCGATCTCGTCGCGAGCAGGGGGTGATTGAGAAATGCGTGGGATCGAGCACTAAAACGTCGCGAGCTTTAGTCGGCCGGCGCGCCGACTGTGCGCGACTGGGACAACTGGCTCAAGGACCTGCGAACAGAGCTTTACCAGCTCCTTTACAAGCAGCCGATCTATCCCAAGAACCTTTATCTCGAACGCGAGCCGATAAAGCATGCAGAGTACAAGAAGAAGGTGATCGAGCCGCAGATCAAGAGGCTGCAGGACCGTGGCGTCTGGGCCAAGCCAGCCCGCTTACGAGAAACTCCTAACGACCGGCGAGGGCCGCCCATACCCGCTCTGGCGTCAGGGGCATGTCGATGTGCCGGATGCCCAGGTGTGACAGCGCGTCCACCACGGCGTTCTGGACAGCCGGGGTCGATCCGATCGTCCCTGACTCACCGATCCCCTTTGCTCCTAGGGGATTGTTCGGACTGGGCGTCTCGGTTGTCGCCGTGACCACCTGTGGGATTTCGCCAATGCTGGGGATCAGGTAGTCGAGCAGCGAGGCCGTGCGCGGCGAGCCTTGGTCGTCGAACACAACCTCCTCGAGCAGCGCCTGTCCGATGCCTTGGGCTATACCGCCGTGCACCTGCCCCTCGGCGAGCAGCGGGTTGATGATGCGGCCGCAGTCATCGACCGCGAAAAAGTGGGCCAGACGCGCGTCCCCGGTCTCCACATCGACCTCGACCACGGCGCAATGAGCACCAAACGGGTAGCTGCCGTCTCCCGCGAAGTCGGCCTCGGCGGCGAGGCCTGGCTCCATCCCCTCAGGCAGCTTCTCGCGGTTGCCGGCGGCAGCGGCCAGTGAAGCCCACGAGAGCGAGCGCTCAGGAACGCCGGCCACGCCGACCGTTCCAGCCAGGAAGACGATGTCGTCGGGACTGGCCTCGAGCAAATGCGAAGCCAGGTCGCGCGCCTTGTCACGCACCTCGCGAGCGGCCTGGTGCACCGCGGAGCCCCCGTGCTGCATCGAGCGCGAGCCCACCGTGCCCGTGCCGCGCTCGACGGCGTCGGTGTCTGAATGGATCACAAGCACCGATTCGATCGACAGACCGAGCTGCTCGGCCGCGATTTGGGCCAGCGAGGTCTCATGGCCCTGTCCGAACGACGTCGTACCGCATCGTACGGTGGCCGTCCCGTCCGTCTCGATGCGCACCGCTCCCCACTCCGGGCCGATCCCAACTGCGGTCACCTCGACGTAAACAGAAAGCCCGATCCCGAGCTGCAGGCGGTCGCCGCGTTCCCGGCGCCGCGCCTGCTCGGCGCGCAGGTCCTGGTAGGCGGAGATCTCGAGAAGCTTGTCGAGCGCCCGCTCGTACTCGCCCGAGTCGTAGGTCGCACCGCCGGCGGTGGTGTGGGGGAAACGGTCAGCCGCGATCAGGTTGCGGCGCCTGAGCTCGACCGGGTCCATGCCCAGCTCCATGGCCAGCATGTCCATCGCGCGCTCCACCATCGCGGCTGCCTCCGGCCGGCCGGCGCCTCGGTAGGCGGCCAGTGGTGTGGTGTTGGTGACGACGCAGTGCGCCTCATAGTCGATCGCGGGAATCGCGTAGACGCCCGACGACATCTGCCCCGTAAGGAAGGGCAGGAACGACGCAATTCCTGGGTAGGCGCCGACGTCGGCAACGACGCGGGCGCGTAGGCCGATCAGGCGGCCATCACGCGTGGCCCCCAGCTCCACGTGCTGCACCTGGCCGCGCCCGTGCGTCATCCCGACCAGGTTCTCGGAACGGGTCTCGATCCACTTGACCGGGCGGATGAGCTTTCGCGCGACCGCCGCTACGACTATCAGTTCAGGCCGGGCACCGGCTTTGGCCCCGAAGCCGCCGCCCATGTCGCCGACAACGACGCGGATCTCGCTCTCGGCCATGCCGAGCGACGAGGCCAGCTCGGCGCGAAGCCCGAAGGGGGTCTGGCTGGTCGCCCAAACTGTTAGTCGTCCGGCTTCAGGCACCACCAGGATCGCCTCCGGCTCCATCGGCACGGGCGCCAGCCGCTGATTCACGAAGCGGCCCCGGATCGTCACTTCCGCGTCGGCCAGGACGTCGCTGTCGCCCCGAGGCGCGAAGTGGCCGGCCACGTTGGACCCGTGAGCGGGAAACAGCAGGACCGAGCCCGCATGGTGGGCAGCCTCGGCATCGACAACGACTTCGAGCGGCTCGAGATCGAGCCCGACGAGCTGGACAGCGTCCACGGCCGCTTGGGGGCTCTCGGCAACGACGAGCGCCACCGGCTCGCCCACAAAACGGACTCGCCCATCGGCAAGGGGGGGCCGAGCGAAGACCTCCGGCACCATCTGGAAGCCGACGCGGGCGGGAAGGCCGAGGTCGGCGGCGGTGAACACGGCCACGACGCCCGGTGCAACGGCGGCGGCCGCGACATCCACCGCGCGAATCGTGGCGTGAGCCAGAGCTGACCTCACGAATGCCACGTGTAGGCACTGGTCTTGATGGAGGTCGTCGACGTAGCGGCCGGCGCCTGTGATCAGGCGAGGGTCCTCGCGCCTGCGGACGGCGTGACCCAGAATCGAGCCCGGCATCAGGGTTTGCATGGCAAGGCGAGGGTAACGTGTCACGGACGCTGCGGCAATGCCTACGCCTACTCAGCGACCGAGAGCGTGCATTGCAGTGTATGTCTCGCGACTCTCATGCACTGCTAGGGCTGCATCGAGGACCTGGCGCGACCGGTAACCGGGATCAAATCCAGTTCCACTCCCGCATGATTGACCGCCGTGAGGCCGCTACGCCTGCTCCAGATAGGACTCGGTCCGCATGGTCGTGCCTGGGCCCAGCGAGTGATTCCCGAGATCAAAGAAGTGGAGCCAGTCGCATTCGTCGACTCCGACCCGTACGCGCTCGACGCGCTGCGTAGAGAGCTCAATGTGCCGGCAGACCAGTGTTTCGAATCGTTGAATGAAGCGGTTATGGCGACACGACCGCAAGCACTGCTCAACACCACAGCTCTTGCGGGTCACGTACCCGTGACGAGGGCCGCGCTCGATCTGGGCCTCCATGTGCTGGTCGAGAAGCCGTTTGCGCCGGACCTCAGGTCCGCGCAAGAGCTCGTTGACCTGGCGGCGGCCAACCACCTGGTACTAATGGTGAGTCAGAACTACCGGTTCTTCCCCGCCCCCCGCGCGGTTGCCTCGCTAGTACATGAGGCGGGACTTGGAAGGCTGCACGAGGTGGCAATTGACTTTCGGCGCTACTCGCCGGCCGGACCGACCGGCCGAGGCCGGCATCATCTCGAAGAACAGCCCCTCCTCGTAGACATGTCGATCCACCATTTCGACCTTCTGCGAATGATCCTCAACGGTGAGCCTGAGCGCATCTACTGCGAAGCCTGGAACCCGGAGTGGTCCGGATTCAGCGGCCCACCCGTGGCTGTGGCATCGATCGTCTTCGAGGACGGTGTGGTGGCCAGCTATCGCGGGAGCTGGGTCAGCGCCGGCCCTGTCACGCAGTGGGCCGGCGATTGGAGAATGGAGTTCGAGCGCGGCGAGATCCATTGGACGGGCGCCGCCGACAAAGACATGACACAAGACGAGGTCGTAATTCGGCCGCGGCAGGGCGAAGCGCATATCGCGGCGCTGCCTGTCGTGCCCCGCCCAGGGACGTTGGGAACGCTGACGGAGTTCGCGAGCGCAGTCCAAACTGGCCGCCAACCGGAGTCCTCGGGCCACGACAACCTTGGCAGCATCGCATTGATGACAGCCGCCGTTGAGTCCGCCACGCGGCGCGATTCTGTGACCATCTCTGGGACCGAGGAAGCGCTGGCGGTCTGATGGCAGGCAGTCGCCAGCTTCGCGTGACGATCTGGAACGAGAACGTTCACGAGCGCAGGGACAAGTCGGTCATGCGCATCTATCCGGACGGCATGCACGAGGCGATCGCGGCGGGCCTGCGTCGTGAGCTGGGCGCAACGACCAGCATCCGCTTCGCTACCCTGGAGGAACCCGAGCACGGCCTCACCGAGGAGGTGCTGTCAGAAACGGACGTCCTCACCTGGTGGGGACATTCAGCTCACGATCAAGTGACCGACGAGGTCGTGCGCCGCGTGCATGCCCGTGTCCTCGAAGGAATGGGAATCGTCGCATTGCACTCTGCCCATTACTCCAAGATTTTTCGGCGGCTGATGGGAACCACCTGCGCACTCAGGTGGCGTTCGGCTGAGGACGGCGAGCGGGAGCTGGTCTGGACCGTGAATCCCGCCCACCCGATCGCCGAAGGTGTGCCGCAGCCGATCGTCATCCCCCGCCACGAGATGTACGGCGAGTTCTTCGACATCCC
>Ga0209802_1003618_pt1 | contig 10332 bp, 10 predicted proteins | sample GraSoiAngelo_129_FD_185886 | JGI IMG/M metagenome (GOLD analysis project Ga0209802, IMG submission 185886) | Grasslands soil microbial communities from the Angelo Coastal Reserve, California, USA - 14_0927_12_40cm (SPAdes) (version 2) | ecosystem: Environmental > Terrestrial > Soil > Grasslands ... | reverse complement strand
TGACCAGACCGCAGGCCGTGGATCCGCAGGAGTTTGAGATGGCCAGGTTGCTGGCCCCGGAGTTTGAGAAGCTGGGGCTCAAAGTCACGGTGCGGGTCATGCCGTGGGAGCAGCTGGCCGACTACGTCTGGTACAGTCGTGACAAGTGGGATATGACGATGTGGCAGATGGTGGGCCGGGCGGAACGGTCGGATCCGGACGAGTTCACCTTCAACCTCTTCCACGCGTCGACGGCTGAGAAAGGGTACAACTTCGTTGGCTACATCAATTCCACGTATAACGGAATTGCCGAAGCGCAGCGCATCAAGACCGACCTGAAGGTGCGCCGGCAGTTGATCTTCGAAGCGCAGAAGATCATCGCCCGCGACGTTCCCTATGTGTTCCTGGTATTCCCGCAGAGCAGCTACGCCTACAACAACACCGTCTGGGATCCCAAGAGCGTCGTGGAGCAGAAGGGCATCGGCCTGAAAAACTTCTGGACATTCGATGCGGCCACGCCCAGGGGCACCCAGAAGGACTTCGTCCTCAACACCGCCGATCCGGTGCAGGCGATCAACCCGCTGTTTATCAGCGGGTCGACCGACTCCTGGATCACTGAACTGATCTGGGACCGGCTGCTCCGTGTGGGGCCCGACGGTCTGCCCCGGCCATGGGCGGCGGAAAAGGTGGAGTGGGTGGATAGCGTGACGCTGGACGTCACGTTGCGGCGGGGCATGAAGTTTCACGACGGCCACCCGGTGACGGCGGACGACGTCATCTTCTCGTTCACGGCCCCGATGGGCGATGAAGTGCCGATGTACAAGCCGTTCGTGAGAGTCATCGACAAGATCGAGAAGCGCTCCGACACGGTGATTCGCTTCACCCTGAAGGATCCGTACGCGCCGTTTCTGACGAGCAGCCTGGCGAAGGTGAATATCATTCCCAAGCACATCTGGGAGCCGGTGCTCGCGGATCTGGCGAAGAAGCCGGAGAATGCGGAATCCTACCAGGAACAGGTGCCGGTTGGCTCGGGACCGTACAAGTTCGTGCAGTGGAAGAAAGCTGAAGAGGTGGTCCTGGAGGCCAACCCCGATCACTTTGCGGCCCCGAAAGCCCGGCGGTGGGTGGAACTTCCTGTCGGTCTACGGGGGGGATCCGCAGATCCTCGACCAGCTGGCCAAGCAGACCCCCTCCATCACCGTCGTCTCCACGATGGACATCGGGATGCGCTTCCTGGCCTTCAACCTGCGCCGCCCGCCGTATGATGACCTGGCCGTACGGCAGGCGCTGAACATGGCGGCCAACAAGAAGGCCATCCGCTCGGTGGTCTTTAAGGGGTACGCCACCGTCGCCGATTCGTTTGTCTCACCGGCGCTCGAGTACTGGCACAACGCCGAAGTGCCGAAGCTGAACTACAACATCAAAGCGGCGCGCGACGTGCTGGCCAAGGCCGGCTATGAATGGGACGCCGACGGCCGGCTGCTGTACCCTAAGGGCAAGGTCGAAACGCTCGTCGGAAAGTAAGGGATACGCGTGCAGGCGGGAGGGACCTCCTCCCGCCTGCTCTTGCGTCACTGACTCATGCCCACCCGCTTCTCGTTTCTGGCGAGCCGCTTGAGCCAGACGGTGCTTGTGCTGTGGGTCGTCGCGACCCTGCTGTTCCTCATTTTCCGGCTGATGCCGGGCAACCCCCTGGTCGCCTACATCGATCCGAACTTCACCGCGGAGGTGCAGCAGGCACTCCTGCGCCAGTTTGGCCTGGACCAGCCGCTGCACGTGCAGTACGCCGTCTTCCTGTCAAATCTGGTGCGTGGAGAGTTCGGCCGCTCCTTCTTCAGCCGCGAGCCGGTGAGTCAGGTGATGTGGCAGGTGTTGCCGAACACCCTCGTCCTCACGCTGTCCGCGCTCCTGCTGGCGTACGCGGTGGGGGTCGTGGGCGGCGCGCTCCTGGCGGCGCGGCGGGGAACGTGGGCGGAAGCGTGGGCGTGGGCGGCGCGCTCCTGGCGGCGCGGCGGGGAACGTGGGCGGAAGCGTGGGGCATCCCGGCCGTGCTGGCCACGCGCGCGGCCCCGGAATTCTGGGTCGGCATGCTGGCGCTGGCGCTGTTCAGCTTCACGCTGAACTGGTTTCCCTCGTCCGGCGCGACGAGCCCGGGCAGTGCGTACTCTACCTGGTGGGCCCAGGTGGCCTCGTGGGATTTCCTGCGCCACCTCACGCTCCCCGCGTTGACGCTCGCCCTGTACCTGCAGGGACTGCCCACGCTGCTGATGCGGAGCACGATGCTGGAGGTGATGGACGAAGATTTCATTACCTTCTGCCGGATGCGGGGGTTGCCGGAGCGCACCATCCTGCTGCGTCACGCGGCCCGCAACGCGCTGCTGCCGGTGGTGACCGCGTTTGCGCTGGGGATCGGGTATTCGATCGGCGGCAACGTCATCATTGAGACCGTCTTCAGCTGGCCTGGGCTGGGCCGGACGCTGGTGCGCGCGGTGGCGGCCAAAGACTACCCTGTGGCCCAGGCGGCGTTCTTCCTCATCGCCGTCGTCATGATCGTCATGAACTTTGTGGCCGATCTGCTGTACTCGCTGCTGGACCCGCGGGTGAGCCATGAGCGGCAGTGAGCGTGCCGCCGCCCTTCCGCAGTGGACCCGCGCTGCAGCGACATGGCGCGACGCGCTGCTGGTCACCTGGGCGGTGGCCCGCCGTGACCGGTTTGCGCTGGCCGGGCTCATCATCTACGCGGTGCTCCTGGCGGTGGCCCTGGCCGCGCCGGCCCTGGCGCCCTACAACCCGCTGGATCTCAACTATCGGCCTGACGGCGATGTCGCGGCCAACGAGGCCCCGTCACTCTCCCACTGGCTGGGCACCACAAATCTAGGCCGGGATGTCTTTTCGCAGGTGCTGTTCGGGACGCGGGTCGCGCTGGTCGTCGGGTTCGTGGCGGCGTTCGGCGTCGTGGTCCTCGGCACGCTGGTGGGCCTGGTCGCAGGCTACTACAGCGGATGGGTGGATACGATCTTGATGCGCCTGGCCGACGTGGCCTTCGGGATTCCCTTTCTGCCGATGGCCATCGTGCTGGTAGCGTTTCTGGGCCCCAGCATCTGGAACACCGTCCTGGTGATGACCTTGCTGCTGTGGCGTGACACCGGGCGGGTGATCCGCGCGCAGGTCCTGTCGCTGCGCACCCGGTCGTACGTGGAAGCTGCCCGGGTGCTGGGCGCCAGCCACGTCCGCACGATGTTCGTGCACATCGCGCCCAACGTGCTTCCATTGTCTTTCCTGTATGGCTCGCTGGCCGTCGGGTGGGCGATTCTGACCGAGGCCAGCATCAGCTTTCTGGGATTCGGCGATCCCAACGTCATCTCGTGGGGATTCATGCTGCAGGATGCCTATAACTCGCAGGCCATGGCCCGGCATGCGTTTTACTGGTTCGTGCCCCCCGGCCTGTGCATCATGCTGGCGGTGATGGCCGGATTCTTCATCGGCCGCGGCTACGAGGAACTGTTGTTCCCGCGGCTGCGGCGGCGATAGCGTCGATGCCGCTGCTAGAGATTGAGAACCTGACGGTTCAGTACCATACGCTGCACGGTGCGGTGCAGGCCGTGCGGGGCGTGACGCTGTCGATCGAACGGGGCCGGGCCCTGGGGCTGGTCGGCGAGAGCGGCTGCGGGAAGACCACGCTGGCGCGGGCGCTGATCAATGTGCTGGCTCGCAACGCCGCGATCACCGGCGGCGCGGTGCGTTTCGATGGCGTCGACCTCCTGCAGTTGTCCGGCGGCGCGCTGAACGACTACCGCTGGCGGCGCATCGGTCTGGTCCCGCAGGCGGCGATGGACAGCCTCGATCCGGTGTACCGGGTTGGCGACCAGCTCGTTGAAACGATGCGCCTGCGGGGCGGCCTCACACCTGCGCAGGCGCGGGAGCGCGCCGCGCGCCTGTTTGCGCTGGTGGGGCTGGAGCCCACGCGCCTGCGTCTCTACCCGCACGAGCTGTCCGGCGGGATGAAGCAGCGCGTGGTCATCGCGATGGCCCTGGCGCTCCAGCCGAAGCTGGTGATCGCCGACGAACCGGTGACCGCGCTGGACGTCATCGTGCAGCATCAGGTGCTCCGCACGATGCGCGAACTGCAGGAGACCCTGTCGCTCAGCCTGCTGCTCATCACCCACGACATCTCGGTCGTGGCGGACCTCTGCGACGATGTCGCCGTGATGTACGCCGGGCGGATCGTGGAGACCGGGAGCGTGCGGGAGGTCTTTGCGGCCCCGCAGCATCCCTACACGATGGGCCTGCGCAACGCGTTTCCCAGCCTGCGGGCGAGCTCCGCGCGCCTGGTGCCGATCGAGGGGTATCCACCGGACCTGGCCTCGCCCCCCAACGGATGCGCGTTTGCTCCCAGGTGCCCGTTTGCCGTGCAGCGGTGCTGGGGCGACGATCCGGTGCTGATGCCCACCGGCGGCGGTCGTCTTGCCGCCTGCCACCGGGCCATGGAGGCGGATGTGCTGCGGATCCAGGCCCCGCAGGCGTTTGCCCGCCTCGAGGCCACAGGATCCCAGGCGGTCGAGGGCGGGGCGCCCGGCGGAGGGATCCCGTGAGTCAGTTGCTCGAAGTCACCGACCTGCGGAAAGAGTACCCGCTGCAGTCCGGCATGTTGAGCGCGGTGATGGGGGCCAGGCGTGTCGTGCACGCGGTCAACGGCGTCTCCTTCGCCCTGGAGGAAGGCGGCAGCCTGGGGCTGGCCGGGGAGAGCGGGTGCGGCAAAACCACGACCGCGAAGCTGATCCTCAGATTGCTGCGGCCGAGTGGCGGCAGCATCCGCTTCGCCGGGCGCGACGTGGCCGGCCTGGAGGGACTGGACCTGCTGGCGTACCGGCGGCAGGTGCAGTTTGTGTTCCAGAATCCGTACGAGGCGCTGAACCCACGGTTTACGATCCTGCGGTCGCTGCTGGAGCCGCTGATCATCCACGACATCGGCCGCTCTCTCACCGAACGCGTGGAACGCGTGGCCATGGCGCTGGACCGCGTCCACCTCACTCCAGCGGAGACGTTCTTCCCGAAGTATCCGCACCAGCTCAGCGGCGGGCAGTTGCAACGGGTGGTCATCGCGCGGGCGCTGCTGGTGGACCCCCTGCTGCTGGTGGCCGACGAGCCCGTCTCGATGCTGGACGTCAGCATCCGCGCCGGCGTGCTCAACCTGATGCGCGACCTCAGCCGCGAGCGCAAACTCACCACGATCTACATCTCCCATGATCTCGCCCTGATCCGGTACATGTGCAGCGTCGCCGCGGTGATGTATCTGGGCACGATTTGCGAGATCGGGCCCACGGCGGAGGTCATCGAGCACCCGCGTCATCCCTACACCCAGGCGCTGGTCTCCGCGGTGCCGGATCCTGATCCGGCGCAGCCGCGCCGGCCGGTGGAGATCGCCGACACCGTGCCGACGCCGTTTCAGCTGCCTGTGGGGTGCCCGTTTGCCGACCGCTGCCCGCAGGTGATGGAGGTCTGCCGCCGGGTCCGTCCCGCGCTGTTGCCGGAGGCCGCTGGCGTGCATGTCGCCTGTCATCTGTATCCCGCCGGTACCAGGGAGGCGCATTGATGCGACAACCCGGCACGCTGGATCCGCTGGACATCGAGATCATCCGCCTGCTGCAGAAAGACGGCCGGCTGCCCTACAGCGCAATCGCCGAGCGGTTCGACATCGCCGAGGGTACGGTCCGCAAGCGCGTGACGCGGCTGATGTCGGAAGGGTACTTCCGCATCGTAGGGGTGGCCAGCCCGTTCAAAGTTGGGATGGACGTCGTCGCCATCATCGGGCTGAATGTGGCCCGGCAGCAGATGGCCCGCTCTCGCGCGCACCTGCAGCGGTTGGAACCCGTGCGGTACATCGGGATCACCACCGGCACGTTCGACTACATCATCGAAGTGGTGCTGCCGTCGATGCAGGCCCTGCTGCACTTTCTCATGTCTGATCTGGCCCGCGTGCCCGGGTTGAGCCATACCGAGACGTCGTTGGTGCTGGACATTCCCAAGCAGAGCTACGATTGGTTGCCGGCCGCGCTGGCCAGACCCCGCGCGATCGGGAGCGAGGCGCGGCCGTCGCGCCACAAAGGGGGACGATGAGGTGACGTACATTGATCCCAACGAAGCCACGCTGCGAGAGGCGGTCTCGCTGGAGGAGCCCCGGGCCTTGATCCACCGCTTTTCGACTCTCGTCCGTGAGTCCGGCAGTGAGGATGAATGGACGGCGGCGCGCGAGATCGCGGGACGCCTGGCCGCATGGGGGGTGCCCCACACCGTGCACGAGCCGCTGCTGTACCTCAGCGTCCCCGAACGGGCGTCGCTGGAGGTACTCTCTCCGCAGCCCCGCACGTTGCGGGCGAAGACGCCGTCCTTCTCGATCTCCACCGACGGCACGCCGGTGCGCGGTCAGGTCGTGTACGTGCCCACCGTTGCCGGGGCGCCATTTACCGACACGTTCGATGCGCCGCTGCCCGCTTCCGTGGGCGACGTCTCCGGCCGCATCGTGCTGACCGAAGGCTTTCCCTCCCCGCAGAAAGTGCTGGCCCTGCAGCAGCGCGGCGCGGCGGCCATCATCTTCACGCATCCCGGTCAGGCCATTCACGAGATGATCTGCACGACGATCTGGGGTGCCCCTGACCTGGACAGCCTCCCGCGCAAACCCAGCGTGGCGGTGGTGAGCGTAAACCGTCCCGACGGCGAGGCGCTGGTGGGGATGGCGAGGAACGGCGGGCTGGACGTCGCGCTGCACACGCGGCTGCGCGAGGGGTGGATGCGCTGCCCGGTGGTGGTGGCGGAGATCCCCGGTACGGATGAACCCGACGTCTTCTTGCTGGCCCACGGTCATCTCGACTCCTGGCACGTCGGCATCGGCGACAATGCCACCGGGGACGCGACACTGCTGGAACTGGCCCGGGTCTTCTGGGCGCATCGCCGCCGCCTGCGGCGCAGCGTGCGCGTCGCCTGGTGGGCCGGGCACTCCACGGGCCGCTACGCGGGGTCGACGTGGTACGCCGACACCTTTGCCCTGGATCTGGTCGAGCGGTGCCTGGCGCACATGAACATCGACTCTCCCGGCTGCCGCTGGGCCACCGAGTACGAGGATGTGTCGTGGATGCCGGAGACCGAGGCGTTCTGCCAGGAGGCGATCCGTGACGCCACCGGGCAGGCGTCGTTCGGGGAGCGACCGCACCGCGCCGGCGACTGGTCGTTCAACAATCTGGGCCTCAGCGGGTTCTTCATGCTGTTCTCGACGATGCCCAAGTCGGCGCTCGCCGAGAAGGGCTACTATCCGGTGGGCGGGTGTGGCGCGAACATCGCCTGGCACACCGAGGACGACACCCTGCCGATCTTTGACGAGCATAACCTCGAGCGCGACCTGCGGGCCTACGTCACGGCAGTAGTCCGCGCCGTCAACGCCCCGATTCACCCACTGGATTTCCGGGCGGCCGTGCGGGAGTTCGGCCAGACGCTGACGCGCTACCAGGAGGTGGCCGGCGCCCGGTTCGATCTCTCCCCGGTCGCCTCCGAGGCCAGCACCCTGGGGCGCGCCCTGGACCGCTTCTATGATCACTGCGAGGAGTTGATGACCCTGCCGGTGACCGATGCCCGGGTCCGCGCCGCCAACGCCGCCATCCGCCGCATCGCGCGCCAGCTGGTGCAGGCGAACTTCGCCCGCGCCGACCGCTTCCACCACGATCCTGCGGCGCCGATCCCGCCGCTGCCGGACCTGGCCGCGGTGCACCAGTTGGGGACCGGCGACCCGGTGTTCCGCGGTTTTGTGCAGGCGCACCTGGTGCGCGGCCGAAACCGCGTGATCTGGGCGTTGCGGGAGGCGCGGCACACCGCGGACGGCGTGCGGTAACAGCGGCATGGTCCTTGCTGTTCACGGGGCCCAGGTCATCGACGGCACCCGCACCGATCCCATTCCCGACGGCGCGGTGGTGGTGGACGGCGGGCGCATCACGCAGGTGGGCAAGATCTCCGCGCTGCGGCTTTCAGCCGGCACAGAGATCCTCGAAGCGGGCGGCACCGTGCTGCCGGGTCTGGTCAACGCCCACACTCACTGCTCGATCATCCCAGGTCTTGGCGACCAGACCGGACAGATGCGCCAGCCGCCGCTGGTGAGCGGGTTTCGCGCCGCGGGGAACATGCGGCGGGAACTGCTGTCCGGCGTCACCACCGCCCGTGTGATGGGTGAGGAACACCACCTGGACATCGAGATGCGCCGGGCCATCGACGGTGGCGTGCTGCCGGGGCCGCGGCTGCTGTGCTGTGGGATTCACCTTACCAGCGCGCACGGCCACGGGCGCGCGCTCACCACCACTGATGGAATCGATGGGGTGCGCCAGCGCGTCCGCCAGAACATTGCGGCCGGTGCGGATTGGATCAAGCTCTTCATCACCGGTGGCGTTAGCAGTGTGGGCGCGTCCCTGGAGGCCTACACGTACACCCGCGACGAGATCCGTGCGGCGTGCGAAGAGGCGCACCGCGCCGGACGGAAGGTGGCCGCTCACGCGCACGGCGGCCCGGGGGTGCGCGTCGCGCTGGAAGAAGGCGTGGATACTATCGAGCACGGCGCGCTCCTGACTCCCGACGACGTGGAGCTGATGAAGCACCTGGGCCGCTTCCTGGTGTGCACCTTCGCGATTCTGTACCACCCCGACGGCATCGAGAAGACCGACCGCCACAACCCCGTAATCTGGACCAAGGTCACAGCCTTACGGGAGCAGGAGGAGGCGCGCTTTCGCCAGATCCTGCCCTCCGGCGTGCGGTACGCGGTGGGGACCGACAGCATGCACGGACTGCTGTGGTTTGAGATCGCGACGCTGGTGCGCTTTGGGGTGCCACCGCTGGACGCGCTGCGCGCCGGGACGGCCTGGGCGGCGGAGGCCTGCGGCGTCGGTGACCGCGTGGGGACGCTGGAACCGGGCAAGCTGGCCGACGTCCTGGCGGTCGATGGCGACCCGCTGCGTGAGATTGAATCACTACGCCGCCCCCGCCTGGTGATGAAGGGCGGGACCCGCTTCGAGCATCTCTCGCCGGATTGAATCAGGTAGGTGAAGGGAGGATCTTCCCGTGAGCTGGACGGCGATGTGGAGGGATCCACACGAGCAGGAGGTCACCGCGGCCGTTTCGTTGGATGCGCCGTGGGCGCTGGTAGAACGCTTCAATGGTCTCGTGCGAGACTCGGGGAGCAAGGCAGAACGCCGCGGGGTCGATTACATCATCAAGCAACTGGCCAAAGCGGGCGTGCCCCACGCTCTCCACGAGCCTGAACTGCTGATCAGCCTGCCCCGCCGCGCCAGGCTGGAGGTGGTGGCCCCGGAACCCCGGGTGCTGACCGCCAAGACACCGTCCATGTCACTGTCCACGGACGGCCGCTACAAGCGGGGGAATCTTGTCTACGTGCCGACCGGGCAGGCCGGCGCGATCACCGCCATCTTCGCCCGGGTCGAGCTGGCGGCGGATGTTGCCGGCCGCGTGGTGCTCACCGAAGGATACCCGTCACCCGGTAAGGTGGCGGCGCTGCAGGACCGTGGCGCGCAGGCGGCAGTGTTTATCAGCCCGGGCGAGCGCATCCACGAAGGCATCTGCACCACGATCTGGGGGTCGCCCGACCTCGATTCGATCGGGCGCAAGCCGACGATTCCCGTCCTTGCCGTGAACAAGGCCGAGGGGGCCTGGCTGCGCGCACTGGCGGAGGCCGGGGCGGTGAAAGTCCGGTACGCAACCAAACTTGACGAGGGCTGGCGTCCGATCCCCGTGCTGGTGGCGGAGATCCGCGGCACGGTGGAGCCCGAGAAGTTCGTGCTGCTGCACGGCCACATTGACTCATGGCATCAAGGCATCGGCGACAACGCCACGGGGGACGCCACGCTCCTGGAGGTCGCACGCGTGCTGGTGCAGCACCGGCAGCACCTCCGCCGTAGCGTGCGGATCGCCTGGTGGTCCGGCCACTCCCACGGCCGCTACGCCGGGTCGACCTGGTTCGCCGACACCTTCGCGACGGACATCGACGAGAACTGCATCCTGCACATCAACTGCGACTCGCCGGGGTGCCGCTGGGCGACGGTGTTCGAGGATGTGTTCTGGATGAGCGAAGCCGAAGACGTCGCCAGGGCTGTGATTCATGACACGACCGGGCAGGACAGCAGTGGCGGCCGGCCGCTGCGGGCCGGCGACAAGTCGTTTAGCAACATCGGCGTCTCGACATTCTATATGTTGTCGTCCACCATGCCGAAGGAGCAGCTCAAGGAGAAAAACTACTATCCGGTCGGCGGATGCGGCGGCAACATCGCCTGGCACACCGAAGACGACACGCTGGAGATTGCCGAC
>Ga0209802_1003610_pt1 | contig 10341 bp, 9 predicted proteins | sample GraSoiAngelo_129_FD_185886 | JGI IMG/M metagenome (GOLD analysis project Ga0209802, IMG submission 185886) | Grasslands soil microbial communities from the Angelo Coastal Reserve, California, USA - 14_0927_12_40cm (SPAdes) (version 2) | ecosystem: Environmental > Terrestrial > Soil > Grasslands ... | reverse complement strand
CGCGCGCCTGCATGAGGCGGCGCCTGCCGAAGCGATCCAAGCCGCCCGGGGTGCTCGTTGGCCCCTCGTGGTGCTGGATCGGGTCCAGGACCCGGGCAACGTCGGCGCGATCTGCCGCACGGCGGCGGCGGCGGGTGCACCTGCTCTGGTGGTGCTTCCGGGCAGCGCGGATCCATTTGGCCCGAAGGCGGTCCGGGCTTCCGCCGGCAACGTGTTCCGGCTCCAGGTTGCAAAGGCGCAGTGGAAGGACCTCGGAGGCCTCGAAGGTTACGGGGCTTCGCCGTCCGGCGGCGCACCGCTGGCCGAGGCGCCGATAGAGTCTGCGGGGATGATCGTGCTCGGCAGCGAGGCGCATGGGCTCTCGCGTACTGACCTGAAGCTCGTGACTGTGCCACTGACCGAGGGCGTCGAGTCGCTCAACGTGGCGGCCGCGGCAGCGCTGATCCTCTTCGAGATCCGGCGACGGTTGGCGGCATGAGCGATCCGAACGCGTTGACGAGCGAAGCGCTCGCGGCGATCGGCAAAGCCCAGACGCCGGCCGATCTCGAGCGGATCGAAACCGAGTACCTCGGGCGCAAGAGCGGCCACGTCAGCCGTCTTCTGTCCAACATCGGCCAGCTCCCTCCGCAGGAGAAGGCGGCGCTCGGCAAGTCCGCCAACGAAGCCAAGCGCAACATCGAGGCCGCGCTGGCTGCCCGGCGCGCGGAGCTCGACGCCGCACGGATGGCCGACCTCGCCGAGACCGAGGCGATCGACATCACGTTTCCCGGTCCGCCGTTGGGCCGCGGCCACATCCATGTCCTGACCCAGGTTCGACGCCAGATCGAGACCGTGCTCGAGTCGCTCGGCTACCAGGTCGAGCTCGGACCTGAGGTCGAAACCGAGTGGTACAACTTCGAGGCGCTCAACATCACTGCCGGCCATCCCGCGCGTGAGAACTGGGACTCCTTTTACTTCAGCCCTGAGCTTCTGCTGCGTGCGCACACGTCGCCGGTGCAGATACGCGCGATGCAGCGCATCAAGGAACCGCCGATCTACATCATCACCCCAGGCCGCTGCTACCGCCGCGACGCGCCGGAGGCGACGCGGCTGCCTTACTTCAGCCAGGTCGAGGGTCTTGCGGTCGACAAGGGCCTGACGGTCGGCGACATGAAGGGCACGCTGCTCTACATGATCCAGTCGCTGTACGGACGCGACCGCAAGGTGCGCGTGCGTCCAAGCTACTTTCCCTTCACCGAACCTAGCTTCGAGTTCGACGTTTCATGCGGCATCTGCGGCGGGGTCGGGTGCAAGAGCTGCAGGCACAAGGGATGGCTCGAGGTGGGCGGCTGCGGCATGGTCCATCCGCAGGTGCTGCGCAACGGGGGCATCGATCCGACGCAGTGGAACGGATACGCGTGGGGATTCGGCATCGAGCGGATGGCCATGCTGAAGCACGACGTGGACGACATCCGCCTCTTCTACGAATCGGACCTGCGGTTTCTGGAGCAGTTCTGATCGTGGTCCTGCATCGGCGACTACGAGACTCCCGGATAGTCCGGACGAAGCGACACGAAGTCGCAGCGATTCCCCGGATAGTCCGGACTATCCGGATGGGGGTCGCATAGGAGGTGCGAATCTCGTACGAGTGGCTCGGTGATTTTGTCGACCTCGACGGCGTCACGCCGAAGGACGCCGCCGACGTCCTGACGCGGCTCGGAGTCGAGGTCGAGTCGCTGACCCTGGTCGACCTGTCGCAGATCGTCATCGGCAAGGTGCTCGAGCAGGTGAAGCATCCGACGTCTCGCAACGACCTGTGGGTGCACCAGGTAGACATCGGTGGGAAGACGCTGCAGATCATCGCCGGCGCGCCGAATGCGGTTCCCGGGTCGCTGGTCCCCGTCGCACTGCCCGGCACCACGGTGCCCAACGGCACGCCGGTCAAGGACACGAAGATCGCCGGCTACGACGCGAAAGGGATGCTGTGCTCTTCGGATGAGCTGCTCCTCGGTGGCGATCACTCGGAAAGAAAGATCCTCATCCTGGACAGCGGGAAGCCTGGTGATCCGCTGACGACAGTGATCCCGAGCCAGGCGATCATGGAGGCCGAGATCACCTCCAACCGGCCCGATGAGATGGGCCACCTCGGCGTGGCGCGGGAGCTCGCCGCGGGGCTCGACCGGGCGATGCAGCGGGACTTCATGCCCGCGTTCACGGGCACCGCCGACCCGCCTGGTCGTGACCTGGTGAATGTCGCGATCGACGACCCCGACCTTTGCCGCCGCTACATCGGGGGCGTGATCAAGGGTGTCAAGGTGGGGCAGAGTCCCGACTGGATGCAGCGGAGGCTGCGCGCATGCGGCGTGCGCCCCATCAACAACATCGTCGACATCACGAACTACGTGCTGCTGGAATACGCGCAGCCCCTGCACGCATTCGACCTGGCGAAGCTGACCGGGCCTGAGATCCACGTCCGGCGAGCGCGTGCGCACGAAAGGCTGCTCTGCCTCGACGGGGTGGAGCGAGAGCTAACACCTGAGATGCTCGTCATCGCCGACGCCACCCGTCCCGTCGCCGTCGCCGGTGTGATCGGCGGCGAAGAGTCCGCGGTCACGTCTGACACGACCGACATCCTTTTGGAGTCGGCCAACTTCGACGGGCCTAGCGTCCGCCAGACTTCGCGGGCCCTTGGCCTGCGCACCGAAGCGTCCGCGCGCTTCGAACGGGCGCTTCCGCCCGAGCTCGCGCTGGCCGGCGCCCGGCGCGCCGCCTCGTTGATTGCGGAGCTGGCCGGCGGCAAGGTGCACCGCGAGTGGGCTGACGTCTACCCGCGGCCGCAGGAGCCGGTACGGGTCAACCTGCGACCCGCACTGATCGATGACGTGCTCGGCACGCATGTCCCTCTCGAGGAGGCGGAATCGATCCTCAAGCGCCTGAACTTCCACGTGAAGGTGCAGGGCGACGGGGAGTGGGACGTGCTGCCGCCGGTGTTTCGGCTCGACGTCACCATTCCCGAAGACCTGGTCGAGGAGGTCGGAAGGGTGTACGGCTATGACCGCGTGCCGCCGACTCTGCCCGGGCGCCGCCACGACAGATGGACGCCGCTCGCGCCCAGCGTCGATCGCCGGCTCGACGTCGCGCGCGAGGTGCTCGCCGGCGCGGGATTCACGGAGACCTGGAACCCAGCGCTGGTGTCGGGCAAGAGGCTGGAGGACATGCGCATCTCCGCGCACGCCATGCGGGTGATGAACGCGCTGAGTGACGACATGGACACCTTGCGGACTTCGCTATTGCCGTCGCTCGTCGACGCGGCGGCCTTAAACCGTGATCGCGGCCGTCTCGACGTCCGCCTCTACGAGATCGCGGAGGCCTACCTGGCTCGGGTGGGAGAGAAGAACGGGGAGCAGCCTGAGGAGCCGCTTCGCCTCGCCGCCGTGGCGTCCGCCGGAGGGTCGGCGGCCGAAGGCGGCGCCGCGTTCTACCGGCTCAAATCCGTCCTGGATGAAACCATCGGATCGCTGTCGGCTCCGCCGTGCACGTATCAGCGGGCGGCCGCGCAGCTGTTTCATCCCGGTCGCTGCGCCGCGGTGGTGATGGACGGCCGTCAGCTCGGTTACGTCGGCGAGCTGCATCCGTCTGTTACTGCCGCGGCCAAGCTCGAGGGAAGATTTGTGGCGTTCGAGGTCGACGTCGAGCCGCTGCTCGCCGCGGCGCGCATCCCTCGCGGCCAGCCGCTGCCGCGCTTTCCGGCCGTCGAACGCGACCTCGCCGTCGTGGTCGAGGAAACCGTCGCCGCGGGCGCCGTTCTCGCGTCGATCAAGGAGTCCGCCGGCGATCTTCTCGAGGCGGCGCGCGCGTTCGACGAATACCGCGGCGCCCAGGTTCCCGAGGGGCACAAGAGCATCGCGTTTACCTTGACTTTCCGAAGCCCGGAGCGCACCCTGACGGACGCTGAAGTGGACAAGGTGATGTCGGAGATCAAGCTGGGGCTGGAGAAAAGACACCGCGCCAGGTTCCGAGAGTGATCGCGGGCGCGAATTTCGCACGCATCAGCGTGCCGTTATTTCGGGGGAAGCCGTAATTGACCTGGATCGACATCTTTCCAATCGTGCTCATCGTTGCGTACGGCGTGGGCGGTTTCTTCAGCGGCCTCATCCGCCGGTTCATCGGCCTGGTCGCGCTCTTCATCGCGGTCTGGGCGGCGACGAACATGGGTCTCCAGGCGGGTGGCATCCTGCAGCAAACGTCGAGCTTCGAGTTGGCCGACGCTCGCGTCTATGGCTTTTTTGGAATCATCGTCGCGTTGCTGGTGATCGTCGAGGTCGCGACGCAGCTCGCGCACTCGCAGATCCAGATCCCGGCGGTCGTCTTGAACCGGACGCTCGGCACCCTGGTCGGCGTGAGCACAGCGATCCTGTTGTCGGTGATCGTCGTCTATGAGATCGGAGCAGCGTCCAACCCCATCGGCGGCGCGCAGCTCGATCCGCTGCAGCAGAACCTGCGCGATTCAGTGCGCCACTCGCTCTTCATGGTCAAGCTGGTCAACGCGATCGACAGGCCGATCCTCGCTTTGTTCCAGCCGTTGCTGCCTGGAGACCCGCAGGTCTACTTCGGTCCAGGGCCGGTCAATCCCTAAACCGAACCCGTGAGTCGCGAGCTCTTCCAACGCCTGCGCGAGCAGGCGGTGCAGATCCACGTGGAAGACCACCTTCGGGCACGCCTCGAACGTGGCGACCGGCTGCGCGTAAAGCTCGGACTCGATCCGACCGCTCCGGACCTGCACGTGGGTCATCTCGTCGTACTTGACGTCTTGCGAGCGTTTCAAGACGGCGGACACACCGTCGTGCTCATCATCGGCGACTACACGGCAATGATCGGCGATCCGAGCGGCCGCTCCGAGACGCGTCCCATGCTGACGGAGGAACAGGTCGCGGCCAACGCTGAAACCTATTTCCAGCAGGTGGATCTCGTGCTGGACCGGAGCAAGATCGAGGTGAGACACAACTCGGAGTGGCTTGCCGCGATGAGCGCGGCCGACGTCCTGCGTCTCATGGCGAAGGCAACCCTGCAGCAAGTGCTGCAGCGCGAGGACTTCGCGGACCGAATGAAGTCAGGGGCCGCGATCGGCGCACACGAGATCCTCTATCCGTTCAGCCAGGCGTACGACTCGGTTGCCGTCGAGGCCGATGTGGAGATCGGCGGCACCGACCAGCTCTTCAACCTGTTGTTCGGACGCGAGATCCAAAAGTCGTTCGGACAGGAGCCGCAGGATATCGCGGTGTTTCCGCTGCTCGAGGGCACCGACGGCGAGCAGAAGATGTCGAAGTCGCTGGGCAACTACATCGGGCTGGCGGAGCCACCCGAGGAGATCTACGGCAAGACGATGTCGATCCCGGACCGACTGATCGAGAGATACGTCCGGTTCGTATCCGGCCTAGATCCCGACGAGCAGGCCGGCGTCCTTGCGATGAAACCGCGTGACGGCAAGGCGGCACTGGCGCGCCAGCTGGTCGCGCGTTTGCGCGGGCCAGACGCTGCCGATCGAGCTGAACACGACTTCGACACAAAGTTCCGCAAGCGAGAGACACCCGAGCAAATAGATGAATTCCAGACGGGATTTCCGATTCGATTGATCGAGGCTATGGTCAAGAGTGGTTTGGCGAGATCGAACGGCGAGGCGCGACGATTGATCGAGCAGCGCGGCGTCAAAATCGATAGCAAGATCGCGACAGCCGACGACCCACTAAAACCTGGGAATGTCGTGCAGGTCGGAAAGCGGCGGTGGATTCGAATTGTCGTGAAGTAGAATGGGCGAAAGCATGTTCGGAGGGTGCCTCTAGATGTCCGGTCATTCCAAGTGGGCCGGGATCAAGCACAAGAAGGCCATCGTCGACGCCAAGCGCGGCCAGGCGTTCACCCGGGCCAGCCGGGAGATCACGATCGCCGCGAAAGAAGGCGGTGGCAACCAGGAAGGCAACTTCCGGCTGCGGCTTGCGATGCAGAAGGCGCGTGAGATCAACATGCCGACCGACAAGATCCAGAACGCGATCAAGCGGGGGACGGGGGAGCTGGCGGGCGAGAAGCTCGAAGAGGTCCGCTACGAGGGCTACGGCCCGGCGGGTGTGGCGGTCATGGTCGACACCTTGACCGACAACCGCAACCGCACATCGGCTTCGATCCGCCACCGGTTCTCGAAGCTGGGCGGCAACCTTGCCGAGAGCAACGCGGTGGGGTGGATGTTCGAGCGCAAGGGCGTGATCGCTGCCAACGCGGGCAAAAACGATCCCGAGGAGGTTGGCCTCGCCGCCATCGAAGCCGGCGCCGATGACGTGCAGGTCGATGGCAAGTCGATCGAGATCACCGCGCCGCCCAACGCCTTCGAGAAGGTCAAGTCGGCGGTGGAGTCGCTCGGCGTCAACGTCGAGAACGCCGAGATCACGATGCAGCCGAAGCAGACCGTCGCGGTGACCGAGGACAAAGCCGCCGCGGTGCTCAGGCTGATGGAGTCATTGGAGGAGGACGACGACGTCCAGCAGGTATACGCCAACTTCGATATTCCAAACGACGTTCTTGAACGCGTCTCAGCACAGGTGTAGAACGATGTTGGACCGATGCCTGGCCAGCGCGACGGACTGATCCTCGGCGTCGACCCAGGCCTGGCCGGCACAGGGTTCGCCCTGTTCGCCGAGCCGAACCTCGTCCTTTCATGCAGCACCGTCGTCACCATCCCCGGTCGCGATGGCGCGCGCCTGCTCACCATCACCAACCACCTTCGCGCGCTGCTCGCGGAGCACCCGCCCGCGGAAGCTTCGATCGAGGAGCTCTTCATGGGCCGCAACGCCACGAGCGCCGTCGGGGTGGCGCAGGCGCGAGGCGCGATCCTCAACGTGCTCGAGGAGTGCGGGGTGCCTGTCTTCGAGTACAAGCCGAGCCAGGTGAAGGTGATCCTCACCGGTTACGGCAACGCCGACAAGTCACAGATCTCACGCATGCTGTCCGCCCAGGTCAAGATGCCCGAAGGCCGCATGGACGACCACGCGCGAGACGCGATCGCGATCGCGCTGTGCCACGCGCGGAGCCGGCGCTTCACACGGGCGGCAGCAAGGTGATCGCGCACCTCAGCGGAGTCGTGCGAAGGGCGGGCTCAGACTTCGTCGTGCTCGACGTCGGTGGCGTCGGCTATCTCGTGACGGTGGCGACGCAAACGCGACAGCAGCTCCCACCTCCTGGAGGCGATGTCGAGCTGCACATCCATACACATGTGCGCGAAGACCAGCTCAACCTCTACGGATTTGCGTCCGTCGAGGAGCTCGAGCTGTTCGAGATGCTGATCCAGGTCGACGGGGTGGGGCCGAAGGTCGGCCTTAACATCCTGAGCGCCGCCAGCCTCGAGGTCCTGAAGCGCGCCATCATGAGCGAGGATGCTGCTCCCATCAGGCGTGCAAGCGGCGTCGGGGCCCGCACGGCGGCGAAGGTGATCATCGAGCTCAAGCCGCGATTGGACGCGGTCGCCGCGCTCGAGGCGGTGCCCCGCGCCGCAGCCGTGGCGGGCGATGGAGCTGTGCCGAAAGCCGTGGAGTCGGCCCTGCGCAATCTCGGGTTCTCGTCCCAGGAGGCGCGAACCGGCATCGAGTCGGTGGACTGGAAGGCGTCACCGGACACGCAACAGGCGCTTGCCGCGGCGCTCAGAGCGTTGGGTAGGAAGTGACCGAAGAAAAGGTCCTGAATGCCAAGTCCGACGACGAGCAGTTCGACCTCACTTTGCGGCCGAGGCTGCTCTCCGAGTACGTCGGCCAGCAGCAGGTCCGCGAGAACCTGAGCATCCTTCTCGAGGCGGCGCGCCGCCGCGATGAGCCGGTGGAGCATGTGCTTCTCTGCGGTCCGCCGGGTCTCGGCAAGACCACGCTGGCCCACATCATCGCCAACGAGCTCGGCGTGGCGATCAAGGTCAGCTCGGGCCCGGCGATCGACCACCAGGGCGCCCTGGGCTCCATCCTTTTGAACCTCACCACGCGCGACGTGTTCTTCATCGACGAGATCCACCGCCTCAACACCGTGGTCGAAGAATCGCTCTACCCGGCGCTTGAGGACTTTCGTTTCGACGCCGTCCTCGGGAAGGGTGTCGGCGCAAGCGCCGCCACGCTGCCCCTACCGCACTTCACATGCGTGGGAGCCACCACGCGGCAGGGGCTGCTGAGCGGGCCGCTGCGTGACCGGTTCGGGGCTGTGTACCGGCTCGACTTTTACACCAAGGCCGAGCTCGAGAAGATCGTCAGCCGGTCGGCCCGAATCCTCGAGATCGAGATCCACGACGACGCCGTCTCGGAGATCGCGCGTCGTGCCCGGGGCACGCCGCGCATCGCCAACCGCCTCTTGCGCCGGGTGCGAGATTACGCGCAGGTGCGTGGCGATGGCCGCGCGACGGTAGACCTGACCAGGGTCGCCCTGGGAATGCTCGAGGTGGACGAGATAGGGCTCGAGCCCCTGGACCGGCGGCTGCTCGAAAACGTGATCCTGAAGTTCAAGGGCGGTCCGGTGGGACTCGACACCATCGCCACCTCGCTGTCGGAAGAGCCGGAGACGGTCGAGGACGTGCACGAGCCGTACCTGATCCAGATCGGGTTCCTGGCCCGCACCGCGCGCGGCCGGGTCGCCACCGAGCTCGCCTATCGCCACCTGGGCATCACCCCGCCGCACGCTGAACCCCAGCAGACGCGATTACTGTAGGTAGTAATGGCTGATTTGGGGCGCTTGCTCCTCGTCTTCGGCGTGCTGCTCCTCGTCATCGGCGGCGCCCTCATGCTCTTTGGGCGCTTTCATCTACCCGGCGATTTCACCTTCAAGAGCGGCAACGTGACGGTCTACATCCCACTGGCGACGAGCATCGTCCTGTCGGTGGTGGCGACGATCGTCTTGAACCTCGTGTTCCGGCAGCGGTAGGAGGCTACTACGTACACTCAACGGCTGCCGTGCAGTTAGTCCTCAGCTGGCCGATCCGACTTTTCATCGTCGCCGTGCTGGTCTTTTCGCTGTTCGTCGACGGCGCCGGCTACGTGTACCGCATCGCGAACCATCTTCCCCTGACCGGCAACGTCGCCGGGCTACCTCCCAACTTCGGCGGATGGCAGCTCTACTTCCATCGCGGTCTCGACCTGGCGGGTGGCACCCACATCGACTACCAGCTGACGAACTTCCCGGCAGGCCAGAACCGCGCCGACGTGCAGCAAAGGACGATCGCCGTCATCAACAAACGCGTCAACTCGCTGAACGTGAGCGAGCCGGAGATCCGCGGCGCGGGCTCGAACTACGACCGCATCACCGTCGATCTGGCCGGCGTCAACGCCGAGCAAGCCCAGAAGACGCTCGGCGCGGTGTCGAAGCTCGTCTACACGAAGTGGGTGCCGGACACCAAGATCACGAACGGTCCGCAGGCGGGTTACAAACCCGCGTTGACCGGGCTCACCGGCGACGACATCTCGAGCGCCACCGCGACCATCGACTCGACGGGAACATCGTGGGTGGTGAACATCACCTTCACGTCGAGCGGCGCGACCAAGTTCGACAACCTGACGCGTGACAACGTCGCGGCCTGCCCTGGCGACACGAACGCGAGTTTGACGGCAAACTGTGCCCAGCGCCATCTCGCCATCTGGCTCGACCTGACCCAGACCGACATCGACCATTGGGAAGACCCTTCCTACGTCGCCAAGGTCTCCTCGCCTTACGACGCCGGCTGCCTCGCCTCGCAGACGCCGGACAAGGTCTGCGGCAAGCTCCTGACCGACCCCATCACACGCGAGGAGATCGCGGGGGGCAATGCTCAGATCAGCGGCTCGTTCACGCAGCAGAGCGCCAACGACCTCGCCACCGGGATCAACTCGGGATCGCTGCCCGTCGACCTCGTGGCGCTGGACGTCACCCAGGTCAGCGCCACGCTCGGCGCCGAGTCGGTGAAACTCAGCCTGGCGGCGGGCCTGCTCGGCCTCGCGATCGTGGTGCTGTTCATGATCATCTACTACCGCGTTCCTGGCTTCCTGGCCAGCCTTGCGCTGCTCTTCTACGCGGGTGCTGTGCTCGCCGTGTTCAAGGTCTTGCCCGTGACGCTGACCCTGGCCGGCATCACCGGTTTTATCCTCTCGGTGGGCATGGCCGTCGACGCCAACGTGCTGATCTTTGAGCGCTTCAAAGAAGAGGTCAGGGCGGGACGCACCATCACCGCCGCGGTCGACGCCGCGGTCCGGCGCGCCTGGCCCGCGATTCGCGACTCCAACACGTCGACGTTCATCACCTGCGTCATCCTCGGCTTCATCGGACCGTCGGCGGTGAAGGGCTTCGCGATCACGCTCGGAATCGGGGTCGTGG
>Ga0209802_1003602_pt1 | contig 10359 bp, 9 predicted proteins | sample GraSoiAngelo_129_FD_185886 | JGI IMG/M metagenome (GOLD analysis project Ga0209802, IMG submission 185886) | Grasslands soil microbial communities from the Angelo Coastal Reserve, California, USA - 14_0927_12_40cm (SPAdes) (version 2) | ecosystem: Environmental > Terrestrial > Soil > Grasslands ... | reverse complement strand
GGCGACGGGCGCTCCGAAGAGCGCCATGATTCCGTCGCCCATCACCTGGTTGACCGTGCCCTCGTAGCGGTGGACCGATTCCATCATTCGCTCGAGAACCGGGTCGAGAAGCTTGCGTGCCTCTTCCGGGTCGCGATCGGCCAGGAGCTCCATCGAGCCCTTCAGATCCGCGAAGAGCACCGTGACTTGCTTGCGCTCGCCTTCGAGCGCGCTTCGCGAGCGGAGAATCTTCTCGGCCAGATACGGCGGCGTGTAAGCCTCCGGGGAACGGAACTTCGGCTCGTCGGCCCCCCCAATCAGCACTCGGCCGCATCCGCCGCAGAACTTCTCGTTGCCCTCGTTGGAGAAGCCGCAGAACGGGCACGGTGTGGGCAGCGGTAGGCCGCATTCGCCGCAGAAACGGCGGCCCTCGCGATTGTCGGCACGACACCGCGCACACTGCACGCTCACGTTCCCTACGGGTTCGCCGACTTGTGGCCGTCGCCGGCCCAGCGGTGGGCAAGCTCCTGGACCACCGGCCGAGACTGAGATCGGACACCGCTCGTGTCGGTGCCCACGTAAATGAACCCGATGATCAGATCATCCGAGCCGACACCCAGGGCCCCTTTGACCGCTTCGTCGTACGCACCTTCGCCTGTGCGCCAGAAGGCGCCGAATCCTTGAGCAAACGCGGCGAGCATGAGGCCGTGAGCTGCGCAACCGGCGGAGACGATCTGCTCAACGATCGGAATCTTCCCGGATCGATCGCATCGCGTCGTGACAACAATGATGAGGGGCGCTCGGAGCGCCTTCTCGCGCTCCCGCGCCAGGACCGGCTCGCCGGCAAGCGGGTTCCGGCGAGCCAAGCTCTCGGCGAGGATCTCGCCGAACGATCGCCGAGCGTCTCCTTCGATCAAGATCAACCGCCAGGGCTGGAGCCGGCCGTGATCCGGGGCGCGAGCGGCGGCCTCGAGCATGGCTTCAACCGCCTCGGCGGACGGGGCTGGTGCGCCGAGCTTTGATGCGGAGTGTCGGCTGCGAAGAAGCTCGATGGCTTCCATCGTTTACTCTCCGGCGGCGCTACATATTACCCGCAGCGGGCCGCAGCGCGCGCGCGCCTCCCAAGGCGTACCATGCCGAGATGCCGCCGCGGACGAACCGTGCGTCGAAGCCGCGCTCGATGAGCGTCTTCGTCACGTTGCGCCCGACGTCGAAGCCCCAGGAGCAGTAGACGGCCACCGGCTTGTCCGGCGTCAGCTCGGCGATCCACTCCTCGACGCAATCCGGATCGCGCCACGTCGCGCCCGCCATCAGATCCACGAAGCGCGACATGTGGTTCCGCTGCCGCGCGTCGACGATCTGCACGCCGCTGCCGTTGGCGATCTGCACGGCGAGCTCCTCGACCGAGAGCGACGGTATGTCCGTCGTCACCGACGGGTCTTCGTTCGGTGGCGGCTGATCGTTCCGCGCGGCCTTGATCCGCTTCAGCACCGTTTCCCAGTTGATGTTGCGCATGAACGTGTCGATGTACGCGGTCGCGTTCGCACCAAAATCACTCTGGTAGGCGTGCTCGTACATGTCCAGAACGAGCACGGGCGCGGCGTCGACGGCCGCCTGCGTGTGATCGGCCGCGATCTGGTTCCAGAACCGCTTCTGCCGGCGCGAGTAGGTGAGGAGGACCCATCCTGAGCCGCCCACCAGTGACTGCGCCGTTCCGACGAACTCGCGACGCCACGCACTGGCGCTACCGAAGTCCGCCGCGATCTCCGAGGCGAAGGCGTCCGGCACTTCGTGCCAGTCGGGGCGACCGAGGCCCGAGTTGGGTCCGGCGCGGCGGTAGCCGCCGAGGTTGCCGAAGTAGAGCTCGTGCAGCGCGACCGAGCCCATCAGCGAGAGCTCTTCGCGCTTGAGCCCGCCCAGGCGGTACGGTGGCGTCTCCGCGTCGAGCGCGGCAAGCTCGCGGCGGACGGCGTTCAGCGTTCGCACGGCGTTCCCGTAGGTGTTTTCGTAGTGACCAAGCACCATCTGTTCCGAGAGTCCGTTGAGCAGCGACACGCGTACGGCGATCGGGGCGATCTCCTGTTGCATCGTCATTCTCCCCTCACTCGTCGACACCTTCATCGAAGAGCTTTACCCGGCCTTTGATCGCCTTCCACGCGTAGTGCCCCCCCGCCATGTATCGCGCGTCGAACCCGGCCTTTCGCAGCGCAGTCGCGCTTTGGCACCCAATGTGGAAGCCGTACACGCAGAAGGTCACAACGGGCTCGTCCTTCGACAGGGTGCCGATCCACTCGTCGATGCGCTCGGGATCCCGCCAGACAGCGCCGTCGACGATGTCCTGCGCCCTCGTGCTGTAGTGACGCGGCCGGGTATCGATGATCTGGACACGTTGACCGGAGTCCAGCAGCTCCTGAACCTCTTCCGGCGTGATGGATGGCAGGTCGCCGAACTCCGGCTGCTCGAGCCTTCGCGGCGCCGGCACACTCGTGGCATCGGTGTACCGCGCTTCGACCGCCTGCCAGTGGATATTGCGCATGAAGGCCGCAACATAGGCGGTCGTGTTCGCGCCGAAGTCGATGTGGTAAGCGTGCTCGTACATGTCCAGGGCGAGGATCGGGATGCCACCGGCAATGCTCTGCGCGTGATCCGAGGTGCTCTGATTTATCAGGCGACCGTCGCGAGGCACATACGTCAGAAGTACCCAGCCACAGTCCCCGGCCAAGCCCTCGCCGAACGCGATGAATTCGCGACGCCAGCGCTGAACCGATCCGAAATCGCGGGCGATGGCGTTCGCAATGGTTTCGAGCGGTGCCCGCCCGTCCCCGCCGAGGCTCGCGAAATACAGTTCATGAAGCAACGTCGAGTTGAGCAGGCTCGTTTGCTCCCGACTGAGGCGACTGATGACCTCTGCGGGCACTGTCGCGACATCGAGCGTCTGCAGCTCGTGCGTGAGGGCGTTTAAACGATTGAGAGCAGCTCCGTAGTTGTTCTCGTAGTGGCTTTCGATGAGCTTCGGCGACATGCCATTCAACGTCCAAGGGCGGCAGAAAAGGGGGGCGATGCGATACTTCATCGTAAACCTCCGTTCGAGATCGAAAGAATGAGCTCCGAGATTCCGTTGAGCATCGACGGGCGTACTGCGATCGGGGCGATCTCCTGTTGCATGGTCGTTCTCTCTTCTAGTCTCGTGTTCATCCCTTGAGACTCATGAATCAGCGATTCGAGCGCGTGTCCCTTCGCTGAAGATTAGGCGTCGTGGTAGACGGCGGCGCGGTGCGTCCCCGGCAGGAACGCGGCGATCAGGTTTCGCGTCGCGTCGAATGAGGTCGTGCGCCGGACTCCGTCGTGACGGTCTCGAGCCGGCGGAGCGGCGCGGTCGCGAAGACTTCGATCACGCCGGGATCGCCGATCGCGATATAGAGATGCCCGAGCGCGGCGTTGAACCACACCACGTCGGGCGTGCCCGCGATCCGGTCCGTGGTGACGATCGCGCCGGTGTCGGCGTCGACCTCGACCAGCGTGGCGTCGTCGCAGGCACAGTAGAGGCGCCTGCGCGCCACGTCGATGTCGAGCCCGTGCGCGCCCGCTTGCGGAATCGAGACGACCCGCTTGATCCCGATCGGATCGCCGGCGCTCACCACGGCGATCTGCGACGGATCCGCGATGTTGACGTGGAAGACGTCGGCGCGTGGATCGTAGACGGTCCAGCGCGTACGGCCGGCGACCGGCACATCCGCGATGCGCTGCCGCTTCGCAACGTCGATCACCGATACCGTGGTCGAGCCGGGTTCATTCGGATCACCGACGTGCGCCGAGAGCAGCCGCTTGCGGCCCGGATCGAACGAGAGTCCATTCGGTTTCCGGCCGACGCCCACCTTGTCGACGCGCCGCTCGTCGCTGACGAAGAAGATGCCGACGCTGTCTTCGCCGCGATTCGAGGTGAACACGAGCCCGCTGGCGTCGTCGACCAGCGCGCCGGCTACCGCCGTCAATCCGTCGATCGTGCCGACGTGTTTCCGCGTCGGCATGTCGATGACGTCGATGGCGTCGTTCGCCGTGTGCGCCACGTACACGCGGCCCGTGGCCTGGTAGACGGCCGCGTGGTCGAAGCCGCCGCTCCCGACATGCAGCGGCAGGTCCACATACCCGAGATGCTTCAGTGCCATGTCAGCGTCCCCCCATCCCGGCGACGAGCCGCTCGACCTTGTCGACGATCTGCTTCCGCGCGGCGTCGTACCCATCGCTGATGTTCGCCACCTTCCAGCTTTCGACCGGCTGGCCGCTCGCCGGCGTGACGGTGCAGCCGAACGTCACCACGCGCGACGCCGAACGCAGGTCGTACAGAGTGACCGGCCGCGGGCGCTTCGGCGCCGCCTCAAGCCCGTCGGCCGCAAGCCCCTTCACCGCGAGCGGCCCCAGTTCCGCATCGGGCTCGGTGCCGGCCGCTGCCGCCTCCACCGCGAGACCCCGCTGCGCCGTCAGCTTGCGGAAGTGCGCGGCGGCCACGACGCTCGTCGCGGCGCCGTGCAGGCAGACGAACAGCACGCGCGGCGTCTTCGGCGCGGCCGCCACTTGCTCCTGGCAATAGTTGTAGAACGCGTCGTACATCGGGAACTGACGTGTCATGTTGTCGAAGTCGTCCTTGCTCGTCGCCTGGAACCCGGTGGCGGCGGCGTAGAGACCGGAGGACTCGGGGGTGAGGTCGCGATCATCGGTGTCGGCGCCGCGCACGATCACCGCCAGCGCGCGCAGCGCCGGGTCCGTGAGCTCGTAGCGATCGACAAACGCGTCGAACGAGCATTCGGGGCCGTGATGACCGAGGTCGACGTTCGGGATGTCGTACGGGATCGCGCCGCGCTTCTTCGCCTCCGATGCGACCTCCTTCGCCGGCACGAAGATGAACTCCGGCTGGGCGTCGATGAAGCGCGAGATCAGCCACGGGCACGCGATGCGATCGACACGGGCACGTTCACGAGTGATCCATTTCATGATTGTTGTTCTCCTTGAGAGTCGGTTCAGAAGCCAATGGCGGTGACGAGACGTCGCCGCACGATGCCGAGCACAGCGCCCCCGGCCACCATCTTGAGCGGCGCCACGCGCCACAGCAGCAGCGCCGTCACGGCGCAGACGAAGATCACGGCCGAAAACGGATCGACGACGGCGTGCGGCGTCAGCCGGACCAGCGTGACCGCGAGCACGCCGATGATGCCCGCCACCATCCCCTGCAACGCCGCCTTCGCCCAACCGAGGGCGCGCACGCGCTCGAACACCGGGAGCAGCGCGAACATCATCACGAACGACGGCGCGAAGATGGCAATCCCGGCGACGACGGCGCCGGTGAGCCCGAGCGCCTTGTAGCCCACGTAGGTCGCCAGCATGACCGGCGGCCCCGGCGTCAGCTGGCCAAGGGCGAGCCCGTCGATGAACTCCTGCGGCGTCAGCCAGCCAAGCTGATGGACGAACTGGTCCTGGAGCAGCCCGATGATGGTGAGAGAGCCGCCGAACGTGACCGCGCCGATGACACCGAACTGCACCACGACGTCGGCCAGGCCCGGGACGGCGCCGGGCGCCGGCGTCATGAATCGCGGCGTCCACGCGACGACGCGCACGGTGACCAGCGCGAGCGCCACCGCGAGCACCGCGACGACGCCGACGGAGCGACGGTAGAACAGGAACAGGCCGAGGCTGCCGGCGCAGAGCATGATCCACACGGTCGCGACCGGCGCGAACAGCGCGGCCGCTGCCGCGCTGAGCGCGATAAACATGTGCGTGCGTGACCGCAGCGCCGTGCCGCCGAGCCGATACACCGCGACGCCGAACACCGCGAGCACGATCGGGCCGAGGCCGTACAGCGCGCCACGCAGCCACGGGCTGACGCCGAGCGCGGCGTACGCGACCGTGAGCGCCAGCATGATCGCGAACGCCGGAGCGCAGAAGCTGAACCCTGCGAGGAGACCCCCCAGCCAGCCGGCGCGCTGATGCCCGAGGAAGATGCCGAGCTGCGTCGCCGTCGCGCCCGGCAACATGTTGACGAACGCGAGCCCTTCGACGAACTGCGGTTTGCCGATCCACTGCCGGCGCTCCTGGAACTCGGCCTGCATCACGCCGACGATCGCGGGTCCGCCGTACGCGGTCAGGCCGATCTTGAGAAAGCTGGTCACGATCTCACGCATCGAGCATCACCTCCGTGCCCACACTCACTCTCTTGTGTTCCTACCGCGTGGGGTTTGATTGCGCCTCCAAGCGCCTTCCAGACCGAGTGGCCACCCTTCGTTGTTCGCCATTTCTCGTGGGCTCGTACTCTTCAAGCGCCGGTCGCCGCCTTGGCCCGCGCGATCTCCTCGGCGCTGTAACGAAGCGCCCGGAAGACCAGATTCCCCTCCGTGTTCGGTGGTCCGGCAAAGAACGGCTTGCCGAAGAACGGATTGACGTACTCCCAGACGATCTCTCCCTCTTGAGTCACTTCGAAGAAGCGGCCGTAGGAAGACTCGCAGACGAGTGTGTTGCCGTTTGGCAGGCGTTGAGCGTTGCCCATGCGTGGCGAGAAGAAGTTCCACGCCGGCTTGTCTTGATATTTCCACCCGATCTCGTTCGTCGCGGGATTGACCTCGATCACCCTCGAGAACGGCATCGAGTCATCCAGACGGTGAGCGCCGTTGTCGAATATCAGGACGTTGCCATTCGGCAACGGAGTCGGCGCATGCTGGCCAGAAACGGTCGGAGCGCTGAGCTTCCAGAGAATTTTGCCGGTCGTGCGGGAGATGCGGAGCACGGTCGAGGTAGGCCGGTAACTCGTGAGGAGGTCGCCGTCGGGCAGCTCCAGGACACTGTTGCCCTGAGCCCATAAAGTCCGCGGCGCTTGGACCTCGGTGATGCCGTCTTCGACGGGATCGAGATGCTCCCAGGTACGCCATTCCCAGACCGTCTGTCCCGCCGGCGTCACCTCGGCCAGGTAATCGGAGTACATCTTGCCGACGTCGGCCTTCGGCCGCGCAGCATACTGGCCCGAAGCAAACTGGTCCTCCTCCACGCCTCCCTTGACACGCCGGGCGATGTCGTCGGGAACCTGGCCCATGCAGTTCAGCAACACGTTTCCGTTGCGCAGGAGGATGCCGTGGTGATGGTGGTCCGGATGGCGGACCTCCCAGAGCACCTTGCCGTTCCAGTCCGCTTCCAGGACCACCCCACCCTTGAACGGAAAGCGATTCAGAAAGCTCTCCTCCGACGTGCGCCCGTTGTAAAAAAGCGTTCCCCGCTCCGTGAGGTAGCCGGACAGCCCCGGTGGGTACGGCATGTTCCAGGTGTGGACCACGTTGCCGTGAAGATCGACGAGGTAGACCCTTGCGTCTCCCCAGATGAGCGGAGCAAAAAGCGTGAATCCCGGAGAGGCACGCTCTGGATTCACTGCGCGCAAACCAACGCCCCGGCGTTTGGTCGTGTTCTGCTCCACCGCGGTTGCCGTCGTCATCGAAGGGACCTCCACACCTGGAATTCTGATTCCGGTCCGCTGGGCGCGTGGATCTGATGCAGCCGCGCGACGTGCGCCCAGTTGATGTTTTGCATGAACGCGTCGACGTACCGCTCCGCGGAGGCGCCGTAGTCGAGCTGATACGAGTGCTCGTACATGTCGAGGGCCAGGATCGGCGTCCCGCCCGCGAGCGCGTGCGTGTGATCGGCCGCCCACTGGTTCACGAGGCGCCGATCGCGATGTGAGTAGCTCAGCAGGACCCAGCCCGACCCGCCGCGGAGCGGCTTGCCGGTGCCGACGAACTCGGCCCGCCACCGATCGACGCTCCCGAAGTCGCGCGCCAGGGCTTCGTCGATGCCGCCGCCGGAAATACCGTCACCGCCGAGGCTGTCGAAGTACAGCTCGTGCAGGATCATCGAATTGGTGGCGATCAGTTCCTCGCGCTTCAGGCCGTTGATCACGAACATCGGCGCCTTGGCGAAGTCGAGCTCGGCGAGCTGCGTCGCGATGGCGTTCAGGCGCCGCACGGCGCCGCCGTAGTTGTTCTCCCAGTGGCTGACGATCAGCTTCTCCGAGAGTCCCTTCAGCTTCGTCGGTTCACAGGACAGTGGCTTGACGGTGTATGTCATCGAGCGCTCCTTGGCGCCGGAAGCTCCGTCGCGCCGGCCGGAGATTTCGAGCGCGTCGGTCCGCGTCTTTTCACAAGCGATCGGCCGAGCTCGATGAGCCGGCGCCCGATCCCTTTCGCGTCGGCTGAGCCGATGCGCGATTGGCAATAGAGCGCGGAAAACTCCGCTCGGGTCCGAGCTTCGGCAAGCCGATCGCGAATGAGGTGCTCAACGAAGTATTCGCCTGCTTCCATGACGTCCCCTCCATGGGTTCACGCATAGTGATATTGGTTACGTAGTGAAACAATAGTTTCTGTCACTGTCAAGCGCTCGACTTCGGTTGCAGCACTTGACTCTGATGTGAAACTACTGTTTCATGGTGGTGTGGATCCGGCGACGCTCCTCCTGCTACTGGTCGGCGTCCCGCCCACTCCGTCGAGCCTTCGTGTGCGCGTGTGGCGGCGATTGCGGTCGCTCGGCGCGGTGCCGCTCAAACGCTCGGCCTACCTCCTGCCCGACACGCCGGAGCGCTACGAGGACTTCCAGTGGCTCGCCCAGGAGATCCAGCGCGAAGGTGGAGATGCGACGCTGATTCGGGTCCAGCAGATCGAGAACGTCAGCCAGGACGACGTCCGTCGCCTGTTCCACGAGCCGCGCGATCTCGACTATCGACAGCTGGCCGCGCGCTATCGGAAAGTCCTCAAGAAGCTGGAGCAGAAGTCATCCGCGAAGAGCGCGCGCGTGCACGAAGAGCTGGCGCGCCTTTCCAAGGATCATCAACGCATTCGTGACGTCGACTTCTTCGGGGCCCCGGGCGGAGCCGAGGTGCGGCGTCTCGAGGAGGTCGTCGCCATGCGTACTCGACGTCCGGAACCCGTGCGCCGTGAGAACCGGCCGACCCTCGATCTCACGAAACTCAAAGGGCGCCGATGGGTGACGCGCCCACGACCGCACATCGATCGCATCGCGTCGGCGTGGCTGATCAAGCGATTCATCGATACCGACGCGCAGTTTCTCTTCGCGCCGCCCGCGGAGTTTCCACAGGACGCGATCCCGTTCGATGCGCCGGGCGTGGAGCTGAGCCACCAGGGTGAGGACTGCACATTCGAGACACTGGTGAAGCGAGCCAGCTTGCGTGATCGACGCCTCAAGCGACTCTCCGAGATCGTCCACGAGGCGGACCTGCGCGACGGGAAGTATCCCCACGAAGAGGCACGCGGTATCGATGTCGCGGTGCGCGCCCTGCTCGCCGCCTCGGCCGACGATCACCAGGTCCTCGGGCAGGGCATGGCGATCTTCGAAGGCCTGTACGCCACGACCTCCCGGAGAGGAACATCGTGACGCTGATCCTGTCGCGGGCCGATGTGCTCGATCTCTTGTCGCTACCCGAGTGCATCGACGCCGTCGAACAGGCCTTCCGCCTTCACGCCGAAGGCCGAACCCTGGGCCCCGGCGTTCTGAGCGTGCCGGCTCCGGGCGGTGGCTTCCATATCAAGGCCGCCGGCCTGGTGGGCGAGCGCAGCTACTTCGCGGCGAAGACCAACGCGAACTTCTCGGAAAACCCTCGACGCTGGGGACTGCCGACGATTCAGGGAATGATCGTGCTGGCCGATGCGGCGAACGGCACTCCCCTCGCCGTCATCGAGTCTGGCAGCGTGACGGCGCTCCGAACTGGAGCGGCCACCGCCGTAGCCGCGAAGTTCTTGGCTCGACCCGACGCGCGCACGGCGACGATCGTGGGCTGCGGCGTCCAGGGCGAGATCCAGCTCGCCGCGATTACCACCGTGCTCCCGTTACAGCGGGTCATGCTCTTCGATATCGACCATACGCGTGCTGAAAGTCTGGCTGCGCGCGCCGCAGGCAAGAACGGCGTGCGCCTCGAGGCGATCAAAGATCTTCAAGCCGCTCTTCGCGGAAGTGACGTCTGCGTGACGTGCACCACCTCGCGCCGCGCGTTTATCCAAAGGGATGATGTCGTGCCGGGTACCTTCATCGCCGCCGTCGGCGCCGACAATCCGGAGAAACAGGAGCTCGCGCCGGCCCTGCTCGCCTCGGCGACGCTCGTCGTCGACGTTCTCCAGCAGTGCGCCGAAATCGGTGAATTACACCATGCGCTGGCCGCAAACATCCTCAGGCGGGAACAGGTCCACGCCGAGCTCGCGGAAGTCGTGGCCGGCCGCCGCCCGGGCCGCACGCGCGAGGACGAGATCACGATCTTCGACAGCTCGGGCACCGCACTCCAGGATGTCGCCGCCGCGGTCGCCGTGTACGAAAAGGCTCGCGCCACGGGGCGCGGCACGGCCG
>Ga0209802_1003601_pt1 | contig 10360 bp, 5 predicted proteins | sample GraSoiAngelo_129_FD_185886 | JGI IMG/M metagenome (GOLD analysis project Ga0209802, IMG submission 185886) | Grasslands soil microbial communities from the Angelo Coastal Reserve, California, USA - 14_0927_12_40cm (SPAdes) (version 2) | ecosystem: Environmental > Terrestrial > Soil > Grasslands ... | reverse complement strand
CCTCCTTCTAGCTAGCTGTCTTCTCCTTAGTCGGTCCCATTCGCAGTGATTAGCCGTCCCTATTGCCGGGACGCGTCAGGAGTTTCCACATGAGAAAACAACTCTCGAAATACACGGTCTGGTTTTTTGATGGCTGTGAGCCATGGGCTGGCAAGAATCCCTGGCTATCTCAAGTACACGCTAAACACACCGTATAAGGAGGAGTGCCATGAAGAAAATCGCATTGCTGTTCGCTATGGTTTTCTGCTGTACCACCGCGTCCGCCCAGCAAGCTCCGCCCGCCACACCATCTTTGGACTCAAATACTGAAGACGCCCGCGTGAAGGCCCTCGAGGAGCAGATGCGCACGCTCGCCGAACAAGTAGCGCTGCTCCGTGGCGAGCTGAAAGCGCTGCGCGAGGCAAAATCCCCTCAGCAGCCAACTACAGACCGCATCCTCCTCGCGTCTTCGCATGTCGAGCCGGGTATGGTGCCGCCGCCCACATCTACTCCTGCGGACTCGCCCGCTGCTCCCGAGGCTCTTCCGGCTCAACTTGCCCAGACCCAGACCTACGGCGGTGCTACATCCAACGCCAAACTGCTCAATCCGGACATCAGCCTGATCGGCGATTTCATTGGCACGGCCGGACGAAACACCATTTCTCCGTCGCGCTCGCTTGAACTCCACGAATCCGAAGTGGGGATGCAAGCGATCATTGACCCCTACGCGCGCGCTGACGCCTTCATCTCCTTCGGCGAAACCGGCGTAAATGTCGAGGAAGGTTACGTCACATTCACGGCGCTCCCGGCCGGGCTGCTCCTGAAAGTCGGCAAGATGCGCGCCGAATTCGGTAAGGTCAACACCGTCCATAATCATGCCCTGCCCTTCATTGACCGGCCGCTGGTTACCAACAATCTCGTCGGCGGCGAAGACGGCATCGACGATGCTGGCATCTCCCTTTCCCGTTTTCTTCCCGCCCCCAAGAACTGGTTCTTCCAGGGAACGGCGCAGGTCTACCGCGGCGACTCCAGCGACGTTTTCACCGCCAACCGGCGCCAGGACGTCAGTGTTGTTGGCCATCTTCGCCTCTACCGCGACCTTGGCGAATCGACCAACATTGACCTTGGGGCGTCCTATGCTCGCGGTCACAACAACGCCGGCATGGGCCCGACATTCAATCCAAACAACTTCCTCACCAATCTCTACGGCGCAGACGCTACTCTTCGGTGGAAGCCCCTTCGTCGCGCCATCTACCATTCCTTCCTTTTCCGCACCGAGCTCTTCTGGAGCGCTCGGGATCAGCTCTCGCCCCTTAACGTTTTCCAGACTCAGCACTCCTTCGGCTTGTACTCTTCGGCCGAATACCGAGTGAACCGCAGGTGGACTGCCGGTGGACGTTTCGACCGCAGTGGCCGCGCAACCAACGCCAGCCTGACGGATACCGGTTTTTCCGGTATTCTGACGTACTGGCCCAGCGAGTTTAGCCAGATCCGTGGCCAGTATCGCTACGGTCACCTGTGGGACGTTCTCAATGATCGTTTCACGAACGCCAACGAGTTCCTATTCCAGTTTCTTTTCGTGATGGGCGCGCATGGCGCGCACCCGTTCTGACCATGCTGTTCGGAGGAACTATGCGAAACGCAAATCTCTGCACTCGCTTTATCGCTCTGGTAGCCGCGCTTACCTTGCTCTGCGCCACTTGTCCGCCTCCCGCGCACGCGGAAAGCAAGCTGAAGATCATGACCGCGACCACGGACCTGGCCGCACTTGCACAGGAGATCGGCGGCGACAGAGTCGAGGTCGAATCGGTAGCCCGAGGCTATCAGGATCCCCATTTCGTCGAAGCCAAGCCCAGCTTTCTGCTGAAACTGCGCCACGCCGATCTGCTCATCGTCGTGGGCCTCGAACTCGAAATCGGCTGGCTTCCTCCGCTGATCACTCAATCCACCAATCCGAAAATCCAGGTCGGTGCGCCAGGTTATTTCGATGCTTCGCGCTACGCTAAGATCCTCGAGATTCCCACTGGCGTTGTGACTCGCGCCGAGGGTGATGTCCATCCTCTCGGCAATCCGCACTACTGGCTCGACCCCGAAAATGGCCTGCGCATTGCCAAGGGCGTTCAGAACAAACTGTCCGAAATGCGCCCTAACGATGCCGCTTATTTCGCCCAGCGTTATGATTCCTTCGAGCAGCACATCAAGGACGCCGACCAAAAGTGGCTTGCCGAGATGAAGCCTTATGCCGGCCGCAAGATCGTTACCTATCACCGCTCTTGGCCCAACTTCGCCGAACATTTCCATCTCGATGTCATCGGCTACGTCGAGCCCCGCCCCGGCATCCCGCCAAGTCCCCAGCACACCGTTGAATTGATCGGGCTGATGAAGCGCGACGGCGTCAAGGTTATCGCCGTTGAGCCGTACTTCGATTTGAAAACGCCCAACGCCGTTGCCCGCGACACCAGCGGGCAGGTCGTCGTGCTCATGCCCTCCGTCGGGGGCGAAAAGGAAATCACCGACTACTTCAAGTTGTTCGATTACGACATCGCGAAGCTAAAGCAGGCCTTCGACGCAACCAAATAACCTTTAGGAGACTGTGGAATGGAAATCCTGCCCTTCTTGCTCGCGCCCTTTGTCGCCAGCCTCATTCTCACCGGGATTCACGCCTATCTTGGTGTGCACGTCGTCGAGCGCGGAGTCATTTTCGTCGACCTCGCTCTCGCCCAAATCGCCGCGCTTGGCGCCACCGTCGCGATTGTTGTCGGCATGGACCCGCACGGCCGCGGCTCGTACTGGATCAGCCTCGCGTTCACGTTCCTTGGCGCCGGAATCTTCGCTTTCGCTCGCTCGAGCAGAGGCCACATTCCCCAGGAAGCTTTCATCGGCATCGCTTACGCCGTTGCTTCCGCCACCGCCATTCTTCTTATGAGCAAAGCCACCGGCGAGACCGAGCACCTCAAAGACATGCTCGTCGGCAACATCCTGGCCGTCTCCTGGCCCGAAGTTCGCAAGACGGCTTTTCTTTACGGAGCCATAGGCATCTTCCACTTTCTCTTTCGCAAAAAATTTCTGACCATTTCGATGAACCATGCAAAAGCGGAGCAATCGGGTATCCACGTCCGCTTCTGGGATTTCCTCTTCTACGCTTCTTTTGGCTTTGTCGTGACGTCTTCTGTAGCCATTGCCGGCGTCTTGCTGGTTTTCTGTTACCTCATCGTTCCCAGCGTGGGTGCGATGCTATTTGCGGACCGTATCGGCAGGCGCCTCGCGATTGGCTGGACCATGGGCACGCTGGTTTCGGCGCTAGGCTGCTATCTCAGTGTTCAGCTCGACACCCCCACGGGCGCCACTATCGTCGTCACCTTCGGCGCCATCCTTGTCCTGATGTTCTTCCTGCATCTCATCGTGCACCACGGCCGCTCTGCGCGCGAACTCGAAGGCGCAGCCTCGGTTCACCGAGAACTTGAAACGGCTTCTTCGTCAGGGAAAAGGTAGTTTTGCTGGGAAGCACTAGCATGCGCTTGTTCGGACAAACCTTGCGTAGAGTGGCGGCTCTGAGCCTTGCCATTCTGCTCGCTCTTTTTCTTTTTCAAGTCGCATCCCATTTGCACCCGAATCACCGAGACGAAACCGCATGCAACCGATGCCACTTGGTGCATGTCGGGCTGGCTTTTGAGAACACCAATTTATTTTTGTTCGCTCCGCTAACTGCCAGCGGATGGGCCTTCCCTCTTGTCCTGACTTTTCGGCAGGGTCCTTTTTCACACTATTTTTCGTGCCGCGCTCCACCCACCTCGTAGGCCAAGCCTCCTGACTCGAAGTGTATTTGCACGCTGGCCGGTCTGCAGGTCAGCGTCACCGCCGCATTTTTTCCGGCGGTCTCTATCCACAACTACATACCTGGTCCTCGAAAGGATGGAGCGAAATGTTGAAGAGTATTTACCTAGCTTTTTCATTGGGGTTTGTTTTGTCTCTTGTAGCAGGGCCTGCCAAAGCCCAGTTTGGGAATTCGGGATCGATAGAAGGGGCTGTGAAGGATCCCTCCGGAGGCGTGGTGGCGGGCGCAACCGTTGAGATTTCCTACCCTGTTAGCGGCTTCCATCGTGAAGCCATTACGGACACGGACGGAAACTTCAAGTTCACGAACGTGCCGTTCAATCCGTACCACCTCACCGTGACGGCCTCCGGCTTTGCCCCGTTTACGCAGGATGTGGAGGTGCGGTCGGCAGTGCCCGTGACACTGCAAATCAGTTTAAAGATCGGCGCCTCCGCAACGACTATTACCGTCGAAGCCAGCGGGGCGGACCTCATTGAAATGGAACCCAGTTTTCACACGGATGTGGATACCAGCTTGACCGAGAGGCTTCCCCTCGAGAGCCAATCCTCTTCGGTGAGTTCTTTGGTGACGCTAGCGACGCCGGGTGTGGTTGCAGACTCCAACGGCTTGTTTCACGGGCTCGGCGATCACGCCGAGAATTCCTTCTCGGTGGACGGACAGCCGATCACCGATCAGCAAAGCAAGATCTTCTCAAATCAAATCCCGCTGGATTCCATTCAATCGCTCGAAGCTGTTTCGGGAGGACCTCCGGCGGAATTCGGAGACAAAACAAGCTTGGTCATCAAGGTGACGACGAGGTCGGGTCTGGGGGTGACCAAACCCACGGGAACGCTCTTTTCTTCTTATGGCAGCTTCGGCTCCGTGACCAGCGGTTTTCGGCTGGCCTACGGCGGGCAGAAGTGGGGCAACTTCATCGCCGCGAACGGCCTGAACACCAGCCGGTTCCTGGATCCGCCCGAACTTCACGCCATCCATGACAAAGGCAACGAAGAAAACTTGTTCGACCGCGTGGATTTCCAAGTAAGCGGCGCGGATTCGATTCACACTAATTTTCAGTACACGCGCTCCTGGTTCCAGACGCCCGGCACCATCGACGACTTGAATGTGGGAGTGACTGATCCGGTGACGGGGCAGCCGCTACCGCCAGCCGACCAGCACGCGCTGATCAAGACTTTCAACGTCGCGCCCGTGTGGACGCGTTTGATAAGCACAACCACGCTGTTCACTTTGGGAGCGTTTGTCCGACACGACCAGTTCAATTACTTCCCGAGCGGAAATGTTTTCGCGGACGGTACCGGACTCATTCCAAGCGGTTCGCCGGCCACCTTGAACCAGAATCGCAAACTGACCAACGCGGGTCTGCGAACCGACGTGTCCTACGTGAAGGGAGCAAACAACATCAAGGTGGGCGTCACTTTTCAACATACCTTCCTGACGGAGAAGTTCAACTTTGGAATTACCGATCCAAACTTCCTTCCTTCGCAGACGGACGCAAACGGCAACCCCTGCTTCAACCTGGCCACCAATCAACCGATCGACTCGCCTTGCACAGATTTGTTTCCGTTCGATCTGACTCGTGGCGGAACTCTCTTTCCTTTTCGTGGTCACACGGACATTAAGGAACTCGCGCTGTACCTTCAAGACACCATCACAAAGGGGAGATGGGCGTTCAGTTTGGGGTTGCGCGGCGATGTGTATCGAGGAATCGTTCACGATTGGCAGCCGCAACCTCGCGTAGGCGTAGCCTACAACGTCAAGAAGACCAGCAGCGTACTTCGCGTTTCCTATTCGCGCGTCTTGGAAACCCCCTTCAATGAAAATTTGATTCTGGCGAGCCTGGGAGCATCCAACCCGGTCATCGTCGACGTGATCGGAGGGGCAAGCTTACAGGCGCCGATTCGCTCTGGCCAGCGCAACCAGTTCAACGTCGGCTTTCAGCAAGCTTTTGGAAGGTTCCTGGTCGTGGACGCCGACTATCTGTGGAAGTACACGCACAATGCCTACGACTTCAGCGCGTTTGGCAACACACCCATCTTCTTCCCGATTGCTTGGAAAAACTCGAAGATTGATGGGCCTTCAGTACGCGTGAGTCTCCCGAATTATCATGGCTTGACTGCATTCGCCGTTCTCGCGCACGTTCGGGCGCGGTATTTCCCGCCGCAAGTGGGAGGATTGGGCGCTACCGTTGCGGGCGGCGAAGTCTTCCGCATCGACCACGACCAGGCGTTCAATCAGACGACCCATTTGCAATATCAGCCGCGGACAACCCTGCCGTGGATCGCGTTCAGTTGGCGGTATGACAGCGGACTAGTGGCCAGCTCGCCCTTGGTGGCGGATTTTCCGACCGCGCTCGCTTCGCTCGATGCGGACCAACAGGCTGCAATTGGCCTCTTTTGCGGGAACAATGTGGCGACCGCTTCGGCACCACTAACGCCGGCGATCTGCTCGGGGCAAGCGCCATTCGGAGCCAGGCTGCTGAACCTTGCTGCCCCGGGGACGAACGATTCGGACCACAATCCGTCTCGCGTCGCTCCGCGGAGTCTGTTTGACGCCAGCATCGGCGATGACGACCTGTTTCACAACGATCGCTACAAGTGGAGCTTGCGCTTGACGGCGATTAACCTGACGAACAAAACCGCCCTTTACAATTTTCTGTCGACGTTCAGCGGAACACATTTCGTGACGCCGCGAGCGTATACAGCGGAATTGGGCTTCCACTTCTAGACCAACTGCATAACGAGAATGGCCGCTGGCGCAGGCAATGCCAACGTGCCAGGTAGAAACTATTTTGGCGCGGGCTGCGCCGTCGGCGGCAGAATGCCGTTCAGCCGCAAATAAATCGCTTGCGTTCCATAGTGATCGTACCAATCGTCGCTCAAGATGATCAGCACTCCCGCACGAGAGAACGGGTGGTTGCCGAACATCATCATCTGTTCTCCCAGCTTCGAATCGTCGACTTTATCGAGCGCTGCCGCGCAATAGTCGAACGAGGCCTTCAGCGCCGCCACCAGTTTGTCCTTGGGGTCCGTATCCGTCATTTTCGCGTCCGGGGCTGCCATACCGGAAATCTTCGAGCACAGACCGTTGTTGGACAGCGCGATGTGCATGACCAGATGCGCGAACGAGTTCATTTCCGGCGTGGGCTTGAAGCCATATTTGTCCGCGGGCATGGCTTCGGCGGCCGCCACCATGTTCTTCGAGAAACGCGGCAGTTGGTTCTTCACCGCCGTGCTCACGGGATTGGCCACCGTTTCCAGTTTGGCGGCCTCCTGCGTATCGGTTGCAGCCTTCGTTTGCGGCATGCTTGCTGCCGGCGCCGCTTGCTGTGCCCGCGCGCTTCCCGCTATCAGCATCACCGCCATCGCCAACCATAGGTATCGTTTCATGGCTATCTGCCTCCTCCCTTTCGTTCGAAAGCATACTCTCCGCCTCCGGCGCCAACAACAGAGTTTCTCCGCACTTCCACTCCACCTCAACCTGGTTTTGTTTTATGCTGTGCCGCTTGAATATTCGCTGGAGGTTTGCTGTGAGTCGCTCTTCCCGATTTTTGTTGCTCGTGCTTGTCGCATTCTTCTCCACTCTCGATTCAAATCTCGCAATGGCGCAACAATTTCCTGAATCCACTTACCAGGAATTGCGCTGGCGCATGATCGGTCCCACGCGCGGGGGCCGCACGCGCGCCGCCTGCGGCGTGCCTAGCCAGCCCAATGTTTTCTACATGGGTGCGGTCAACGGCGGCGTCTGGAAGTCCGACGATTTCGGCCGCACCTGGAATCCCATCTTTGATGGCCAGCCCACGCAATCCATCGGCGCCATTGCGGTGGCTCCCTCCGATCCCAACATCATCTACGTCGCCAGCGGGGAAGGCCTCGCGCGGCCCGATCTCTCCGTGGGCGATGGAATTTACAAATCCACCGACGCCGGGAAAACCTGGACTCACGTCGGCCTGCGCAACACGCAGGGCATCCCCGCTCTGGCCGTCGATCCCCGCAATCCCAATCGCGTTTTCGCCGCGGCCCTTGGCCATCCCTACGGCGCTAACGAAGAACGCGGCATCTATCTTTCCATCGATGGCGGGCAGAACTGGCAAAGGGTTCTTTCAAGAGGTGCAAACGTCGGCGGTTCCGACGTCGAAATCGATCCTTCGAATCCCAGCATCGTCTACGCTTCTCTCTGGGAAGTCCGCCTCGGGCCGTGGGAAGACGGTAATCAATACAGCGGCACCGGCGGCGGGGTTTTCAAATCCACCGACGGCGGGAAAACCTGGCGCCCACTCACCAACGGCCTGCCAAAAGGCATCATCCAGGTTGACGTGGCCATCGCAGCAAGCCAAAGCAATCGGCTTTACGCTTCTGTCGCCACGAACGAGCCCAGTGTCGGTATCTACCGATCCGACGACGCGGGCGAAAGCTGGACGCGCATCACCACGGATCCACGCCCCGCTCTGCGCATCGGCGGCGGCGACCTGCCCGTTCCGCGCGTTGATCCAAAGAATCCCGACGTCGTTTACAGCGCCAGTATCGTCACCATGCGCTCCACCGACGGCGGCAAAACGTGGACGAGCCTTCGCGGCGCGCCCGGCGGCGATGACTACCAGAACCTTTGGATCAATCCCAACAATCCCAGCATCATTCTCCTGACCAGCGATCAGGGCGCGCTCGTCAGCGTCAACTCCGGCCAAACGTGGAGTTCCTGGTACAACCAGCCCACGGCGCAGCTCTTTCACGGCGCCACGTCCAACTCCTTTCCTTATCTCGTTTGCGGCGGCCAGCAGGACAGCGGTTCGGTTTGTGTCTCCAGCCGCGGCAACGACGGCGAAATCACTTTCCGCGAATGGCATCCCGCGGGGATCATCGAATACGGTTACGCCGCGCCCGATCCTCTCAACCCGGACATCGTCTATGGCGCTGGACGCCGTGAGGTCTCCAAATTCTCTCTCTCCACCGGCCAATTCCAGAACGTCACACCCGTTCCTGCCGCCGATCCCAAAGTTCGCGCCGACCGCACGCAGCCCATCCTTTTTTCACCCGTCGATCCGCACATCCTGTTTTACACTTCCAATTTTCTCTTCAAGACCACGGACGGCGGCCAAACCTGGCAAACCATCAGCCCCGATCTCGGGCGCGAGCGGGGCTCCATTCCCGCGAGTCTGGGCGACAAAGCCGCGAAGGAGCCCAACGCCGATAAAATTCGCGGCGTCATCTACTCGCTTGCTCCTTCGTTCAAGAACGTGAACACCATCTGGGCTGGCACGGACGACGGCCTGCTCTGGCTCACGCGCGACGGCGGCGCCAACTGGAAAAACATCACTCCACCCGAAATCATTCCCTGGAGTAAAGTCACCCAGCTCGCCGCTTCGCACTTCGACGACGAAACTGCTTATGCTTCCGTCAGCCGCTTCCGCATCGACGATCTTCATCCCTACATCTATCGAACGCATGACGGCGGAAAATCCTGGCGTCTCATCACTTCCGGCCTTCCCGACAACGCCCCCGTCGACGCCGTGCGCGAAGATCCCATGCGCAAGGGCCTGCTCTTTGCGGGTACTGAAACGAGCGTGTGGGTCTCCTGCGACGACGGCGACCACTGGCAATCGCTCCAGCTCAACCTGCCGCACACCTCCATGCGTGACCTCTGGATTCACGACGATGACTTAATCGTGGCGACCCACGGCCGCTCCTTCTGGGTTCTCGACAACATCACGCCGCTTCGCCAGATCAGCGATTCCGTTGCCAAATCCGAGGCGCATCTCTTCAAGCCCGCGACGGCTTATCGTGTTCGCCGCGATACCAACACGGACACGCCCATTCCGCCCGATGAGCCGACCGCGCAGAATCCTCCCGATGGCGCCATCATCGATTATTTTCTCGCTCATCCAGCCTCCACACCCGTCACCCTCGAAATCCTCGACTCTCATGGCGACGTCGTCCGCAAGTTCACCGACTCTGACAAACGGGAACCTTCTCCCGAAGAACTCGCTAAGGAATTGATTCCGGTTTACTGGATTCGCAAGTCCAGAACACTTTGCAGGGAACCCGGCATGCACCGATGGGTTTGGGACTTGCACTATCCTTCACCGCGAGCGACTCGCTCGGAATATCCCATTGCTGCGATTCCGCGTGACACGCCCCGCTCGCCGCAAGGCCCCATGGCTGTCCCCGGGCAGTACTCCGTGCGCCTCACCGTCAATGGACACACGTTCAGCGAGCCTCTCGTGGTGAAAATGGACCCTCGTGTGAAAACATCCGCGGAAGGACTGGCGCTGGAATTTCAAAAACAGCAGCTTCTCGCCGGAATCATGACCCAAAGCACAGAAGCCCTTACGCAGGCCCGCGCTCTCCGGGATCAGCTTCAGAAGCTCACCGGCAAGAGTCCGGCCGCACAAGCCGAGAACGCCGCGAGCTCGCAAGCTGCAAAAATTTCCGGCTCACTCGCCGATGCCGTCGCCGCCTTTGACAAAAAGCTGACAGCCATTCTCGGCGGCCCTTCTGGTCCCGGTGGTTTCGGTGCGTCCGCTTCGCCTTCGCCCACCATGGCCCGCTCCGG
>Ga0209802_1003599_pt1 | contig 10362 bp, 8 predicted proteins | sample GraSoiAngelo_129_FD_185886 | JGI IMG/M metagenome (GOLD analysis project Ga0209802, IMG submission 185886) | Grasslands soil microbial communities from the Angelo Coastal Reserve, California, USA - 14_0927_12_40cm (SPAdes) (version 2) | ecosystem: Environmental > Terrestrial > Soil > Grasslands ... | reverse complement strand
CCATCTGCTGCTCACGATTGTGCAACGCCGCAGTGGTCGAGGTGGGGGAGGGGTTGGATGCAGGGTTGGCTGCAGCAGCCTGAATACGTCGGTTCGGAATGTGGATCGCCCGTCCCTGCGCGGCCAGCGCCGCCTCCATGATCGACTCGGGCAGCGTCGGGTGGGCGTGGATCGTGAGGTCGAGCTGGTCCAGGGTGAGACCGTTCTGAACCGCGAGCGTCGCCTCGGCGATGAGGTCGGTGGCACGCGGGCCGATGATGTGTACACCGAGCACTGCCCCTGAGCTCGCGTCCGCCACCACCTTGGCGAAGCCTTCGCTCTGGCCGAGGGTCAGCGCGCGGCCGGAGGCAGCAAATGGGAAGCGCCCGACCCTGACCTCTACGCCGCGCTCCTTGGCCTCCTTTTCGCCGAGGCCAACGTGTGCGATCTCGGGGTCGGTGTAAACGCAGTTGGGCGCCGCGTGGTAGTCGGGGACGCGGGCGTGGCCGGCGATGTTCTCGATCGCGCATATACCTTCATATGAGGCGACGTGGGCGAGCATGATCCCGCCGATCACGTCGCCGATCGCCCATACACCGGCGGCGCTGGTGCGCAGGTGATCGTCGACGACCACGCGGCCTCGCTCGAGCTTGACGCCCGCAGCCTCGGCGCCGAGTCCCTCGGTGTACGGCGACCGCCCGACCGCGAGCAGGACCTGGTCGGCGTCGACCGCGCCACCTTCACCGCCCGTCGAGAACCGGACCTGCAGCGCCCTGCCGGCTTTCGCAACCTCAGCGACCTTGCTGCTCGTATGGATCTCCCCGCCGATGCCGGACAGATGCTTCGCATAGAGGTTAACGAGGTCGGCCTCGACCATCGGCAGAACCTGAGGCAGCATCTCGAGGACTGTGACCTTGCTACCGAGCGCGGCGAACATGGCAGCGAACTCCATCCCGACCACGCCCCCGCCGATGACCGCGAGCCGTTGTGGAATCTCTTTGAGCTCGAGGATGGCGTCGGAATCGATGGTGTGCTCGGCCCCCTTCAGCGGTATGCGGGACACCGCTGAGCCGGTGGCGATGACGATGTCCTTCGCCTGGACGCGCTCGCCGGCGACGTCGACCGCCCCGTTGCCTGCCAGCTTCGCGGTGCCGCGAAGCGTGGTCACCCCGCCGGCTTTGAGCAGCCCTTCCACGCCTTTGACGAGCTGGTCGACCACCGCCGTCTTTCGCTTCTGAGCCGCCCCGAAGTCGAAGGCGATGTTGTCGGCCACCAACCCAAAGGCCGCGCCTCCCTTGGCCAGCGTGTAGAGCTCTGACGACTGCAGCAGCGCCTTGGTCGGAATGCAGCCGCGGACCAGGCAGGTCCCACCAAGCCGGTCCTTCTCGACGATGGCCGTCTTCGCCCCTAGCTGTGCTGCTCGGATGGCGGCGACATAGCCCCCTGGCCCACCGCCCACGACCACCACATCGAAAGACCCGGTCATATAGCTCCTATCTATACCTGCTATCAGAGTTGATTATGCCCGGCGGCGCGTCAGCTGGACGGTCGGGCGCCGTTGGGGACATAGCGGTTGGTGATCGGCATACGCCGGTCGCGACCGAACGCTCGCGGCGTGATCTTCACGCCTGGCGGCGCCTGGCGGCGCTTGTACTCGCTGCGATCGACCAGCTGGATCACGCGAGCCACGGTCTCCGCGTGGTTGCCGGCGGCGATGAGCTCATCGGGCGTGAGGTCCTCTTCGACATAACCCCGCAGGATGGGGTCGAGCTCCTCGTAGGGCGGGAGGCTGTCGGAGTCCTTCTGCCCCGGCTTCAACTCGGCCGAGGGTGGCTTGGTGAGGACGCGCTCGGGGATGGCGGGGCCAAGGGAGTTGCGATACCGGCACAGCTCGTACACCGTCGTCTTGGTGATGTCCTTGAGCACGGCGAAACCGCCGGCCATGTCGCCGTAAAGGGTGCAGTAGCCGGTGGCGATCTCCGACTTGTTGCCGGTCGTGAGCACGATGTAGCCGAACTTGTTCGACAGTGCGTGCAGGATCACGCTGCGAATCCGCGGCTGCAGGTTCTCCTCCGCGACCCCGGGCCGCGTCCCTTCGAAGGCGCCGGCCAGGATCTGCTCGAACGCCCGATGGGCAGGTTCGATGGGGAAGTCGAGCAGCTGGATCCCGAGGGCCTCCGCCACCAGCCCGGCGTCCTCGAGGCTCTCGGGCGCGGTATAGCGGGACGGCATGCGCACCGCGATCACGTTCTCGGGGCCGAGTGCGTCAGCGGCGATCGCGGCGGTGAGGGCAGAGTCCACTCCACCAGAGAGCCCGACGATGACCTTCTGGAAAAGCTGCTTGCGGATGTAGTCGTGGACGCCGAGCGCGACCGCGGCATAGATTTCGGCGGGGCCGTCGAGCGGAGCGTCCATGTGTCTCGGAAGCGGGGAGCGGGGGGGAGTGGTGCCCGTCGCCACCGAGACCTCGGTCACCTCTAGCTCCAGCCGCGCCGCGCCCTCCGCCTCATGACGGATCTTTTCCAGCGGTCGATGAAAGGGAACACCGCCGACGTCGATGTCATAGACGACTAGATCCTCTCGGAATGATTTGCCATGAGCGACCATCTCGCCGCGCGGGTCGAAGATGACGCTGTTGCCGTCGAAGACCAGCTCGTCCTGGCCGCCGACGGTGTTGACGTAGGCGACGTAGGCACCGTAGTCGACGGCGCGCCCGCGCACCATCTCCTCACGCGGGCCCCGCTTGCCTTCGTGATAAGGCGAGCCGTTGATGTTGACGAGCAGCTCGACGCCGTGCTCCGCCTGCCATGCCATGGGTCCGGATGGATACCAGCAGTCCTCGCAGACCGTGACGCCGACGCGGATCCCCGACTGCTCGAAGATCGGGCACCGGTGTCCGATCGTGAAGTAACGCTGCTCATCGAAAACCCCGTAGTTGGGCAGGAAGACCTTGTGGTAGATGCCCTTCACCACTCCGTCGCGGATGAATGCGGCGGCGTTGAAGATGGCGCCGTCCTCGTCGACGAAGCCGACGACAGCCGAGATGCCCTTCGCCGCCTGGGCGACGACGTGCAGCTGCTTCAGGTTGTCGCGCACGAACCCCGGCTTGAGCACGAGGTCCTCGGGCGGGTACCCGGTCAGGGCCAGCTCGGGAAAGCAGACCAGGTCGACATCTTGCTCGCGGGCGCGCTCGATCCAGTCCGTGATGAGGCGCGTGTTGCCTTCCAGGTCGCCGACGGTCGCGTTGATCTGGGCCAGGCCGATTCGCAGCGTTCTGTGCACGACTTCATTTTGACTGCCCCCGTAAATCGAGGCCGTATTCGGCCTCTAGCTAGGATTTGGGTTGCCCATGAGCTACTTCGATCGCCTGCGCGCGCTCGCCACGGACCGGCACACGCTCCTGTGCGTCGGACTCGACCCCGACCCTCATCGAATCGCCGGCGGAGCGGCAGGCGCGCTGCGCCATTGCCGCGAGGTGGTGCGCCAGACGGAGGAGCACGCATGCTGCTTCAAGCCCAACAGCGCTTTCTGGGAGCAATACGGACCCGACGGCTGGAGCGCACTGCTCGAGCTGCGGGGGGAATCCCCGCGCACGCCTTTTCTGTTCGACGGCAAGCGCGGCGACATGGGCAACACGATGCACGCATACGCGCTCACGGCTTTTGTGACGCTCGCGATGGATGCCGCCACGGTCAATCCATATCTCGGCGCGGACTCGATCGAGGAGTACACCCGCTACGAGGACCGCGGCGTCTACGTCATCTGCCGCTCGTCCAATCCCGGTGCCGCGAGCCTGCAGCACCTCGACGCCGAGGGCAGGCCGCTGTACATGCGCGTGGCCGAGATGGCACAGAGCCTGAACGGTCACGGCAACGTCGGTCTTGTCGTCGGCGCCACCGCGCCCAAAGAGGTCGCGGAGGTTCGTGCGGCATCGCCGCTGCCGTTCCTCATCCCGGGCGTCGGCGCGCAGGGAGGCGACCTCGAAGGCTCCGTGCGTGCGGCCTGGAGCGGCGATCCGGCGTCATGCCTCATCTCCGTGAGCCGCAGCGTTCTGTTCGCCGAGAAGCCGGCGGCGGAGGCCGCGAGGCTCAAGGACGCGATCAACGCCGTGGTCGGGGCGCTGCGATGAGCAGCCAGCGGCACACGGCAAGGCTGGTCCTCAAGGGCCACATCATCGACTCGATGACCCTGCCCCAGATCATGGACCTGGTCATGGACCTCGGCGGCAACTTCACGATCGAGGAGCTCAAGGTCGGCCAGCACAAGACCGACACCTCGCTGTGCCGCATGGAAGTGGTCGCGTCGTCGGCGGAGCAGCTCGACCGCATCGTCCGCCAGGCGCGAGCCCTGGGGGCGACCGCCGAATCCGAGCTGCCCGCGAAGCTGCAGGCGGTGGTCCAGGAAGGCGTATTCCCCGAGGGCTTCTACTCCACCAGCAACCTTCCCACGGAGGTCCTCATCGACGGCACCTGGGTGCCGGTCGAGGACATCGAGATGGATTGCGCGATCGCGGTCGACGCCACCGCCCGGCGCGCGCGGTGCATCGTTTTCCAGGGCGCCGAGCCGGGCATGGAGATCGTCGTCGGCCACCAGGGCGTCAGGGTGACCCCGCTCGAGCGTTCGAGGCAGACGGAGATTTTCACGTTCATGGCCAGCGAGGTCTCGGCCGAGAAGCCCAAGAAGGTGCTCATCGGCGCCATCGCCGAAGAGATGAAGCAGATCCGCCAGACCGGCGGGCGCATCGTAGTGGTCGCCGGGCCCGCGGTCGTCCACACCGGCGCGGGCCGCTACCTCTCCCGGCTGATCGAGCTCGGCTATGTGCAGATCCTGTTCGCGGGCAACGCGCTGGCCGTGCACGACGTGGAGTCGGCCCTGTTCGGGACCGCTCTCGGCGTCAACGTCGAGAGTGGGCTCGCCATCGAGCACGGGCACGAGCACCACATGCGGGCCATCAACCGCGTCCGCGCCGCGGGCGGGCTGCGCCAGATGGTCGAGAGCGGGCAGCTCCAGTCAGGGGTGATGAAGTCGGCGATCGAGCATGGCGTAGAGATCGTTCTCGCCGGCTCTGTGCGCGACGACGGGCCGCTGCCCGACGTGATCACGGACATGGTCGAGGCCCAACGGCGGATGCGCGGGTCTCTGCAAGGGGTGCGCATGGCCCTCATGCTCTCGACGATGCTGCACTCGATCGCGACCGGCAACATGCTGCCGGCCGGCGTGCGCACGGTCTGCGTCGACATCAACCCGGCGGTGGTGACCAAGCTCGCCGACCGGGGCAGCTGGCAGTCGATCGGGCTGGTGACCGACGTCGAATCCTTCTTGCGCGAACTGGCCCTGGTCATAGAAACTGGGGCCCATGGCTAAAGGACGCAACAAACAAGGACGCGAGGTCAAAAAGAAGAAGAAGGCCAAGGGGTCGGGCGCGGAGCCGGCGGCGAACGTGCAGTTCCGCCACCACGAGGTCGTTACGAGCCAGCCCGAGGCGCCGGTCAGACCTCCGGAGTAGCCTGCCTCCACGGCCAGGTTCGCACGGCGGCGAACAGCAGGAAGGCCCCGAACAGCCCCAGCAGGGTTCGCTGGGGCACGACCAGCGCGAGGAGCGAGCCGACGATCGCGGCCGGCACCCCGGCACCGGCGATCAAGCCGGCCGCGCGGACGTCGACCTCGCCGTTGGCCTCGTGGATGATCGCGCCGATCGCGGCGGTGGGGATGACGGCGATCAGGGAAGTACCCTGGGCGATCCTCTGCGAGAGGCCGAACCCGATGACCAGCAGCGGAACGATGAACACACCGCCGCCGAGGCCGGCAAGGCCGCCGAGGACGCCGATTCCGAGGCCGCACAGCGCCAGCACGACGTACTCCTCAATGCCCAGCGCAGCCGGTGCGCTGGCGTGCAGGGTTGGGATCGCGCCAAACCCGGCGTCGTACGCGTATTTCAAGCCGGCGACGAATAGAAGGATCGCGACGAAGCCGCGCAGCACGCGATCCGAGACCTTCTGTGCCGCCAGGCCTCCGCCGATCACACCTGCGGTTCCGCCGACGACCAGCGACGCGGCGACCGGCAGGTCGGTCTGCGGGGTGCCTGAGGCAAAGTAGTAGGTGCCCGCTCCGACGAGTGCGATGGGTAGAATCGCCGCCAGCGACGTACCGGTCGCCCTGTGCTGGTCGGTCCTGGCCCACAGGGTCAGGAGCGGCACGATGAGGAAACCGCCACCGACCCCAAGCAGGCCGGCGCCAAGCCCGGCCAGCGCGCCGATCGCGGCGTGGATGCGAAAGCTCGCGGATTTCTGCTTGAAGATCAGCGACCTACGATAGTCGACGCTATGGCCGATTCGCCGCCGCTTCCACTGGTCACCGTCCGTGTCCTGGACTTCACACAGGCGCTGGCCGGCCCGTACTGCGCGATGCTGCTTGGCGACCTTGGCGCCGACGTCGTCAAGGTCGAACCTCCCTCGGGCGACCACTCGCGCCAGTGGGGGCCGCCATTCATAAGAGGCGAGTCGTCCTATTTCCTCTCCGTGAACCGGAACAAGCGAAGCGTGATCCTCGATCTCAAGAAGAAGGAATCCCTTCACATCGCGGAGGCCTTGGCGAAGGCGAGCGACGTCATCGTCGAAAACTTCAAACCCGGCACGATGGAACGGCTCGGCCTTGGAGCCACGAGGCTGCAGGGATTGAAGCCGGCGCTCGTCTACGCGTCGATCAGCGGATTCGGCCAGAACCAGCCCACACTCGCGGGTTACGACCAGATCGCCCAGGGCACGTCGGGGATGATGAGCGTGAACGCGACGCCCGATGGGCCGCCGACCAAGGTCGGCATTCCCATCGGCGATATCTCGGCGGGGATGTTCGCTTCCAACGCGATCCTCGCGGCGCTCGTCGAGCGAGCAACCACCGGCAAGGGCCGCTACGTCGATATCGCCCTCAACGATTCGCTGCTCGCGCTCTTCACCTACCAGGCGGGACGATATTTCGCGACTAGTGAGGTCCCGACCCAGGAAGGCAACCACCACGCCACGATCGCTCCGTACGGCACCTTCGCCGTCAGCGATGGATTCCTCAACGTCGCGGTTGCGACCGATGCTCAGTTCCAGCGGTTTTGCGACGCGATTCGCGCGCCTGAGCTCGCGGATGACCCAACATTGGCGACCAACGCCCTGCGCCAGGCCGTCAAGCACGAGCTGGCCCGCCGGATCGAAACCTATCTTCGTCGAGGCTCGCGCGAAGAATGGCTGGCGCGCTTCGAGCAGTTTGGGATTCCAGCCGGTCCGATCCTCGATATCGAGGAGGCGTTTGAAAGTCCGCTGGCGACGGGGAGGCAGATGCGGCTCGAGATCGAGCATCCGAGCGCGGGCCGGATCAGCCAGGTGGGAGCGCCCTGGAAGCTGGACGGCGAATCGAGCCCCATCCGGCGGCCGCCACCGATGTTGGGACAGCACACTGATGAGGTGCTGCGTGAGTGGATGAGTGATGACCGATAACGAGCCGCGCCCCGCACCGTTAGACGGCATCCGCGTGCTGGAAGTCGGAAACTACATGGCGGCTCCCTTCTGTGGCATGCAGCTGGCCGATCTGGGCGCCGAGGTTATCAAGGTCGAGAACCCCGATGGCGGCGACCAGGTGCGTTCATCGGCGCCATTGATCGAAGGCGAGGGGTCCGCATTCATGCGCCTCAACCGGAACAAGCGGTCGATCGCGCTCGACCTGAAATCGGATCGTGGCAAGGAGATCTTCCGCAAGCTCGTGTCGACGGCCGACGTCGTCGTCGAGAATCTGCGCCCGGGGACGATGAGGGACCTCGGGCTCGACTATGCAGCCCTTCAAGGAATCAATCCCGGCCTGGTCTATGTGGCCGCGTCGGGATGGGGGCAGGACGGGCCGCTGCGCGACCAGCCCGGCATGGACATCATTGCCCAAGCTCGCTCCGGCCTGATGAGCATCACGGGCACAGAGGGCGGCGAGCCGGTCAAGGTGGGGGTTCCAGTGTGCGATCTGGTGTGCGCGCTGTACGCGGCTCTGGCCGCGGTGGCCGCGCTCCACGCGCGCCGTACGACGGGCACGGGACAGTTCATCGACGTCTCGCTGCTGGAGGCGGGCGTGTCGCTGGCCATCTGGGAGGCAGGTCTCTTCTTCGCGACGGGCGAGATTCCGAAAGCCTCCGGTTCGGCTCATCAAAGCGCGGCGCCATATCAGGCGTTTCGCGCGGCCGACGGCTGGCTGACCATCGGCGCGACCACGAAGTACAACTGGGGCGCCCTGTGCCGCGTGCTAGGGCTCGAGGCCTTGATGAGTGACGAGCGCTATGTCGATGCGAGCCTTCGCCATCGCAACCGCAAAGCCCTGGCGGGGACAATCGAGTCGGTGACAGTCACCGCGCCCGCGGCACATTGGCTCCGAGTTCTGGGCGAGGCGGGGGTTCCGTGCGCTCCCATCCAGGACTTCGGCCAGGTGTTCTCGGATCCGCACCTGCTCGCCCGCCAGTACTTCTGGGATGCGCCGCATACAAAGGTCGGCTCGGTGCGTCAGCTGGGTTCGCCGATGCGGTTCTCAAAGACGCCCGTGCGACGAGACAAAGCCGCGCCCCTTCTGGGCGAGGACACAGCCGCCTTGCTAGCTGAGCTGGGTATCTCATGAGCCCGCGCACCCACGCCATCGACGCGGCCGACGAGCTGATCGTCGAACAGAAGGGCGCGGTCCGGTGGATCACGTTCAACCGGCCCCAGGCTCGCAATGCAATGACATGGAACATGTATGACCGGCTCGTCGAGGCGTGTGAGGAGATCAACTCCGATCGCACGGTGCGGGCTGCGGTGTTCACTGGGGCAGGAGGCGAGGCATTTGTAGCCGGCACCGACATCGCCCAGTTTCGAGTTTTCAAGACGGAGCAGGACGCGCTCGATTACGAGGCGAAAGGCAACCTGGTCATGAGCAGCGTGGAATCGGTGCGCGTGCCGACTATCGCGGCCATCGCCGGACCATGCACGGGCGCAGGCGCCGCGATCGCCAACTGCTGCGACATTCGCATCGGATCGCCATCGGCGCGTTACGGATTTCCAATTGCCCGCACGCTCGGCAACTGCCTGTCGATGGCGAACTACGCAAGGGCGGCGGCCCTGCTCGGCATTCCGCGCCTGAAGGACCTGATCATGCGAGCGCGCCTCATGGACGCGGGCGAGATGCTCGCGTGCGCGATGCTGTCTGAGGTCACCAGTGACGAGGCCGCTCTTCTGCCACGGGCGCAGGTCCTGGCCGAGGAGGTGGCGGCGCTGGCGCCGCTGACGCTGTGGGCGACCAAGGAGGCATTGCGAAGGGTGCGCGATCGCAGCGTGCCTGACAGCGCCGACTCCGACCTCATCATCGCCTGCTACATGTCGCAGGACTTCCGCGAGGGTGTGGAGTCCTTCCTCGCCAGGCGCAAGCCGCATTGGAAAGGAGAGTAGCCCCCGGCTTCAGGAAGCCAGCAGCTTGACGAAAGCCGCCAGCCCGCCGATCACGATGAGCGCGCGAAGCAGATTGGGATGGAGGCGGCGGCCAACCGCGGCGCCAAGCAGCCCGCCGGCGATGCTGGATACAGCGATCAGGGCGGCCGCGACCCAGGCCACATGAGCGAATACGACGAATACGACCGCGGCGACCGCGTTGATCACGGCCGCCATCACGTTCTTGAGCGCGTTGATTCGCTGCAGATCGTCTTTCAAGAACACGGACAGGACGCCGATGAGCAGGACGCCCATTGCGGCGCCGAAGTAACCGCCGTAGACGGCGGTGAGCGCCACGCCGATGCGTATGGCCCACCAGCTGGCGGCATGGTCGCGGTAGGCGGCCAGCGCCGCGGACAGGCGGGGCCGCACGACGACGAGGAGCACGGCGAGCAGGACCAGCGCCGGCACGACGCGGTGGAAAACCGATTCGGGTAGAGCAAGCAGGAGAGCAGCCCCCAGCAGCGATCCCAGGGCGGCCGGAATCGCGAGCTGGGCGGCCTGTCGTTCCTGGCCCGCGAGCTCGCGCCGATAGCCGACCACGCCGCTGACGTTGCCCAGCACCAAACCCACCGAGTTGCTCACGTTGGCCACCACCGGGGAATAGCCGGCCGCGAGCAGGGCGGGGAACGTGAGGAGGGAGCCGCTGCCGACGATGGTGTTGACCATGCCGGCGATCAGTCCCGCGCCGAGGATCGTGACGACCTGGATGGCGCTCAAAGCGTGCGCGAATTCAAGCCTATTGACACGATGACGCGCTGCGGCGTAGCGTTCGGAGTAGAAACCGGTACGTACCAGTACCGGTGCGTTGTTAAGACAATCGAAGCCGTTGGAGCGTTCTAGAACAGGAGAAGCATGGTTTCCTTCGAGCTGACCGATGAGCAGCGTGAGATCAAGGACTGGG
>Ga0209802_1003597_pt1 | contig 10364 bp, 10 predicted proteins | sample GraSoiAngelo_129_FD_185886 | JGI IMG/M metagenome (GOLD analysis project Ga0209802, IMG submission 185886) | Grasslands soil microbial communities from the Angelo Coastal Reserve, California, USA - 14_0927_12_40cm (SPAdes) (version 2) | ecosystem: Environmental > Terrestrial > Soil > Grasslands ... | reverse complement strand
GCCGTTCCCATGAAATGTCGTGAAGGGCACGGTCTTGCCTTCGTCTGTTACTGTATGTACCACGTCCCTCTCGATGGTTAATGCTGTGCCTGCGAGGCTGCCGGTGAAGCTGAGAGTCTCATGCACTGTGACAATCGTTGTGTGGTCGCTCAGGTCGGTGGGACCTGAGATTATCGCGCCCTGCGTGAACGTGACCATTCCCATCCCTCTATTCAGGTGGTCATCGTGGTCCGCGTTGGTCGCGGCTGCTGTGGTCACCGCGACGACAGGTAACAGAAAAGCTAGTAGTATTGCTATAGCCCAAATTCTCAATTTTATTTTCATCCTCCAACTAGTTGGGTATTTCTATCACTGCGCCCCTCCTCGGCGCTCTAACGGAGACAGAAACACTGCGGTCCCTTGGGAGAACAAAATGGGACGCGATGTACGATGAACTCCTTGTCGGCGCTTTTCTCCAAAGTGACTATTTGATACCTTCCCTCTAGGAGGTAATAGAAAGCGCTCATCTGATGGCTCGGGCTACACTCGTATATCCTTCCGAGTAGATCACGGAGCCATCTCCAGTGTTTGCAGTATCTTGTCTTTGAGGAGCTTTTCGAACTTCGCTCTCTGCTGGTTGTTCAGAGAGCGGGCGATCTTCTCTCTTTTGGAAGGTTATGATTTCGCTTCATGCCATGAACGACGCTAGCCGCTTCTCAATCTCTTCCTTTCGGCCGCCCTTTGTGGCGAGGGTTCAACATGAAATCGTTCATCTCCAGAAAGATCTCGAACGTGGTGATTCCTGATGTTTTTCAAGGCCTCGATCTGCCGCGTATGCAACGGTTCCATGACGAGAAACATCTATCATACTTCACATAAGGATGGTGTGTCCTGACATCGGCGCTCGAGGTCAGAGGATCGAAAGCGTTTCGAACTTACCTTCCCGAACATGCAATTACAGTTTTAGTCCAAACCCTTGGAGCCGAAGAAGACCGCTCTTCACGATTGAGGCGAAGATATCTCACCTAACGCCCCCTACTTACTTTTCTTCGGATAATTCTTCGAGTTCTCTTATAATGCGTAAACGTTTAGTTGTCCGATATTGAGAAGGTCGAGGGAAGATATTCTCTACGGGATTCTGAAATCCTGCTCGTCCGACAGATTGTCGATTTACCGACTGATGGTGTCGGTTAACCTTTCGTACAAGTCGTTGAAGTCGTGCCTTGATCAGCTTGCTGCATCAGAACTGATAACCATAGATGTCGAGGAGAAGAGGAGAACTGTTAGTACGACTCTAGAGGGCATGAAAGCCATATCTCTTTACCACAGTGCAATCTCCAGCCTGAGAGGACGCAAACTGGGCAAAGCATACAGAAAGTATCGCGAGACTCATACCGTTCGGACGACGTAACTGGGTTATTCCTAGCAGAAAAAAGGATATTTTTGGACGAAGAACCGTAGGGATTCTACAACTAGCAACCGATCCTCAAGTGAGGAGGCCGAGAGAAAAGAAAAAACGGGAGGGTTTGTTGGGCTATATTGGACAGTTCGATTGTGCGCAGTCGCTTGCCGAGGCTGACAGTGTTGTTGATACGCCAGTCGGGATGTATGTTACTGTCAAGCTGAAGTCGGTGAAAGCGTTGATAGCGCCCTTGGCCCCGAAGTCTTGGGAATTATTGGGGCATGAATTGTTGGTAGAGGTAAGTTGATCATATGCTAGGCGTCCAGTTGACTTATACCCGTAGTACTCGTAGCTGCCAGTACCGAAGGACCAATCGGTCGAAGGACTGCTTGTGCTACACTCAACTTGATGATGAGTGCTGGTGAATGTGCCTGTGCCGACTCCACACGCGACCGCTGTGATGTCAGCATACACACCAGGAGCGGGATTGAAGGAGGCAGAATTGTACGTGTTGCCGGAGCCGCAGAGATGCGCGTTCGCCTTGCCAACAAGTCCAGGGTAGGCAAAGACGAGAACCGACAGTGACAGAAGGCAGATGCTTAAGGTCCGAGTCTTCAATTATCTTCAACGGCGCAAGACCGCGCCTGTCGATTTAACTGATCCAGAAACAGAGGTCTAGATCAAAGCTCCTAGTTGACTTAAGAAATCGAAAACATGAAGCGACGTGGCCCATTTTTTGGCCACCTCTGTTACCTATTTCGAAGAAGGGCTCAATGATAAGGAGCGCCGAGGAGGGGCGCGGTGACACAAGTACCCAAGAGAAGAGGAGGAAAAAAATGAAAACCTATCTGGCTATACCCATACTGGCATTCTTAGCTCTCAGCTTTCCCGGGCTTGGACAGGCTTTTGCAACGAGCGGCGACTTCTCTGTGAGCACAAGCTGCGATAATTTCTACTCTGCATGTAGCTCGGCAACCATTACAGTTGCCAGCATCAACGGCTTCTCAGGGACTGTCCGTCTCACGGCAACCGCCAGCCCCACCACGGGGATTACGCCCAACCTGAATCCGAGTAGCGTCTCAGTTCCGTCTGGAGGCAATGCGAACTCAACCCTCACATTCAGTACAACTTGCAACCAGCATCCCAACTGTCGATGGAGCGTGACCGTGACAGGGAAAAACGGGAGCGTATCCCACAGCGTCAATATCTTCGTGTGTGTGGGCACGAGCTGTCCAATCTAGCTTTCGCTCCAGCTGACATACCAATATAGGGCTCTCAACTTCCCTCTTTTTTACATTCTAAGAGTGGCGAGTCCCTCCTTGATGCGCTTCTAGGTTTCACCCCAACTCCGCTGGAAGCCGGCATAACAGGTCAGGAGTTCTCGCGGAAGGACGAGTTCTGGAACGGAATGGGACCAAGGTTCTAAAAGAAATGTCTTTGCCTGATGCTCAAGAATTCCAATGTCGGCTGTAGACGAGCAGGTTCTATCATCGCGTCTGAAGAGGACTCATCTCACGTCTCAACTGAGCGAGACCTTGAGCAAGGAGGTCGTCTTGGCGGGCTGGGTCCACGACGTCCGGGTCCTAGGGGGAATCTCCTTCCTACTTCTTCGGGACATGACTGGTATTGTTCAGGTGACGGCTCCGAAGGCGAAGGTTCCGGCTGAGGTCTTGAAGGAGATTGCGGGGCTCCACCAGGAGGATGTGCTGTTTGTTCGGGGGCTGGTTGTTGCGAGTAAGATTGCGAAGAGGGGGATTGAGGTTATTCCGAGTGAGCTGGAGGTTGTGAGCCGGGCTGAGACTCCTCTGCCCTTGGACCCTCGTGGGGTTCAGAATACTTTGTTGGAGACGAGGCTCAACTGGCGGGTCCTCGATTTTCGTAGCGAGGAGTCGAATGCCATCTTCAAGATCCAGTCGAAGATTCTAGAGTCTTTCCGGGAGTTCTTCCTTGAGCGGCGTTATGTGGAGATTCAGCCGCCGGTCATCATAGCCTCTGCGAGCGAGGGGGGTGCTGAGCTGTTCTCGTTAAAGTACTTCGAGAAGGAAGCGTTTCTTGCCCAGTCGCCGCAGCTGTACAAGCAGATGTGCGCGATATCGTTCGAGAAGGTCTTCACTGTGCTTCCAATATTCAGGGCTGAAAAGTTCGAACAGCCAACCCATCTGAACGAGGTGCGGCAGATGGACATTGAAGAATCGTTCGCGACAGATGTGGATGTGATGAAGGTCCTGGAGGAATTCATGGCCCACTGCGTCAAGACTGTGGGCGAGACGTGTGGTGAGGAGTTGAAACGGTTGAGTCAAGAGCTGGAATCGCTGACTCTACCGTTAAGGCGTGTTCAGTACTCAGAGGCTGTGAACCTGCTTCGGAAGAGCGGTGAAGAGATAGACTACGGGATGGATTTTTCAAAGACCCAAGAGCGGAAACTTGCTGGGCTTGTTGGGAAGAACGCGTTCTTCATGGTCGATTGGCCTATGGAGTTGAAGGCGTTCTATGCTATGCCGAACCCAGATGGGAAAACCTGTAGGGCGTTTGACCTGATCTATGATGGTCTAGAAGTATCCTCTGGGACCCAGCGCATTCACCTACCGAGCTTGTTGATAAGCCGGCTTAAGGCTAAGGGGCTGAACCCGGACAATTTCAAATCGTATGTGGACGCGTTTCGGTACGGGGCTCCTTACCACGCAGGATGGTCCATAGGATTGGAGAGGCTGACCATGAAGATCACGGGAAGAGAGAACATTCGAGAAGCGACAATGTTCCCCCGAGACCGAAATAGAATAACTCCTTGATCGGCACCCTTTGTCGGATATGTTTCCAAGAAATACGTGAAGTTCATGAAATACATTCTGGAGCTCTCAAACTGGTATCGAGATTGGGAACTGGTTAACAAAGCGGCGGTTGAAGCTGATAGGCTTGGGTTCTGGGGGATTGCGATGCCCGATCATTACTTGCGTGCGGAAGGGAGGGACGATGCCACACTTGACTCTTGGATTGCACTTGCTCATTTAGCATCAAGAACAAATTCGATCCATCTCGGTACAATGGTAACGCCCATTCCTTTTCGCCCTCCTGCTATTCTAGCTAAGATGGTTGCCACCCTAGATGTCATATCAAATGGGAGGACTTTCCTTGGAGTCGGGGCGGGATGGTCAAAGAGAGAGTTTGAGGCATACAGTGAATGGAACGAGCCCTTTGTGAGAGTTTCAAAAACGGAGGAGGGAATAAGGCTGATACTTGGACTTTGGACCAAAAGAAAAGCAGAGTTTCAGGGAAAGTACTACCATTCCAAGGGAGGTATTCTCGAACCTAAGCCGATTCAGAAACCACACCCACCTCTCCTGTTTGGAGGGACCGGTCCTCGAATGCTCAAGCTAGCGGGGATGTATGGCGACATCATCTTTTTGCCTGCGGAAATCAAACCGAGTTTCAACCAGGCGAAAGACATTGTGCTGAAGACGGCCAAAGAGAGCAAGCGTACCACAAGATTTTCTTTTGCTGCCACTTCTCCCTCCAATATCGGCGGAGTTTCTGGTTCAAAATACGATCCGAAGACGCACCCAGGAGCGGTTCTTGAGGCCGAAAACAATGGATGTGAATATTTTGTTCTCTCATTCCCCGCGGATGGATTGTTCAAATCCATGAGTGATTTTGCTCGGGACACGATGCCCTAAATCGAATGGCACAGACTGTAGTTGTTACCAATTACGGTTATCAAAACCGTTACCAGCTGAGAATCCCAAAAGAAGTTGACGCTCGAAACACGAGAGTGAAGAACTGGACCATATTATCCGATTGGCTGAGAATGTGGTTGGTTCGCGGAAGGGTCGACTGGGGGTCCTGCTTCTATGGCTTCAAGCATTTTCATTGCTATCTCCGTAAACCTCTTCGTTAGCGGGTCTTTCGGTTTCTCTAGAACGAAGACTCCTTTGCTGAGGTTTTCTAGAACATCTGAGTTGAATGGCAGAGCTGTTAGGACGTGGAGGTGGAAGAGTTCGGCGAGTCTGTCCGCGATCTTGCTCGCTTCTTTCTCGCTGACTGAGCTTGGTACCATGTTTAGGATGAGTACTACCGGTTTTCTCAGTTGGCTGGCGACTTCTGTCATGACTCCGCTGCCGAAGAGGTCCTGCTGGTCTACTCTTGAGATCAGGACTAGATAGTCGCAGAGCGCCATGGAGAGAAGGGTGTCCTTCTCGATACCCGGATGGCTGTCGATGAGCAGATATTCAAGATTGTAGTCTCTTGCAAGGTCTTCGAGGACTCTCTTGAATGTGTAGAGGTTGAATCCTGTGTCGAGAATGGACAGGATTTCGTCGAGCTTGTGTCCCGCTGGACAGAAGATCAAGTAGCCATCTTTCAGCTTCAATCTGCTGGTCAGATCGAGAACAGCCTGGCTAACGGGAGCCTTATGCTGGAGCACGTCGTTTATCGTCGCTTTGACATCCGCATCAGCGACTCCGAAGATAACGTGAAGACCCGGACCCTCTAGGTCTAGATCAACTACTCCCACTCTCTTCCCCAATTGAGCAAGGGTAACGGCGAGGTTGGCTGAGATAGTGCTCTTCCCTGTGCCGCCTTTGAATGATTGAACTGAGATGATGTTGACTATCTTTAGCGCCTCGCTTCGGTCCCAAATGCCTAGTCGGTAATAGGGAAGCGTTCGGGTCGGAAGCAAAAACAAGCCGTAACCTGAGGGAGTAGACTCGGAGTATGCGGCCAAAAACCGTGCTCAGCCTTCTAGAAGTGTTACCAACCCTGCCCACTGTGTGGCATCACAATGTTTTCGGTCAAATCTGATACTATGATCTACGGGCAGGCAAGGCTGGTCCTTGACAGGCGCAACAGTACAAGCCCTTGAAGCAACCGAAAACAGGCTCGCATACTTCCTCGAAAGGTTTCCCGAATACCGCAAGACCCTAAGACTCGCCGTGACTCACGAAGAATCAGGCCGAGAGGCACGAAGCTATCAAGGATGGCAGTGGCACGACGTCGAGACACACCCGACCAAACTGATCCGTCTCGTAACCGAAGGAATCAGCAGAATCAGTCTTCGGACCCGTCAGGCTACCTCGTACATTCTTCGTGACGGAGACGCCGTCAAACGCGTCTTAGCCAGGTCTTAGAAAAATATCGGGAACAGGCGAGGCCCAAGCGAAGGGTGGCCGTTCTATTCGACAAGCTTTCTTCCTCAGTTCTTCCGGTTCAAACAGGTCTTATCGGCTACTGATTCGAGGCTCTACTGATCCCGATCTGCGCAGGAGCAGTGCTTTGTGACGGGGATTAGAACTAGACTATCTGCATCAGATTGAGGACGGGATACCCTTTGTCGAAGTTTAGGTCGACGCCGTAGAGTGGTGTGAACGGTTTTACTCCGTATATGACGAGGGAGCCGTCAGCGTTCTTGATCTTGAGATGGTAGTCAACGACCGACAGCCATTGGTCCCGGAGTTTGGAATCCGTAGAAGTAATTGCGATGTTCAAGCCTTCAGTGTCTCGCATGTTCGCACCCAGTTCAGTAAGGCCTGGCACTGAGAGCTCATCGCGGCCATAGACTTGTACTGCCTTGTCAACGTTAATGTCGAGCATTCTGTGGGGTGAGATCTTCGCGAGCTCATCCCAGGCGTGAGCGAACGTCTTAACATCGTCCGAGAGATTGCTCTTCATTACAAGTCTCCATTTCTTCGGGGCGAGGGACTGGTTGTACTCCAATATTCTCACCCTCTCGTCTATAGCCTCCCATCCAACGTACTTGCTGAGAGACTCCGCGACAGTGTCGGAACTATATGCAGCGGTTGGGACGATAACGCAGGGACCCTTCTGGTTGATGAAGTTCGCCCGCATCATGTTGAGAATGGTCCGAATCTCGAGCGGTGAGACGCTGCTGTCAACGTCGACGAGCAGAAAAGAGCCTCTCGGGATCGAGCCGCCTAACATCTGGTCCATGTCCTTGCTGCCGAGAGAGAAGGCGTGGGGTGGATGAGGAACAGGCTCCAATGGTTTTGGAGGTGAGTTAGACCTTGGTTGCCGCAATCCGTTAGGAAGTATTGTGAACCGCGCTTTGTCAAGAGAGAATATTCCCCGCTTTGTGGGAACGCTGAAGCCCCGGAGTTTGTTCATAGCGATGGTCCGAACTCTCCTCCCGTCAAGCTCTGCTTGATCCAGAGTCACGATCCCATCCACTAAGTAGCCGAGGTCGCCGGCCTTCTTGGAATCTTCGACCACTATCACAACGCTAACTTTGCTCTCATCGAGCTCCGAGAGGACAGCTGACTCGAGCATTTTTCTGCCCTCGTCGTTCGTGTTTCGAATAGCACCCTCCCAACTATCCACAACCAACACGGCTCTCTGCTTCGAATGCTTCAACCTGAGAACCTGGTTGAAAATCGTGTCCGGTTCGACCCGTCGAAGGTCGTGAAGCTCATCTATCCAGCTCGCTCTCGCGGTTCTGCCGGACATCGTGTCGATGACTTCGTCTATCCACGGAAACTGCAGACGGAGCCTAGCTGGAGCTACTCTGCTTGACGCGTATATCTTATGGGTCTCCTCTAGACTGTTGAGAATCTCAAGCGCAAAGGTCGTCTTGCCCGAACCCGGAGGTCCCTGAACGAGAAGGACCTGACCAGGGGTCTGCAGGAATTTGAGGATGAGATCAAACATTACGGATTCTAGGCTTGTTTCAGGCTGAACAGGGGCGCGATCCATCGGAGCCTCTTGCTGAGACCCGCCGTGTGCTACAGCCATTCCAGACCACTACCACACTATAGGATTGCAACAAAATCATACACCAACTGTTACCTTCATCCCAGCTGTAATTGGTCAAAAAGAATATCCCGGAAAATAGACGCACACACGTACCAGTCAGAGGGCGGTCGCTCCTACGAAAGGGGACCCCTTGCCGTTTTTCTCGGGGTAACTCCTGACTTTTCTTGGCTCTACGGATTAGGATGAGTCAGAGTAAGATTTAGAGGAGTCCCAGCGTAGGAGCTAGGTGACTGCCAATGGGCAACGCTCCGATGAAAAAGTCGCCGTTCAAGTCTGCTCATCAGTCTAGAAAGGCGACCTGTGAAAAGTGCGGAGAAACCTTCGATAGGGTCTTCTATGAAAGAGTTCACAAGAACATCTGTACTGGAGCCAGCAAAGTTTTCGTTCCGCGGGCTCGATCTCCGTAGATTCGTCGTCCAAGTGTAGATCTTTTGGCTAGCAACGAAGGCGCTGAGATTTGAGAGAACAGACACACACAGCCTGACACGGTCGTTATTCAAAGGGCCCTCAATTTTCTGATTCGATAGTCCCATAATGCCGATAGTCCGGTAATGCTGTAGTAATTGTTGGAGAAAATCGATGGGACTATCGGTAAAACCGGTGACCATTCGGAACACAACCTACCTGCAGGTTCCGAGAGATGTCGCAGAACTCCTCCGAGTGATGGCATCAAAGATCTGTAGCGTCAATCTCAAGATTGACGAGAAAGAATGCACCCTAATCTACAGCTTCGCCAAGCCAGTATTAGGTATGCAAGAGGAGCCGTCCGACCCTGGGCTAGTCTTAGCGGACTAACCCTGATGCAGGACGACAACCCGGCCCGAGCACTCCTTTTCTTTTTCTGATCTCTGCAACTATATGCCAATATTGGCTGAAACGATCCTGAAACGAAATTTTCACCTCGTCTCGGATAAGTTAATGCCGGTCAAACTATGAAATTTTCGGGTGTTACGGTGGGGGACATGGGGGAATCGCGGGCATTCAGGGAATCCTGAAGCCGACCGCGGGACCGCCATTCTTCCATTATCGGCGGGCTTGTGAAGAATAATCATGTGAAATGGTAGCCCCGAGATGTACACATCGACTGAGGGAGACCAACGCTTAGAGGGGCCGACCTTGAGCCAGCAACTAGTCTTATCTTCGTAGAGGTAGTCGTGCAGTGTCAAGGTTTTTCGAAATGTCGCGGGTTGGAATCTTGGGTCTTGGCAAGATGGGAAGCGCGTTCGCAACCAATCTTCTCTCAAAGAGAAACGAGGTCCACGTCTACAATAGGAGCAAAGATAGGCTACGCGGGCTGATTGCGAAGGGAGCGGTAGCGCACCCCTCTCCCATTGAGCTTGGCAAGTCTGTTGATGTTCTCATTACTTCTCTACCCGATCAGGACGTGGTCGAGAGCATGGTCATGGGAGACAATGGGGCCTTGCGGGGCATGAAGAAGGGAGCCCTCTGGATCGAAATGAGTACCATCGACCCGGACGCCTCTATCAGACAGGCAGGGCAAGCGAAGAGGGCAGGTGTCGATAGCGTTGACGCCCCGGTCATAGGCAACCCAGACATGGCCGCTAAAGGAAACTTATCCCTACTCGTGGGCGGCGACGAGAACGTGTTCGAGAAGAACCGAGAATTTCTCAACCAGCTCGGCTCGACTGTGATCTACCTTGGAAAACCTGGGAGCGGTCATAAGATGAAACTCATCCTCAACCTCTTTCTCGGAACGATCAGCCTGGCCTTCTCAGAGTCCTTCGTACTTTCGCAGAAACTCGGCTTCGAACCCCGAGCCTTCGTCGACGCTTTCAACAAGACACCTCACAAGAACTATTTCTCAGATGTCAAAGGACCCTTGATCGCAAAAGGAGACTATACTCCACTTTTCACTATGAACATGCTCTTGAAGGATCTAACCCTAGCGGAAAACCAAGCTACACGACAGAAGGTAGCACTCCTCGCTGGAAGCCTCGCGAAGCAACTGTTCACCACCGGCGTGAACCAAGGCCAGGGCGAGATGGATTTCAGCTCTATCGCAGTAACGTTGCAGAAGCTAAACGGAATCCCGCCGCCAGCTTAGAGACCATCGTAACCGCGCTAAGGGAGACACTGTTGGCGAAAGTCAGGAAGGTAATGTCAAGCAACGTTCCCAGAGTGAAATCCTCCGACACAATTCTCGAAGCTGCCAATGTAATGAATCGCGAGAGAACTTCCGGCGCAGCAGTTGTTGAGGGAGAAA
>Ga0209802_1003595_pt1 | contig 10366 bp, 9 predicted proteins | sample GraSoiAngelo_129_FD_185886 | JGI IMG/M metagenome (GOLD analysis project Ga0209802, IMG submission 185886) | Grasslands soil microbial communities from the Angelo Coastal Reserve, California, USA - 14_0927_12_40cm (SPAdes) (version 2) | ecosystem: Environmental > Terrestrial > Soil > Grasslands ... | reverse complement strand
CGCTGGCCTCGACTGGCACGACGATAATGGAGTACACGATCGCCTCGGCTTCCTGGGCGGCGCGCACTGCCTCCTTATAATCCATCTTGCTGACTGTGTCGCCGCCGTCAGTGATCGCAACCAACACTTTTCGTCCGTGGCGCCGATCCAGCGCGTGAGCACCCAAATAGAGCGCGTCATAGAGTGCGGTCGCCGAGCCCAGGCGAATCCGGTCAACCCCGCGGTCAATCGTCTTTAAGTCGGAGGTGAAGGGTACGACTTCGCTTACAACTTCGCTGAAACTATAAAGCGCGAGGGCGTCGACCGGGCGCAGAATCGTGTTGGCGAAGCGCCGGGCGGACTGCAGTTCCAGCGGCAGGTCGCGACGCGTGCTGAGGCTGGTATCTATGGCCAGAACAATGGACAGCGGCAACTCAGACTCACGATCAAAAACGGCCAGCTTCTGCTCACGTCCATCCTCCTGCAGGATGAAATTCTCTTTTTTCAGGCTGGAAACGGGCGCTCCGTGCTGGTCAGTTACGGTCACAAACACGTTGACCAGCTTGACGTCTACCTTCATGGTAGACGAGCTTTCCTGGGTGTACGAAAAGAGAGAGGTCGCGAGCACGAAGGCAATAGCGGCCAGACTTTTCATGGAGGGAACAGTCATTTAGATGCAGGGCGTTGAGAATGGGTGCCTGAGCGAATGTCGGGGGGAAAGGGCTCGCCATCGGCCCACACCGCGCCGTCCTCGAAATACTCTTTCTTCCAGATGGGAACCGTGCGCTTGAGGGTATCAATCAGCCAGCGGCAAGCGTCGAAGGCAGCACCACGGTGCGCCGCGGCGACCACAATGAGGACGCTGGTTTCGCCGATCTCCAGGCGGCCCAGACGGTGGATAATCGTGGCATCCCGCACTTTGAACTGGGCCAGCGCCTTTTCGGTCAGAGCACCCAGCTGTCTGCAAGCCATCTCTTCATACGATTCATATTCAAGATAGAGCGTCCGCCGTCCCCGAGTGTGGTTACGAACCACACCTTCGAAGACGACTGCGGCTCCGTCTTCCGGTTGCTTGATGCTCTCCAGGATGCCCTGCGTGTCAATCTTCTCGCGTACCAGGAAAACCTTGGGCGCGCCTCCGCTGACCGGCGGCAACAGCGCGACCTCGTCATTGGCCTTCAACTTGACTTTCGGTCCGGCATACTCCTGGTTCACGGAGAGGGCGAGGGAAGGGATTAAGTCCTTAAAACGCGGGATGCTAACTGTATAGTGCTCTAGAACCGAATCGACCGTAGCGCCTTCGGGTAGATCGACGCAGTCGTTTGTCCGGCCCGCAAGGTCCCTCAACATGCCGAAAAACAGGACGCGAATCCGCATTAGGATTAAAGTAGCGACTCTTGGCGCTGCTAGTTTAGCGCGGGAGGCGCCGGGACGCTTGAGAAGGCAACGGTCTCGATAAGCGCGCACTACGTTACAATCGGAACCGGCACCTCACTGATTGTAATGGGTGCGGCCGCGGACCTACAGTCTTTACTGTATAGACGGTCGCGATGAAAGTACTTTAGAAACGAATAGTTTAGCGTCCGCCTCCCCGCCAATGGACGGAGCAGACTGGCAGAAAATTTCTGAGTTCCCATAATTGAGAGCCGACTTGCCACCCAATTTGCAGCCCCATCACAAACAGACCGAGACACACCGGCAACGCAGGGCCGAGGAGAGCCTTCAGCACAGCGAAGATATCTTTCGTCTTCTGGTAGAGACCATCAGGGATTACGCCATCTTCGTACTCGATCCCAAAGGACAGGTCGCCAGCTGGAACGCCGGCGCCGAGCGAATCAAAGGATATGCAGCCGGCGAGATTATTGGCAAACATTTCTCGGTTTTCTATCCGCCCGAGGTGGCAAAGAGCGGCTGGCCAGAGCATGAGCTAAAGATGGCAGCCGCCGAGGGCCGTTTCGAGGATGAGGGCTGGCGGTTGCGCAAAGACGGTTCGCGCTTCTGGGCCAGCGTTGTCATTACTGCGCTACGAGAAGACAATGGCTCGCTACGCGGATTTGCAAAGATTACGCGCGACTTGAGCGCGCGTCGGCGGGCTGAACAGGCGCTGCGCGAAACCGAAGAACGGTATCGTCTCCTGGTCGAAGGCGTAAAGGATCACGCCATTTTTCTACTTGATCCCACCGGGCATGTTCTCACCTGGAATGCCGGTGCCGAGCGCATCAACGGGTATAAGGCCAGTGAGATCGTCGGCCAACACTTCTCGAAGTTTTACCCGCAAGAGGCGGTCCGGACGAACTGGCCGGCCCACGAACTGGAAGTGGCAGCCCAGACAGGCCAATTTGAAGACGAAAATTGGCGGGTCCGCAAGGATGGGTCTAGCTTTTGGTCGAGCGTGATGATTACGGCTCTGCGAGACGCCCAGGGAAAGCTCTACGGCTTCTCCAAAGTTACGCGCGACATGACCGAGCGCCGAGAGCTGGAGCAGCGACTGCGCGAGCTCTCCGGACGCCTGCTGCGGGTCCAGGATGAAGAGCGGCGCCGCATCGCACGCGAATTGCATGAAAGCTTGAGCCAGGAGCTCAGCGCCATGAAGATGATGCTGGAATCTACCCTGCTGCAGGGCGCCCTTGAACCGGCAGCCAAGGATAGCCTAGAAGAAGCATTGCAATTAGGCGACCGAGTGCTGCAGGGTGTCCGAAGCCTTTCCTACCTGCTTCACCCGCCGCTCCTGGATGACGCCGGACTGGTTCCGGCCCTGCAGTGGTACGCGGACGGGGTTTCAAAACGCTCCAACATCAACGTGAACCTGGAAATCCGGCCGCCCAAGTTCCCACGGCTGGCGTCGGAAATCGAAACTTCGATTTTTCGCATTGTGCAAGAGGCGCTCACGAACGTGTATCGCCACTCAGGCAGCAAAACCGCGGACGTGGTTTTGGAACAAAGCGCCGGCCGCGCTTGCGTTCGCATTCGAGATTACGGGAAAGGGATACCCCCCGACGTTCAGAGCAAACTCTCAGCCGCGGCTGGAGTGGGCCTTGGTGGCATGCGGGAACGCACACGCCAGTGTGGAGGAGAGCTCAGTATCAGCCGCTGTGAACCGGGAACCGCGATCGAGGCCTGGTTCCCCGCCCAGCCCAGACCGGCTTCAGGCCCGGCGTGAGCGAGTCAGTCTCGCCGGGCTCGAAAGCGAAATCTCTTCTCTCCGTTTTCGATCTGCACGTCGGTAAAGCCCGCAGTCTCAAGCCTGGAGCGCAGTGTGCGGCAGTCGACGGGTACATAAGTGTCCCCAATGTGCGCAAGATGCAGAAAAATCCTGGGGATGCTGTCGGTTCCCGCAAATACCGCACCCGGCCGGAGTACGCGGTGAACCTCGCCGAACAGCTGATCCTGCAACTGCTTTGACGGGACGTGGTGGAGCATGGTGAAGGCAACCGCGCCCGAGAAGGACTGGTGCGGGAAGGGGATGGCAGTGGCGTCGGCGTGCACGACCGTCACATTCGCTCCCTGCAGTCGTTGCTGCAGGGGACCGGCATAGTTGGCATCAATTTCGATGGCGGTCAGATGCCGGCAACGTTGACGGAGAAGGTCCGTGGTGAAACCCGGCCCCGGACCGAGTTCCAGCACATCGGGCCCGAGGTCGAGCCCTGCGAGAACCCACGGCACCATCTCGTCGCGTAGTTGATTCTTCCAGTGTTCGGAATGGCACATCCATCGATGCAGGAGGTTCATGGAGGACATTGTTTCGCGAATGGATAATAAACACAATATTCGCCGCCATAAGTCAGCCCACGAAGCCTTCACTGCGCGATGATGCATGGTAGAGACCCGGTTTGCCGCGTCTCGCATCAGTGGCCGATCTTTTGCGACGGGGCAAGCCCCGTCTCTACCGGCGGCCTTAGGCTACAGGCTGGGTACTCAGAACCTTCTCCCGCTCTTCGGCATCCTGCTTCTCTTCGCGTGGCGTGGACGGCAGGGCGAGCTCGAGTACTTCCTCAATCGTCTTGACGTAATGAATGCTGATGTTCTCGAGCTGTTCGCTGGTTAGATCTTCTTCGACATTCATCCGGTTCTCGGCGGGAAGAATAATGTCGTGGACGCCGGCGCGCTTGGCGGCCAGGACTTTCTCCTTGATTCCGCCGACCGGCAGAACGTTGCCGCTGAGAGTGATCTCTCCGGTCATCGCGGTAAGTGGACGCACTCGACGGTCGGTCAGCAGTGAAACCAATGCGGTGGCCATAGTCACTCCTGCCGAGGGCCCGTCTTTGGGAATCGCTCCCGCCGGCACGTGGATATGAATGTCGTGCTCGGCAAAGAAATTCTCCGAAATGCCCAGACCCACAGCGTTGGACCGTACCCAGGTCAAAGCGGCTTGCATGGACTCCTGCATAACCTGACCGATCTGGCCGGTCATGGTGAATCCGCCTTTGCCTTTCATCTGGTTGGCCTCGACGAAGAGCACATCGCCTCCGGTCGGAGTCCAAGCCAAACCCACGGCCACGCCCGGACGCTTTGTGCGCTCCGCGATCTCGCCCTCCACCCGTACTTTGATTCCTCCGAGAAATTCGTGAATCACATCCGGGGTCACAATCAGTTTTTCGCTCTTGCCTTCCGCCAACCGGCGCGCCTGCTTCCGGCAGATCGTACCAATGTTGCGCTCCAGGTTGCGCACGCCCGCTTCGCGCGTGTAATGGCGAATCAGGGTCTGGATAGCCTCCTGCGGGAACTCGATCTGCTCGGGCGTAATGCCGTTCTCTTCGATCTGTCGAGGAACAAGATATTGGAAGGCGATGTGCACCTTCTCTTCCTCGGTGTAACCCTGCAGCTCGATGATTTCCATGCGATCGCGCAGGGGATCGGCAATCGGATCGAGCATGTTGGCGGTTGTGATGAACAGCACCTTGGATAGGTCGAAGCTCACGTCTAGGTAGTTATCGCGGAAGGTAGCGTTCTGCTCCGGATCGAGCGCTTCCAGCAAGGCGGAAGCCGGATCCCCGCGAAAATCGCGCCCCACCTTGTCGATCTCGTCCAGCATGAAGACAGGATCCTTGGTCTCCGCACGACGAATTCCTTGGATTATCTGTCCAGGCAGCGCTCCGATATAGGTGCGGCGATGGCCACGAATTTCGGCTTCGTCATGCACACCACCAAGAGACAGACGCACAAACTTGCGCCCAAGGGCTCGTGCAATGGACTTGCCCAGGGACGTTTTGCCAACGCCCGGGGGCCCAACGAAGCATAGGATCGGTCCCTTCATTCCGGGCTTCAGACGGCGCACCGAGAGATAGTCCAGAATGCGGTCCTTCACTTTTTGCAGGTCGTAGTGATCGGTGTCCAGGATCTCTTTGGCCTTGGGGATATCCACTTCGCCACCGGAAGTCTTGTTCCAAGGCAGCACCGCCAGCCACTCGATGTAATTGCGCGTGACGGAGTAATCCGCTGCCATTGGCGACATACGGGAAAGCCGCCCGAGCTCTTTCAGGGCTTCCTTTTTGACTTCATCGGGCATGCCGGCGGCTTCGATCTTTTGCCGCAGGTCTTCCGTATCGCGTGCACCCTCGTCCTGCTCACCCAGTTCCTTCTGGATGGCCTTCATCTGCTCGCGGAGGTAATACTCGCGCTGCGTTTGCTGTACCCGGTCCTGCACTTCCGACTGGATCTTGTTGCGCAGCTGCTGGACTTCGAGTTCCTTGGCCAGGTGCTGATTGATCTTTTCCAGGCGAATACGGACGTCGGTGGTCTCGAGCACATCCTGCTTATCAGCAGTTGATAAAGAAGGCAGCGAGGAGGCGATGAAGTCCACCAAGCGTCCCGGCTCTTCGATGTTCATAGCCACCGTGGAAAGTTCATCGGAAAGCGTCGGCGATCCCGCCACGATCTGCTGGAACAGAGTGAGTACGTTGCGCTGCAGGGCTTCCACTTCCGAGCTTTTGGGAGGAACCGATTCAGCTACGGAATCGACGCGTGCGCGCATAAAAGGCGTGAGCTGAGTAAATTCAGAAAGACGCACACGTTCCAGGCCCTCGGCAAAGACAAAAAGGCTCTGGTTGGGCATCTTTACGACTTTATGTACGACGGCCAAGCTGCCGACGGTATAGAGGTCCGTAGGTTGGGGCGCGTCGACTCGCGCCTCCCGCTGGGCCACCACGATGATGGTCTTGTCCTCGCCCAGGGAATTGATCAACTGGACCGAACTTTCGCGCCCCACGGTCAGCGGGAGTACGGCATGAGGAAATAAGACAGTGTCCCGAACCGGCAGTACTGGAAGAGAGCGCTCTTCCGGCTGATCTTTTTCTCGGTTTTTGCCGGTGACGGCACGTTCGGGGCGCGCTTGCTGTGCCATATTGCTCCTTGAGTGTAGTTCGCTCAAGTCCTTGGATGATGTTATGTCGAGGGAGGATTCAGTGTGCTCCCTGGCAAGGGCTGCAGAGTGTTGGATTCTAATTCGTTTCCAGCAGGTTTGCCATGGTGTCGAAGGTACTGAGACCAGGAGCCCCTTTCGGCGCGGCGGGCCCCCCAAGAACTCGGCCTTCAGAGCGCCAGAAACCTGTTCCCGTCCTTGCCCGATGGCAAGGCTCGGCCGCGGTGCCATGGCTGACCCGCGGCCTCTGCCCCAGAAGGAAGACTCAGAAAACGTGCTTTGCCGTGTCGCCTTGAAAAATCAATTCTTGAAGCACATGCGTGTCGGCTTCATTATGCCCGTACAGGAGCTGCGTAGCCGGCGCTTTCGCCTTCAAGGGGACCAGCTGACACTTCACGCGGACGGTCGCCGGGTTGGAAGCATGCAACTGGCTAAACACCATAACGTGGTTCTCCCCTTCCATGGTGTGCTGGACCTTGTACTCGCCCTTGGGCAGGACTACCTCGCCAACCTTCACCGGCTACTCCGAACTGGTTCTGGCGAGCCATGGATAAACCGACCGTGAGCAGGAAAATGGCCAGTAGGGACGTAAATTTCAAGAGACGCATGATTGCTTCCTCCGTTGGCAGCCCAAAGTCCTTGGGCCGCTATTTTTAGGTTAGCGCCTCGGGGGAAGCCTGCAAGTGTGCCAACTCACGTAAGAGTGTGACCCAGGACACAGTCGGTCACCTGGGGGTGAACTGGGCCAATTCATAAATCCCCAGCCTCTTCTCCAGCCCGGCAACCTGACCTACAACTTTGAAGTAACCTTCGTCTCCGAATAACTGGTCCTCCTTCTTTTCAAATTCCTCGCCCAGTGCGCCGTATTCGTGAGGTGAAACGACCTTGCGAAAGGCTGGAAACAGGACCGTGTCTTCCCGAGCCTCATGGGGACGGTACATCCGAATAAACGAGGCCAGAACGTCGGAGAGCTGGCGACGCCTGGCGTCGTCTTTTGCGGTGCCCGCCACGGCCAATTGCTGGATTTGGGCGGTGACACGGCGTCCCGCCTGATGCTGTTGAAGAAGCGTGTCCACCAGGTCAACCAGCTTGCCCGCTTTTCGAAAACGAGGAAACAGGTAATCCTCCTCCAGCCTCTCGTGGTAATCCTCTACAAAGTGGCGGATGATTCCGGCAGCGTCCGACAGAACAGCCGGATCGAAATCCTGCTTCGACTCCAACCGTCGGCGATGCTCCTCGTAGATCAGGAGCACGCGATTGAGGACACCATGCTCGCGCATTAAGTCCTCGGCAGGAGAGATCTCCTCCCCTTCATCTTTCTTTTCTTCTCTTTCCTTCTCTTGCGCAATCAGCGGGACAGCCACGGCTGCAGGCAGCGCCAAGCCACTGCAAATGGTGCCGGCACGAAGCAGAAAATCTCGGCGAGCTTCGGACTCGAGTGGGTTCATTAGTCCTCCTGAATTGAAGCGTACTGGTTTGATGTGAAAACCCCGAAATAGGGACCGCTTGAACGAAAACGTCCTGAAACCTATGCCGACGGGTAAACGCCCAACACTTTGACCAGGTCCGTAACCTCGCCTAAATGGCGCAAGGCGTTGCGAGAGGCTTCATCTTCTCCACGCAGGAAGTCCACAAAAAAGACGTACTCCCAGGGACGGCCACGCAACGGACGCGATTCGATTTTGCTCAGGCTGATGTCGCGGAGCGCGAAAACACTCAACGCCTTGAATAGAGCCCCAGGCACGTTTCTCACGCTGAAAGCGACCGAGGTCTTGTTGGCTCTCGGAAGGATGTGCTGTTTCTTACGGACTAAAAAGAATCGTGTGAAGTTGCGCTTATCATCCTCAATGCTGGCCTTCAGAATCTTGCCTCCGTAAACCGCAGCCGCGTGACGGCTGGCGATTCCCGCTGCATGCTGGAGCTTGTTTTCGATGACATGCTTCACGCTGCCGGCAGTGTCGTAGAACGGCTCCGCCTGAATCCGCGGATGTCGCCGAAAGAAATCGCGACACTGCTCGAGGGCCACCGGATGCGAAAGCACGCGGTTCAGACCATTTAACTTCACACCCGGGGCCGCAATCACATTGTGGATAATGCGTAAATGGAATTCGCGTTGGACAAAGACCCTTCGCGCCAGCAACAGGTCCAAATGCTCGGCCACAGATCCTGCTAGGGAGTTCTCGATGGGGATAACCGCGGCCTCGACCGAACCGCGTTCCACGCGATCGAATACTTCTGCGGAGCGGGCGCAGGGCACAATGGTGCAGCCCGGCACCATGCGGCCAGCCGCCTCGTGGCTGAAAGAGCCTGATTCGCCCTGGATGGCAACTTTCATGCAGGAAAGTTATCTGTCGGAAGGCGAGGAAAGCAAATTTTTCTGCAGCACGAAGGCATCCAGACCGCCGGGTAATTGTGGCGCTTGTAGAAGCTCAGGGCGGAAGTGTTGTCCACGGCGGTTTCCAGCCGCACCATGCTGCAGTGCGCAGCCCGCAGGCGTTCTTCCGCCGCCAAAAGGAGGCGCGACCCTATCCCGGAACGACGCGCTTGTGGCAGCACGTCGATGGTGATGATATGTCCAGCACCACGCCGGTTGGCATGGCCCACTAAGAAGCCTATGATCTCACCGGACCCGGACGTTGCCGAGCCGACCGGCGACTCTGTATTTGGTGTTTCCTGTGACTCGGCCACCAGAGTGAACGAGCCAGCGGCGTGCATGTAGGCGGCCAGCTCCGGGCGGGAGTAGGAGATGCCCGGCGCAAAACATTGCTGATCAATGCGCCAAAGCGTCTCGAAATCCCGGCTGTGGAAATCTCGGATCGTAACCTGCACGGGGGACATTGTAGCTGTGAGCCAGGCGGCTACTTGCCAATGGCTGCCGCCCGGTCAATCAAGGGGATGGTTACAGGCGAACCCTTATGAAGGGGCTTGAATGACAGCATCCGCAGACTTAAGATGCGCATCTCAGGTAGTTGCATGGAATGGTTTCTGGCCATTGACGCTGGGGCGGCCGTCTTTATCCTGACGCTTTGGTATTTCTGGTTCGCCCGCTACAACCGGCGCAGGGCGCTTGCCGTGCTGCACTGGGTCCAGTCTGCCTGTGCGGGCAAAGGCCGGGTCCTTAAAGTCCGCTGGCATGGCACTTCCCGGCTGCTGGCAGAGCTGCGGTTTCCTCCTCATATGTTCGATCATGCCCGGGTGGTCGTCCGGCTGCTCCCGCGGCCAGTTCCGACTAATTGGGTTTGGAGCCGCTGGCGTAAGCAGAAGGAGACGCTCTCCTTTGAGGCCGACCTGGACAGTGCTCCGCGCTTCCAGCTGGACGTTCACAACCATCGCTGGAGCGGCCACAACAGCGGCTCTCTGTCGTCCCGAAATTGGCTGGTGACTCGTCCCGGGCCGATCGTGCTGACCAGCCGGAGTAAGTGGGGGCAGGAACTCAGCCCGGTCATCAACGCCCTGATGGCCTCGCGGGAGAAGAACTTCGTAAGCGTCCGGTACAGCCCGGATTCACCGCATTTCTCGGCCACTCTGGAAATTGATTCGCTCCCCGATCAGGTGGACGCCGAAGGTTGGCTGGAAATGCTGCGCGAGCTGGCCGCAGGAGCCTCCACGTCCCGGCACTAAGCCCGGGAAAGCTTCAGCCAGTCCCGCTGATACGCGAAGGAAATTACCAGCAGCAGTATCCCCAAAATCACAAAGCTGACGATGCGGTAGCCTCGCTCGAGTTGCCATACGTCGTAGATGAAGACCTTGAAGATCGTGATGGCGATCAGCACCAGGGCTTGCCAGCGCACAAACGCGGAGCGCTTCCAGAAACCCACAAACATCAGCAGGGCTCCGTAATACATCCACAAGGCTGAGTAGGTAAAGTCGCGGGCGATCTGCAGGTTCCGGGTGTGCGACCACTCTCTCGGCAACGTTAAACTGCGCGGGGGCAGTAAGGCCGTGATCGCCCGCTGATAGTAGTCCGAAACTTCACGAGTGAGCGCGATCACCGTCAGCAGGTTCAGCGCAATAATGCATGCTGCGGCG
>Ga0209802_1003590_pt1 | contig 10376 bp, 7 predicted proteins | sample GraSoiAngelo_129_FD_185886 | JGI IMG/M metagenome (GOLD analysis project Ga0209802, IMG submission 185886) | Grasslands soil microbial communities from the Angelo Coastal Reserve, California, USA - 14_0927_12_40cm (SPAdes) (version 2) | ecosystem: Environmental > Terrestrial > Soil > Grasslands ... | reverse complement strand
GGGTGACTCGCTGCTGCGCACGTTCGACCGGACGGTGTTCAAGGCCGCGCGCGCGGCGTTCGCGCGCGGCGACTCGGTGGGCGCCGTGCAGCGCTTCTGGGACGGCGCGGCGGGACCGCTCAGCCCCTTCGACGCCCTGCCGGAGGCGGCCCGCACGCGCCTCGTGCGCCTCGCGTTCGAGCTGCGCCTGGAGACACTCGCGGACCCCGCCGAGTACATGCCGGCGCTGGCCTGCAACGACGTCGGGGGGATCCGCAGCTCGGTCCTTCTCGTCACCGGCGAGCGCAGCCCCCGCATGTTCCATGTCATCGACGAGGAGCTGGCCCGCTGCCTGCCGGCCGAGGAGGCCGTGACGGTGCCCGGCGCGGGGCACGGGGTGAACGGCGATAACCCGGGCTTCTACAACGGGGCCGTGTTGCAGTTCTTGACGAAGAACTAGCGTCTCGACGGGCGACCGGCGCGACGGTGATCGCCGTCACGCGACATCGCCTGGATCATCGGCACGCCGCGGGGTAGCATTTCTCCATCGGCTTACCACCCACTGCTCCCGAGGTGCCTCATGATCGACGTCCGTCTCTCGCGCCGCCCGTTGTGGGTCGTCCCCGCGGCGTTGCTGCTCACCGCGTGCAACGGCACGGAGCCCCACTCGCAACCGCTCAGCCTGTCACTCACCACGAAGTCCGCGTCGCTCGGGGCCGCGCCGGCTGCGAGTGCCGACCTCCAGATCGGCACCGGCGCCAACTCGCTGACGATTTCCCAGGCGCAAGTTGTGCTCGCCGAGATCGAGCTGTCCCCCAGCGGTACGTGTTCCACCACGGATGAGCAAGGCGCCTGCGACGAGCTCGAGGCCGCTCCGGCGCTCGTCGATCTCCCCGTTGACGGCACGACCAAGGTGGTACTCGATGGCGCCGTGCCGGCGGGCACGTATAGCGCACTCCAGGCGCAGCTCGACGCCGTAACGCCGGACGAAGACGAGCCGGGGGGCAGCGCGTTCTTACAGGCGCATCCGGATTTCCAAGGGATCAGCGTGAAGGTGACCGGCGTCTTTACCGACGCGAACAGTCAAACCCATCCGTTCACGTTCACGGTGGGAGCTGATGCGGAGATCGCAGCTGCCTTCAACCCCCCCGTCACGGTCGGCACCGGCACGTCCAACCTCACGATCGACGTGGACCTCGCGAGCTGGTTCAAGGATGCGACCGGAGCGGTGATCGATCCGACCAACCCGGCGAACGCCGCTACCATCGAGGAGAACATCCAGCGGTCGTTCCGGGCGTTCGAGGACGACAATCACGACGGCGCGGACGACGCTTCGGCGTCAGGGCGGTGATCCGCTGCCCTCCGGCGTCCAGGTTTGCTTGGTGCGATCGAGATCAGGAAAGAGAGCCGTGGGATCGATAGCGACGCGCACGATCCGCGGCTCGCGCGCGACGCGCAGCGCCGCGCGCCGGGCCCCCCGGAGCCACGCGTCGACCGGCACCTCGAGACGCTGCACGGTCCCGTCGGCGCGCGTCACCGCCAGCCGAACCGGCATCGGCGCGAGGCCCTCATCCCCGATCGTGATCGTCACTGAGTCGCCCGTCGCCGTCACGGAGTCGAGCACCTGGTGGAGTGGCCACCCTTCGTAGAACCACGTGGTCCAAAACCAAGACAGATCCTGGCCTCCCGCCGCGTCGGAAATCGCGTTGAAGAAATCGTACGGCTGGGGATGCCCACCCACCCAGCGGCGGCCATACGTCACGAAGGCACGGTGGAACACCTCGGGCCCCAACAGGCCACGGAGCGCAGCCAGGACCTGCGCCGTCTTGTCGTAGTACATCGTGACATAGAGAGTCTGGGGATAGTCGTCCCCCCCTCCCCCTCCGGGGAGCATCAACGGGGCATCGTCGCCGGCCCGCGCGGCGCGGAGATACAGCGCGCGCTGCCCCCCCTCGGAATCGTTGGGGCGGCCGCCGGCTCGCGGCTCCCCGTACAGCACCCGCATGCCTTGAGCGGCGTTGAATTGTGTCAGTCCTTCGTCCATCCACGGATAACGTGTTTCGTTGGACCCTACCTGCATCGGGAACCACATGTGTCCCGTCTCGTGCATCAGGTCGCCCGCGAGCGAGAGGGTGTCGGCCCACGGTTGCATCAGCGTCATCATCGGGTATTCCATGCCACCGCCGTCGAGCACCCCTTCCATGGAGGTCATCTGCGGATAGGGATAGGGCCAGAGGTAGGCCGACATTTGCTCGATAGCGTCTCGCGTGTAGCGCGCACCCCCCGTCCGCCACGCCGCCGCGGAGGCCGTGAGCCGAAAGAAGCTGTTGATGCTCACCGTGTCGCGAGCAGCGCCCCCGGCGCGATCGATCAGGGCGCGGGTCGCGTCCCACGCGTACGTGTCGCTCGCGCCCCAGGCGAAGTCCCGAACGTCCGAGGCCGTGAAATGCCACGTGGCTCGGACGCCGCCGGCGGTGAAGACGCCTCCCGCCCCAGGACCGGGCGTCAGCACACGCACCACGCGGCCCGACCGCCGCGCCGCAGCAAGGCTGTCCCGCGCGCTGGAGGACAGGATCGCGGCGGGGTTCTGGAGCGTGCCCGTGGCACCGACCACCCACCCGCGCGGCACCGTGAGGCGCACGTCGTAGTCCGCGGGCTCCATGTAGAACTCCGCCTCGAGCTGGTACGGGTCGGCGACCCAGCCGTCCACGTCGTCGTACACCGCGATCTGGGGATACCAGTAGCCCATGAAGTACACGTGGTCCTCGTGGCCCTCGCGGCCGTCGGCCGGGGCTGGGGGTGGGGTGTAGGACCACGCCACCATGAACTCCAGGCTGTCGCCGGGAAGGAGCGGCGTCGCCAGCGGGATCCACAACACCGTCCCATCCACCGCATACCCCGGCGCGGTGACCGGCCCGCCGTGGTTGCGTCGCTTGACCGGGGCGATCAACCCTCCGTTGACGGCCACGCGGTGGAGCGTGACGCCTCCCGTGATCGGCACCGGCTGCCGCCGCGGGGTGCCAGGGGCGAAAACGTTCTGGCGCAGATGCACGGCGAGCTGGCGCAGTGAGTCGGGTGAGCGGTTCAGGTAGACGACCCGTTCCTGTCCCTCGAGACGGTTACGAGCCACGTCCAGCGTGGCCTCGATCGTGTAGCGGGCGTGCTGCACCCAGTAGTGGGGACCGGGACCGCCGCTGCGCGTCCTCGTGCCACGCGCCACCGCGCGGCTGAAACGCGCCGACTCGTACACCGGCCCGGGAATGGGTCTGGGACCCGCGGCCGTGGCAGCGGGGTCCACAGTCGGGGCGACGCGCGTTTGGGCATGGGCGTGCCGGGTGAGGACCGGCGCGGCGAGAAGGTGGGCGGCGACGAGGAGTGGCACTAATCGCGGACGGTTTCGCACTGATCTCTCCGAGGCTTGGGTCGTCATAAGCTTTACAAGAATGTGACTTTGAGGAAAGGCTCGGGCGACGCGGCGGCCGCCCCTTGCACTCCGATTGCCTCGCGACACTTTAATGACGGGCGCAGTGGCTGAGTGTCGTTGACGAAACCAACACCGGGCTGCCGAGGAGGTCGGGCCATGGAACGGGACGGGATGAGGACGACGCGCACGCGGCGTGACTTCGTGCGCGACGGGTCGGTCGCGGGGGCCGCTGTGCTGGTCGGGCCCGCTCGAGCGCGTGCGCTCGGGCGCTGGTTCTCCGCGCTGCCGATCAGCACGCCGCCGGTCGTTGACCGCCTGGCAGTGCGAGTCGTGGTCGACAACGCGCAGGATGCGCTGCAGCGATCTGGGCGGGTGGGGAACGTCGCGGTCGAGCGGGTGGGAATGATCATGGAGCCCGATCTCGGACGCCAGGTCGTGAGCCAGTTCGGCCTCGGCTATCACCTCGAGTCCCAGCGGGGCGACGAGACGCGCATCTTCCTGCTCGATTTCGGCCCGACAGCACAGAGTGAGCTCGAGAATCTCGATCTGTTCAAGATCGACACGGCCGCGGTCGACGGGCTCATCCTGAGCCACGGCCACTTCGATCATTTCGGCGGGCTCATGCCGCTGCTCGAGCGGGACCGTGCCAAGATGCATCGTGACCTGCCGCTCTACGCCGGCGGCGAGGATACGTTCTGTTACCGGTGGTTCGAGCGCCCCAACGGGGAGCGGAAAAGTGCCGGCGTGGTGAGCCGGAGTGCCCTCGGCGACGCGCAGGTGCGCCTGGTGATGGCAGACCAGGCAGCGGTCATCGGAGGGCAGGCGTTCACCACCGGAGCGATTCCGCGCAACAGCTTCGAGCAGGTGCTGCCGTCCACCAGGGTCGAGATCGGCGTACGGGACGGGGCGGGCTGCGAGGCCTCCCACTTCACCAGCGAAGAACGCGCCGGCAAGATCGTGTTCGACCGGTTCCCCGGCGAGCACGCCACCTGCTTCAACGTCAAGGACCGCGGACTGGTGATCCTCTCCTCATGCAGCCACTGTGGGATCGTCAACACGATCCGGCAGGCGCAGGCCGTGTCAGGCCAGCAGAAGGTTCACGCCGTGATGGGGGGGTTCCATCTGAGCGTCGCCCCGGAGGAGTACGTCGCCCGGAGCGTCGCGGCCTTGAAGGACATCGATCCCGACTACGTGATCCCGATGCACTGCTCGGGTGCGACGTTCACCTGGATGGTGCGCGACGCGATGCCCGGCAAGCTCATCCTGTCCTACACCGGGACACGGTTCGTTTTCGGAGGATGATCGGACGATTTATGGCTTGATCAGCCGCTCCAGACCGTCCTTGTTTATCAGCTTCAGAGTGGTCTCCCCGCCTTCCGCTAGCACCTGGACGTATGTCGGGTCGGATTCGCCGCCGATCAGCAGCCCCGCTCCCCGCTGCGATGCCCCGAGTTTTACGTTCGGCCTACCCTCGGGACTCATGAGACGGAGCAACACGGTTTCGGGATATGGCCGGCCTCTCCATTTGACTTTGGGATCCTCCGGGAGCACCGCAAGGCTTGCTCGCACCCTCCCTCGATCATCGACGATTTCGAGAGCGCGTGCGCGGATCACGCCCGGCACATCGGCCGTCGCCGCCACACTGGGACGAGGTCGGAGCACCTGGTACCAGAGGAGACCTGCGTTTACAGCGGTGAGGACAATGAGCAGTCTCTGCGTTTGCATACTGTTCCTTTGACAGAGTTGGCCGTCCTGTCAGATCCAAGTACGCTGGTTCGATGCATCGGCCGGTCAGGCGGTTTGAATCGAAGCAGGCCCGAAAAAAACCACCCCACGAGCGCTCCGTTGCGACCTGGAACGACGAGCCTGACACCCTTCTGACATGCCGCGGTCTGGAAACCACCGACACGTGGCTCCATGATTGCCCCCTCGCCCTAGCGCGGAGGTGTCTCATGCGGTGTTCCCTGGCCCTGCCCATCGGCTTCGCCGTCCTCCTCACGTCGTGCAGCGCGGCGCCAACCGACGTGGCCGCTCGGCAAAACGCCGGTCGCGGCCTGCTCTCGGCCGACGCGTCGGTCAACGGCCGCGGCGGCGTCATGCCGGCCTACTATGATGCCCGGCTCTTTACCATCAACTTCAAGCAGGAGCCCGGCGGCGCCGAGCAGTCGCTGCTCGCGCACAACGGCTCGATCAACACCATTTACATGTGCGATGCCTGCGAGGCCGCCGGCGTCATGTTCACCAGCGTGCTCGACGCGATTCAGGGGGACGGCTTCAACCCACTGTGGCGCGAGGTGCAGATCACATTCAACGCCGGCCACGCACCGCGGCAACTGTTGTCCGACAACGAAGTCGCCGCTGCGGCGACGGCCGGTGAGATCACGCTCGCGCCAACCGACGAGGTGTACCGCTGCTCGGTGATCGGCCCGAACAAGTAGCCCTCGACGGCCGAGCATGAGAAGCCTCGCAGCGACCTGACTCGTTGCGAGGCTTCTATCTCTCCCTTGCGCCGGCAGGTGAGTGGTCCGCAGCTTACGCGCGACTCCAACTCACACCATGACACGACCAGTCACGCGAACCGGCAAGACCCGTGGTACGGTGCTGCGCCCGGGGAGACACCCCACCTCGTCGCACGTTCGTAGACCTGTGGGTTCGGTGACCGGGGCGGCGGAACCAGCCTCCTTACGCCCGGCGCTTCCGACCATCTACAGCAGTGAAACAGGTCGCGGATACCGCCTGGACCGTCTGATCGGCAAAGGAGGGTTCGGCGAGATCTATCTTGCGACGCCGACCCCAGCTGGAGCGCTCCCGCCGCAGGTCTGCGTCAAGATCAGCCACCGCATCACCGGCTGGCTGCGCGAAGCCTATTTCGCTCAGCTGCTCGACCGCCAGCCGCGAGCGCTCAGGGTGTTCGACCGATTCGTGGTGCCCGAGGCAACGGGCACGCGCTACTGTTTGGTGATGGAGTACGCCGAGCATGGCGACCTCGGTGCGTGGCTCGATGTGAAGGGAGGGCAGTCTGAGAGATTTGTCCGCCACGAGATCGCCGCCATCCTAGAGACGCTGGACGTCCTGCATCGCGGCCAAGCCTTGCACAGAGACCTGACGCCATTCAACGTCTTCGTGTGCGAGCACCAACGGTTGAAACTGGGTGATTTCGGAATCGCGACTCACCAGGTGAGTCGTCGCGGCGTGACCGCCGATGCATTCAACCCGCTGGGAGCACCGACCGAGATCGCCTGGGGGAAGGTGCGCAAGTGGCAGCAGCGCGATGACATTTATCAGGTGGGCCAACTGATTGCGATGCTGCTCCGGGGCGACGTCCATAGCCCCATGCGGAGCCGCGACGTCCGAAGACTCCCTTGCAGCGATCACCTGAAGGAGGTCATTCATCGCTGCCTCGGCGCGCGGGAGAAGCGCTACCAAGCGGCCGGCGAGCTGATTGCCGCGCTGCGGAAGCGTCCAAAGCAACTTACGACCGGCCGGGTCCGGAGCCTCCAAGGACGTCGCGTGTCGTTCACCGGGTTCCTCGACCGGCCGCGACGTGAAGCGATCGCTGCGGCCACCCGGGCGGGCGCGGTCGTGCAGGCAAGCCCGGGACCGTCTACCAACATCCTGGTGCGTGGCCGGCCCAACGCGCAGCAGGTCGCCGGCAAGAGCGGCGGGCTCAAGCTGATGGAGATCAGACGTCTGGCGGCCAAAGGGCACCGAGTGACCCTCATCGGAGAGGCGCAATTCTGGAAGCTGGTCGCGCCGGCGAAGTCGCCGCGTCGGACGAGACGGAGAGGTCGCTGACGCGGCGGCGACTCTACTCGGCCGCGAACTTCCATCCGGCAAATGCCGACTTTGCCGCTCGCTCCGCAACCACAACCACGGCGATCCCCACCAAAGCGACGACTAGGCCGGTGGCAAGCAGACCATCGGCCGCGACTCGCACTTTCCCCGCGGGATCGTTTGTCTTCATCTCCGCCTTTCGGATCGCGGTTAGAGGAATGCTCACTCGCTCCAGCGAATCAGGAGACGCCCCCGAGCGCGTTTGCATCCCCACGAGACTGTCGCGTGTTATCACCGGGGCATGTACCATGATCCTGTCGCCGCTTGTCAGAGTCAGACGTACCGCCTGGGTGCTGTCAGCGCTGTGAAACCGCTCGGGCCGGAGCGATTGCGTCTGCCATGTCATGCACGCGGACAGGAACGTGCCTGCCACCAAGACAACAACGAGTCGTACGAAGTCGATGTGCTTCCTGAAGAGCGTCATGTCGAGCCTCCGGTGTTCAGAACGTGAGGGAGAGTGCGAGGCCCGGGCCGCGGGGAGCGAGTGCCAGCTGGTGGGCTCGACTCAAGGAACGTGGCGAGCATCGGCAAGAACATCCGACGCATGGGTTGACTCCGCTAACGGGACGCGGTCAACATGCGTTGGGCGGGTCAAGCGACGGTCAAGCCTACTGGGGACGGCGGATCGCGGTCTTGGGGGAAGCAGAGCGCCAAGTCATGCTTCGACTTGGCGCGACAGGCCCGGCAGGAATCGAACCTGCAACCCCCGGTTTTGGAGCGCACTCCTAGCAACGCCGGCGTTGACACTAATCCTGACACTGAGGCCCAGTAGCAAACGGTGGCTAGGCTGAGTCCAGGAGAGAGAAAGTGAACCTTCAGCTCACGCCAGTCTTCCAAAAGGTTCGCGAGGGCTGCATTGCCTTTGTGGAGGAACTCCCGGGTGTCAACACTCGGGGAGAGACGCTGGAGGAGGCTCGGTCTAAACTTGCCCGAAGCCGTGCGCCTCGTCATTGAGGCCAATCGGACGCTGGCCGAGGGACCCTCCGTCGCGGTGGCCGACCATCAGGCAACCCAACAAGGCGATACCAGCCATCACCCAGTCATCACCCAGTCATCACGGTGCCTTGAGACCGCTGAGATAGGGTTGCCCTTGCGGTCCCTTAGGTGACACATGAGGTCCGGCCGGGGCGCGCGACCCTCTGGCGAGCGCTTGTTCCGGCGCCTAAGATGGGGTCCGGAGCCTCTCGTGGCCGACTTGCTCGCCCGCTTGGGAGCCGCCCTCATCGGGCGTTACACGATCGAGCGCGAACTCGGTCGCGGTGGGATGGCCACGGTGTACCTCGGCCGGGATCTCAAGCATCATCGCGCCGTCGCGATCAAGGTGCTGCGGCCCGAGCTCGCCGCGGCGCTCGGCCCCGAGCGCTTCGTGCGCGAAATCGAGATCGCCGCGGGACTCACGCACCCGCACATCCTGCCCCTCCACGATTCGGGGGAAGCCGACGGCTTCCTCTATTACGTCATGCCCTACGTCGAGGGCGAATCCCTCCGGGATCGACTCAACCGAGAGAAACAGCTCTCCATCGAGGAAGCGACCCAGATCGCTCGAGAGGTGGCGAGTGCCCTGGACTATGCTCATAGCCATGACGTCGTCCATCGCGACATCAAGCCCGAGAACATCTTGCTTCTGTCCGGGCAGGCCGTGGTGAGCGATTTCGGGATCGCGCGAGGCATAAGCGCCGCTGGTGGTGAGAAGCTGACCGCGACCGGGGTGTCAGTGGGCACCCCGATCTACATGAGCCCGGAACAGGCCGCGGGGCGCGGGCCACTCGACGGTCGGGCCGACATTTACAGTCTCGGGTGCGTGCTCTACGAGATGCTGGCGGGTGAACCGCCGTTCACGGGGCCGACGGCGGAGAGCGTGCTCCACCAGCATCTCGTGGCCGAGCCGCCGCGAATTGCGGCCATCCGCGGGGCGGTTCCTGCACCAATTGAGGCGGCGATACGGCGCGCGCTTGCGAAAGTGCCGGCCGACCGTTTCGCGACGGCGGCGCAAGTTGTCGCGGCGCTCGCGGAACCGTCTTCCACAGTCCACGAACCCTTTTCTGGGCCTCCGACCGCGGCCCGCCGGGTTCGCCGGGTGGTCGCGGTAGCTGCTGTGGTCGGAGCGCTGGTGGCAATCGCTGCAGTCGCGAGCGGCATATGGCGCGCAGGGTCCAAAGGGACCGCTGTTCAGTCGCTCGCTGTGCTACCGCTCGCCAACCTTTCCATGGACTCCAGGCAGGGGTATTTCGCTGACGCGATGACCGATCTCATGATTACCCACCTGGCGAGGAGCCCGTACCTGCGTGTCACGTCGCGCACCTCGACCCTCCGCTACCGCGGAGGTCAGAAGTCGATCCCTGACATCGCGCGCGAGCTGCACGTTGATTTGGTGGTGGAAGGCTCGGTGGTGCGGGAAGGTCAGCGGGTGCGGATTACGGCGCAGCTCATCCGGGCGCCGACCGATGAACATGTCTGGGCGAACACCTTCGAGCGTGATTTCTCCCACGTCCTGGCACTCCAACAGGACGTCGCCAAGGCGATCGCGGAGCAGATCGGTGTCAAGCTGGCGCCGTGGCGGACCGCTGCCGCGCCATCGGCGAATCCCCAGGCGCAAGAGGAGTACCTGCAGGGGATCTACTACTACGGCATGGGCGACATGATGAAGAGCGCCGCAGCACTCGAGCAGGCGGTCAGGCTGGATCCGGACCACGCCCTGGCCTACACCGCTCTGGCGCGCACGTACTACTTCATCGCGTTCTTCGGGGATCTCCCACCCAAGGAGGCCTTCCGGCGCATGGAGGAGGCGGCCACCAAGGCCCTCGACAAGGACCCGACCCTGGCGTCGGCGCACGGCTCGCTCGCGCTGGTCAAGCTACACCGTGACTGGGACTGGGCCGGCGCGGAGCAGCACTTCCGCCGCGCCCTCGAGCTGAATCCCAGCAACGCCGACATTCACCACGACTACGCCCACCTCCTCCTGGTGATGCGGCGCGACCGTGAGTCCGTCACTGAGACCGAGCGGGCGGTGGCCCTCGATCCTTTCAATCCGATGCTCAACGCGTGCCTGGGATGGCACCGTCTTTTCGCGGGTGAGTACGATCAAGCCATCGAGGCGGCCACCCGGGCCCTGCAGATCCAGCCCGCGAACTTCTGGGCT
>Ga0209802_1003587_pt1 | contig 10379 bp, 6 predicted proteins | sample GraSoiAngelo_129_FD_185886 | JGI IMG/M metagenome (GOLD analysis project Ga0209802, IMG submission 185886) | Grasslands soil microbial communities from the Angelo Coastal Reserve, California, USA - 14_0927_12_40cm (SPAdes) (version 2) | ecosystem: Environmental > Terrestrial > Soil > Grasslands ... | reverse complement strand
GAGCCCGGCCGCGAGAGCGAACGAGGGCAGGGTCGCGCCGATCGGGAGCGCAAAGGCCACAATCACGAAATACAGGGCGGCACCCGGAATCCAACTCGCAAAGGCGGACCATCTCCACCGCGGGGCACCCTGAAAGAACTCCCCGGGCGCGTAAGTCCCCCGACGCACCACGAACGAATCCGCGATGACGACCCCCAAGAGGGGCACGAATAAACCGCCGATCAGGAACAGGAACCCTTCGTATCCGCCTCCGATCCCCTCGCCACGGTTCCAGAGGAACGCGGCCCCGGCCATCGCGACGACGGTCGCGGCGGCAATGAACGTCAACTGGCGTCGCCTCGGCGCCAGATTCTGGATTGAAACTGCAGTCGAGTAGACGTTCGCGAACGCGTTGTCCGTTTCGTCCACGAGGATAATGAGGAGCGGGAACGCACCCAGGCCCAGTAAGCCGATGACCGCCAGAAAGTTCGGCTGGCCGAGCGCGATTCCGAGCGCCATCAGCCCGGCACCGAGCATGTAGAACACCGTGTTCGCGATCGTGTAGCCCGCGGCGGTCCCGATCAGCGAATCTTTCGAGGATCGCGCGAACCGGTTGTAGTCCGAGATTAGCGGCCACCAAGACACGGGCATCGCAATCACGAGGTCGAGGGCCAGGAGGATCGAAGCGGTCCCCGAGAAGTATTGCGGCGCGTATCGCACGCCCGGGTCGGGTCCTCTCAGGATCAGCGCAATCGCGATCGCGGCTGTCGACGCGTAGACGAGCCAGATCGCGAACTTTTCGAGCCAAGCCCGGATGACCGCGAGGGGGCCTCCGAGGGCAAGCGCCGCGACGACTGCACCGAAAATCGGGATGAAGAGAGCGGCGGTGGACGGCCCGAAAACGTTCCCGACGAGCGTCGCTGCCGCAATCCCCATCACGAGGAGTTCGAATGCCGCCCAACCGAGGAGCTGGAACACGTTCAGCGCCGTCGGGATGTACGACCCTCGTCGGCCGAGGATCGGACGGAGGCTGACCATCGTCGGGACGCCCGCGCGGCTCCCGTGGTGCGCCGCGGCGGCGAGCATCACGCTCCCGAGGACGGAACCGACGAAGGCGACAACCGCGGATTCGGACAGCGTCAGGCCGAACCCGAAGCCGCCAACGCCGACGAGGAGCGTCCCCGCGGCGAGGACGAGGAGCCCGACGCCAAGGCTCGACCACAGCACGAACAGGTCGAAGGTTCGCAGGACCCGCAACGCCTGCGGCACGGGGTCGACACCCCACTCCGGCGGCCTGCGCAGACGGACCATGGGGAGGCCAAAGCCTCCGCGTATATATCGGGTTCGCGAGCGGCCGGCGACCGGCCTATTTCTTGGTCTCCGCGAACTTCTTGTACGAATGTTTGAGCGCCGTGACGAGCGGGAGTTCTCTCCCCGCGAGGAAATTGATGAGGGCTCCGCCTCCGGTGCTCACGTGATCGATCCGGTCCGCCAACCCGAACTGTTCGACCGCGGCGACGGTGTGACCGCCCCCGACGATCGAGAAGCCGTCCGCCTCCGCGACCGCGGTGAGGAGCTCGCGGGTGCCGACTGAGAACGGCTCGAGTTCGAACACGCCCGCCGGACCGTTGACGAAGATCGTCTTCGCGCGGCGGATCTCGTCGACGTAATGGGCGATCGTGTCCAGTCCGATGTCGTACACGGGCCATTTCGCCGGTAGATCGGACACCGGGACGGGCTTCCGCACGCCGTCGTCGTTCAGGACCACGTCCATGGGCCGCAGGATCCGTCCGGGAAACCGTGCGAGGAGTTCTTTGCACATCGCCCGGTGCGCGTCGTAGTCTTCGACTTCCCGGCGCATGAAGTCCGTCGTCGGCTTACCGGGGTCGATCCCGGCGGCATCGAGGAACAGGTTCGCGACGCCCCCGGACGTCAGGACGCTGTCCACGACGTCATTCTCCAGCATGTGCCGCGCGACCGCGATGGAGTCGTCGGCCTTCACGCCGCCGAGGAGGGCGATCTTCGGCCGCTCGGGCTCCTGGATCGCGCGGCTCAACATGGTCAGCTCGCGCTCCATCACGCGACCCGCGAGGGAGGGCAGCACCTCGCAGAACCCGACGAGGCTCGGCTGCGCCCGGTGGGCCGCGGCGAACGCATCGAGGACGAAGAAATCCGCGTGGGGCGCGAGCCGGCTCACGATGTGGGTCTTCGCCATCTTCTCGAGCTTCGTGTCCGCGAGCGCTTCTTCCTCCGAATAGAAGCGCGTGTTCTCGAGCACGATGACGTCCCCGACGTGCATCGACTCGATCGCCTCGATCGCGGGCCGACCGAAGAGACTCGGCACGTACCGTACGGTGCGTCCCAGGAGTGCGCCGATCCGCTCCGCGTGCACCTCGAGGGTCGTGAAGTCGTCCTTTCCCGGTCGCGACTGGTGTGCGAGCAACGCGACCTTCGCCCCTCGCAGCTCCCGGATCGTGAGCAGGTGCTCCCGGATCCTCGCATCGTTCAGGAGTTCGCCGGTCGCCGGGTCGATCGGAGAGTTGATGTCCACTCGCAGGAGGACCGTGCGGTCCGAGAGGTCAAAATCATCCATCGTGAAGAAGTCCCGGGCCATCGGCATACGACGCAAAATCCCGGAGCATAATAGTCCTTTCGCATCGCGAGTGCGCGTCGACCGCTGCGGCGGATGCCTCACGGTTCTCAAACGAGGAAACTAGGTTGGAACCTTTTTAGAGGGGCCTCGGGAATGGGCCGTCGCCACCGAGGGACCTCTACGCCGCAGGACCTCCTCCTTCCAGAGGGAAAACTCATCCGTACCACGCGGGGCGGTCCCAACGCGCTCAAGCAGCTCCTGCTCGATCTGAAGAAGTACTCGTTCTCGGGCTACGTCCGGACGGTTCGGGGCGGGAGCGGGAAACGGTCCGAGGGAATCGTCCTCCTCCGAGGCGGGAACCCCGAGGCCAGCCTGTACCATCGGGACGGCACACAAGACCGCGGGCGGAGCGCGCTGAAGAAAGTGTGGCAGGACTCGTACGACGAGTCGTGCATCCTGGAGCTCCACGCCCGAGTGGACATGGACGGTTTGGTCAGAGAATACGCGGACTCGATCCTCGAACGGCCCGCGAAGATCGTCAAGAAGACCAAGATCCCGCAGACGATGGAACGGTCGGAAGTCGAGAAGCAGATCCGCGCGTGGAAGGACAAAGGGTACGACGTTTCCTCCGTCGAATCGAACCTGGATGCGGAACCGTCGATCCTCGCGGCGTCCGTCGTCGCGATGCGCGACGGCGTGAAGAAGGCCGAAGCCGTCGGCGAGATGTTGGCCGGCCTCGATGTTTCCGGATTCGAATCCCGAGCCGCGATTCTCCGGGAGAGACTCAAGGACCCCGTGAGACACCCCGACATCGACACGGAGGTCGAGAGCCTCCGGGATGCGGTGGAGAGCCTGCGCCAGATCGAAGCGCGTCGCCAGGTCGAGCTGGAGCGAGGGCGAGACTCGCAAGAGCGCACCAGAAAGGTCCTGGATCTCGTGATGAAACAGCAGCAGGCCCTGCGGCCCGAGCCCGGTCCATACTCGACCGAAGACGTCGCGCGGAAGGTCCTCGAAGAATCGCCGCCCGCGCGGGATGCGGCGACGAATCTCGTCCAGACGTACACGTTCGAGTCGTTCATCGTCGGGGAGAGCAACCGGTTCGCCCACGGCGCCGCGGTCGCGGTCGCGAAGCAGCCGGCCAAGGAGTACAATCCGCTCCTCATCACGTCTGGCCCGGGCCTCGGGAAGACCCATCTCCTCCATGCGATCGGGAACTATGTCGCGTCCCATGCGAAGGAATCGAAAGTGCTGTACCTGACCTGCGAAACGTTCGCGTCGAGCCTCGCCAACGCGAAGGAGGTCGGCACCTTGTCCGCGTTCCGGGAGCGCATGCGCGGCATGGATTGCCTCCTGATCGATGACATCCAGTTCCTGAGTGGCATGCCGGAGGTTCACGAGGAACTGTTCCACACGTTCAATGATTTGCACGACACGCAGAAGCAAATCGTCCTGGCGAGCGACCGCGCCCCGAAGGCGATCCCGAACCTCGATGAGCGCCTGATCTCGCGTTTCGAATCGGGGCTCGTCGCCGGCCTCGAGCCTCCGGACCTCCTGATGCGGGTGACCATCCTCGAGCGTCGCGCCCGCGACGAGAACGTCGCCATCGAGGGAGAAGTGCTGACGTGCATCGCGAACCTCGTGGCGAACAACGTCCGAGAGCTCGGTGGGGCCTTCAATCGGGTCGTCGCGTTCTCGTCGTTGATGCATCGCCCGCTCACCCAGGATCTCGCCCGCGAAGTCTTGTCCGGTGCGACCGCGGAACCGACCGCGGAACCGATCCCGCAACCGCTGCATGAGCGGATCGCGGACGAGCGGGCCGACCGTCCGCCGAGCTCGGCGACGGCAACCCACGAACTTACACCAGGCCGCAGCTACCTGATAGAGGAGGAGCGACCCGCACGGGCGTTCCGCCTCTTGACGGATTTCCTCGGTGGCGGGGGCGGCGGCCTGGTCATCACCCGCACGAACCCGAAACGCGTGCGGCAGGCCCACGACTTGCCGACGGAACGCGTCCTATGGCTCACGGACCGCGAGGGCTCTGCAGAGGAGACGATCGCCCCCGCGCTCGAGCGAATCGTCTACGAGATCGAGGACTTCATGGGGAAGCAGACCCGCGGCGCCATCCTCTTGGACGGAATCGAATACCTGGTTTCGAACAGCTCGTTCGACGCCGTGTTGATGTTCGTGCGGCGGCTGTTGGATGCGATTTCCGAGAGCCGCTACGCGTTCATCATCTCGCTCGGGCCCGCGACCTTGAAGGACCAAGAGCTGAAGACGCTCGAGCGAGAGATGGAAGTCATCCGGTATCCGTGATTGTCGAAGGACTTACCCGAGACTTCGAACCGCCTTGTGAAATTCGCGGATCTGGCGGAGCGCGTCTCCCCAGGATTCCTGCTTCACATGGGCGCTCGCGTCCTTGAGGATTCCAATGGGTCGGGAGAGGTCGTTGCCTCGCACCTTCAAGTCCAGCAGTTCGTTGCGCGCTTTCCGCATCTCCTCCTGGACGAACGCCGGGACGTCTCGCTTCATGCGCTCTTGCGCCTGCTTCCCGAACCGGAGGGCGCCCGAGGCGTCCCGCCGGTCGAGCGATTCGCGGCCTTGCCGGAGGAGTCGCTCGGCGTCGCGGAGGTCCAACCCCATGGCCCGCGCCTCGCGCGCGAGGCGATCGCCGCCATCGATCATCTGGCGGGCCTCGTGGAAGTCCTTCGCATCGGTCTGGAACGTGCCAAGCGCCAACTGGAGCCGGTCCCAGGCCGCGTCGTAGTCGCCCGCCTCCAGCCGACCGACGGCCTCTTGGAGCTTCGGGGTCGCCGCCTGGACGCCCGCATCCCCCTTCGCGGCGCGCAGTTCTTGGAGGAACGCGTCGATTTGGCCGCCGATGAAGTCGACGAACGCCACGTCGAGCGTGCGTCGGGCGTCCGCGATGAGCGTGACCGCGCGCTCGATGTCGCGTCCCTTCCCCGCCTGGATCGCGTCGTTGATGATCCGTTTCCCGTCATCGATTTCGAGCCCGATCCGTTTGGCCGAGACCAGGAGAGGCTTCACCTCGTTCACCAATTTTGGGAGTTCGCGGTAGAGGAGCTTCCGGTCTCCGGTTGGAATTCGGCGGTCCGATTCCCGCCGGGTCCGCCGCAGTTGGTCGATCCGGTTCTGGAGGGGGCTCCGAGCCGGCTTCGCGGTGGTCGCGGGACCCGTGAACGACCGTGCCAGGGGGGCCTCCGCCCGGACGGTCTCGACGACCGGAGGTGGCCCGCGGATTTTCCCCATCGGGGCCGCTGCGGTCTGCGCGTCTTCCGCGAAACGGACCCCGCAACTCGGGCAGCGGTCCGCGTCCGCCGGGACCGAGGTCTTGCACACGGGGCATTCGTATTCCGTCGCCTCGCCCTCGGAGAATTCCGCGCCGCAGCCCGGACACACGGTCGCGTCCGCCGAGACCAGCGTCTCGCAGACGGGGCAGAGGAACTGCTCGCCGAGATCGGCCGCGGCCTCCATGGCGGGTCTCGGTTTCGCCTCGGCGCCGACCTCGGCCGATTCCGGGGTTTCGCGGGCGACGTTCTTGAGCGTCTCGAAGATTTCGCGGTGGTCTTCCTTGCCTTCCATGATCGAGGCGAGGATCTCGTCGATGCTCCGGCCGTCCTTGACGGGCATCTCGAGCGGATCCGTGCTCCCGCCGATGTCGAACAAGGTCAGGTCCGTCTGGCACGAAGGGCATACGCGCGCGTCCGCGTCGATTGGAGTGTCACAGACGGGACAGACTTTCGTTTCCTTCGCTGGCGTAAGCCGACACCTCGAACTCGTCGACACGTTTCTATCTGGAAACTGCGTACAAAGACTTTCCGGACTCAGTCCAGAGAATGATAAGTCCTCAGCCCAGATAATCACCTCAAAACGATTAAGTGAGCCCTGCCCCCGTGTGATGCGTATCCGGCGCGGCCATGGCGTTTCGCAGTGCAATCGACGGTCTGGACAAAGTGATTCGGAGCGACATCGTCCCACCGAAGGTCATCCTCGTCACGGGCCCTCCCGGGTCGATGAAGACCTCGTTTTGCTACACGCTCATGTCGCGGTACTTGAAAGACACCGGGGAGTTCGGGCTGTACACCACCCTCGAGGAGACCGTCCAGTCGCACCTACGGAACATGGAGTCCCTCGGCGTCGAGCTCTCGATGAACATGCAGATCAGCGACTTCACGGACCTCCGGGAGATCGATGCGGTCGTCGGCCCGGACGACCAGACGGACTACCTCGCCTTCATCGAGCGGATGATCGGTCACTACCGCAAAGTGCACGGTCACAAATTCAAGCTGTTCGCCCTCGACTCGCTCGGCGCGCTCTACTCGCTCATGGAGAACACGACCAACATGCGGAAGCGGATGTTCTACTTCTTCAAGATGCTCCGGGACAACGAACTCACCTGTCTCGTGGTCATGGAGCGGGCGCCGAACGGGGAGAGTCAGCTCCTTGGAAACGAGGGGTTTCTCGTCGATGGCATCGTGGTGCTGGGACTGGACCGGTCCCGAGGGAAGCTCGTGCGGTATCTCCAGGTCGAGAAGATGCGATCTGTCGATCACTCGATGGAGAAACACGCGATCGAGGTGCGGAAAGGCGGGCTCACCGTCCTCGGGCCAATCTTCGAGGCGGGAGGGAATTCATGAGAGACGTTCACACGCCGACGCTTGGAAGGCTCGGCGCCATGCACGAACATCGGAGGGCACCGTAAATGGCCGAAGGATCGATCCTAGACGCGCTAGATGCACTGAAGAGAGTGGAAGAAAGCCTGAAGTCCCAGGATGCGGACCGAAGGGGGCGCGAGGCCGCCCTTCAGGATCAAGCCGCCAAAGTCGAGGAAGATCGCCGGGTCCTCGAACAGGAACGGACCTCGCTCTCGGAAGAGAGGGACTCGCTCGTCGGCCGGGAGAAAGGGCTGCGGGCCCGCGAGAAAGAGCTCGAGCAGAGCGAGCGGGCGATTGCCGAGCGGGAGCAGGAGTTCGATTCCACGAGACAACAGGTCCTCGCGAAGGAGAACTCGCTGGTGTCGCGCGAGCAGGAACTCGCAAAACGCCTCGAATCGCTCGTGCGGAGGGAAGAGGACATCGCTCGACGTGACTCCGAGGCGGTCACCCATGTGAAGGACATTGCCGCGCGGAAGACCGAGATCGCCATGAGGCAAGAGCAGATTGTGAAGCTCCTCGAAGACCAGAAGGCGACGCTCGACGCCCAGATCGGTCGGAACCGCGAGCTCATGGAGCGCGAAAAGAAGCTCGCGGCCGAGGAGGAGAACCTCGCCGCGGCCCGCGCGAAGATCGCGGAGGAAGGGAAGCGGCTCCTCGATCGGGAGAAACAGTTGATCGCCCAAGAACAGTCGATGAAGGCGATGCCTTCGACGCCTGCTGCAGGGCCTGCCATCTCCGTGAAGCCGGTGCCCACGACGCCGATGTCGTCCGCGGGATTCCGGCCTCAGCCGGTCCCAACTAGCCCGGCGCCCGCGGTCGCGAAGGCCGCCGCGCAGGTGCCCGTCGCGGTCGCGCAGATGGCGAAACCCGTCGCGAAGGTCGCCGTCCAGGTGGAGTCCGCTTCCGGCGGCGAATCCGAAATGGCGTGTCCGGCGTGTGGCACGATGATCTCGTCCGATGCGATCATGTGCTACGCGTGCGGGCACCGTCTCCAGGACGAAGCGGCCGCGGAGGAAACATCGGAGACGGAGGGAGAGTCCGAGATCCCCTGTCCGGCGTGTGGCACGATGATCTCGTCCGATGCGATCATGTGTTACGCATGCGGGCACCGGATGGCCGACGACGACAAGGCCTCGAAGAAGGCCCCCGTCAGCGTGAAGAAGGTCATGAAGAAGAAAGTGATCTGAGCCGGGTGGTCGAGTCCACGCGAGAGCGACACGCGGGCCCAAGGCCATTCGGTTTTCTCACATTTTTCGGTCGAATTTCCGCGATTTTTGGCCATTTCTATCCGTGTGAGATGATAAAAGCATTCTCTCCATATTCCAGCGTTATTCTTCCGCGTGAGAACAGGTGCGTATCGGGATAGATAATCGCGCGGTAACCTATTTATAAAGAGGCCCCGGATGGCCCGCGCAACATGCCCACCGGTCGTAGTCCTCCGGATGCGTTCGGCCGACTCGACCTCAGGAGGTCTTGGGTTGTCTAGCCGATCCGAACGGAATGGGAAGGCCCTGACGTGTTTGATCATTTGGTCCGTCGCCCTGGGTGGCCTCTTCGCCGCCTTTGTGGCACTCAGCCCCGCTGCGCGGGCCGGAACCTGCGACCAGGTCGGTGGCGTCATCACCGGGGACTGGACGATCACGACCGCTCAGGTGTGCACAGGAATCGTCTACTCGGTCGACGGTTCGATTAACATCAACTCCGGAGGCAGCCTCACGCTGGTCAACGGAGGCTTGAGTTTCTCCAAGGATACGGCTCATGAAGGCTACGCGCTCAATGTGAACGCGGGCGGCGAACTGGTCCTCGACCACTCGATCGTCACGACCCAGACGGATGCAATCAATCCGTACCTGAAGCTCGCCTTCACGGTCTCGGGCGCGGGCAGCCACTTCGCGATGAAGAATGGCGCGACCGTGAAATTCCCCGGTTGGTTCAACGCGACCGGCGCGACGATCGACATCACTGGCTCGCGAATCACCGGTTTCTCGTCGACCGAGCTCTTCGGCCTCGGGGTATACCAGGACGACAACGACGATAGTCCGTTGATTTCCTGGGCGTCCACGACCGCGAGCCTCTACGGATCCCGAATCGAACGGATCTATGAGAACGCGAGCGCACCCAGCGGCAATGCGACGGGCCCCGTCGAAGGCAACCTCGGCCTGACCGCCACAAGCAACCTGTTTGCGTATGACACGTACATCGGAGTCGACTTCTCCAACGTCCTTGGGCTGCACAACACGCTGCAAGTGGACGGAACCTCGAACGCGTACCTGTACAACGTCACGATCGACCGAACCCAGGACCCGGTCCTCAAGTCGTCGTGGCGGCCGGCCTACGTGCCGCAGGCCGCGGGCGGAAACGTGTTCCTGTTGCGGTGGCTCCGGGCCTCCGTGATCGACTCGACCGGGTTCCCGGTGAGCGGCGCGACCATCTGGTCGACCCTCAGCCCGAGCACGACGACCGCCCAGTACCCGGACAACGGTCTCTCCACGACGCCGAGCGCGCGGACCCTCGCGTACCTCGGGAAGGCCGCGAGCGGCGCGAACGCGTGGAACCGCACGGATTCAAACGGCCTCGCCATAATCCCGCTGTACACGGACTTGATCACGACCGCGAGCCTACCGAACGCGGAATCATTCGGCAACTACCAGCTGACCGTCGCCTTTGGCGCGACGACCGGCCCGGGCGGCGTGGGCTTCGATCCGTACCCGGCGATCAACGCGGACGACAACACGAAGCAGGTCATGGTGTCCCTCCCCATCCAGGTGCGCACGGGACCGGACCTGACCGTGCAGCCGGCGAGCGCCACGATGACGGTCCTGCAGAACCAGCCCTTCACGGCATACGCCCTGATTTCGAACCAGGGGCAGACCACCGCGACGGCGGTCTCGGTCGGGGCCTACCTTGACGGGAACCGCGCGAGCGAAGTCGCCCGGGTGAACGGCCTGACGGTCGTCACGTCCCTGAACCAGACGTTGAACGTAGCCGGCATCGGCGCCCTCGGGTCGCACACGCTCGAGCTCATCGTCGACCCGGACAACACGATCAACGAGGGCGGAGCCGCGCAGGAGAGCAACAACTTCGCCAACATCACCTTGACCGTCCAGCCCCCGCCGGCCGGGTTCACCGCGATT
>Ga0209802_1003586_pt1 | contig 10380 bp, 6 predicted proteins | sample GraSoiAngelo_129_FD_185886 | JGI IMG/M metagenome (GOLD analysis project Ga0209802, IMG submission 185886) | Grasslands soil microbial communities from the Angelo Coastal Reserve, California, USA - 14_0927_12_40cm (SPAdes) (version 2) | ecosystem: Environmental > Terrestrial > Soil > Grasslands ... | reverse complement strand
CGCATAACGCACCAGCTCGCTCACTGAATGCAGCTCCAGCTTCCTCATGATATTCGCTCGGTGAGTTTCTGCGGTCTTTACGCTGATTCCCAGCGCCACGGCTACTTCTTTGCTGCTTTTGCCCTCTGCCAGCAGTTGCACAATCTCGCGCTCTCGTGCGCTGAGGGACTTGCGCATCAAAGGTGGTGGTGGTTCCGAAGGTGGCTTGGAAAATTCATCGATCAGGCTTTTCGCGACACCCGAGGTGAAGAACATTCGTTTATTGGTGAGAGCTTCGACGGCATTTAAAAGATCCCGGCTGGCATCCGATTTGTACATGCGCCTTTGGCCTGGAATATGAAGCGAAGCTGCACGCTGCCGCGCGATTACATTTGCAAACCTTTACAAGGAGCTGATGCCGGTCACATCGGACCAGGAACACTTGCAGAAAAAGGGAGGGTGTAACCCTGGAAGAATGGCGCGAAAGTGGAGATTGTCGATATCATTAGGCCAGGACTAGATGAGCACTCCCTAGAAATAATAAAGACAAGTGAGAGGTCAGCTGCATGAAAACATTTGAGGTTCGATTTCGCTATCAAGATCGGAATCAAGGAACGGTGGAATCGACAGTCAAAGTCGATGCGTCGACTCTTCCCGGAGCCGTAGCTAAGGCGGCACGTGGGTTTGTCAAAGGCTTGGACCGGAAACAGAGATTCGACATGAATAAGAATGGGCTGGAAATAACCGCCAAGTCTGTCGATACGGCCGAGGCACAAGCAGGCACACCCGCACAATCCTCTTCTGGCTGAGAAGTAGGCAGGGCTAGATCATCTATCCCGCCGTTTCGCGAGGCCGCCTGTGAGGGCTAGCCCCGGGGGATAACCAAACGCCCGTGGCCACCTGCGGCGCGCAAACACCGCCAAGCCGAATTGACACTCTTGCCCCGGCGGGAGCAGACTTGGGCGACCTAAAGTCACAGGAGGACAAGAAATGAAACTTCGCGACGTCGGCTTGACATTGGCATTAAGGGCGGGCTTGGTATTGGGACTGGCGGCAGCCGCAGTCATCGCGCTGGGCGGCGCGGCGTTTGCTCAAAACGTGCCGGAGCAATTCGTGGTGAGCGGCAAAGCCGCCGAAAAGATTCAGGATTTCACCACCATCAATCTGGCCACGGCGGAGCGCATTGCGGACGCGTGCGAGAAGGCCGCCACGGCGCAAGGCGTGCAGATCAGCATCATGGTGCTCGATAACGACGGCAACCATGTGTACATGGATCGCATGGACGGCCAGGGCTATCTCAATATCATCACGGCCGAGATGAAGGCGCGCACCGCGCTCATGAATCGCGCACCAAGCAAGCTCCTTATGAACCGGGTGATCCAGGATCCGACCGTGGAACTTCAGCAGATGCAACTCGGCGAGTTTGCGAATTCTGGCGGGCTTCCCGTTGTCGTCAACAAGCAGCTGATCGGCGTGGTCGGCGTGGGCGGTTCCGCGCCACGCCCGCCGGTGTGGAGCGACGAAATTTGCGGGCACAAGGCGCTGACGGAAGTGATCGGGCCGTCCGTGCCGCCGCTGGTGGAAGACCTTCCGCCGCGCCAGAACGCCAATCCGGGCAATGCGCCGGTGCCGCGCTTTGCCACCGCCAACCCACCCAAGACGACTCTGCCAGCCGAATTCGTAGTGGGCGGCAAAGGCGCCGGTAACGTTTTTGACGGCAATCAGATTTCGCTCGCGGCAGCCAAGAAGATCGCCCGCGTTTGCCGCGACTGGGCGGCCTCGAAGGGCGGCGCGGCGTCAATCTACGTCGTCGATAATGCTGGCGAATTCGTGCACATGGAGCGCATGGACGGCCAGATCTATAACAACATCCGTACCGCGTTGTTGAAGGCGCAGACCTCGCTGAAGACGCGCCAGCCCACCTCCATCGCGAACGCGCAGCTCAAGAACAACGCCGCCGGCACTGCCCGGCAAACCGTATATTTCAATCTCTTCACGAATTCGGGCGGCATCCCCATCGTTGTGGATGGGCAGATGATCGGCGCCGTGGGCGTCGGCGGCGGGGCGGGCGGCGGCGATGAGAATTGCGCCATCGAGGGTTTGAAGGCAACCTTCGGCGATCACGTTACGCTGCCGACCTATCCGGCGGCGTCCACTCAGGCAGGGCCGCGGGGCTGAGCGTTTCGGCCAATCGCAGGAATCACCGCGGCGGCCGTTTGATGGTGCCGCCGCGAGGTGATTCAGATTTGTGAATGAAAATCGCCGAGACTAGGGCGCCACGCCTTCGACGATGAATACGCGGCTCGTCGCCGAGCTATGGCGGATCGGCTTGATGGCCTCATAGGCCGCCGAATTTTCCCAGGCTCGCGCTTTCTCCACGCTACCGAAAGCGATCACCACGAAGCGGTCCTTGGGCGCTGTGCCTTCGAGGCCTTCAATCTTTCCGCCACGCACAAGGTAATGGCCGTTGAAAGGCTTCAGCGTGTCCGGAACCTGCGCCCCGTATTTCTGGAAGGTGGCGGCGTCGTGGACGTCGACTTCGGCGATCACGTAGCCAAGTGCAGTCTTGGCTTGCTGCGCGTGAATGGCCATGGCGCCAACGACGCCCATGGCGACGCCGGCCAGCACTGCCAATACCAGTTTGTGATTCGTTTTCATGGGTTCTCCCCTCCGCGTTTGTGAGTCGAACACGAGCCGTACAGCGTGATTGGCCCAGGATGCTACACCAGTTCGCCATGGATGTGGAAGGGGCGTGATATCTGGCTAGCGGCTGCCGTCTGCGGTCCGCGACGCGAGGCGCTCGGTCAGAGCTTCGCTGAAGTTGCGCGGTGGCCAGGTCGCCTGTGGCAATGGCGCTATGCGCTACAGCTATTCGCGGCGGGAGTGCGCGGTGAAGGCGAGGTAAGAAAGGTAGAGGCCGAGGACAAAAGGAATCGTCAGATAGATATAGAACAGGCGCTCGAATTGCATGGCGGCCAAGATCCCCAGCGTGGCTTCGGGCGGAAGGAAAAGGAAGAGCACGCCGCGAATCAGCATCACCCATCCAATCAGTGTGACCAGGATGGGCAAGACGCCGCCGGACCAGATGTTGTGCGCGAGGATAATGGCAAGCCCGCCGGCGAGCGCGATAATGGCGAAGATCACCATGGCCGGACGATCGCCGAGGAGCGCGGGAATGGTAGAGAGAGTGTTTTGCCGTTCGGTCAAGAGCCAAAAGCTGGTGATCAGCGTGAAAAGGCCGAGGAGCCTGCCGAGGAATACGGTGAGCGGTTTCATGACCACAGGATTCTACAGCAGATCGAATTAGGAGAACTGCTTCTCTTCTCGCGGCTGCGCGGCATCAACTTGACACGGCAAGTTGTGGCTGCTTGAGGGTCCGGCGAGAACGATTTCCCACAGAACGGACGAATTCATCTAAAATTACATGGTTGAAGGAGCGATATACTTGGCCAAAGTGGCGGAAAATGCGCGTCGGGGCATACCGAAGGAACCGCCGTCGGAGCTGGAGCTGGAACTTGCCGCGCTGGCGCGGGCGGAACACGGCGAGCCCTTTCGACTGCTGGGTCCGCACGCCGTGCAGCGCGAAGGCGCGCAGCGCATCCTGGTGCGCACGATTCAGCCTTACGCAGGCGCGGTCAGCGTGGTCCTCGAGGGCCGCGCCTTTCCCGCGGAGCGCGTCCACCCCGGAGGGATATTTGAAGCCTTGCTGCCAGCCGATTACCGGCACCTGGAGGCGCGCGATTATCGGCTGCGCATACGCTGGGATGACGGCAGCGTCAGCGAAGTGGCGGACGCATATGCCTTCCCCACCCTGCTGACCGATTTCGACCTGCATCTTCTGGGAGAAGGTTCGCATTGGCAAAGCTACGACAAATTGGGCGCGCACGTAGGCGAGATGGAGGGCGTACAGGGCGTGCATTTTGCCGTATGGGCCCCGAATGCCCTGCGCGTGAGCGTGGTGGGCGATTTCAACCGCTGGGACGGACGCCTAAGCCCCATGCGCTCGCGGGGAAATTCGGGCGTGTGGGAGATCTTCATTCCTGAGTTGCGCGAAGGAATGGTCTACAAGTATGAGATTCGCTCGCGGTTGGGCGAGCTTCCGTTTTTGAAAGCCGATCCCTACGCATTTGAGGCGGAGCTGCGGCCGAAGTCGGGTTCGGTGGTGGCGACGCTCGAGGGCTACGGCTGGAGCGATGACGCCTGGATGAAGGCGCGCGGGAAACGGGAATGGCTGGCCGAGCCGATTTCGATCTACGAGGTGCATCTGGGTTCGTGGCGGCGCGTTCCGGAAGAAGGCAACCGCTGGCTGACCTATCGCGAGATCGCCGATCAACTGATTCCTTACGTGAAGCAGATGGGCTATACACACATCGAGCTCATGCCGGTGATGGAACACCCGTTTGACGGTTCCTGGGGATATCAAACCATTGGCTATTTCGCGGCGACCAGCCGTTACGGCAAACCGAAAGATTTCATGTATCTGGTGGACCGCTGCCATCAGGAAAATATCGGCGTGCTGCTGGATTGGACTCCGGCGCATTTTCCCGCCGACGCGCACGGCCTGGCCGACTTCGATGGCACGCATCTTTATGAGCACGCGGATCCGCGGCAGGGCCGGCATCCCGATTGGGGAACGCTGGTCTTCAACTACGGGCGATCCGAGGTGCGCGGTTTTCTGCTGTCCAGCGCGCTCTTTTGGCTGGACAAGTATCATATCGATGGCCTGCGCGTGGATGCCGTCGCTTCCATGCTTTATCTCGACTATTCGAGACGCGCAGGCGAGTGGATTCCCAACGAATTCGGAGGCCGCGAAAACCTGGCGGCAATCTCGTTTTTGAAACGCCTGAATGAAGTCGCCAACGAACGCCATGCGGGCGTGTTGATGGTGGCTGAGGAATCCACGGCCTGGCCCGCGGTCTCCCGGCCGACGTATCTCGGCGGGCTGGGATTTACGTTGAAATGGAATATGGGCTGGATGAACGATACGCTGAGCTACTTCGCGCACCACGCGATCCACCGCAAGTACCACCACAACCGCATGACTTTTTCGATGCTGTACGCCTTTACGGAGAATTTTGTGCTGCCGCTCTCGCACGATGAAGTCGTGCACGGCAAACGGTCTCTGATCGATAAAATGCCCGGCGACCTCTGGCAGCAATTTGCGAATCTGCGGCTGCTCTATGCCTATATGTGCGCGCATCCCGGGAAGAAGCTGCTGTTCATGGGAGGAGAGTTCGGGCAGCGTTCGGAGTGGTACCACGGCGCCAGCCTGGAATGGAACCTGCTTGCCTATCCCGAACATGGGGGATTGCAGCAGCTCGTGGCCGATCTGAACTCGATTTACCGACGGGAAGCGGCACTGCATGAGGTGGATTTCGAGTGGCAGGGCTTCCAGTGGATCGACTGCAACGATGCGGACGCGAGCGTGCTTTCGTTCCTGCGGCGGGCCAGAAATCCGCAAGATTTTGTGGTGGTTGTGGCGAACTTCACGCCCGTGGCCCGCGAAAATTATCGTGTCGGCGTGCCCGAGCCGGGTTATTACCGCGAACTCTTCAACAGCGATGCCCACTTTTACGCCGGCAGCAATTACGGCAACGGCGGCGGAGTGATGGCCGAGCCGGTGCCGTGGATGGGCATGGAGTACTCGCTGCCGTTGCGGCTGCCACCATTAGCGGCGCTGTATTTCAAGAGACAGTAAGCGCAGCCTAGCGCAGGTATACTCCGCGAACATACTTTCTCTTCCTGATCCCTATCGTTAACTGAAGTCGCTTGTCTTCGCTCTTGCACAGATTTCCTGGAGTAGGCACGCGCACCCTATTGGCTGGCCTCGAGTTACTGATTTGATGTTCGTTACTATAGGTGGATTGACAGGAGAATCCGATCCATCTACGGTTTCCTTTAGAGTAGTTAATCTCTGAGGTACCTAAGAGCAAAAGTGGCGAATCGGAACCTGGCGGTCAGAAACCACCGGGGCAAGAAGGCCGAAAAATCTCTGAGAACCTCAGGGGCGTCGTACCGACTCCTCTTCGAGAAAAACCCGCAGCCGATGTGGGTGTACGACGTGCAATCCCTGGCTTTCCTAGCCGTCAACCAAGCGGCCGTTGAGCACTACGCTTATTCCCGCGAGGAGTTTCTGCGCATGACCGTCAGGGATATTCGTCCCGCTGAGGACCTCCCAGCACTGCTGGAAAGCGTCCGTAAGACCGTCGAAGGGCTGGAGAAAGGGGGCACCTGGAGGCACCGAAAGAAGGATGGAACCCTTATCGACGTGGAGATCACCTCGCACGATTTGGACTGGGCTGGGCATCCCGCGAGGCTCGTGGCAATCGAGGATATCACCGAGCGGAAGCGAGCAGAAAAAAAGCTTCGCCAAAGCGAAGAATCCCACCGCCTACTTGTGGAGCAGTCTCCGGACGCGATCCTGGTTCATCGCCGTGGGAGGATTATCTTTGCCAACAGCGGCGCGGCCGCATTGTTTGGTGCGTCGGGCGTTGATGAACTGCTAGGAAAGCAGCATCTCGACTTCGTACACCCCGATAACCGAGAAGTTGTGAAACAAAGGATTCAAGAGTTCTCCTACGATCTTCTGTCTGTACGGCGGAATGAGACCAGATTCCTTCGCCTGGACGGAACGGAAATCTACGCGGAAGTGGCGGCGCGCTCGATCATTTATCAGGGGGACGCTGCGACTCAAGTGATGTTTCGTGACGTTTCGAAGCGAAAGAAGGCCGAAGAAGAGCTGCGGCGAAGCGAAGCGCGTCTGGCAGCCGCTCAGGCGATCGCTCACCTGGGGGATTGGAGTTGGGACATCCTTAATGATGAGCTCACCTGGTCCGCTGAGATGTTCCGAATCTATGGCGTCTCTCCGCAGGAATTCGACGGGAAACCTGCCTCGGTGGGGAAATTGATCCATCCCGACGATGTGTGGCTTCGCGAAAAGTCGGTACGCGATCTGCTTGCCGGGAAAGTCGTAGAACCCTACGAGTACCGCATCATCCGGCCTGACGGCGAAGAACGGGTGGTGCAGGTGCTGGGAGGCGCCGTTGAGCGCGATGAGACGGGTGTGCCGTTGCGAATTTCGGGGGTCGTTCTCGATGTTACAGAGCGTAAAAAGGCAGAGGAACGATTCTACAAAGCGTTCCATGCGAGCCCGCAACCCATTACGATCGCCACCGCCTCGGACGGCCGGTACATTGACGTGAACGAGAGCTTCCTGGGCGTTACCGGATACCAGCGCGAAGAGGTGATCGGTCGCACATCGATAGAGCTAAAATTTTGGGAACGGCCCGAGGATCGCGCCACGCTCCTGCAAAAACTCGACAAAGACGGTTCGGTTCGTGACTTGGAAATCACTTTTCTTACGAAGTCTGGTGAAAAGCGGACGGCGTTGGATTCCGCTGAGCGCGTCGACATTGCCGGACAGAAGTGTATTCTCGCCATTTTTAAGGACATTTCGGAGCAGAGAACTCTCGAGAAACAACTCCGTCAGGCGCAGAAGATGGAAGCCATTGGTCAGCTCTCCGGTGGAATCGCCCACGATTTCAATAATTTGTTGAGCGTGATCATTGGCTACGGTGAGGTCCTACAAGAAAGCCTGCCCGAGGGTGACCCCCGGCACAAAAACTGTGAGCAAATCACGAAGGCAGGGCGAAGCGCTGCCTCGCTGACTCGCCAGCTTTTGGCTTTCAGCCGCCAGCAGGTGCTGGAACCGAGAGTCCTGGACCTGAATGCCGTGGTGCTCCACGTAGAGAAGATGCTTCGCCGTCTCATTGGTGAGCATATCGAATTGACAACCGCATTAAGCGGAAATTTGGGCCGGGTGAAGGCCGATCAAGGACAAATCGAGCAGGTGATCATAAATCTGGCCGTCAATGCTCGGGACGCGATGCCGAACGGCGGAAAGCTGACAATCGAAACGGCCGATGAAGATTTGGATCAGAGCTACGTCCATAAGCACCCGTTCCACCCGCCGGGCCCGTATGTACTCCTTACTGTCTCGGACACGGGTGTGGGCATGGATGCGGAGACGCAGGCTCGCATATTCGAGCCATTCTTCACCACCAAGGAGATCGGCAGGGGTACAGGATTAGGACTGGCGACCGTGTATGGCGTGGTCAAACAGAGCGGGGGCTTCATCTGGGTGTACAGCGAACTGGGGCACGGCACAACCTTCAAGATTTACCTGCCTCGTACGACGGAAGCGATGGGAGCGGATAGAGCGGTCAGTTCCAGCGAATCACTGCGCGGCAACGAAACGGTATTACTCGTTGAGGATGAAGAGGCGCTCAGAGATTTCACGACTACTGTGCTGACGCAGAGCGGTTACACGGTGCTGGCAGCGGAACGCCCTGATAAAGCCGTGGAGATCGCCAGCCAGCATCAGGGTCCTATCCACTTGCTGCTGACCGATGTAATCATGCCGGGAATGAATGGGCGGGCGTTGGCCGAGAAGATGGCTGCCATAAGGCCGGAGATCCGTGTGGTGTACATGTCCGGCTACACTGGCTTCACGCATCCCGGGCTCGTCGATTCTAACGTCATTCTACTCGCGAAGCCGTTTACACGGGAGGCGCTGCTCCACAAGGTGCGCGAAGGACTGGCACCAGTCGCGGACTCAAAGGCGAAATAGCAACGACCAAGGACCGGCGATTCCACCACATGCGGTGAGATGTCCCCGAGTGACCTGCAGGCGATGAACGACGGCGCTGCATTTCAGACGACAATAAAGACGGAAACAAATTCCCCAGGGCCGGCACGCCACCCCAGCACACGCGACTTTTTTTGAACGCGCGAGTGCTCGCGCTCGAGAGGCGCGCTCCGTGGACCCGGGCGCGCCGCGCCCTGGGCTACAACCTGCCGCCTCTGGCATACTGTATTTCGAAAGACAATAAAATAAAATGGCTGGCAGCCTGACGAACACCGAGGAGCAATGCGATGGCTTCTGACGCGGGAATTAAAGTGCATAAAGATAAGACCCTCGCCCGTGAGTTCGCGACCAGGGTTCCATTTTGTCGCGCCGATCTCTCTCGGAGGGCGTTTCTCAAAGAGGCTATCGCCGGCACGGCCAGTTTGCTGGCGCTGCAATCGAGGGGCGCCGGAGAGAGTCAGCAATTCAACAGGGGAGGCGGCAGGCCCATGAACCAAACCCGGGGTGGCGAGCTGCTCGATCTGAGCATCCGCGATGTGAGCGAGTTGGTGCGTCGGAGAAGAGTCTCACCGGTCGAGCTGACCAACGCGTGCCTCGCTCAAATTGAAAAACTCAATCCCACACTCAACGCGTTTATCACGGTCACGCGGGAATCGGCGCTCGCCGAGGCCCGCGCGGCCGAGGCCGAGATGCAGCGTGGAAGATGGCGCGGCCCTTTGCACGGCGTTCCCATCGCGCTAAAGGATCTGTTCGACACAGCCGGCGTGCGGACGACCGCGGGAAGCGCTGTCTTCAAGGATCGTATACCGACCGAGGATGCTGAGGTTGTGCGCCGGCTCAAAGCGGCGGGAGCCGTGTTGCTGGGCAAGACCAACATGCACGAGTTCGCGTTCGGCGGTACCTCCCTCGTCACGTACTTCGGCGGCGTACACAATCCCTGGGAGCGCGCGCATATCGCCGGCGGTTCGTCGGGCGGCTCGGCTGCGGCGGTCGCCGGGCGTCTTTGTTATGCCGCGCTCGGGTCGGATACGGCCGGCTCGATCCGACAGCCGGCCGCGTACTGCGGTATCGTTGGTCTGAAACCTACCTACGGCCTGGTCAGCACGCGGGGCGTGATTCCGCTGTCCTGGTCGCTCGATCATGTTGGGCCTCTGGCGCGGACCGTCGGCGACACCGCACTCATGCTCCAGGTGATTGCGGGCTACGATCCGGAGGACATCGCCAGTACACCGATGAAGGTTCCGGACTACACCGCGGCTTTGCGGACGCCGGCGGCGAGGTTGCGATTGGGAGTAGCGCGCGAGTTCTTCTTCGAGAGCCTGGATCCGGAGATTGAAGGCGCGATGAACCAAGCGTTGGCCGTCCTGGAGAAATTGACTGCCGGTATCAAGGACGTGGCGATATCGGCCAGCACCCAGGAGCAGCTACGCTCGACCGTGCGATTGGCGGAGGCGTACGCCTATCATGCGAAGATGATGACAACGAGCCCCGAGCAATATCAGCCGGAGACGCTGGCGAGATTGCGGCCTGGGGCAAACGTCGACACAGTAACCTATATTCAGGCGCGGCGAGAGCTGGCTCACACGCGCCGTACCATCGGGCAAATCTTCCAAACCGTCGATGCGTTAGTCACGCCGACAAGTCCTATCCTGCCGCCCGCTATCGCAGAATTCACCGGCGATAGAAACGGGTCAATCGACTTCGTGAACCGTAATATCCGCAATACATCACCGTTTGATGTGTATGGGTGGCCG
>Ga0209802_1003584_pt1 | contig 10383 bp, 7 predicted proteins | sample GraSoiAngelo_129_FD_185886 | JGI IMG/M metagenome (GOLD analysis project Ga0209802, IMG submission 185886) | Grasslands soil microbial communities from the Angelo Coastal Reserve, California, USA - 14_0927_12_40cm (SPAdes) (version 2) | ecosystem: Environmental > Terrestrial > Soil > Grasslands ... | reverse complement strand
CGACGCGGTTCTCGATCGCCTGGACATCCGCCGCTCACTTGCGCAATACGAGGCCGCGGAATCCAACCTGCAACTCGAGATTGCCAAACAATACCCCGACGTGCAGATCGCTCCGGGTTACACCTTCGAGGAACGCAATAGTTTCTTCACCCTGGGACTCTCCATGACTCTGCCCCTCTTCAACCGAAACCAAGGGCCCATTGCCGAAGCCCAGGCAAAACGCAAAGAGGCGGCGGCCACTTTTCTGCAGAAGCAGGCGCAGGTCATTGGGGATAGTGAACGGGCGCTGGCTACCTATTCGGCGGCGCTCAATGAATTGGAGGAAGCCGACCAGTCTCTGCGCCAGCTTCAGGACACACAATTACGCATGACGCAGCTCGCGGTCGCCGTGGGCGAAGAAGACCGGCTGACTCTCAACGGAGTGCAGCTCGAAAATGCGGCGGTGGCGCGAGCCCGGCTCGATGCGCTGGGCCGCGCTCAGATCGCTCTCGGCAACCTCGAAGATGCTGTCCAGCGGCCGCTCAGTCCGAACGACAGCTTCCCCCTCAGTCCCGAATCTCCAGCCTTGAGCGAGGCGGCAAGGGAGTCACGCCGATGAAGACGAATCGCAAATTCAGGAAGACGAGTTCGATCTGCCTTTTAATCGCGACGCTAGCGGCGCTGACATTTCTGGGCGCTTGCCAGAACACCGGCAAAGATCCGGATGACGAAGACCGCGTCCGGACTGCTCCGGCCACGCCGCCTCCGGCGCAGATCTCCTTTGAGAATGGCGAGGTGATTCTCACCATGGATGAACAGGCACAGAAGCGCGTTGGGATCGAAGTGGGCGCTCTGACGGGGACCTCGAACCGGCCGCAGGCCGATGTGCCCGCGACCGTCTTGTCGGCACAAGAGCTCGCCAGCTTTCGGAACGGGTACGTCGCGGCCGCCTCGCAGATTGAAAAGAACCGCGTAGACATCGAAGTGGCCCGCAAACAATACAACCGCGCGAAATCACTATTCGATAGCGAACAAAACATCTCCGCGAAAACGCTGGAATCCGCGGAAGGAAATCTCCGTGCGCTCGAAACCCAGGAGCGTGCAGCAGAGCAACAGTTGAGTCTGCAGGGCTCCATGGCAGAGCAGCAATGGGGCGGCGTGGTGGCCAAATGGGCCATGGATGGATCGCCGGAACTCGATCGCATTCTGGGCATGCACGAAGTGCTCATCCAGGTGACTCTCCCGTTTGGCCAGAGTTACACGGCCCCCAAAACGATTCTCGTGGAAGTTCCAGGCCGCACCCGCGCCGAGGCGACTTTGATCTCCGCATTTCCTCGGGTCGACCCGCGAATTCAAGGCCGAAGTTTTCTCTACTCGGCTCCCGCCCAACCGGACTTTACACCGGGGGTCAACCTGGTTTCGCATTTCGCGGTAGGTAATTCGACGCACGGCGTGGTCGTGCCGGCTTCCGCCGTAGTCTGGTCCGAGGGCAAGGCCTGGGCCTATTTGCAAACCGGTGCGCGTCAGTTTTCGAGGCGCGAGTTGGCCACGGATTCACCGGTGGATGGGGGTTACTTTGTGACAGCGGGTTTCTCCACAGCGAACAAAGTCGTGACCAAAGGCGCGCAATCGTTGCTCTCGGAAGAGGCCGTATTGGAGGGCTACGGAGGTGGGGGCGATGAGAACTAAAACGCGGAGGACGGGATGCTGAATGCCATTGTCGGTTTTTCGATCCGCTTTCGCGGAATTGTGATCGCGCTGGCCTGCGCGCTGCTGGGATACGGAATCTTTTCGCTCTTGCGGTCCTCGTATGATGCGTTTCCCGATTTCGCACCGCCGGAAGTTTCCGTACAGACCGAGGCGCCGGGTCTTTCTCCGGAGCAGGTGGAGGTTCTGGTCACGCAGCCGATAGAAAACAGCATCAACGGCGCCACCGGCATCGGCTCTCTGCGGTCGCGATCGATTCAGGGCCTTTCGGATATCACCGTGGTATTCCGCGCCGGTACGGACATCTATCGCGACCGGCAGTTAGTGGCCGAGCGGTTATCCGCAGTAGCGAACGAGCTTCCGACGGGCGTGCAGCCGCCGCTCATGACCCCGCTCACTTCCTCCACGGCCTGGGTCATGGAAGTGGATTTCACGTCGGAAAAGCAATCGCTGATGGACTTAAGGACGATTGCGGACTGGACGATCAAGCCGCACATCCTGGCCGTGCCCGGAGTGGCCGGAGTCGAGCTCTTCGGCGGCGACGTGCGCCAGCTTCAATTCCAGTTCGATCCGGAGCGACTCGTGCAGTACGGCGTCAGCGTGGAGGACGTGATTGCGGCGGCGCGAGAGGCCACCGGAGTTCGCGGAGGCGGTTTTATCGAAACCGCCAATCAGCGGATCGTATTGCAAACGGAGGCTCCATCGGCAACGCCCGCGCAACTTGCCGGGACGGTGCTGGTCCATCACAACGGCGCTAATGTCACGCTGGGCGATGTGGCGCGCGTGCAGGAGGCGCCGGCGCCTCGGATCGGTGCGGCTTCCGTGAAAGGAAACCGCGGGGTAGGCATGATCGTGGATGCCGCCTACGGAGCGAACACGCTGGAGGCCACGCAGGGCATAGACAAAGCACTGGATGAGCTACAGCCCGGCCTGGAGGCTCAAGGGGTCACCATCCATCGAGATGTACTGCGGGCGGCCGATTTCATTAGCGTCGCGCTGCACAATGTCCGCGAGTCCTTGCTGATTGGCGGCATCCTGGTCGTTGTGGTTCTCTTTTTATTTCTCTTCAATCTACGTACAGCGGCGATCTCTTGCACAGCCATTCCTCTATCGCTTTTGACCGCGGTCATCGCGCTCAACAAGATGGGGCTGAGCCTGAATACCATGACGCTCGGAGGACTTTCGATTGCCATCGGCGAAGTCGTCGACGACGCGGTGATCGACGTCGAGAACATCTACCGGCGGCTGCGTGAAAATCGCTCCGCGGCAAATCCCCGCTCGTTGTTTCGGGTGGTGTTTGACGCCTCCATCGAAGTGCGCAGCGCGATCGTGTACGCTACCTTCGCGGTGATCCTGGTATTTTTCCCGGTGCTGAACATGTCGGGACTCGCCGGAAACCTCTTTGGGCCGCTGGGCGTGGCCTATATCTGGGCCATCCTGGCGTCCCTGATCGTGGCCCTGACCGTCACGCCCGCTCTCAGCCTGATTCTGCTCGGCGGTCGCGATCTTCCTGCCAAAGAACCGCCCATCGTCCATTGGCTGAAGCGCGGATACGAAGCGCTTCTGCTTCGAGTGGAGCGCGCGCCGCGTTTGCTGGTCCCGGCGACGGTGGGCCTGCTGGTGGTTGCGGGAGTGGGAGCGTTGTTTTTCCTGAGCAGTTCATTTCTCCCCGAATTGCGCGAGGGGAACATCACCGTGCACATGACCGCGGTTCCCGGCACCTCTCTCGAAGAGTCTTTGCGCTTGGGAGACCGGCTCACGCAAACCCTGTTGCAGGTTCCCTTCGTGCGATCGGTGGCACAGCGCGCGGGCAGGGCCGAACTCGGTACGGATACGATGGGAACTCACGAGAGCGAGATTGACGTCAATCTGCAGGCGATCAACGGAACGCAAGTGCAGGCCTCGCAGGATCAGATCCGCCGCATCCTGGCGGAAGTTCCGGGCGCGGTCCTTACCTCGAACAGCTTTTTGACCGAGCGCATCAACGAAACCTTGTCCGGATATGGCGCCGCTGTGGCGGTGAATGTTTTCGGCAATGATCTCGATCAACTGGACCGCGAAGCGGCCCAGATTGCCCGAATCCTGGCCGCGACTCCGGGCGGAGCGGAAGTGCAGCTCCAGTCTCCGCCGGGAATGCCGGAAATCCTGGTGCGGCTGCGCAAAGACGGGATCGCGCGCTGGGGATTCGATCCGCTTTCGGTTCTGGACGTCGTGCGCACGGCTTACGGAAGCGAAGTCGTCGGGCAAACCTACGATGGCAACCGCGTGTTTGACGTTTCCGTGCTGCTGGCCTCGAGCAAGCGGCCGCAAGTGAGCGAATTGGGAGCGCTGCCACTGCGGAATCCGGACGGAAAATTTGTCGCACTGAGCGAGCTGGCCGACCTGCAGGAATCGTCCGGGCGCTACGTCGTCTTGCACGAAGGAGCGCGGCGAGTACAAACGATCACCTGCAACGTGCGCGGGCGCAGCGTGGATTCGTTCGTGCAAGAAGCGCGGCGACGCATCGCGAGTATCAAATTTCCGGCCGGGACTTACGTGAGTTTTTCCGGAACGGCCGCGGCGCAGGCGCAATCGCGTCATGATTTGATGGTGAACTCACTGCTGGCCGGCTTGGGGATCATTCTTTTGCTGTCCGTGGTGATGGGCAATGGGCGGAACCTGCTGCTGGTTCTGGTCAATTTGCCGTTTGCGCTAGTGGGCGGGGTGATTGCGGCGGGAGTGACCGGAGGCGATTTGTCGCTGGGGTCGCTGGTCGGGTTCGTGACGCTATTCGGGATCACGTTGCGGAATTCGATCATGCTGATCTCGCATTACGAGCATCTGGTGGAGTCAGAGGGCATGAGCTGGGGACTACAAACCGCGATGCGAGGCGCTTCGGAACGGCTGGCGCCCATTCTGATGACGGCTCTGGTCACGGGACTTGGTCTTTTGCCTCTGGCCATCGGCAGCGGTGACCCCGGGCGCGAAGTGGAGGGTCCCATGGCCATCGTGATTCTGGGAGGCCTGGTGACTTCGACGCTCTTGAATCTATTGGTGCTGCCGACACTGGCGTTGCGCTACGGGAGATTTGAGGCCCGCGAGGCAGTGTGAGCAGGAGTTACTCGAGCCGAGGGAGGCGGAGGAGAGCCTATGTGGGAACTCCGAATCTTGCCTTCAGTGGCTAAAGCCACTCTGATCTTAGACGGTTAATGTCGCCGCTAAAAGCGGCGACCCCCTAAGAATACGGGTTGCCACACAAACCCGCGGGAAATTTGCACAGCCGCCGCGTCGCTGTGAAAAATTCAACCGAATTCGCTATTGCGCAGGGAAGCATTGCTGCCTATTCTTGGGGCGACTCGATCCACAATCAAGGTCCGGGGAGTGGAGCAGCAATTCACGCGCAGTGAAGTGGAGCGCATGACCGGCGCTACGCGGCAGCAGCTCGAGTATTGGTCCCGCCTGCGGCTCCTGCAGCCGCGCTCCCGCTGGGGCGAGCGATTCTTCAACTTCAGCGATCTGGTTGCGGTGGAGGCGCTGAGGCGCCTGACCGCGCAGCGGATTCCCGCGCAACGGCTCAGCCGAGTGGTGCAGGCGCTGCAACGGCAGCTCGGCCGCGCGGCAGCCCCGCTTTGCTCCTTGCGCATTTCGGTGACCGGGGATGACGTGGTGGTGCGCGAACCGGGGCCGCAGGGGCGGCCCATCGAGCCGCTGAGCGGACAATTTGTGATGGACTTTGAAACGGCCCGGCTGCAGAGCAAGGTCCATTCACTGGGCTCACGCACGGCGGAAGAATGGTTCGAGCTGGCGATGGCGCTGGATGCCAGCCCGGCGACACTCGGCGAATCGGTGGATGCTTACCGGCAAGCGATCAAGGCCGCGCCGGACTGGATCGAGGCGCACATCAATCTCGGTACGGCGCTTTTCCACCTCGGGCGACTCCAGGAATCGCGGGATGCGTTTTGGGCCGCCGTGAAGATCGATCGGCGCCATGCACTGGCGCATTTCAATCTCGGATGTGTTAGCGATCGCCTAGGCGATAGCGCTCAGGCCCTGCACGAGTTTCGCGCCGCGCTGGCGTGCGCGCCCGAAATGGCGGAAGCCCACCTGAACCTGGCCTTGGTCTACGAAAAGCTGAATCGGAAGGACGAGAGCAAGCGCCATTTCTCCGCCTATCTGCGTTACGACCCGCAGGGGCGCTGGGCGGAGTTCGCACGCGGGCGGCTGAACTCGAACGGCCGAGCGCGGCGCCGCACCGCCAAAGTCACACCCTTCCGGCGCGCCCGCAACTAGTGCCGTTCCAACTTCTTGACCCCCGAACCTGATTGGTTCTGGGGCATATTCTGTGATTAACCGATTCCCGTCAGGTTCGGGGCCGGCTAAAATTCGTAGCAACAAGTTGGAACGGCACTAGCCACAGCCATGGGTCATCGCGCGGCCCTCGCCCGATCCTTCATATAGAATGGTTGAGGCTGGAGGACCGCACGTGAAACCGAAGAGCTGCTTGACAGCATTGCTGATTCTTCTTTGTGTCCCCGCCTTCGTGTGTACCATGCCCGCACAGGATACGAGCGCCGGCGCTTCCAATGCCGGGCCACCGAAGTTCCTGAATATGATTCATCAGGAGCTCAAACCCGGAAGAATCGGAGCCTACGACGAGCTGGAGACGTCCATCGCACGAATCTACAACCGCGAGAGCATAGCGGTTTTTTGGGTGGAACTGGAATCGATAACCGGCACCCCCGAAGTGCTCTATCTGAATTTGTTTGACTCTTCGGAAGAGATGGCCAAAGCCATGGAGGCGTTGAATGCGGGATTGGCGGCGCATCCGGATCTGGTGCAGATGCAGGACCGGCTCTTGCAGGAGAACACCTCGAACGGAACCACCGTGCTCGGCGTGCGGCGCGACGATATGGGCTATCGCGCCAATACCATCGATTTCTCGAAGATGCGCGTGCTGCGGCTATCTACGGTGTTTGCCCATCCGGGTTACGAACGGGCGTTCCTGGAAACGGAATGGTCTCTGAGCGAGGCGTCGGAAAAAGTGCATGCGCGGGCCGCTTGGGCGGTCTACGAAGTGGTGGGCGGGCTGCCCGAGCCTGCGTTTGTAATCGTGACGCCCATGCAATCGCTGCGGGAGATCGACGACGTATTCGAGACGAGCGAGTCGCTCAAGAGAACTAACGGGGGAGCGCTCCAACAGCACCTGCAGGAACTGGCTCGAGTTGCCTATGGCACCAGCGACACCCGTTTATTCTCCGTGGGGCCAAGGATGAGCCATGTGTCCAAGAAATGGGCCCCGGGCGATCCGGATTTTTGGCAGCCGGCCACCATTTCGGCGCCGCCGGCGGGCGCTGGAAAAAGTGATAAGGCTCCGCCGAGAAGTACCGGCGCGCCGGCCCCGAAACCGTAGTGCCTACTGCCTGGAAGGAGTAATCGGGCCTGCCGGCGCAGGCGCCGGGCCTAGCGGAGCGGGTGCGGAAGCGCCCGGGGCGGCACTGGGCGCTGGCGTCAAGGTGAAGGTGACGCCTCGCGCGGCATTGGCTTCGATGGTCTTCCGCAGATCGAGGAGATCCACGGCGAGATCATTCTCTTCGCCGTAAGCGGTTAGGTAATGCAGCCGGCCATCGGAAACCGTGTAGCTGGCCACGGAGAACACCGAACCGTCGTTGAGGTAAAGCAGAACCTCATTTCGCAACTGCCTGTTGACACCGTTCAGCGCATCCAAGTCTTCTGCCGGCAAGCTCTCCGCGAGCGGATATTGATTCACGGGCGGAGTGTACTGAAGAGTCGCCGAGGGCTCCGGCGGAGAGTACGCGGATTCAGACGGATATGCCGGCCCGGGCGGGTATAGCAATGCAGGATTGTAGCCGATGCCGTAACCGTAATACGGCGACAGCATGCCGCAGCCAAACGCCATTCCCCAAAAGGGATTGCAGCTCGGAAAGAAAAATGGGTTAAAGCCCAGCCCGAATAAACCAGCGGTGCCAAGGAACGGACCAATTGGCCTGATTGTGCCAATCGGGCTATTCGGGAATCGCAGCGGAGGTCTCGATGGGAAACGAATGCCGGGCGTCAGAGGCATGCGGAATGGCGCGACGGAGCCGCTGAAAGGGGTCAGGGGTCTAATGCCCGTGGGACGGGTAATGATGGGGCGAGTGATCACAGGACTCGCCGCAGTCGGATGGCTAACACCCGCTGCCGGGGCGCGAACGACGGGCGCTTGCGGCGCTCGAAATACGCCGGGCCGGGCCCCTCCAGCGTGGGCTCCTGCCGCGCCGCGCTGAGCAAATGTGCTCGCCGGCGTGAGCGCGAGCGCGGATGCCAGGAGGATCCCGCAGATTGTTTTGAGGCCCATGGCTGGATCAAGCGCGGTGGGTTTCAATGGCCGCCCCCCGGACCCGGAAGTAACTTCCTTTGGATTCTAGTTTATTCCGATGGCGGCAACAAGGAGTCTTTCGGCTCAACGCTCCAGTGTGCTTGCGAGACTCGGACGTCCCGCATGTCTGGGCCCCTCAGGGCCTCAGTGACTCTGTGCCGGTTTGGCGGTCATGAGGGAATCGGGAATTTAACGCAGAGGGCGCGGAGACACCGAGCAGGGAAAACAGGCCGGCGAAAAATAATGTGCCCTGGGAGCACGGCTTGACATCCAATTCCATGGCAATTAGACTAACCGTTTAGTTAAATAAAAATGGCTGGCGCAATCCATTCTCCGTTCGCGAACGCGGCATCCCGCTCGGCGGCAAACAAACTGCCCGCAGGTCTGGCGCATTCCAGACGTCCCGGCACGGTGCAACGCATCCTCCGCGCGGCGGAAGAGAACTTCGCGGAGCGCGGCCTGGCCGGTGCGCGCATCGGGGCCATTGCGCGGGCCGCGCGCGTGAATAAGGCGCTGCTCTATTACTACTTTGCGAGCAAGGAAGAGTTGCACCGATTCACGCTGAGCACGCTGTTTCGCCAGCTTCGAGAGCAAACCAGCGCCGCGCTGGACCGTGCCGGCTCACCGCGCCAGCAGCTCGTGCGTTATATCCACAGCTATTTCGATTTCATGGTGGCGCACCCGAATTATCCGCGCCTCTTCGAGCGCGAGCTGATGAGCCAGGAGCCCCGCCTGGTGGGACTTGTGCAGGAGCACCTGCGGCCTCTGCACCGGCGCCTGGCGGGGTTAATCCGGGCGGGCATCGCGGCCGGAGAGTTCCGGCGGATAGATCCGCAACATACGCTGTTCAGCCTGGTGGCCATGACCGTTTTTTATTTTGCCGCGGCTCCGGTATTGACGCAGCTCTGGCACTGCGACCCGCTGGCGCCGCGACGCGTGGCCGCCAGACGCCGGGCCATTCTGGATTTTGTGGAGCACGCGTTGTTCGCGCCGGCAGCGAGGAAACCATGAAAGTGTCGCGGTTCTTTTTCTTCCTGATCGGACTTTTCGGCGTGGCGCTCGTCATCTACCTGATTACCACGCCGAGCACAAAAGAAATCCAGCTGACCGGCATCATCACGGGAACCGATGCGATCGTCAGCCCGCTGGTGCAGGGCCGGCTGCAGAAGCTGCTGGTGGACGAAGGGTCGGAAGTGAAGGCGGGGCAACTGATCGCGGAGATCGATCCAACCGAACTCAAAACGGTGCGAGATTCGGCAGTACAAAACATCCGCACGCTGCAGGCGCGGTTATTGCAGGCCAATACCACGCTGGCCATGAACGACCGGCAAACCGCGGCGGCAGTGCAGCAGGCGGAAGCCTCGCTGACGGCTGCTCGCGCCCAACTGGAACAAGCGAAGGCTACCCTATCCCTGAATGAAGTCACCTACAAACGCAATCAAGGACTATTTCAAGGCGGGGCCATTGCCGCGCAGGACCGCGACACGGCCGAATCCAACTATCTTGCTTCGCAGGCGAATGTGAAAGCGCTGGAGGAACAGATCAAGGCGGCCGAGGCTCAACTCGAGGCGGCCCGAGCCAATCGCCAGCAAGTGGAGGTACAGCAGGCCGACATAGCCGCCACGCGGGCGCAATTGGCGCAGGCCTCGGCCCAACGCGATCAGGCAGATACGCAGCTCGGCTACACCAAAATTTATGCACCGATCAGCGGCATCGTCTCGGTTCGCGTGGCTCGTCAAGGCGAAGTGGTGCAAGCCGGCGGGCCCGTCGTCACCGTGCTCGACGTGGATCATTTGTGGGCGCAGGCCGACGTGGAAGAGACTTACATCGACCAGATTCGTTTCGGGCAAAAGCTACAGGTGCGGCTGCCCTCCGGCAATACCATCGAGGGAACCGTCTTTTTCAAAGGCGTGGAAAGCGATTTCGCCACGCAGCGGGACGTCAGCCGGACCAAACGCGATATTAAAGCGTTCACCATCAAAGTTGCCGTTCCCAACACCGACCGGCGGCTATTCGCGGGGATGACCGCATACGTGCTCCTGCCTGCTCCGCCCGGGGAGCGGCGCCGGTTCCATTTTTAGGGAAATAGGATACAGGCATGAGTGCCATCGAAGTGGACGGATTGACCAAGCGGTTCGGCAATTTCGTGGCTGTGGACCAAGTTCGTTTCAACGTCGAAGACGGCGAGATTTTTGGCCTGCTGGGACCCAATGGCGCGGGCAAGACAACACTGATCCGCATGCTCACCACGCTCACACCCCCTACGGAAGGCTCGGCGCGCGTTGCCGGACATGACGTGCGAAAAGACGCGGACGGGGTGCGGAATTCCATCGGCGTGATCC
>Ga0209802_1003580_pt1 | contig 10387 bp, 11 predicted proteins | sample GraSoiAngelo_129_FD_185886 | JGI IMG/M metagenome (GOLD analysis project Ga0209802, IMG submission 185886) | Grasslands soil microbial communities from the Angelo Coastal Reserve, California, USA - 14_0927_12_40cm (SPAdes) (version 2) | ecosystem: Environmental > Terrestrial > Soil > Grasslands ... | reverse complement strand
CTGGTGCGCGCACATCTCTTTCGACCGGAGCCTGGGCTTCGGCCTCCGCACCCCCGAGGGCTTCCAGCGCGAGTAGGTCGGCTTAACAGGCTGGATTGCAGGGCCTCAACGCGGTTCGTACTCTCCAACCGCCCCCTACACACAAGGAAGCCCCTAGGGAGGGTGGGGGTTAGGGATGGCGGCGATTTGACTTGGCAGCCAGTTCAGACGCGAGGCGTCGCGCACGCGCGATCCTCTAATGTGGAGCGTCACCGCCAAATGGACCAGCGAACCACGCCACCGCCAACCGTGATCGACTCGACCAAGAAGTACGCGATCACCGTGCACACCTCGCGAGGTGACTTCGTGATCGGACTGGTCGAGCCGAAGGTTGCGCCGCAGACGGTCAACAACTTCGTCTATCTCGCGCAGAACCACTTCTACGACGGCCTGACCTTTCACCGAGTCGTCGCCGGATTCGTGGTCCAGGGCGGCGATCCACTCGGCAACGGCACCGGTGGGCCCGCCTACAAGCTGCCCAACGAGTCCAACCCGTCGAAGTGGACGCGCGGGACGGCCGGCATGGCCTCCAGCGCAGCGGGCGTGAGCGGCTCGCAGTTCTTCATCACGCTGGGCGATGCACCGTTCCTGGCGAGCAACGGCGTGTACAACCACTTCGGCGAGATCACATCCGGGATGGACGTGGTCGACAAGATCCAGGTCGGCGACACGATTCGATCGCTCGACGTCAGCGCCTCTTGAAGAGAACCCTTCTGGCGTTGGCCGGCCTGGTCGCCTTCGCCGCGACCGCGTGCGGCTATTCCGACCCATATGCCGGCACACCTCCGATCGCGAACGAAAGTCCTGGACCGTCCGCCGCACCAAGCGTCTCGCCGGGCGCCGACGACTTCAACACGTGCAGGCAAGCGTCCGGGGTCACCTATCCGGATGGCCTCAAGGTCGCGGACTTGAAGGTCGGCATCGGGGAGGTGGCCAAGCGCGGGCAGAACGCGACCGTCCAGTACACCGGGTGGCTCACGGACGGCCACTCCTTCGACTCGAGCCGCCAGCCTGGCCGTACCACGTTCACGTTTCAGATCGGCGAGTCGCAGGTCATCGGTGGTTGGGATGAAGGCGTGCCCGGCATGAAGATCGGCGGCAAGCGATGCCTGAGCATCCCGGCGGCGCTCGGCTACGGCTCGCAGGGCCAGACGGACCAGCAGACCGGTCGGGTCATCATCCCGCCCAACGCGACCCTCATCTTCGAGATCGAGCTGGTCAGCCTGGCGCCGGGGCCCAGCCCGTCGCCGTCTCCCTCGCCGTCTCCGTCACCATCACCCAGCCCGTCACCAACCCCGAGCAAGAGCCCCTAGGTAACGGTCAGCGTGCCCTTCATTCCCGACGCTTCGTGGCCCTGTTGGGTGCAGAAGATCTTGTAGGTGCCGGCCGGGATGTCGTTGACGTCGAACTCCTTCGAGTCGCCGGCCGAAACAAGATCACTGGTGGCGAGCCGGTTGTTGGAGCTGTCCTGGATCGCCATGTCGTGCGCTAAGTTGCCTGAGTTGACCAACCAGAAAATGACCTTGCCGTGGGAAACGGTCAGCGACGACGGAGCGAACTTGTACTCGCTCATGGTCACCTGGGTCGAACCGGCGGGTTGATTCCCTCCGCTGCTGCCGCCGCAGGCGGAGAGCAACGCGACCACGATCAGGGCGAGCGCTGCAGCCTTCATTTGAACGCCGTCACCCCCAGATAGAGGATTCCAAACAGGAAGATCCACACCACGTCGACGAAATGCCAGTAGAGAGTCACCGCCGCCGGGCCGACGTGATTGCGCGACGAGAACTGGCCGCGGGCCGCGCGATAGAGAATCAGCGTGAGCAGGATCAGCCCACCGAGCACGTGAGCGCCGTGGAACCCCGTCATCGTGAAGAACGCGCTGGCGAAAGTGTTGGCGGTCAGGTTCAGTCCGCGACCAAACGCGTTGATGAATTCGTACAGTTGGCCGAATTCGAATCCGAGTCCGAGGACGATGGTCGCGATCTGTAGCGCGAAAAAGCGTGCCCGGTTGTCGCGGGACAGCGCTTCGAGCGCGAAGTGGCAGGTCACACCGCTGGACAGCAGGACGATCGTGTTGACGAAGGGGATCGGCCACCAGCTGACGTAGTACTCGGGGTTGCTGCTAGGCGCGGGCGGCGGCCAGGTGTTGTGCGACCCGACCAGGTAGAAGTACATCGCGAACATGCTCCCGAAGAACATCACCTCGGAGGCCAGGAAGATGTACATGCCCATCATCCCGGGCTTGATCGCGGGGTACTCGGGCGCCGGCTCTCGCGGCAGCGATGCGACTGCCATCAGTGATGCACCTCGCCCTGGGTCGGCGGACTATCCGACGGATACATCCGGACGTCCTCGACCAGGACCCAACCCACGACGCCGTACAGAAAAATCAGGCCACCAATCACCGCCATCGTGATGCGCGCGGGCGCCGAGAACGGAATCGCGGCCAGGCCCAGGAAGAACATGCCGACGCAGATGATGAACGGGTAGTTGCTGTTTGGGAAAAGGTGAATGCCGAGGGTGTGCGCACGCTCCGCGAAGTCCACCGTGTCATCGATTGGCGGCGGCGGCAGATCGAGGTCGAAGCGTGATGCGGCGGCGCGGCTCGGATCGGCGTCGCGCCATGCCTTGAACGCGGCGGACGCCATCTCGCTCGAGGGCCAGAGCTTGTAGCCGCAATTGCGGCAGTGGTCGACGAAACGGGCCGTCCGGAGGCCGCAGTTGGGACACTCGACGGACAGGCTGGGGTTGGCAAGATCGACGTAGCGAGGCTTTTGGGCTACGGCCACAATCGCTTCTGGATTCTATCCGGTCAGCCGATCCGGCACGCCGGTCGCCACACCGACCGCCGATATACTTTCGTCTCGTGGCACGAAGCGCGCGCGCGCTCCTCACGACCATCGGCCTGGCCGCCCTCGCTTTCCTCCTCAGCTCCTGCGATGTCGGCGGGCTGAGCCCGATCTTCCCCGACCCTGTCTCTCCCAATGGAAAGGGCATCTACGACACCTATGTCGGCATCTCGGTGGTGGCGATCATCGTGTTCATCGGGGTCGAGGCTGCACTCCTGTGGGTAGTTCTTCGCTACCGTCGCTCCCGCCAACCAGCCGGCTACATGCCACCTCAAGTCCACGGTCATACGGGGCTCGAGATCGGCTGGACGATCGCTCCCCTCATCATCGTGCTGGCGATCGCAGGCTACAGCTTCGTCGAGTTGCAGAAGGACTTCCAGCCGATCAGCAACCAGGAGATGACGGTCAAGGTCAGCGGCCATCAGTTCGGTTGGGACTACGACTACCTGAACGGCGTGGTGGTCCATCAGGAGGGCAGCCTCGCCGCCGAGGTGACGCCGTTCGTCGTGCCGACGAACACGTTGGTGAAGTTGCAGTTCGACGCTAACGACGTGATCCATTCGTGGTGGGTGCCCGCAATCTCAGGCAAGACGGATGCCGTCCCCGGGTACGACAACTTCTCTTGGCTCAAGATCGACAAGCCCGGCAAATGGCGAGGAGAATGCGCGGAGCTGTGCGGCTCCGGCCACGCTCAGATGCAGATCATCGTGCAAGCGATGGACAAGTCCGATTTCGAAGCGTGGATGGCGAAGCAGAAAGCCACAACCGCTTCGCCCTCCCCGTCCCCCAGTTAGTAGGATAGGAATCGGATGGCCACCACAGTCCTCCCGCGGCCCAAGCAGTACGACGACACATTTTTCAAGCCGATCAGCATCTGGCTGACGACGACCGATCACAAGCTGATCGGGATCATGTACATGGTCACGTCGATCATCAGCTTTGTGATCGGTGGCATCTTCGCGCTGATCATCCGGCTGCAGCTCTCACAGCCGAACCTGAAGCTGGTCGACGCCGAGACGTACAACCAGCTCATCTCGGCGCACGGCGTGACGATGATCTTCTTCTTCGTCACGATCTTCGTCACCGGGATCGCGAACTATATGGTGCCCCTCATGATTGGCGCGCGAGACATGGCGTTCCCGCGGGTGAACCTGCTCGGTTTCTGGTTGATCCCGGTCGCGATCATCCTGTACTACTGCGGCTTCTTCACAGGCGGTTCACTCAACGCGGGCTGGACTGGCTACACGCCGCTCACCGAGAAAGCCTTCAACCACCAGACCTTCGGCGTCGACTTCTGGGCGCTGAGCATCATCGTGTGGGCGATCAGCGGAATCATGGCCTCGACCAACTTCCTGACGACGATCGTCGCCCTGCGTGCGCCGGGAATGCGGTTCTCGCGCCTGCCGCTCTTCGTGTGGGCACAGATCTCGACCTCGATCCTGCTCCTGATCGTCGGTGCCCCCCTCGCCGCGGCGATGATCCTCCTCGAGTTCGACCGCCAGCTCGGCACGCAGTTCTTCACTACGCAGGGCCGCCCGGTGCTCTACCAGCACCTGTTCTGGTTCTTCGGCCATCCCGAGGTCTACGTGATGATCCTGCCTGCGTTCGGGTTGATCTCCGAGATCGTCCCTGTCTTCGCGCGCAAGCCGATCTTCGGCTACATGTCGATGGTGGCGGCGTTGTTCGGCATCGTCTTCCTCTCGATGACAGTGTGGGCGCACCACATGTTCACGGTGGGCATGAACACCTACGTCGAGGGCTTTTTCATGTTGATGACCATGCTGATCGCGGTGCCGACCGGGATCAAGTTCTTCAACTGGATCGCCACCGCGTGGTGGGGCTCGGTCGAGTTCACTGTGCCGATGAAGTTCGTCTTCGGCTTCCTCGCGACATTCCTCATCGGCGGCATCACCGGTATCTACCTCGCGTCAGTGCCGGTCGACACTCAGCTCCACCAGTCTTACTTTGTGGTCGCCCACCTGCACTACGTGTTGTTCGGCGGCAGCGTGTTCGCGATCCTCGCCGGAATCTACTACTGGTTCCCCAAGATCACCGGTCGCCTGCTTAACCGCACCCTCGGGGAGTGGAACTTCTGGACTGTGTTCGTTGGCTTCAACGGCACCTTCCTGATCATGCACACGCTCGGACTCGAGGGCATGCCACGCCGCATCTGGACATACGCCAACCCGGCGTGGGCGACGACGAACGTGATCATCACCATCTCGTCGTTCCTCATCGCGTTCTCGATCCTGGTGCTCCTGATCAACGTCGTCCATAGCTGGGGCCACGGCGAGATCGCGGGCAACGACCCGTGGCGTGGCAACACCTTGGAATGGGCGACGACCTCTCCCCCGCCGCCTTACAACTTCGAGCGTGTTCCGCCGGTCCGCAGCTTCATGCCCGTGCGGGATCTGCGTGAGTCAGGCGAGCTGATCGAAGCGGAGCCGGTACTGACACCGACCTAGTTCCGTCTGAACTAGTGGTGTTCGGCGGCTTCGGTCTCGAGTGACTCTTCCGCGGCGCGGTTCCGAGCGTCTCCGCGCAGCACCCACCAGCCCAGGCCGGCCACGCCCAACGTGGCGACCAGGAACGTCATGCTCATCCACAGCCAGGCGGGCACCCATTCACCGGCGAGGTAGGCCACGCGTCAATTATCGCCAAGCCACGACGTCCGGGCGCTGGGGGCGGCTAGGGTGTTACTAGGTAGACCCCGTTGATCAACTTCATCGATGTCCTCATCGTCATCGCCACCATCGTCGGACTCGCGAACGGATACCGGCGCGGCTTCTGGCTGTCGTTCGCGCAATACGTGGGTCTGCTGGTCGGCGTGATGCTCGGCGCGGCATCCGCCCGCTACGTGCTCGACTACTTGCAGATCAACAATGCGACCGCCCGCCCGCTCGGGGCGGTCCTCGTCCTGGTGATCGGCGGCAGCCTTGGCTCGAGCATCGGCTTCGCCGTCGGCGAGCCAATTCGCCGCCAGATCCTGCGCACCGGCATCCACACCTCGACCGATTCCGTCGCCGGCGCCGCGCTCTCGGCATTTGCGGTGCTCGTGATGTGCTGGTTCCTCGGCCTCAGCTTCTCGCGCGGGCCAAGCCCCGAGATCGCGCAGCAGATCCAGCGGTCCGCGCTGCTGCACGGCCTGGACACTCTCGCGCCCCGCCCGCCGCCGTTTCTCGCGAGCGTGGAGCAGGTCCTGTCGGGCGTGCAGTTTCCGCCCGTCTTCGCCGGCCTCGAGCCGACGCTGCCGGGCGCGCTCCCGGTCCCGACCTCCGTCGATACGCCAGGGGTCAACCACGCGGCCCAGTCGGTGGTCAAGGTGTCGAGCCTGGGTTGCGGCGGCATCGTCACGGGCAGCGGATTTCCGGTCGGCAGCGGCTACGTCGTGACCAACGCGCACGTGGTCTCGGGGACGACGTCGCACACGATCCAGAAACCGGATGGCACGACGATGCGCGCGACCGTCGTGTTCTTCGACCCCGAGCGCGACGTGGCCGTCCTCTACGTGCCCGGCTTCACCGGAGCGGGGCTCACGTTCGGCCCCGCGCAGCGTGGGACTCAGGGGGCCGTCATCGGTTATCCGGGCGGGCTTGGCGAGAAAGTGGTGCCCGCAGTGGTGGATGGCGCGGTCCAGGCGCAGGGCCGCGACATCTACAACCAGAATCTCGTGACCCGCCAGATCTTCGTCCTCCAGGCCAACGTCCATCCCGGCAACTCTGGTGGTCCGCTCATCGACATGCAGGGGCGGGTGCTCGGCATGGTCTTCGCGACGTCGGCCAGCGATCCGAACCAGGCTTACGCGCTCACCGACGACGAGATAACGCCCGATATTCGGGACGCCCAGGCCAACCCCTCACCCAAAGACACGAGCCACTACGAGTGCGCCGCCTAACGCGTTTCTGACTCGGGCTTTCCTTCCTCGATCAGCATCACGGGGATCCCATCCACGATCGGATAGAGCACCTTGCAGTTCGGACATCGCAGCCTGTCGGGGTCCTTAAGCTCCACCTTTGTGTGGCATTTCGGGCACGCCAGGATTTCGAGCAGTTCTTGAGAGATCACCTGCGCATCGTAGTACGGTTTCGCCCGTGATTCTGAGGCGCCTCTACCTGTACCTGGTAAGCGCCGCGGCGCTCGCTCTCCTGGCAGGCGGCCTGGCCGCACTTGGCGCCACCATCCTGCTTTTCGTCTTCAACGACCCTTCTGCCGACACCAACCGCGGCCAGCTCGCTGTCTTCACAGCGATGACGGTCGTCGCGCTTCCGGTGTGGGGCGTCCATTTCTGGTTCGCGCGCCGCTTCGCGATGCGCGATCCGTTCGAACGCGCGTCTGCGATCCGTCGCCTGTACCTCTACTGGGCATGCCTCGTGACTTCGCTTATTGCCGCGCAGACGCTGGCCTTCTTGCTGGGTCAGCTGCTGCAACCAGTCTTCGACCAGCAGACGTTCAGCGCATTGGGAACGTCACAGCTGGCGTGGGTCACCCTGGTCGTGGTTGCATTCTTCGCGCTTCATTTCACAACCGCGTCGAAGGACCGCGCCGCGGTCGGCGAGGAAGGCGCGTCGGCGACGTTGCGGCGCTGGTACATGTACATCGCGCTCGTTGTGGGCCTCTTGACGATGCTGGCCGGCGCGGCATTCCTGCTCCAGATCGGCTGGACGAGGCTCGTCCTCGCCTCGGCCGACAAGTACCTCTATCTCTCGCTGCCCGCCGGTTCGGCGCTGGCAGGCGCCTTGCTGTGGGGCTTCCACGCCCGCACGATCGCGGTGAGTCACCAGGCCGACGACCGTCACTCGACGCTGCGCGCGCTCGAGGGCTTCATCGCCGTGGCGATCAGCATCGCGACCGCGCTGTTCGGCGCAACGCAGATCCTGTACTACGCGCTCGCGCGAGCACTGGGTGTCAGCGATCCCGGTGGCGCAGGCACGAATCTGCTGGCCGCGCTCGCGACACCCGGCTCGCTGCTGCTCGTCTACGGAGTGGCGTGGTTCCTGGTCCGGCGACGTTTGGCGCGCGACGCCGGGGCGCAAGAGGCCGACCGGCAGGCGGGCGTGCGCCGCCTCTACACCAACCTGGCAGCGCTGATTTCACTCGCTGCGATGGGCTATGGAGCCGCCTCGTTGCTGGCGACGCTCTCCGAACGGCTGGAGGCGCCCATCATCGGGATCAAAGCGCCCGAGTGGAAGGACCCGGTCAGCCTCTCCGTCACGCTCCTCGTCGTCGGCGCGGCGGTTTGGGTCGCGCACTGGCGGCAAGCTCCGTGGGCCGCCGACCGGCAGTCGCTCAGCCGCAAGCTGTACGTCTGGGCGGCTCTGCTGGGCAGCATCCTGGCGGTGCTCGGAGGCGGGGTCGGCCTGCTGAACGCGCTGTTGCGGCAGCTGTTCAGCGCGCATCCGAACCTGGCCGACACCACCAACCTGGACTTCGGCCGCTACCTGGCCGTGGTCGTTGTGGCCGCCGGGATCGGCGTGTATCACTGGCGCGTCCTGCGCGCCGACGGCGCGGCGCGACCGCCCAAAGCCGCCGTCCAGCCCCCGCATGCAGCGCCGGTCGTACCGGCGACGACGCACGAAGACGCCGCACCGGCTGCCGAGGTGGTCGGGCCGCACTCTCGGCGCTACACGCTGGTCGTCACCGATGCGACCGAGGACGACGTGCACCAGGCCCTCGCCAACCTGCCGCCGCAGGCGAACTACCACCTGACCCCGACTGAACAAACCGTTGACGGGCGCTGACCCCCAGCCGTATCTCGACCTCGTCGACTGGCGCCGTCGGGTGGGCGACCTCTATCGCATCTCGGGCCCCGATGCCCTGGCGCGATTCCGCGATGCTCGCAACGAGCTGTTCCGGACGCATCCGCAGTCCCCGATCGAGCCCGACCAGCGCTCGACCTTCACAGGCCTGCGCTACTTCGATGCCGACCCTGCGTATCGCGTGACGGCGCGCGTCGAGCCTGGCGATGGAAGCGAGCTTGCCATTGACACTGGAGGCGACGACGGCGCGATCAGATATCGGCGGGTCGGACGCCTGGTCTTCAGGCTGGATGGCGTGGACTGCTCCCTGACCGTGCTCAGCCTGGTCCAGTACGCCGGCGGCCTCTTCGTCCCGTTTCGCGACCTCACCTCGCGACACGAGACATACGGCGCGGGCCGCTACCTCTTCGACACCGCCAAGGACACCGACGCGCTGGTGCTTGAGATCAAGACCGGCTCGCGTGATGTCGTCATCGATTTCAACTTCGCATACAACGCGTCATGCGCGTACAGCCCGCGCTGGGCCTGTCCGCTGGCGCCGCCGGAGAATCACCTCCGCGTCGCGGTGCGAGCCGGCGAGCTCTCCTACAAGCCTTAAGCCGCGACCGCGCTGCCGCGCACGACCTTGATCAGCTCGCCCGCAAGCGCGATCGACTCGCTTGTCTGCAGGACGTTGTTGTTGAACGTGAAGCCCCCAAATCCAGCGTCCATGTACTGGCCGATGATCTCCGCCGCCTGGGCGACGGTCGTCGTCACCGCCATGGCGCGTCGTTCCGGAGTGAGACCGTCAAGCAACTTCTGGGCGTCCTTTTCGTTTTCCGCCAGCACGAGGGTGAGACCGACCGTGAGCAAGACATCGGCAGGATTCCGATTCACCGCTTCGCAGTGCTGCTCGAAAACCTGCTTCTTTCGCTTCAGGTCCTCGAGGTTGCCTCCGAACCAGTGGCCGATATCGCCGTGCTGCGCGAGAAGCCGGAGGGTCCGCCTCTCGCCGCCGCCCCCGACCAGGATCTTCGGGCCACCGGGCTGGACCGGCCGCGGCACGTTGAGCGCGCGATCGATCCGGTAGTACTTGCCCTCGAAGGACGGCCTCTCCTCGGTGAACATGAGCCTGGCGATGGTCAGCGCTTCGTCGAGCCTGTCCATGCGCTGCGCGATCGGCGGAAACTCAATCCCGTAGCCGTTGTGCTCGTCCTCGTTCCACGCGGCGCCGATGCCGAGGATGGCGCGACCGCGCGAAATCACATCAAGGGTCGTCACCATCTTCGCCAGCAGCGCCGGATTGCGGTATGTGACCCCGGTCACGAGAGTGCCCAGCTTGACCCGCGACGTCTGGGTCGCGAGCGCGCTCAGCGTGGTGTACGACTCCATCATCGGCTCGGTCTCGGGACCGATGCCGCGTATCTGGTAGAAGTGGTCCATCACCGTGACCAGGTCGAAGCCGGCCGCCTCAGCCGCCCTGGCGTTCTCGACCACACGCTCGAACAATCTGTCGTTGGAAACGCCGCGAAAACTGAACGTGGGCATGTGGAAACCGAAGAAAGCACCCATGTCTAGGACAACGCGACCCGAAGACCTACCATTCCGTTGTCAATGAGCTGGAAATCGATCGCCGGCGTTGGGGTTGCCCTGGTCGTGCTCCTCTACGGCACCGTCCTTGTCTTCGAAGCCTTCGACCGCAACTCGCACTCGGCCAGCGACACCATCCGACCCTTCCTCATCACCATGGGCCCGGCCTGGGCG
>Ga0209802_1003579_pt1 | contig 10390 bp, 9 predicted proteins | sample GraSoiAngelo_129_FD_185886 | JGI IMG/M metagenome (GOLD analysis project Ga0209802, IMG submission 185886) | Grasslands soil microbial communities from the Angelo Coastal Reserve, California, USA - 14_0927_12_40cm (SPAdes) (version 2) | ecosystem: Environmental > Terrestrial > Soil > Grasslands ... | reverse complement strand
GGACAGCTCGTGGACGGCAATGCCGGCGGCCCAGTCGCTCGCGGACAAGTCGTTCACGAGTGCGTTGCCGCATTTCTCCGAGTACGCGCTGTGCTGGGATTAGGACCAGGACACCGAGCAGCTAGGCGTTTGGACGACCGCGTCATGGAAGGCAGAGGACACACACGATGCACATGTCGTCACTCGTAGTCGACAAGGCGCGGCAGCTCGCCGCGGCCGGACACCACGCCGAGGTCATCGAATACCTCGGTGCGCAAGAACGAAGCGAGCTCGCGGACTCGCCGACCCTCGCGTTGCTGTACGGAACCGCGCAGGCGCGGCTGGGGCGCAACGACGAAGGACTGCGGTGGCTCGATCTGGCGCTGGACGAGGCGCGCAGGCGGCACGAGCCGGCGGTCGAGGGTCAGGCCCTCAACGCGCGGGGCGCGATCGCTGTGGTCAGCGGACGGATCGACGAGGCAGCGGACTACTTCACCAAGGCCCTCATGAGCGCGAGCCGGGACGGCGATATCGCGATGACCGGCCGCTGCTCCAACAATCTGGGCGTGATCAGTAGCCTGCGGGGGCGGCACGCGGAGGCGATCGGGTCGTGGGAGATCGCCGTCGCCGCCTTCGATCGGGCCGGTGTGCGCCACGGCGTAGCCGAGTGCCATCACAACCTGGGAATCACGTATCGGGAGCAAGGGGAGCTCGACCGCGCATTGGCGGAGGCGGACCGGGCCGCTGCGGAGGCGGAAGCGTTTGGGGATCGCACGCTATGGGCGCTCGCCCTCCGGGGGCGGGCGGAGATCCGCCTCTGCCGTAGCGAGCTCGAGCCGGCGCGTCGCGAGCTGGAGGAGGTTCGGGCGATCCGCGGCGGGGTGCCCAATCCCGTCGCCGAGGCCGAGGATCTGCGCGTCGCGGCGTTGCTCTCGCTGGCGGAGGGGCAGGCGGCGGCCGCCGAGGAGGCGCTGCGCCAGGTGATCAGCCGGGCGGAGTCCCACGGGCGACCGCAACTCCTGGCGGAGGCAACGCGGGACCTCGTCGTCGTCCTGCGCCGCGCCGAGCGGCAGGTCGAGGCCCAGGCGGCTGCGCGGACGGCCAAGGCCCTGTTCACCCGCCTCGGGGCCGAAGGCGAAATCCGCAAGCTGGCCGGTCAGGGCTGGGACGAGGCATTCACAGCCGAACTGCGCGGGTCGCTGGCGCCGCTCCATGTGGCGCAGCAGCTGGCCGATGCAGGCCACTACGCCGAGCTGCTCACGTATCTGGGCGAGCGCTCTCAGGACGAGCTCGAGCAATCCCCCATGCTGACCCTGCTGTGCGGCATCGCGCACGGCCGGCTCGGCCGGCTGGATCTGGGCCAGCAGTGGGCCATGGTCGCGCAGTTGCGGGCGCGGCTGCTGCGGGACCGGACGCTCGAGGTGCGCGCGCTCAACGTGTGCGGCGCCATCGCCCTGGAGGGGGGTGGCATCAGCGAGGCCACCTACTTCTTCACGCGGGCGCAGGAAGAGGCGCTGCGGGACAACGACATGGCCACCGTCGGCCGGTGCGCCAACAACCTCGGCATCATCGCGAACATGCAGGGGGACTACGGCCGCGCGGTCGGCGCGTACACCCGCGCGATCGCCGCGTACCAGAAGGCCCAGTACGAACGCGGCATCGTTGAGGCGCAGCACAATCTCGGGATCAGCTACCGCGAGCAGGGGCAGCTGGATCGCGCCATGCAGGCCGCCGACACGGCGGTGCGGGACGCCGGCCGGCTGGGGGACCGGCGGCTCCAGGCGCAGGCGATCGCGGGACGGGCGGAGATCCGGGTCGCCTGCGCCGAGCCCGAGCTCGCCATCCGGGAAGCGGAGCGCGCGCTGGCCATGCACCACGAGCTCGGGGACGCCATCCTCGAGACCGAGGACCGGCGGATTCTCGCCGTGGCGCTGAGCATCGCCGGGAAGACGCAAGACGCGGTAGACATGCTCCGTGAGGTGATCGACCGCGCGATGGAGCACAAGCGACCGCTGCTCGTCGCCGTCGCCCAGCGCGATCTCGCCCATATCCTCGCCCTCGGGGGCGACGTCGCCGCTGCGAAACAGCTGGCGCAGGCGGCCCGCGCGACGTTCGACCGGCTGGGAGCGAAGGTGGAGATCGAAAAGCTGGAAGCGCTGCTGGCGATCCCGACGTCCGGGGCGAATGAGCTGGACCGCTCGCAGCCGGGGAGCCCGCCACCTCCTCTGAATCGGGACACCGGGACGCGAACCCGGGGTCCGTGGCCCGACAGGAGGGCGTAGGGTCGTGAGGGCCGTCGGTCCTCTTGTGATCGCGCTGAGCGCCCTGGCGGTCGGGCTTGCGTGCGAGCGCTCGCCTGCTGGACCGACTCCGGATCCCGCGGCACCGACGCTGCTTGCAAACCTCTCCAAGAGCGGAGGGCTGCTCTCGTGCAAGCCCCTCGGCTACGACTCCGCGACCCAGACGATCGGTCCTGCTGGCGGGGTCCTCAAGGTAAGCAAGCACAACCTGGTGGTTCCCGCGGGCGCGCTGAGCGCGATGGTGACCATCACCGCAGTGGTGCCGTCGGACACGGTGAACCGGGTCGAACTCCGGCCCGACGGGCTCACCTTCAACCAACCCGCGTCCCTCACGATGTTCTACGGGAACTGCAAGGTGATCCCGCAGGCGAAGCAGATCGCCTACACGACCGACTCACTGGTGATCCTGCAGTACGTGCCCTCATCCGACAGCCCGACGAGCAAGCTGGTCTTCGGCCAGCTGGGCCATTTCTCGACCTATGCCATCGCCTGGTAGCGCGTGAAGCTGAGCCGCTGTGTGGTGGTCGGGCTGTCCCTCGCCACGATCGTCTTTGCGACGAGCTGTGGCGACGGCTCGCCGACCGGTCTGCCGCTACCCCCTGCACCCAACTCGGCGCTCGCCGGTTCCGCGAGCTCGCCGACCGGGCGCCTTTCCGGCTCGGCGTTGCGCGACGGGCCGATGACGCAGTTGATAGAGCCGGCGGGCGGCACCATTTGCCTCTCGCCCTACTGCGTCAAGCCGAAGCTCACACTCCATGGGCCCTCGTATGACGGCCGCTCGAACTACGCTGTCGCCTGGTGAGGCGGCAGTGGCCGTGATGCCGGTCTGCGTTCTTCCATCCAGGAAAGCACAGCTATGAAAGTGGCACGTCTTACGCGGGCCGCGCTGGTCATCACCGCCGCCGCGCTGCTGAGCTGCGGTGAGCCGCCGCTCAGCCCTGTCCCGCCGCCGCAAGGCAGCCTGATCGGCTCGCTCCTCCAGGCCACGGGGCTGCTCCACTGCACCCCGCTGCCCACTGCCATGGCCACTCAAACGGTCGGCCCGGCGGGCGGCGTGATCAAGGTAGGCCCGCACACGCTGTCGATCCCGGCAGGCGCGCTCGGCGCGCCGGTCACCATCACGGCGACGGCCCCGTCGGACGACGTGAACCGCATCCAGTTCCAGCCCCAGGGCCTCGTGTTCCAGCGCTCCGCCGCTCTCACGATGAGCTACGCGAATTGCAACCTGCTCGGGACGCTCCTGCCGAAGCGGATCGCGTACACCGACGACGCGCTAGACATCCTCAGCTACTTGCTGTCGCTGGATAACCTCTTCGCGAAGAAGGTCACCGGGAAGCTGTACCACTTCTCCAACTACGCCATCGCGTGGTGAGGTCACGATGACCGCCACGCCGATTACCGCTCCCGTGGAACCGGGTCCGCGCGCGCCGGTGCGCTCCGCGGCGGACCTGCTCCACGACGCTCGGGCTCGGGAGCGCGCGGCCTGCATCCCCGAGGCGGCCGCGGTGTACGAGGCGGCGATCGCCGCGGCGCAGCCCGCGGGCGAGCACGCGGCGTTGGCCGAGGCGCTGCGGCGCTTCGCCGTCCTGCGCCACCGCCGGGGCGAATCGGCCGAGGCACGGGAGCTGTGCCGCCGGAGCCACGCCGTGGCGTGCCATGCCGGCAACGCCGTGCTCGCGGGCGAGGCCCTCAACACGCTCGGCGGGATCGACCTGGCGACGGACGCCGTCGTCGATGCCCGCCAGAACTTCCTCCGCGCCCTCGAGCTGGGCGGGCAGAGCCGCGAGCTGCGCGCGCGGGTCGAGCAGAATCTCGGCATCCTCGCGAACATCCAGGGGGAGTTCGACGAAGCGCTGGCGCACTATGGGCGGTCCCTCGAGGCGTACCGCGCGTCGAACGACGAGCATGGCTGCGCGATCGCCTACCACAACCTCGGCATGGCCAGCGCGGACCGCCAGCAGTTCGACGAAGCGGAGCGGTACTTCCGGCAGAGCTACGAGATCGCCGAGCGCGCGAGCGACCTGCACCTCCAGGGGCTGTGCCTGGTCAACCACGCGGACGTGCACCTCGTCCGGGAGCGCTATGAGGACGCGCGGCGCAACGCCGAGACCGCGCTCGCCCTGTTCGATCAGCTCGACGCGCGCAGCGACAAGGCCGACGCGTATCGCGTGCTCGGCATGGTGTTTCGCGAGACCGGCCGACCCGCGCTCGCCGAGGCGCGGCTCCGGTCGGCGATCGAGCAGGCGATGAGCTCGGGCGCGGTCCTGAACGGGGCGGAGGCCTCGCGCGAGCTGGCGCTCCTCTATCAGTCGATGGGCCGAAACCAGGAGGCGCTCACCCTCCTGAACGACGCCCACCGCCTGTTCAGGCGCCTCAACGCGCGCGTCGACCTGGTGCACGTCGACGGCAAGCTGGCGGAGCTCGAGGCCACGTATCTGGCGGTGGTACGCGAGTGGGGCCAGTCCATCGAGTCCAGCGACCCCTACACCTTCGGGCACTGCGAGCGGGTGGGACGGCACGCCGTGGCCGTGGCGTGCGCGCTCGGACTGGACCCGCACGCCCAGACGACGGTGCGGCTCGGTGCCTACCTCCACGACCTCGGGAAGGTGCGCGTGCCGCATGAGATCCTGAGCAAGCCCGGCCCGCTGACGCGCGACGAGTTCGAAGTGGTGCAGATGCACCCGATCTGGGGTATCGAGCTCCTCGCCGGCGTCGAGTTCCCCTGGGACATCAAGCCCATCATCCGCTGGCACCACGAGCGCTTCGACGGGACGGGCTACCCGGACCGGCTGCGGGAGGACGAGATTCCGCTGTCCGCGCAGGTCGTGGGGATCGCGGACGTGTACGACGCCCTCACCACTGCGCGACCCTATCGGCCGGCGTTTGCGCGCGCGGCGGCGCTCGCGGAGATCGGGCGCTCCCGGGGTATGTGGTCGGGGGCGGTCTACGCCGCCTTCCTCGCCGCGCTGGCCCAGCCACCGGCCTCACGAGCGGGGGCTGCCGCCAACGAGGCGCGCCCCGTCTTCTCGCGTCTCACCGTCTAAGGGTTGGGGGCGCGCGGCACCTGGCGCCGCCCGCCGAGTCGTGGAATCTTAGGCGTCATGCCGACCGCCGTTCCCCCCCTCCGCCGTTTCGCCCTCATGGTCGCGCTCCTCGTCCTCGGAGTGCCGGGCTGCGCGCGCCGCAGCGGCTGCGCGGGCGACTACTGCGGCACCCTGGTTTTCGTCACTGGGTCCGAGCCGGACATTCTGCTGCCGCCATTGACGCAGTCGAGCGTGGGGCGGGACATTCACGACCAGATCTTCCTAAAGCTGGCCGATCTCGGGATGTCCATGAACACGGTGGGCGACGAGGACTTCGAGCCGCTGCTCGCCCGGCGGTGGGAGTGGAACGACCCGCGGACGCTCGTATTCCATCTCGATCCGCGGGCCCACTGGCAGGACGGCCAGGCCGTGACCGCGGGCGACGTCGCCTTCACGTTCGACGCCTACACGGACCCGAAGGTCGCCTCGCCCTCCGCACAGGATCTGCGCTGGATCGGCGCTGTGACGGCCCGCGACTCCCTCACCGCCGTGTTCCGGTTCCGGCGGCGATACCCGGAGATGTTCTATGACGCCGCGTGCCGCATGCGCATCCTCCCGGCACACCTGCTGCGCTCGCTGCCGCGCGAGGGGTGGAGGACCGCGCCGTTCGGACGCGCGCCGGTCGGGAGCGGGCCGTATCGATTCGTGGCCTGGAAGGCGGGCGAGACCATCGAGCTAGCGGCAGACTCGACGTTCTTCCTCGGCCGGCCGCACATCCGGCGGCTGATCTGGCGCTCGGCGCCGGACCTCCAGGTCGCGATCAGCCAGCTCATCGCCAACCAGGCGGACGCGCTCGAATTCCTCGGACCCCCGGACAACGTGCGGCGCGTGCGGGCGGCGCCGCAGCTCACCCTCTATCCGTACAAGAGTTCAAACTACGCCTACCTCGGGTTCAACCTGGTCGCCAACGGCGACGCCGCACGGCCGCACCCCATCTTCGGCGATCGCGACGTGCGGCGTGCCTTGGCGATGTCCGTGGACCGCGCCCACCTGTTACAGAGCGTGTTTGGAGACCTCGGGAAGGTCCCCCCGGGGCCGATGCCCCAGCTGTCGTGGATCTGGGATCCGGAGACGCGCCAGCTTCCCTACGACACCGCGCAGGCCGCCCGGCTGCTCGCGGCGCGGGGGTGGCGCGACTCGGACGGTGACGGGATCCGCGACCGACACGGCGAGAAGCTCGCCTTCCGGCTGCTCGTCCCCACGACGAGCTCCGCACGCCGGCAGTACGCTCGCCTGCTCCAGGAGCAGCTCCGCGCCGTCGGGGCGGAGGTCGAGATCGACGAGGTCGAGAACAGCGTGCTCATTGACCGGGCGCGTGGCGCGAAGTTCGACGCCGTCCTGGGAGCTTGGAACCCCGACTTGAGCCCGGCCGCCAGCATCGCGTCGACCTGGACCCGCGCGGGGTTCGGCGGGTCCAACTGGCTGCGCTACGCGAACCCCGAGTTCGAGCGACAGGTGGAGCGGGCGAGCACTGCCGGAGGCCGCGACGCGGCCCGCGCCGCGTGGCGTGCCGCGATCGAAACGCTCAACGCGGACGCCCCCGCCGTGTTCCTGTACTCTCCCGACAACGTGGCGGCGGTGCATTCGCGCGTTGCCGACGTGCGCATTCGGCCCGATTCGTGGTGGGCTCTCGTCCGCACGTGGCGGATTCCTGCCGACCGTCTGATCGATCGAGATCGTGCTTCGGGCCCATAGGTAAGGGCCCGTGCCGCTGGACCGCGCTCCCCCTCAGGGCAGCGCGCTGGTGGTGCCCTGCGGCAGGATCTGATCGAGAATGAATGCGTAGCGGATCGCCCACTCGTGCAGCGCGTCGTAGCGACCGGATGCTCCCCCGTGGCCGGCTCCCATGTTGGTGCGGAGCAGCAGCACGTGGTCGTCGGTCTTGGTGGCGCGCAGCTTGGCGACCCACTTGGCCGGCTCCCAGTAGCCGACGCGGGGGTCGTTCAACCCGGCCGTGACGAGCATCGCCGGATACGCCTGGCGGGTGACGTTGTCGTAGGGGGAGTACGACTTCATGTAGCTGTACCACGGTGCCCTGCGTGGGTCGCCCCACTGCAGCCACTCCTCGGTGGTGAGCGGGATCGTCGAGTCCGACATCGTGTTGATCACGTCCACGAAGGGAACATCGGCCACCGCTGCCTTGAAGAGGTCGGGGCGCATGTTCAGGACCGCGCCCATGAGCAGCCCGCCGGCGCTCCCTCCACGGATCGCCAGCCGGTCGCTGCTCGTGTAGCGCTCCGCCACCAGATGCTCGGCGGCGGCGATGAAGTCGGTGAAGGTGTTCTTCTTGTTGAGAAGCCGCCCCTGCTCGTACCACTGACGCCCCATCTCCTGGCCGCCGCGGATGTGGGCCACCGCGTACACGACGCCGCGCTCGAGCAGGCTCACCAGGTTCGAGCTGAACGTCGGGTCCGTGCTGATCCCGTAGGAGCCGTACGCGTACAGCAGCAGGGGCCGCGTGCCGTCCTTTACGAGGGGCTTGCGATAGACGAGGGAAATCGGGATGCGCGCTCCGTCCTTGGCCGTGGCCCACGTCCGCGCCATCCCGTAGTGCGAGGGGTCGTACCCTCCCAGCACGTCGGTTCGCTTGCGCAGTTGCCGCGTGTGGCGCCGCAGGTCATAGTCGTAGACCGACGGCGGCGTGACGAACGACGCGTAGGTGAAGCGCAGCTGGTCGGTGTCGAACTCGGGGTTCTCGGCCGTGCGGTAGCTGTAGATCGGCTCCGGGAAGTCGATGGCGTAGACCGAGTGCCGCTCGGGGCTGAGGACGCGGATGCGCTGCGTCGCGTTGCCGCGCTCGTACAGGACGACATAGTCGCGGAACACGTCGATGCCGTCGATCAGGATCGAGTCACTCGCCGACACCAGCTCCGCGGCTCGCGTCGGGTCGTGATCGCTCAAGCGCAGCAGCTTGAAGTTGAGAGCGTGCTCGTTGCTGAGCACCAGGAAGTCGTCCCCGCGGTGCTCGGCGACCGGGTGGAGAACGCCGGGCGTGCGCGGCACCAACGTGCGCCATGCCTCGGTGGGACGGTCGGCCGGGAGGTACCGGATCTCCGACTGGTCGAAGCTCTGGTCGCTGATCAACAGGAACCGGTGGTCCTTGGTCTTGCCGAGGTCCAAGGTGTACAGGACGTCGGCCTCGTGGAAGACGACCGAGTCGGTGGCGGCGGCGCCGCCCAGCGTGTGGCGCACGACCTCATAAGGGCGGTTCGCCGCGTCGCCGCGACCATAAAACAACGTGCGGTTGTCGCCGGCCCACTCCAGCGAGTAATTGACCTGCGCGATGCTGTCGGCGAGCATGCCCCCGCTGACCAGGTCCTTCACCACCAGCAGGTAGCGCTCGCCTCCCGTCGTGTCGACGGTGAACGCCAGCATGCGCTCGTCCGCGCTCACGCGGCTCACGCCGACGCGGAAGTACGCCCGCCCGGCTCCCGCGCCGGGGGCGTTCTCATCGAGCATCACTTCTTCCGGGGCGGTGAGCGAGCCGCGCTTGCGGCAGAGGATAGGGTATTGCTGCCCGGCGACCGTCCGGGAGTAGTAGTAGTAGTGGCCCTCGCGCTGCGGGACCGAGAGGTCGGTCTCCTTGATGCGCGCCTTCATCTCGTTGAAGAGTTGCGTCTGGAGCGCGTCCGTGTGCTTGAGCCGCGCCGCGACGTAGCGGTTTTCCGCCTCCAGGTAGGCGATCACGTCCGGGCTCTTGCGGCTGTCGTCCCGGAGCCAGAAGTAGTTGTCGACGCGGATGTCTCCGAGCGTCGTGTCGACCTTGGGGATCGTCTTCGCGATCGGGGGCGTCGGCAGGGTGGCCGTGTCGGCGGCGGCCCGCGTGCCTGGGGCCTGCGCTCGGGCGGGGCCGGAGGTCGCAGCGAAGGCGCCGAGCGCCAAGAGCAGGCGCGTGGGGCGGGTGAGCATGGGGCGTTCAAACTACGGCCCCAAGGTGAAAGACGACAGAGCCCCGCGATCCGCGCGGGGCTCCTTGCTTCGCTGGCGACCGGGCCGCTCGCAGCTAGGGCCTATTCGTCAGTGGATTCTTCTGGGTCGTGTCCCGCCGGGCGGTCGTCCTGCGCGTCGAGGACTTGGTCCGGGATGAGGTCTTGGCCGTGGTCGCCGAGGACCTCGTCGCCGCCGGGGTCCGCGCGTGCGAGGCGTGCTTCTTTGCGTCGCCACCGCAAGCCAAGAGCGCAATCACCGCAGCTACACTCAGCAACGTCCTCGCCATGGGTCCTCCGTCGTGGCGGGTCGGCTCCAATATAAAGCACGGCCCCACCAGGCAAGTCCCTAGGGGACGCCGCAGGCCTGCCGCCCGCCTGCCAGGGTGGCGGCCCGGCGGCTCAGACGAGTCCCAGGCGCTTCTCGAGGTGCGCCTTGACGGAGTCGGTGATGACGCCCCGCTGGTGCGCGTCGACGAGGGCGGCGGTGATCCGCGCCCGATCGGCATCGACGCCGCGCTCTCGCAGCTCCTGGATGACGCGGGCGAGCCGCTGATCGTAGCCGCCCGACTTGAGCTTCCCTGCGTCCATGTCGCCCTTCAGCTTCTCCAGCTCCTTCAGGAACCGCTCGATCGAAACCGGTGGCATCGCGTACTCCTCCTCAGAGAGGTCCGGGCTCACCTCCCAGATGTACCGCCGTTAGCGGGCCCCGGCCAGAGGCGGCGCAGCTGGGTTCGGGGCCTTGAATTAGCTCCGGCGATGGGAGACCGTTGTTGCCTCGTCCACGGAGGCGCGGGGCGACGTGAGGGCGGTGTGGTCGTGATCGCAGTCAGGCTGGCGCTGTGCACGCTTGTTTGGCTCGGCGTCGGGTGCCAGGGCCCAGCGCGCGACAGAGCGACGCAGCGCGCGCCCGCCATCCGCGTGGTAGCGCCCGCGGACACCGTGCCGCGCTCCCTGAACATCTACGCCGCCGCGGGCGCCGGCATGCTGAGCCCCGCCGCGCGACGAGCCAAGCCGCTCGTGTACGTGCCGAACAGCAAGGACGGCACCGTGTCGGTGATCGACCCCCGGGCCTATCGGGTGGTACGCACCTTCGCCACCG
>Ga0209802_1003568_pt1 | contig 10401 bp, 10 predicted proteins | sample GraSoiAngelo_129_FD_185886 | JGI IMG/M metagenome (GOLD analysis project Ga0209802, IMG submission 185886) | Grasslands soil microbial communities from the Angelo Coastal Reserve, California, USA - 14_0927_12_40cm (SPAdes) (version 2) | ecosystem: Environmental > Terrestrial > Soil > Grasslands ... | reverse complement strand
AGGAGCGCGACCAGCACTCGACCGACGACGATGAGCGCGACGGCGATGGCAAGGCCTTCGACCCGACTGATAGTCATCTCGTGTCTCCCTGTGTGACGAGCAGAGTTGGCCGCCCGAAGGCGGCTTTCGTTTCAGGAGACGAACGGGACGACGGAGTTAGTGGTCTTCGGGGGACGAGGCGCGACCTGCCGACGGTCGATGAGCGAGCCTGACCTGACGGACCCACGGCTCGCCGGTCGCCGGAGCGATCTCGGGACCCGGTAACGGCGTACGGCGCGCCAGCCGATCGTGCTCGACGCGCTCGCGCGCGGTCGACCGTTGTGAGGCCGCCGCGCGCTTGTCATGAGACTCGCGGCCTGTCTGGATCGAATGCTCGATCTCGGAGTCCTGAATCTCGAATTCGAAAGCGCCGGGCAGGGGCGTCGCGAGGTCGAACGACAACCAGGCCGTCAAGAGCAACAGGATCCGACGGGTTCTCACCCGTTCATTGTACCGGGCTTCTTGCAGATGACGTTCAGGAGCGCCTGGCGCTTCTCGTCGCGAACGACCTTGAGCGCGCGCGCCAGCGCGTCGGGCAACGCCGCCGGATCCTCCACCTTCTCGGCGTGGCCGCCGGAGGCGCGGCAGACCAGCTCGTAGTCGGGGGCCGGATCGAGATCGGAGATCGGCATCCGGCCGGTCTTCGCGGCGAGGCCCTCGGGCGCGTGGCTCTGTACCGCGCGCTTCACCGCGTTCCACGCGCGGTTGTTGAAGATGACGAACAGCACCGGCAGGTTATAGGCGCGCGAGACGAAGTGCGCCGCGGTGGGCGCGCCGAAGATGTAGGCGCCGTCGCCGACGCAGCAGATGACCGTCTTGTCGGGCGCGGCCAGCTTGGCGCCCAGCGCGGCGCCCAAGCCCCAGCCGAGGCCGCCGGCGGGCGAGGAGCCGAAGTAGCTGCGCGGCGTGCGGAAGCAGCCCTGGGTCGGATCGAAGTCGTACTCGTCGACGAGGATCGTGTTCTCGTCCACCAGGTCGCCGACGCACTTCGAGACCCACACCATCTCGAGAGGCCGCTCGCTCTGGGCCTTCCTCGCGGTCGCCGTCCACGCCTCGCGAAGACGGCGGTGCTCGGCGTGCCAGCGCTGCGTCCGCTCCGCGACGGCGCGGCCGTCGACTCCCTTCCGGACGGCGTCGGCAAGCGCGGTCAGGTTCAGGCGGACCGTGCCGGACAGCGCGCAATCGGCCGGGAACCCTCTGATCGGGTAGCGCGCGTAGAGCGGGTCCACCGCGATCTGGATGATCTTCGTCTCGGGGCGCGGCGCCTTGAGCGCCGGGTACCACAGCACGTCGGACTCGACCGCCACGATGCAGTCGGCGTCGTCGAGATACGGTGCCGCGTCGAAGCCCGCGTGAAGCGGGTGGTCTTGAGGAAACTGGTCGATCACCGGCGCGCCGAGGGCCTCGGCGAGCTTCACCAGCGCCGGCACGGCGAGGGAATCGCGCCCCGCCGCCTTGGTGAGGATGATCGGGTTGCGCGCCGCCGTCAGGAGCCGAGCGGCTTCGGCGACCGCGTCCGGCGCAGCCGCCACGGCGCCGGGCTTCGGCGCGCGGCTCACCGCCGCGTACTCGAAGACCTCGTGCTTCTCGGCGAGGACCTCGCGCGGCAAGGTGAGATAGACCGGCCCCTGCGGCTCGGCCTGGGAGACCGCCAGCGCGCGATCCACGACGGTCTCGAGCTGGGGGAAGTTGCGAAGCTCGTAGTCCCACTTCACGTACTCGCGGATCATCCCGGCCTGGTCGAACGACTCCTGGGCCCAGTGGATGTGGCGGTTGCGGCTGCCGTGCAGGCCGGACTCGGTCAGTGGATTGCGCCCGGCGCTGAAGAGGATCGGCACGTTCGAGCGCGAGGCGTTGATGATGCCGCCGACCGCATTGCCGGCGCCGACGATGACGTGGACCATGACGACTTGAGGCCGACCGGTGATCAGCGCGTAGCCGTGGGCCATGCCGACCGCCGGCACCTCGTGGGGGATCGTCATCGGCCGCGGCGCCGGCAGGCCCTGGGCGAGGCGGCGCGCATAGGCGTCGATCAGCGGCGCGAAATCCGTCCCGGAGTTCGCGAAGAAATACTCGACGCCGCGGGCGGCGAGGAGCTCCAGATACGCATCGGCCGTGCTTTCGACGCTCGCTCGCTTGGTGGTCATCGTGGTCTCTCCTTCATGATTTCAGGCGGAGCCGGAGCAGCCGGCGCGCGTTGCCCTCGTAGATCTGCGCCTTCTCTTCCTCGCTGGCCCGCATGCGCGTCATCGCCTCGATCGTATCGCGGATGAATCCCGGCCCCTTCTCGGGGTCGAAGGGCATGTCCGTCCCGAAGAGGACGTGGTCGGCTCCGAAGAAGGCCAGCCCGGACTCCATCGCGTGCCAGGCGCCGAAGAGCGCGGTGTCGCCGTAGAACATCCTGAAATAGTCGATCGGGCGCTTGGAGAGGCGCCCGAGCGCGCTCGTGTCCTCTGGATCGTCGCTCCGGCTGCCGAGCTGGTCGAGCCCACCGCCCACGCGCCCGGCGCAGAACGGAATCATGGCGCCCAGGTGATGCGTGATGATCTTCAGACCGGGATGGCGGTCGAAGATCCCGGAGAAGACCAGCCGGCCCATCGCGACCGACGTCTCGTACGGCCAGCCGAACGCCCACCACATGTCGAACTTCGACCGCTTCTCGCCCGCGTAGTCGGCGAAGGCGGCGGGACGGGCGGGATGCATCCAGATCGGCAGGTCCCGCTGCGCCATCCGGTCGAAGATCGGCTGGTACTCCGGCGAGTCGAGCGGGCGTCCCGCGACATTCGTGTAGATCTGCACACCGGTCGCCTGCAGGTCGTCGATCGCGCGATCGATCTCGCGCACCGCCGCGTCAGGGTTGTTCATCGGCAGCGACGCGACGAAGGCGGGGAAGCGCTCGGGATGTCTGGAGACGATCTCGGCCATGCCGTCGTTCGCCAGCCGGGCCAGCTCGGGGCTGAGGTCAGGCCCGGCGGCGACCTCGATGGGCGGGTTGGCGAGCGTCAGTACCTGCACGTAGCCCTCGTAACGATCCATGATCCTGAGCCGCAGCTCGACGTCGACCAGGGCGGGGATCCCCGACATGCGCTTCTGGAGCGCCATGCCGGGCGGCGCCACCTGCAGCATCCGGTCGAAGTACCGGCGCGGCATGACATGAGGAAAGATGTCGATCTTCGTGGGGTGGGCCATGCCGCACGAGGATAAGCTCACGCGGCCCCGAAGGGAAGAAGCAGGGTAGAGTATGGGGCCATGACATCGGGACGCGTCCAGGGCGGCTTCAATCAGTACGGGTTCACCGTGGGCATTCTCATGCTCGACACGCGGTTCCCGCGGATCCCCGGCGACATGGGCAACGCGGCGACCTTCCCGTTCCCGGTGCGCTACCAGCGCGTGACCGGCGCCGATCCGGACCTGGTCGTACGACGGGGCGCCGCTGGGCTCCTGCCGCGCTTCGTCGAGGGCGCACGCCAGCTGGAGAGCGAAGGCGTCGGCGCGATCACCACGAACTGCGGCTTTCTCGTCAAGTTCCAGCGCGAGCTGGCGGGATCGGTCGCGGTGCCCGTGTTCACGTCGAGCCTTCTGCTGGTGCCGCTCGTCCACCGGCTACTCCCGCGCGGACGGCGCGTGGGCGTCATGACCGTCAACGCGGGCTCGCTCACCCAGGAGCACCTGGACGGCGCCGGGATCGGCAGCGACATTCCGCTGGCCGTGGCCGGGATGGAGACCGAGAAAGAGTTCACGCGCGTGCTCCTGAGCGACGAGATGGTGCTCGACGTCGACGTCGCGCGCGAGGAGCACGTTCGCGTCGCGCGCCGGCTCGTCACCGAGCATCCCGACGTCGGCGCGATCGTGCTGGAGTGCACCAACATGCCGCCGTACACCGCGGACATCCAGCGCGAGACCGGGCTTGCGGTGTTCGACATCGTGTCGCTCGTCACGATGGTCCACAACGGGCTCGCCGCCGGCCGGTCGCCACGTCCGGCGTGACCGCCTGACCGCCTGGTATGACGGGCGACGGCGCCTCCAACGGCCGGCTGCTCGAGACGCGTAGCCTCACCAAGCGCTTCGGCGGCGTGGTCGCCGTGGACGAGCTTCCGCTCGCCGTGAGGCCGGGCGAGATCCGGGGACTGATCGGACCGAACGGCTCGGGCAAGACGACGACGGTCAATCTGCTCTCCGGTCTCTACCGCGCCGACGCCGGCGAGATCCGCCTGCGCGGCGAGCGGATCGACCGGCTACAGCCTCACCAGATCACGGCGCGGGGCGTGGCGCGGACCTTCCAGACGCCGAAGCTCTTCGGGAGCATGACCGTGCTGGAGAATGTCCTGCTCCCGGCGCTGACCGGTGCGGGCCGCGAGGGGCACCGCCCGATGGCCGAGATCCGCGCGCGTGCGCGCCGCCTGCTCGATTTCGTCACGCTCGACGGACACCGCCACGCGTCGGCCAAGGAGCTGTCGGGCGGCCAGAGCATGCTGCTGCAGATCGCGCGCGGCCTCATGGTGCACCCGATCCATCTCTTCCTGATGGACGAGCCCTTTGCCGGGGTGCATCCGACGATCAAGGACACGATCATGGAGACGATCCTCCGCATGAACCGTGAGGAGGGCGTGACGTTCCTGATCGTGTCCCACGAGATGGCGACCTTACGTCGACTGTGCCGGCGGGTCTCGGTGATGCACGAGGGCAAACTGATCGCCGAGGGATCGTTCGAGGAAATCGCCAACCACGCCGTGGTGCTCGAAGCCTACCTGGGGCGCTAGGTGGCGCTGCTCGAGCTGGACGGGGTGGCCGCCGGGTATGTCGAGGGCATCGACATCCTGAACGGCCTCACTCTCGGCGTGGAGCGCGGCACCGTGACGGGCATCATCGGGCCGAACGGCGCCGGGAAGTCCACCTTGCTCAAGACGATCTTCGGGTTCCTCCATCCCCGATCGGGTCGGATCGTCTTCGACGGCCACGACGTCGCGCATCTGCCGCCGCACGCCATGAAGCGGCTCGGAATCGGCTACGTCCCGCAGACGGCGAACGTCTTTCCGCAGCTCACGGTGCAGGAGAATCTCCAGATCGGCGCGTGGATCTTCCGCCACGACCGCGCGCGCGTCGACGGGATGCTCGAGCGCGCCTACACGGCCTTCCCGCGGCTCAAGGAGAAGCGCCGACTCCGGGCCACCGTGCTCTCGGGCGGCGAGGCGAAGATGCTCTCGGTCGCCAAGGAGCTGGTGACCGAGCCGAGCTTGCTCCTGGTGGACGAGCCGTCGGCCGGCCTCGCGCCGCGCATCGCCGAGCAAGTGTACGAACGGCTACGCGAGGTGCAGGCCGCCGGCGTGACGATCCTGCTCGTCGACCAGAACATCACGAAGGCCGTCGAGACCTCCGACTATCTCTACATGCTCGAGATCGGCCGCGTGCGCCGCGAGGGGCCGCGGCAAGCCTTCGCCGATCAGCTCCGCGAGCTCATCCGCGACGCGCTCCTCGGAGCCTGATCCTGCCGCGCCTCGTTCGTCGCCTCGGCTGGTGCCTGCTCGCGTACGCGGCGCTCGCCTGGGTGCCGTGGGGCGCGTCCGAGTACCACACGCACGTGCTGGTGACGAGCCTCTACTACGTGATCCTCGCGATCGGCTGGAACCTGCTCGCCGGCTACACCGGCCAGTTCTCGCTCGCGCATCACACGTTCGCCGGCGTGGGCGCCTACACCTCGGCGCTGCTCGTGCTGTACGCGCGCGTGCCGATCCTCGTGGGCATCGCGGCCGGCGCCGTCGTGGCCGCCGCGCTCGGCTACGGGCTCGGCACCCTGTGTCTTCGCATGCGCGCGATCTACCTGGCGCTCGCGACCTGGGCGTTCGCCGAGTCGGTGCGCCTCCTGATCACGGTCGAGTACGGGATCACCCGAGGCGATCTCGGTCTGGCCGCGCCGTTCCTGTTCGCCACGCCGCGCCCGACACCGTACTACTACCTGTTTCTCGCCCTCGCGCTGGGGGCGGCGCTCGCCGCGCGCGAGCTCATCGACTCGCGGATCGGGTCGTACATGCGCGCGATCCGCGACGACGAGGAAGCGGCGGCCGTCATGGGCGTCGATATCTTCAAGTGGAAGCGGTTCGTCTTCGCCGTCTCGGCCGTCTTCGCGGCGGTGGCCGGGGGATTCCAGGGCCATTACGTGGGCTTGCTGTCGCCGACACCGATGAAGTTCAACGAGATGGCGATGATCGTCGTCATGGTCATCGTCGGCGGCCTGCGAACGTTCCCCGGCCCGATTCTGGGCGCGGTGTTCATCGAGGTGCTCTCGGAAGCGCTGCGTGCCTGGGGCGAAGTGCGCATGGTGCTCTTCGCGCTGCTCGTGATCATCATCGCCAGGGGCTATCCCGGAGGCCTCGTGGGAATCGGTCGCGCGATCGGCCGGCGCCTGGCGGCGCGCGTGCCGGCGCTGGCGCCGGTCCTCACGCCCCAGCGTCAATCCGACTAGCTCGTGGCGTGCTGCGGTGCACCTGACCACATGACGGAGCTTCGCGATGCCGAGATATGAGTCGCCCTACGATCCTTCGACGATGCCGATCGACCTCGAGCACGTGATCTACGAGAAGAGGGGGCACATCGCGTACGTCACGATCAACCGCCCCGAGGTGCGCAACGCGCTCCACAGCTACGCCTACGCGGAGCTGCGTTCGTGCTGGCGCGACATCGGCCTGGACCCGAACATCTATGTCGGGATCGTCACCGGCACGGGCGAGGCGTTCTGCGCCGGTCGCGACGTCAAGTTCCTGGCCGCGCATCAGGCGCAGGGCAAGCGGACCCCGCACGAGGATCCGAACAACCCGCTGTTCCACTGGGGCGGCGGGGGCCAGCCCAGCGACGCCAATCTGGAGAAGCCGCTGATCGCGGCGATCAACGGCTTCGCGGTGGGCGTCGGATTGTCGCTGGCGCTGCAATGCCAGCTCCGCGTCATGGCGGAGACCGCGTGGATCGGCGACACGCACACCAAGGTCGGTCGGTTGGGCTCGGCGCACAATCTCTATGCCGCGCTGCCGCGCACCACCGCGGCATACCTGACCTTGTGCAACGGCAGGCTCACCGCTGACGAGTGCTATCGCCAGGCGATCGTCAACAAGGTGGTGCCGCGCGAGAAGCTGATGGCGACGTGTGAGGAGATGGCGCAGATGATCTGCGACAGCTCGCCGCTCGCCGTGCAGGCGGCGGTCCGGCTGTACCGGCTGACGGCGGCCTTCGATCCGTCGCTGGTGTCCTACGCGCGGCAGCTCGATCAGGAGATCGCCGAGAGCGAGGACGGCGCCGAAGGCCCGCGCGCCTTCCGGGAGAAGCGCAAGCCGGTGTGGAAGCTGCGCTGAGCGTCTAGTCGTCGGCGACGGACAACGCCTGCTTGGGGCAACGGCGAACGGCTTCGTCCACCCGCGCGCGCAGCGCTTCGGGGGGTCGCTCGGTCTTCAGATACAGCCGATCGTCGTCGCGGACCTCGAAGACCTCCGGCACCAGCCGCATGCACACCGCGTTGCTCTCGCAGAGGGTGTAGTCGACAATCACCCGCATCTTGACCCAAGTGTAGCCAATGGGGTACTCGAAAGGGAGTAGCCATGAGCACGGTGCCGGTTCCGACGACCAGCTTGGCCCTGGACGAGATCAATCCCGGCAGCTTCGACTTCTGGCTCCGGGACGACGTCGACGGCGCGCTGGCCCTTCTGCGCCGCGAGCGGCCGATCGCGTGGCATCGGCATCCCGACTCGGGCCGGGGGTTCTGGTCGTTGACCCGCTTCGACGACATCGTCGCCGCCTCACGCGACTGGGAGACGTTCAGCTCCGCCTACGGCATCCAGGTGCTGACCGATCCCGAGGACACGGATCGCATCGGGATCCGGTCGATGATCTCCACCGATCCCCCCAAGCACACCAAGCTCCGGTCGATCGTCAATCGCGGCTTCACGCCGCGCATGGTGGCCAAGGCCGAGGACTCCGTGCGGCGCCGCGCGCGCGAGATCGTCGACACGATCGCGCCCAAGGGCAGGGTCGAGTTCGTCTCGGAAGTCTCGTCGGCGCTGCCCGTCGCGATCATCTGCGACATGGTAGGCGTGCCCGAGCCCGACCGCCCGCGGCTGCTCGACCTCACCAATCGCCTGCTGGCCGGCGGCGATCCCGAGTACGGCGGAACGAAGGAATCGCTCGCGCAGGCGGGCCACGAGCTGCGGGACTACGGCCTGTGGCTCGGCAAGAGCCGGCTCGAGCACCCGCAGGAGGACATCGCGACGACGCTCGTCCACGCCGAGCTCGACGGCGAGGCGCTGCCGCCGGCGGACCTCGGGCCGTTCATCCTGCTGCTCATCGCCGCGGGCAACGAGACCACGCGGAACGCGATCAGCCACGGGCTCTGGGCGCTGACGCAGTTTCCGGACGAGAAGCGCCGGTGGCTCCAGGACCTGGAGGGGCATGCACCGACGGCGGCCGAGGAGATCGTCCGGTGGGCGAGTCCCGTCCTGCACATGCGCCGCACGCTCACGCGCGACGTTACCTTCGGCGGGGTCGAGATGCGCAAGGGCCAGAAGGTCGCCATATGGTACATCTCGGCTAACCGCGACGAAGCGTACTTCAAGGATCCGTACCGCTTCGACATTACGCGCGAGCCGAATCACCAGGGCGGCTTTGGGACCGGCGGGGCGCACTTCTGCCTGGGCGCGCACCTGGCCCGCCGCGAAGTCGTCGTGATGATGACCGAGCTCCTCCGGCGTCTGCCTGACATCGAAGCGACCGGTAAGCCCGAGAAGCTTCGCTCGAACTTCGTCCACGGCATCAAGCGACTCCCGGCTGCTTTCAAGCCGGTCTAGGCCTGGGCGATGCGTCTGAAGCCGCCGGACGTGCTACTCCATGCCAACGGCGGTCCGCTGCAGTGGAATCCACGTACGTCCGTCGCGTCGGCGTCGAAGCTCACGCGCACCGGCAACGACTCGAGGTCGAAGACGTTGCGTCTGACGGGTAGCAGCGCGTTGGTGAGCAAGACGCTCCCGCGCAGGACAAGCCGGCCGTCCACCATCTCGATCGTCACCTCGCGTGTGCCGTCACCGTAGCGGCCCGCCATCCGTGCCAGCTCGGCGGGTTCCGGAGATGGCTCGTCCTCGAACGGAACGTTGACGAAATCGCAGATTCGCCGGCGGCGCTCGGTCCAGTCGCCCGTGTCGACATCGAGCACGAGCTTCGGCACGTCGAGATGGTCGACGATCGCGCCACACAGGTCGGCATGCGCCCGCCAGTAGGCCAGGAGTCCCTCGAGCCCGGAGAGCCCGCGCGGCTGGACGAACGTATAGCCGGCGCTGTTCGCCACGTGGGGCAGGAGCCAGGCGAGCCCCCGGCTCTCGCCGAGGGCGCGAAACGCGGCTTCCGGGTTTCGTCTGGCCAGGTACACGAGCCTCGGCCGCAGCGGCGATGCCGCCTCGACGAGCCGGGCCACGAGCGCGACGATGAGGGAGGGATCGACGTTGCGTCGCAGCATGGTGAACACGGGAAGCTGAAGGAGCGCGCTCTCCGGGATGAGGGTGACGTCCTGGTCGTCGGCGGCGGCCGCGAAGGCCCGCCATCGGGCCACGCGCCGATCGGCGAACTGCTCCCACGACTGATCGCCCCCGGCCGGCTGCGAGGGAACGAGCGGGTTCGGTACTTCTCCCTCATAGATCCAGCGGACCCGACCGCCGCCACGGGCGAACCGGCGCGCGAGGAACTGGGCCGTCGTCGACTTCCCCGCGCCGGGGAAACCCTCGACGAAGATCAGCCGGCTCACACGCTCCGCTCGCGCTCGCCGAAGAGCCCCGTGGGACGCAAGACGAGCAGCGCGATGAGCAGCAGGAACCCGTAGAGGTCTTTGTAGGCTGCGGAGACGAACACGGAGCCGAGCGCCTCGATCACGCCCAGGAGCACGCCGCCCACGATGCTGCCGAGGATCGAGCCGAGCCCGCCGATGACGATGATCTCGAAACCTTTGAAGGTCGAGATCGCGCCGTTCTCGGGATAGACCAGGAAGTCGGGCGCCAGGAGCGCGCCGGCGGCCGCGGCCAGCGACACGCCGACGCCGAAGGCCAGCATGTCCAAACGGAGCACGTCGATGCCGGCCGTCTGGATGCCCACGCGGTTCTGCGCGGCGCCCCGGAGCGCCCGCCCGATCCACGTCTTCTTGATCACCAGAGAGAAGAGCCCGAGCAGCACGAGCGTCCCGATCAGCGCGACGAATCGGTTGCCCGAGATGGGCAAAGTGCCGAGCGTCACCGGCCGCGCGTAGTCCGGGGGCGCGTACTGGTTCGGGCCGCCGAGGACGATCGCCAGGTTCCTGAAGAAGACCATCAGCGCGATCGTGATGATCGTCGCGTACTCGTC
>Ga0209802_1003566_pt1 | contig 10403 bp, 10 predicted proteins | sample GraSoiAngelo_129_FD_185886 | JGI IMG/M metagenome (GOLD analysis project Ga0209802, IMG submission 185886) | Grasslands soil microbial communities from the Angelo Coastal Reserve, California, USA - 14_0927_12_40cm (SPAdes) (version 2) | ecosystem: Environmental > Terrestrial > Soil > Grasslands ... | reverse complement strand
ATCAACATCGGCATCGCCGTGGCCCTCGATTGGGGACTGATCGTTCCGGTGGTGAAAAACGCCGACGAAAAAAACCTTCTCGGCATCCAGCGCACCATGAACGACCTCGCCGAGCGTGCGCGTTCGAAAAAGCTGAAGCCTGAGGAAGTGCAGGAAGGAACGTTCTCTATCACCAACCCCGGGGTGTTCGGCGGGCTGTTCGGATTGCCGATCATCAGCCAGCCGAACGTGGGCATTCTCGGCCTCGGCGCCATCGAGAAGCGCCCCGTGGTCATCGATGATGCCATTGCCATCCGCTCGATGTGCTACGTCACGCTGAGTTACGACCACCGCGTGGTGGACGGCGCGATTGCCCATCAGTTCTTGCACAAGGTAAAAGAGACGCTCGAAAACTGGTCAGAGCCGCTCCTGTAGATTTCATTTTCATTTTCAGCAGAAAGGAGAGCCTGGTCTTTCTTGCCGGGGTTTGGGTTTCCCCGCATCATCGAGTGCCATCGGCCCGCTAATGCAAGAGCGGTTTCAGTTCGTTCACCCACACGGCGAAGTGATCCAACGGGACAGGCTGAATGCCGGCGTCGCGCAGCGTCTTGTCCACAAAACTATGCCGATCATTGTCCTTCGGGGACAGTGAAACGTCGGTTATGGCAGCAAACTCCGAGGCAAATGGCGCCCGCGCTGCAATGCGAGCCGCGGTGTAGGCATAAAGCTTGCAATCTGCGGGTGCCCTGGACACGCTTAAGGTTTGCACAAAGCCGCGTGTGCCATTTTTCCGATAGCAATAATCAAGCCGCATAGGATCTCCTGGAAAAGTGTAATCCGTTATGCGTACTGATTTTTCAAGCCGATCCCAGAGTCCGCCCATCTTCCACACTTGCGAACAATAGTTCCGGAGCGCTGCACGGGAGCTCGGTGCGCCCACACGCGCGACCTTGCGCGGCGGTGCGACGTGGTGTGCGTAGAGCCGTTCTAGCTCCAAGTCCAAATCGTATGCGAGGACTCCTTTTTGGGGAGCGAGCTGCAATCCATTGGACAATGTGTTGTTCCATTGGTCTACCAGCCTCTGCAGTTCTTCGCCAGCGTGGACCAAGGGCCCGTGGTCCTCACGCATATTTCTCAGAAAAGTTACGAATTGATCTTCAAGGTGGTCCCGGAAACCGCGCAGAGTGTCTTCGTGAGCGGCCGGTTGCAGCCGTCGAATGCGGGCGTATTCGTCTTGCTCTTCTACCAAGCGCAACCGCAGAGCACCAGTGAGCGGATCATATAACATCACGCCAATGTTGACCCATTCATCGCGGATCAGATCCGACGTGTAGCGCAAGATGTGATAAACAAATCCATGTTCGTTGGCAGAAGTAATGCTGTCAGGCATGATTTATATCCAGTTCGGAAATGGGTGTCGCGTAGTGTTTTTCGCTGCGAGCAGCAGCTCGGGAACCACGCTGCGCCTTCTATGAAGCTGCTCGATCAGCCGCCATAGTGCGTCCAAGTCGTCTTCGTACCACTCCGGGGGAATCTCTCGAATCACCGCGTCCAGCATCCTTTCGGTGATGTGCTTTTCGACCCTCTTCAGCCACACCGCAAATGAACCCCGGCCCGTGACGCCTTCGTAGACGCGGTTGCGGGAGTAGAGACCGCGCAGCGGCGCGTCCGGAAAATTCCACTCCCCGGCATTGAAACAGAATCCCTGGTCAATCATGATCGTCCGGTAGCGGGTGGTCTGCGCATCTTGTCCGTCCCGAAGCACTGGATAGAAAAGCGTCTGCCGACCATTGGTGTTACAAGTCCACTTGTCGAAAACCAGCATCCCCGTAAAATCATCCAGGTTTTCCACTTCCAACAGTTGTTTGTCGGGCAAGAAGTCATGCAGCGTCAACTGATGCGGATCACCGGGAAAACCGGATCCAAATTGCATTCCGGCCTGACACGGAATTTTCGTCCTTGCCGTTTCCACACACAGATCGGGCGTGAGTTTGATCAGTTCGTCGCTGACATATACAATTTCCACAGTCGCTGTGGGCAAGCCGAGACGCCTTGCCAGCCTGGTTCCGAGCAATTCATTGACCAGCACCCTCTTATGCTGAGGATTATTTTGGAATTTCACGACGTAGTAGTTGCCGTCGTCACAGCGCATCAGATGGGACTGCGCGCCGCCCCGCATCCGACGTATCTGCTCCAGCGCCCGCACCATACCACATTATGTTAACGGTACGTATTGATTAGGGCAAGCTTCCGAAACGCCAAAAAAGGCGAGTCCTGAATTGAAAAAACCACGAATCCAAGATGGGAAGACGAACGCCTCGCGCCATTCTCAATCTGGAAACGGAGATTCCTCAAAAAGAAAGAGCCGGGGACTACCCCCGACTCCCCCGATCATGCCCTTTCTTCCGTTGCGACAGCCTAGCGCCGCTTTTTCCTCTTCGCCGCCTTGCGCGCAGGCTTCCTGGCTGCCTTTTTCTTTTTTGGTTTTGCTTTCTTGGCCTTCTTCTTCGGTCTGGCTCTCTTTTTCCTCACTTTGGCAGTTGGCTTCTTGGCTGCCGGTTTGGGCGCGGGCTTTGGTACCGGAGCTTGCTCTTCCGGCTCTTCACCCACGATGGCCAGTTCCTCTTCCTCGGTCTCGACGATTTCCTGCGTTTCGCCGCCCAGCTCTTCCTCGTCTTCCGGCCGCGATAGCTCGTTGTCGTCTTCGAAATTGTCCTTCTCAAAATCCATTCCGTCCTCCCCTGGGGGAATCTCTGAGCCCCCTTCCAAACGGGACCAGCAGGTGGCTGCTTCGGCCGGAGTTTCCTGGAGACCACCCCGCCATGCGCCGTTGTTATCGTACTCGTTGGAAGTTGTCAAGTATTCTGCGGGGTTCGACAGAATAGTCCACCTGAGGGCACGTGAAGGGCAGATCCAAACTCCCGGTAACGAGACGGCTGGGACTCTAGAAAAGTTATAACTAATTACAAATAAAGGACTTAGTTGGATGAGTGACCGGCCGGCGCACTGCTAGCGGCTGGAGCCGGAGTTGCAGCTTTCCTTCTCGATTTGGACCGCACACGCGCCGGAAAGGCTTGCGGGGCTCCGCCAAGTGTATAAATGCGCAGCACCATGCCGCGGCTCACCCTGTTGGATCTCAGCCGATTCCACTTGCGCACGTCTTCGGAATCCACGCTGAAACGGTCTGCAATTCCTCCAAGGGTGTCGCCCCGCCGCACCCGGTAACTCACCAAGCGCCGTTTCGTCTCCGATAGCGGCTGCGTCGCGGGAATCGTCAACTTCGCGCCGGGGTCCAGGGCCGAGTTGCGCTCCAGGTTGTTGGCCTCTACGATGGCTGCAGCCGTGACGCGGAATTTCTTCGCGATGGAAGCGAGGGTCTCACCTGGTTCCACGCGATGGCGTCGCCAGCTGGTCCACTTGCCGGGAGGAACGGCCGCAATTTCGGCAGTGAATTTTTCTCCCATGCCCTGCGGGAGGCGTAGTTCAAACGAAGGATCGTCCGGAGTCGCCATGCGCAGCAGCGAGGGATTGAGCGCGCGCAGCGTCTCCGCATCCACGTCGATGGTTTCCGCCACCAGCCGCAGATCGATTGGGCGGCCGGGTTTCACGATGTCGCTGGCGACTGGCGCTTCGGGTTCGGCCTCGATGTTGTAGTGCGTTGCATCTTTGGCGATCAACGTCAAGGCGATGATGATGGGCACGTAGTTTTTCGTTTCCCGCGGAAGAACCTTGCGCTTGTACAGTTCCCAGAAGTCCGCATAACCAGTGCGCTCAATACCCTTCTGCACGTTTCCGGGGCCGCAATTGTAGGCCGCCATGGCCAGGTACCAGTCCCCGAAAACTCCGTAAAGATCACGCAAATGCTGCGCCGCCGCCCGCGTGGCCTTCTCCGGGTCCTGCCGCTCATCAACCCACCAGGTATGGTGCAGCCCGTACTGCTGGCCGCGGTAGGCCACAAATTGCCAGATGCCCCGGGCGCCCGCTCGCGAAAGCGCCAGTGGCTGGAAAGCACTCTCTGCTTGCGCCAGGTAAATCAGATCCTGCGGCAGGCCTTCCTCCCGTAGGACCCGCGAGATCATCTCCCGGTAGCGGCCGCTGCGGCGCAAGCCGGTTTCCACGATGGCACGCCCGCGCGGCGTTTGAAAGAAATTGAGAAAGGAAAGCACTTGGTCGTTCACGGTGAGCGGGAGATCGTGGGAAAGGCTTTTGGCTGCTTCCTCGGCACGCTCTTTCAGTCGCGGGTCCGCAGGAGTGGTCACCTCCGCCACTTCATCGATCGGTGCGGGAACCGCGGGCGCCTCGCTGAACCCTTCTCCCTTCCGGAAGGCCTGCAGCTCATAACCATATACCGTGTCGACCACGTGGTGAAACAAACTGCTCAGCGCAGGATCGCCATCAGGGTCATAGCCGCTCTCCAGCATCCAGTCCACAGCGTCGTCAAAGTCCTTGCGCGCTGCCTCCATGTGCCCGGCTTTGAAGTTCTTCTCGCCCGAGGCAAACTTTTCCCGAACTTTCTGAATCAGGTAGTCTTTCCCGTCCAAAACGCGGGGCAGCAGGGAGGCAGGTGGTCTTCGCGATGGATCGATGAGCGGCAGCGGAGGCAAAGAAGTTGGAACCTGTTGTGCTACGGCAGTCGCTGGGGACAGGGCGGGAACTCGAGCTTGGACCGGCTTTTTGGCTGCGTCCTCACAACCCAGGCCGCCGACCGCCAGGACGATAGCCCCTGCCGCTATGAGAAGGCGTTCCTTCATCTCACTATGGTAAGGAGTGGGTCACGCCAAGGTCAACGCCTTCCAGAGAACGCGTGTTGACGCTCTCAGTACAGGGGTACCATGCGGGCTTTCGTTCCGCGCGACCTATCTTTGCGCTAGACTGCCCGCCGGGGTGACCTTATGTGGACCGATTTTGCGCCAGCCGGAAAAAGCACTCTACGGAACCGTACTCTCCTCTTGTCTGTATTAATCTTCTCGTGTGCCCCAGTTTTTTCCGAACAGCAAGCGACGCTTCCTCCGGAAAAACGCCAGGAAATCGAAAGGGCAGTCGCGAGTTTCATGTCCGCCAACAGTGTCCCCGGGCTGGCGGCGGCTGTGGTCCTCGACGGCGAACTCCGCTGGTCACAGGGCTTTGGCATGGCTGACCTGGAGAACTATTCCCCAGCAACTTCTTCGAGTCTCTTCCGCCTGGGCTCGATTTCCAAACCCATCACGGCAACAGCGGTTCTCCAGCTCTGGGAGCGCGGCAAACTGGACCTCGACGCGCCGGTTCAAAAATACTGCCCGGCGTTTCCGGCAAAAGAATGGCCCATCACCACACGGCAACTACTCGGCCACCTGGGCGGCATCCGCCATTACAATTCTGATGGAAAAGGTGATATTCCCGAAGATAGCGCCCGGCATTTTGCCAGCATGCCGGAATCGTTGCAGCTTTTTGCCGCTGATCCCCTGGTCGCGAAACCCGGCACAAAATTTAATTACTCCACGTACGGCTACACCCTTGCCGGTTGCGTCCTGGAGGGCGCGGCCTCTGAAAAATATGTGGACTATGTGCGGAAAAACATTTTTCAGCCGGCAGGGATGGAGCAGACGCGCGACGATAATTTTTTCGCCGTCATTCCTCACCGCACTCGCTGGTACCACAAGGACAAAGGGGGCATTGTGCGCAACGCCGGCGTGCTTGACTCCAGCTACAAGATTCCCGGCGGCGGGCTCGTCTCTTCCGCGGACGACATGGCGCGGTTCGAGGTCGCCATTCTCGCCGACAAACTCCTTAAGCGGTCGACCCGCGACCTGATGTGGACTTCTCTTAAAACTACGGACGGAAAGGAAACCGGCTACGGCCTCGGCTGGGGCATCGCGGATAAGTTTGGCCTCCGGGCCGCGGGGCATACGGGCGGACAGCAAGGCACGGACACAGCGTTCATCCTCGTCCCCGATCGCCGCGCGGGCGTGGTCGTCCTAGCGAATACGGATAATGTAAACTCCAACGCCCTCGCCGAAGAAATCCTTAAAATAACGCTCGACCTCTCCGACAAGAAACCCTAGCTACTGGTGCACGAAACGCACAGCGACGAAGGTTTCAACAACTTCTCGCTGAGCCACGGATCCCTTCCCGCAACGCAATGCTACGGCCAATTCGCGTAAATCGTATCGATGGGGCCGCCGAACCAGTATTTGTAGAATCCTTCATCGCAAGAGTTCATGGTGTCGCCGTACTTGCTGGTAAAGTGTCGCCCCCAGTGCGGGCGGCGTCCATCCGCGTCGCAAAATCCATATTCGTCGGACAAGCCCCACGAACTGAAAACGCGCCCGGACTTTTTTGAAATATTCGGATCTGCGGCCAGCGCGGCCACAGCCCGGCCTGCAAACAGCGGCGTTTCTGAATGGATGTAATCGGGGTCCTTCTTCACGGCGTCCTGCCAGTTCGCCTCCTTCACGCCAAGGTGGTCAAGCATCGCTTCCGAACGGAGAAAGCCGGGAGTTAACGCCACCGCTGCGACAGTTTTCCGGCGCAGTTCGCGCGCTTGCGCAAACGCCAGTCGGATCACGGTAGTCTTCACCAAGTCATAGAATAAATTCCCACGATACGTGTAGGAATCTCCGTCCGTAATCTCGAGGACGAGACCAGTGCCCTTCTCTTTTGCGGTCTCGATGAGCAGCGGCAGAGCAAAATGACTTGTGATGATGTGCGTGTGCACGGCGCTGCGGAACATGGCGAAGCCCTTTTCCAGATCGACCTGCCAAATGGTTTTCCCGAACTCCACGTACTGATCTCCACCCCAGATATCATTCACGAGGATGTGCAGAGATTTGTGCTCTCTGCGAATTCTCGCGATCAGCTTCTCCACTTGCTTCGCCTCCAGATGGTCCACGACAACAGCGATTCCTCTTCCACCTCGCGCCGTCACCATCTCCGCGGTTTCTTCGACCGTTTCCGGCCGCCGTGACAGATCAAACGGAGAACTTTTTTTTGCGCGTCTGACTTTCCTGGCGGATCGCGAGCTGCGCCCGGTGCAATACACCGTCGCTCCCGCTTCACCGAGCGCCAGGGCAATTCCGCGTCCTGTCCCCCGCGTCGCTCCCGCTACCAATGCCACTCGCCCGTGAAGGTCGGGCGGCCGGTACGATGCATCGCGGTTCATCAGGCACCTCCAGGTCGGAATCGCTCAATACTAAACGGCCATTCATTAATGTCAAGTGGAAAATAAACGGCCATTCAGTTATTCTTGCTTAGTCGCTCGCTGGCGGAATGGCTTCCGCCGGTCGGGCGCCTCGAAAAATGTCGCCTCGCCCCCGCGAAACTTCCGACGAACAGATCCTCGCTGCCACCGCCCGCGTCATGCAGCGCCGCGGTCCCACGCAACTCACCCTCTCGGACGTCGCGAAAGAAGCCGGCGTCGTTCCCGCAACGCTCATTCAGCGCTTTGGCACCAAGCGCGGTCTGCTCCTGGCGATGTACCGGACGGCTCCCGCGGGCGTCCCGCAACAATTCGCCGCCGCGCGCGCACAGCACAAATCGCCGCTCAAGGCACTCATCGAGCTGTACGCGGAATGCACCTCTTTCGCGCCCACTCCTGAAGCCATGGCCAACGGCCTGGCCTACCTCCAGATCGACTTGATTGATCCGGACTTTTACGCCATCACGCTCGCACAGTTCCGCGCCCTCCGCGACGAGACGCAAAAGCTCCTCGATGAAGCGGTCGCTGCTGGCGAGCTTCGCAAGTGCGATACCACCGAGCTCGCGCGCCTGATTCAACACGTTAATGGCGGCGCTATGCTCTCCTGGGCTGTATACCGCGAAGGCTCGGTCGCCAGCTGGGTCCGCCGCGACCTGGAAGCCCTGCTGCGGCCGTACAGGCGATCATCCGGGGCCGCCCGGCAATGGCCAAAAAAATAGTTTGGCAATTCACCCAAGTCGTGGTATTCTTTACTTGCGTTTGTTGCTCTTGTATCGCCTTTGGGTAGTAAAAGCGGTCGCAAGGTCACACTTGCGGCCTGTTTTTTTGTTCGGTGGACCGCTTTGCAGTCAGCCGGGCGAAGCTTGAAGACGGCCGCAGCTCTGTTGAGGGGCTCGGGACTTGGGGCATCAGATAGCTTAATGCAGTGCTCAGCCGCAACCCGGCTGACAGAAAAGAGTAGAAGCAGTGAGTAAAGAACAAGGTACAGTGAAGTGGTTCAATGCCAGCAAGGGCTTTGGGTTCATTCAGCGCCAGAGCGGTGAGGATGTTTTCGTCCATTTCTCCGCGATTATGGCTGATGGCTACAAGTCGTTGAACGATGGCCAGGCGGTTGAATTCGAAGTCGTCAAGGGCCCCAAGGGTCTGCAGGCCTCGAACGTACAGCCCCTCTAAGTTCACTTCACAAAGGTACAAAACGGGCGTCCCGACGCAAGTCGGGGCGCCCGTTTTCCTTTGGTACCGCGAAAAATCCTCGCCGGATGAGACCTGCGCGCCCGGTTATCGCACGGCTCGCTCACCCACTTCCTGGATACTCGTGGCGGAGCGGTGTTTCAGAAACCCCCGCGCCGCCAGCAGCTCGGCGTTCAAGAGCGCAGCGCCAGCAGCGCCCCGCACAAGGTTGTGCGAAAGCAGCGTGAGTTTGACATCATGTAGCGGACATTCGCGGATCCTGCCGACCACTGCCGCCATGCCGTTTCCTGCGTCTACGTCCCGCCGCGGCTGCGGCCGGTTTTCCTCGTCCACAACGATCACCGGATGGCGCAGCACGCTCGGGAGCGCGGCGAGTTCCGCACCCACTTCAAACGACTGCAGCACTTCCCGAACCTCCGCAAGCGTAGCGATTTTCTTCAGTCCAACCGACACGCATTCAAGGTGGCCGTCCAGCACCGGCACACGGTTGCATTGGGCGCTGATGCCCAGCCCCGCATCGACAAACCGTGCGCCATCCCACCTCCCCAGCAGCTTCTGCGGCTCCGCCTCCATTTTTTCTTCTTCTCCACTAATAAAAGGAACGACGTTGCCTTGAATGTCCATCGAGGCCACTCCGGGATAGCCGGCGCCAGAGATGGCTTGCAAGGTCACCACGAAGATCTTCTCCAGGCCAAACGCATCGGCGAGCGGCTTCAGCACAAGGACCAAACCCGCGGTCGAGCAATTCGGATTGGTGACAATGAAGCCCGTGTCGTACCCGCGATTTTTCTGCTGCAGTGGGATGGCCTCGAGATGCCCGGCGTTGACTTCCGGAATCAATAGCGGAACATCCGGATCCATCCGGTGATTCCTCGCATTGCTGACCACCGGATAGCCCGCGCGCGCGAAATCCTCTTCGGCGGGACCCGCGACGGAAGAGTCCAGCGCGGAAAAAACAAAATCACAATCGAGCACCGGATCAATCCCCTTTACCACGAGGTCGCGCGCAACCTCGGGAATCGGCGTTTCCAGGTGCCAGCTCACGGCTTCGGCATAAGTCCGTCCCGAAGACCGTTCCGACGCGGCGACTTCGGTTAACTCGAACCACGGATGTCCGCCAAGCAGTTTCACCAGCCGCTGACCGACGATCCCGGTCGCGCCGAGCACACCCGCGCGCCACTTCTTTGCGACGCCCTTCGCGGGCGCATTTTCCTGCAGATTCAATGGCATCTTGCTGCCACCCCCATTCTAAGATTGTAAGCTCACGCTGCACCTTCCGCGCGGCGTGCACCCGAAAGCTCACCTCCAGGCCCAATCCGTGTGCTACGCGCTTCCGGATGAAATGGCCTGCGCTCTCGGTTCGATTCTCAAGTCCGGCCGCTGGAGCGTCTCTGGAGGGGGCTTAAAAGAAGAAACCCACCGCCAGGTTCGCTTCGGCGGTGGGTTGAAAACGTTTTCTAGCTCTCTAGCTTCTCCACTCGCCCGAAGCGGCAATAGTCCCCATAGTCGTAGTCGAGGTCGTCGACATGGACGTAATTCGCATCGAAGGGATGGATTTCATAACGATCCCAGACTATCACGCCCCATCGCTGAACAAAAGCCATTTTTCGGCCAATGCCCTACGGAATGAGCTTTGATCTCACGTCCTCCAACTTGTGCGTGGTCGGATTGAGCAGCAGTACGCTGGGCGGCTGTCCCTTTTTGGCCTCTAACATAAAATATTCATCACCGTTGGAGTCGGCAACTTTGAACGTTGATCGCCGTGCCTCCCCACACCTGCGGTGATCTGGTCGTTGCGCTCTCCGTCACGCGCGAAAACCGCCAGGCCTGAGAAGCTCGGCGAGACGAGCAGGCCCAAGGCGTCGCGATCGGCATAATCCAGTCCGAGCGAGATGCGGCTTCCGTCGTCGGAGACACCGAAACCAGCGCGTTCGTTGCCGTCGGTGTCGTTGATCAGCAGACCAGCGCTGGCAACCGCGACGCTGCGCTTCTCCACCTTGCCCATGACCTGCGGTTCGATGCCGGGGTAAGCAATGACCACGCGGTCCGCTCCGTTCGG
>Ga0209802_1003563_pt1 | contig 10407 bp, 10 predicted proteins | sample GraSoiAngelo_129_FD_185886 | JGI IMG/M metagenome (GOLD analysis project Ga0209802, IMG submission 185886) | Grasslands soil microbial communities from the Angelo Coastal Reserve, California, USA - 14_0927_12_40cm (SPAdes) (version 2) | ecosystem: Environmental > Terrestrial > Soil > Grasslands ... | reverse complement strand
TGCTGCTACTCCCGGTGTTCCTTTCATTCCTGATCCGACGACGGCTATGATGCAGGCGTCTTTCTCAGCTACGACTTTGTCAACGAGGCCCTGCCCCAGTAGTGCAAGCTGCAGAGCTCGAACCGCGTTGTCTGTGTCCTTCCTGGCCACGATGCATGAGATGGTTGCTTCCGATGATCCTTGAGAGATCATCATCACATTGACGTTGTTGGAACCTAGCGCCATGAAGACTTTCGCCGCCGCCCCAGGTGAACCTATCATCCCGGTCCCACTGGCAGTGACGATTCCGACGCTTCTAATAATAGAAACCGCTTTCACTACTCTGCCTCCGTTATCAGTCTCTCCCGAAGAGACAAGGGTTCCGTTGAGCGATAGCTTGGAAGAGTTCCGAATCCGGACTGGGATCTGTCTCTGGGATGAGGGTTGCATAGCTCTCGGGTGCATCATCTTCGCTCCAAAATACGAGAGCTCCAAGGCTTCTCCGAAAGAGACCATAGGAAGAGCTCTTGCGTCCCTCACGATTCTGGGATCAGCGGTCATCAACCCGTCAACATCTGTCCATATCCAGATCTCGTCAGTGCCGAGTGCGGCTCCTAGAAGACTGGCAGTATAGTCGGACCCGCCTCTTCCTAGAGTCGTTATGCTCCCGTCGACGGTTTCGGCTATGAACCCTGCAACTACGGGGACCTCTTTTCTAGCCAGCATGGGGTCGAGGCGTCGACGTATCTCATGATAGCTCAATTCTAACAAGGGATTGGCTTCTCCAAACCTTTCGTCGGATGTTATCCCTGCCTCGCCTCCTGTAAGCGCTCGAGTCCTTAGGCCCAAGCCACGAATCGCCGCTGCCAATATGGGTGTGGAGAGACGTTCGCCAAAAGAGAGGAGATAATCTCTGCTTCGCGGAGTAAGCTCTCTAAGATGAGATATTCCTTCGACAGTTTTTTCCAATTCCCCACGCAACCGGTCGATAAGATTGAGGAGTTCCTTCGTCGTTTTTTGCGACGAAGTTGCTCGGGCGGTCTTCGTGTGAAGTGTCTGAATATTTGACAAAATTTTCCTTGCTCGGGCGTTCCCTCCCTTCCTCGCGAGGTCTCCGATTTCCGCAAGCCGGTCGGTCGTGTCGTCCATTGCCGACGCGACGACCACGATTCTGTTTTCCTGCGAGAACCGTCTGATTATTCTGGCCGCGTTCTTGATTCTCGCCGCATTGGCTAGCGATGAGCCTCCAAATTTCATTACAAGCTTCAGTTTCGGTCCCTAGATTGAGTATTCTCTTCGGATGTCGACCAGGTCGCGGATTATCGCGGTAGCCGTCTCTTCTCCTCCAGCTCCTCTACCTATGAGGGTCACGTCGCCAGTATGTTGCGTCGAGAATGATAGAGCGTTGAGATTGCCAGGGACACACATGGGGTTGTCTGCGGGGACTTCTTCAGGTTTCACAACGGCCTGTGAGTCTGTCAGTCGCCCGATCAGTTTTATTCTTGCCCCAGATTTCTTCGCAGTACCGATTTTTTCTAGTGTGATGTTTTCGATCCCAGTTATTTCCAGTTCGTTGATACTTATCCGGCGTTTAAGAACCCAGTTCGCAAGGATGACTATCTTCGCGGCGGTATCTAGTCCTTTCAAATCATTGGCAGGGTTCTTCTCCGCGTATCCTTTCTCCTGTGCTTCAGTGACCGCTTTTTGAAAGCTAAGAGAAGCTTCGTCCATTCTAGTCAGGATGTAGTTGGTTGTACCGTTGAGAATGCCGTGGATTCCAAGTATCTTCTCTCCGGGGAGGCATTTGGATGCGAAACTCAGGAATGGAGTTCCGGCTCCCACCGTTGCGCTGAAGCGTAGCTGCATTCTCGTATGACTCGCCAGTTCCAGAAGTGCCGGCATTGCGAGGGCTAAGGGTCCCTTGTTAGCCGTGACTACATGTTTTCTCGCAGACAATGATTGCTTGATATCGGTGAGGCCAGGCTCCCCAGTCTCAAAATTCGAGGGAGTGGTCTCTATCACTACCTCAGCTTCTGTCTCAGAAATTATCTGTTGAGTGTTAGTTTTTCTCCCGCCAGTTCCCGGATACTTCTGGACTGTTCCATACTTCTTTTTGACTTTCAAAGCCAGGTCAAGCTTCAATCCATTATCGTCCCGGCATGATCCTCGGCTGTCCACTATCGCGGTGACCTGAGGTTCGAAGCCATAGTTCTTGACGAGCCAGTCCGTTTGCTTGGTTAGAACGCGCGCAAGTGATTGGCCCACTGTACCGAAGCCGATGAGGACGATTCTCAAAGGGTTCTCTCTAATCGCTCGATCCAGTCGGGATGAGTTATCTTGAGAGCGTAACTTTGGGGATGACGAATCTGATTCGCGATTGAAGGGTCCTTCAATCCGTGCCCGGTGGTCACGCAAACGACAAGGTCAGATCGATCGATTCTTCCTGCGTCGACGCATTTTCTGAGGCCAGCGATGGAGGCTGCGCTGGCTGGCTCGACAAATATCCCCTCTTTGGAAGCCAGGTCCCTCTGCGCGGTCAGAATCTCTCTATCGGACACTGTTTCGGCAATTCCATCAGATTCACTGATGGCGCGAAGGACTTTCATCCAGTTGACGGGTGATCCAATCCTTATCGCCGAAGCTATGGTGAGCGGATTCGTCACAGGCTGAATGTTTTCCCGTTTTCTCTTTACAGCCTCAGCGATGGGCGCCGCATTCTCGGCTTGAATCCCGATCATTCGGGGTCTTGTCTTCGTAATTCCCAACGCTCTGAATTCGCCGAAGCCTTTCCAGATCGCGCTGATGTTCCCACCATTGCCTACCGGGAGTACGAGTGTGTCGGGAGGCTCACCCTCCAGTTGGTCGCACACCTCATAGGCCAGGGTCTTCTGCCCCTCTAGCCGGAATGGATTAAGCGAGTTCATGAGGTAGAAACCTTTCCGGCGATCCGTCAGCTTGACGACAGCAGCCATCGCCTGGTCAAAGCCCCCTTTGACTTGGAAAATCCTCGCGCCGTGAATCATCACTTGCAACATCTTGCCTGCCGCGACTTTTCCCTCTGGGACAATGACGACGCACTGTAGTCCTCCGCGCGCAGAGTAGGCAGCGAGCGACGCTGCCGTATTCCCGGTGGAAGCGCAGACAACCTTGCTCTTTCCCAACTCACGAGCTTTGGACAAAGCCACTGTCATGCCTCGGTCCTTGAATGAGCCCGTCGGGTTCCCGCCCTCATTCTTCACAAAGAGTCTCTTGAGGCCGATCTCACGTCCGAGGCGCTCACAGTGATGAAGCCCGGTTCCCCCCTCTGATAGGGTTGTGATGAAACGGTCACTGTTGATAGGAAGGAGTTCCCGATATTTCCAAACGGAGAGACTCCTTTTCTTCCAAGGAATTGTTCTCCGAGAGATCTGGAAACTAATCTCTAGAGGGCTACTGCATTTTTCGCATCTATAATTCGTGGTCTGGGTCGGATATTTGGTGTGACAGTTGAAACATTGCAGACGATAAGACCAACGCATTATCGTGCTCCCTTGATTATGCTGGCCCCGAAGGCGGGACGTGTAACGAACGAGCTTGAATGCATCTTGTTGTGTGAAAACGCCATGCTCATCGCCCGCGCCACTCGTAAGGGGTTGTGCCTGTCTCGGTCGACAAGCGCGACGAGACTAGGTCCAGCCCCACTGATCGATACGCCTGCAGCCCCTGCTTCAATACCCATGCGTCTCACATCGTCATAGCCCGGAATGAGATGTTTTCTGAAAGGCTCGGCGATCTCATCCACCATTCCCATTCCAATCATTCGAATATCGCCTCTCGCAAAAGCCGCGGCCATTGCAGCTGCCCTGCCCGCGTTCAGAACTGCATTCTTCAGCCTGATTTTTTCCGGAATGATCTCTCGCGCTTTTCTCGTCTTATTGGAACGAGCTGGAAGATTGGGAGTTACAACCACGACGGATAAACTATCAGATGGCTTGAGGCTGATTGTCCTGATGGGATCGTCGCATACGATCACGAATCCTCCCAATAGTGACGCCGCCACGTTGTCAGCATGAGCTGTCCCCGCGACTGCTTTTTCGCCGAGACTTGCGACTCTAACTAGTTCATCCTTTGATAGTTTGAGATCCAAGAGATAGTCCATGGCTTTAGCGCAGGCCGCGGCTGTAGCGCCGCTACTTCCAAGTCCCAAGCCCTGAGGGACACCCTTTTCGACCGTGATCTCTAGACCTTTCTTCAAACGTGCCTTATTGGACAGATCCAACGCTGGCGGCCCTGCCGAGTTCTCCCTTACTCCTACAGGGATGTTGCGACCTTCAGGACCGCGGACAATTATCCTGATCTTATTTCCCGAAGTTATTCGCGCTTTCACGATGTCAGAGTATTTGCTCAACGCCAAGCCGAATACATCGAAGCCTGCTCCAAGATTCGCTGTTGAACAGAAGGCCCTTCCGACAGCTTGTGTCCGAGTGGCCTTCATTGCCCGATCGAGGCTAATCGCGAAGCCTGAGACGGATAAAAGAAGACTCGTACCCTTTCATCAAGCTTCGGACGCCGAAGAGTACGCTTGCTCATAATCAAGCATTATGAAGAAAAATCAATTTCGTGACACTTAATACCAGAATTCTCGGCTTCAACTATTCACCGAAGATTACTTTTGCGAAGTCGAGATCGTAGAACTCTACTCGGATTCTAGATCATCTTGAAATCAACTTGCGGTATGTCGGCGCGAATTATGCCTCCGCTGCTACCGTCAATGATAGCATTGTAGCTCTTTCCCTTGTACTCATATTGGACGAACCATAGGGGTGCATGCAAATAGGTAGGTATTTCAACCCTGAAACTAGTATTGAACTGGGTTACCTGATCTACCTCCTGTTTCAAGAGGAATCGCTGGTTTTCTTCAACCTCATCCTTCGCCCGTATGACAGCTTCATCGCTGTCTAGTTCGCTGTTCAGAAACTTGGCGTGAGCTTCTATTTTGGTAAAGTCGAAGGGTATCTTCCCTTCAGCGGGGACTTTGTAGTCCCTGGTCGGGAATTCGACCGCTTTCCTCCCTAACACGAGCCAGTCGTACTCGTTCTGGATCGTCCCCTTTCGTGGTGTAGGGGGAGAGATTCTTTCGAGCATTCCTTCATATGTGCTAGTGGCGGTAAGAGGCACCAGCCAGAAGGGGAGATACCTCAGCTCTAGAACGGTGAGCGTGCTTCTTTTGGCGAGGTCGCCTGGCTTCATGAATCCTGATCGCATCCAGTCTTGGAGGTCTTGAGTAATTCTGGTGTTGTTGAGGTTGTTGAGTATGAGACTATGTTGGAGTTGAAATGGAGTGTTGGCACCCACTACGGAGGTATAGCCGCAGTATCTACATGTAGCTACTAATTCTCCTGGGGAGAGGTTGAGTTGGGCCCCGCAGTTCGGGCATTTGATCCCTGAAACGATCTGGGACATTGGCGGGTTACCTTTTCTTTCCAGGATAGAATTAAAGAAGGGCCGGATTAAGTTCTCTAGGATCGGGAATGAATCATGGCAGGACTAGGCACGTTGAAACGGACAATGAGCTTCACAATCATCCTAGTGTTTGCCATATTTCTAGGTCTTATCACTCTGGTTTCAGTCTTCTTCATTTCGGATCCTGTCGCCACGCTGGCTCTGGGTTTGACGGGAGCTTTCTTCATCATTCTCTTTCAGTACCTGATTGGGCCCGTCATCGTTAGAGCCACCAGTCGACTCCATTACCTTTCTCCAGGTGAGAATCGGTGGCTGGAGACCAAGGTCTCCCAGATGGCTTCAACATCGGGCATCCCGATGCCACGATTGGCCATTTCGCCGGATCCTACGCCTAATGCTTTTGTGTTCGGCCGCACTCGAAAGAGCGCTACTCTAGCGGTTCATCAGGGCCTGCTCCAAAGGTTGAACGAAGACGAGATCGAGGGCGTCATAGCGCACGAACTCGGTCACGTGAAGCATCGTGACTTTATCGTCGTGACAATGATCTCTGCTATACCACTGGTCGCTTATCTCATTGCTCGTTCTGTGCTCTGGGGAGGCTATGTTAGCGGATATGGTGGTCGAGGGTCCAATCGTAACAACAGTGCGGGAGCGTTGATAGTCATAGCAGTCGTGGCGTACGTGGTCTACATCTTAACGACCCTGTTGGCTCTGAGGCTGACTCGTCTGCGAGAGAGCTACGCCGACGCCTACTCCGCGTACCTTACCAAACAGCCTAGAGAGCTTGAGAGTGCTCTCACCAAGATTGCCTACGGGTTGTCGATAGCTCCTGGCGAGCCGCACGGAGCCAGGGCTTTCTTCATCGAAGATCCGGCGCAAGCAAAACAGGACGTGGCACAGATCATAGATCAGAAGTCAAAATATGATCTGGACCACGACGGTGTTCTGAGTGAGCGGGAGTTGGAGATGGCCATGGAGGCTGAGGCGAAGTCGAACTGGCGGAAGGCGGCTCAACTATTCATGACCCATCCGCCTACTTACAAGCGGATTCTCATGCTGCGAGAGATTGAGCAAGAGATGAACACGGGAACCTTTCAAGAGTCTAACATCTATCAGCATGTCTGAAACGGATTCGCGGGCTCATTCGATTCAAGTGCAATAGTACTATAAACAGGGCATAGACTGAGATTTGTTGAATCCGCAATGAATCGTCTTCCATGGGCCCCTCTCAACGCTAGCGTCTTCCTGATAATTCTCGGGGGTCTCATCCTCGCATCACTCCTGACAGGACTGAACATTTTCGCTGTCTTTCCCCTGATCTTCACGTTCTTCGGCGCATGGATGATCGTTGAAGCATTCGTCTTCCCTCCAGGGAACGCGTATGCTCCACCCAAGACCATGGTGCTAGGCTGGGGAGCCCTGATCGCCGGTCTAGGTATCCTCTGGCTTGTACTTTACACTGCGGCTCAACTTTTGCCTGTCGTGTTCGCCGTGATTTTGATCGTTGCGGGAATAGCCGGTCTCGGTTACAGTTTCAGAAGGTCTACTCCCGCCACACCAAAGACTTCCACGTCCTAGCCCGTGTTTGATGCTAAGGCTCGGTATGTCCGGAGCCTATTCTCAAAGGTCCCGTTAGAATACGATATTCTCTTGGGCCTCTTTTCCTTTGCACAGGACAAACGCTGGAGAGCCTACGTTGTAAACCGCATCCAACCGGTCGGCCGTGAACGTATGCTTGACGTTGCTACCGGGACCGGGCTTTTAGCGGGAGATTTCGCTAGGGTCGTCTCTGGTGACGGGTTTGTTGTCGGTGTGGACCTCACCCTCTCGATGCTGAAGACTGCCAGGTGGAGGTTGCAAGCAAGGAACGTTGGGGACAAGGTTGACTGGGTCTTGGCCCGAGCTGAGAATCTCCCGTTCCGTGACGATTGTTTCGGATCTTCCTCCATCAGCCTCGCGCTCAGAAATGTCTCGAATGCCCAAATGACCTTTCGCGAGATGGCTCGCGCCACGGTCCCAGGCGGGTTTGTGATATCACTGGATTTCGCTCGTCCACGTAACCGTCTCTTCCGCCTCATCTACTACGACTATCTACTCGGTCTTTTCCCTGTCTTCGGCCGAATGGTTTCAGAAGCCTGGGGTAGGACATTGAGCTACTTGGGGAGATCCATCTTGAGAGCAAGAACCGGAGAACAGATCGCGACTCTACTCAGCGAGGAGGGTCTTGTTGACGCAGTGTCCGTTCCGTTGACTGCTGGAATTGTTTGCGCAGTCTACGGAAGGAAGCGATAGTACGCGAAAGCGATCCGTCAGGTTGTCCCAGTAAGCGCAGAAAGAACCCCGCTGAGGAAGAAGATCAGTCCAAAGGAGAGAAGAACGACCCCGGCGATCAGATCCAACAACCATCTGGGTACTCGCATCAAATAGTCGTAGGAGACCGCGGATACGGCAACCAGAACTATTAGGCTGACGGCTGCCCCAATCGAAGCCCTCAGTGAGAGTAATAGTCAGGACGGGTAGCGAGTTGGGGATGGAGAACCGGATTTGTTGAGTTGAATCGATCGCGCCTTCCCGTTCGAGATCTTTCTCAATCACCTCTCTTCCCATTCGAGCCATTTTTTCTCTGAATGACTTGTGTTTGATCGCGTACTTGATGAAGCCGCGGAGGAACCGGCTTGAGAAGTAGAAGAGAACGATTGCGGTTGCAAAATCGATAATGATGGCTGGCAGCAACAGGAAAATCCTCCATACGACTAGGAAGGTGATGATGGAGCCTAGTCCTCCTGCGATGACTCCGAAGAGGATGTTATTCCTGCCCAGTTGTTTTATCGTGGCTAGGGAGAGAATGGCAACTTCGCTTCCCTCGATCAAGATTGCCTTGAAAGCGAGCAGAAAGGATCCAATTATGACGACCGTCGGATCAGTCATTCTTGTCTCATACCGTGTTTTTGCAGATGTTGCGCGTTCCACTCGAAAGTGTATGTCTTTAGCGTTTCTTCGCTTTGCCCGCATCGCGGTTCCGGGAGGTCGTTGCTCTCAAGGTTAAAGCCTCGTTTCCATCATGGGAGTTCAAAGCCATTGTCGAAGGTCTCTCGTGACAAGCTGAAGATTGCAGTGGACTTGGACGGGGTCTTGGCTGAATCCATGCTTGTCTGGTGTGAGCGAGCCAACAAAGAGTTCGGCACACGTTTCAGGATAGAGGGTCTTGACAGTTGGTCGTCATGGAAGCGGTCTCCAATGTCGAAAGACGACTTCTACAGGATATTGGACGAATTATGGGATGATTGGCAAGAGATTCCTCCAACAGAGCCCGAGATCGCCGAGAAGGTTGCGCGGATCGAGAAGTTTGGCGACTTGGACATCGTAACTGGTCGCAGCAAGAGAACTGTAGAGGCCGCCAGAAGTTGGGTCGACACTCAGAAGGTTCGATATCGCCGTTTCGTAAGAGTCCTAGGTTGGAGAGACAAAGTTCTCCTAGACTATGATGTCTACATTGATGACGCCCCTGACCTCATGCCCCTAATCTCCCGAAGTCCGACAGCGTGGGGTGTACTTTACGAGAGGCCTTGGAACCGGAGCGTCGGAGACATGCCCAAGGTTCTGAAGGCGAAGAGCTGGCAAAAAGTGCCCGCCCTCTTGAAGCGGATTCAGACAAGTAAGAGCTAGGATGATAGATCCTTGCGAAACCAGACTATTATACGGGACACATGACCGTATGGAAATTCCCGTGTCTGTAGCTTGAAAGGCGAATTCCAGATTCCCCCCGAGTTCTACTACACGAAAGAACACGAGTGGGTCCATATCGAGGGCGCAAATTGTCGAATAGGCGTCACTGACTATGCGCAAAACTCGCTGCACGAGATCGTGTACGTTGATCTTCCGAAGGTCGGAGCTAAGGTGGCCCAGATGCAGAGTCTTGGCACCGTGGAATCTGTGAAAGCAGTCGCCGACGTATACTCCCCGATTTCAGGTGTCGTGCTTGAGGTCAACGGCGAACTTTCCGATGCTCCGGAGCTTGTCAACAAGAGTCCCTATGAGAAGGGATGGATAACGATGATCCGGCCTGACGATCTGAAGAAGGATCTTCCATCATTGATGAAGTCCGAAGCTTACCGGGACTTCGTCAAAACGATTACCGAGAAAAAGTAGCTCCTTCTTGGAGCATTTGCTAACTGTTGTGTACTTGGGATTCTGTCCACTTCTGGCTTTCCTCAATTTGGACACTTTTCCTCACCTAGGAAGTTTATCTCTGAGAAGCGTAGCGTGATAGCTCCGCTGCTATCGGGTATCGAGTAGTGCAAGAAGTATTCACTCTCCTCTCACCTCCCCTGAAGGGGCTTCTGCAAGAGACCGGGATCCGTTCCCCCACTCCGCCTCAGGCAGAGGCGATTCCTTTCATCATGCGGGGCGAGAACGTGTTGATCATTGCCCCCACAGGATCAGGCAAGACGGAGGCTGCTCTCCTACCTCTGATGGACAAGATGGTCCAAGACCAGAATCGACAAGGAATCTCACTACTCTACATCACTCCTCTAAGAGCACTAAACCGAGACCTGCTCAAGCGACTGCAAATCTGGTCAGTCAAACTAGGCTTCACAGTCGAAGTAAGACATGGGGACACTCCCGTCGCTGATCGCAGGAGAATGGCGGGGAGACCTCCTGACCTCTTGATAACTACTCCGGAGACATTGCAAGCGATCCTTCCCGGAAAGAGAATGAGACAACACCTTCGACACGTCAAGGCCGTGGTTATCGATGAGGTTCACGAATTAGCCGGAAATCGTCGGGGCGTCCAGCTTACCGTAGGACTTGAAAGGCTGAGAGAAGTTCGGCCCGATGGGTTCCAACGGATAGGACTATCGGCAACCGTTGGGAATCCTGAAGAGATTTCCCGATTTCTTGGTGGCTCTGAACCTGTTAGGATTGTTCAGATTCCTCTAAGCAAGGAAACTAGGTACAAGATTGAGTATCCCACTCCCGGCGAGG
>Ga0209802_1003559_pt1 | contig 10416 bp, 15 predicted proteins | sample GraSoiAngelo_129_FD_185886 | JGI IMG/M metagenome (GOLD analysis project Ga0209802, IMG submission 185886) | Grasslands soil microbial communities from the Angelo Coastal Reserve, California, USA - 14_0927_12_40cm (SPAdes) (version 2) | ecosystem: Environmental > Terrestrial > Soil > Grasslands ... | reverse complement strand
GATCGGGCGGCGGGTCTGCTCCCTCTGGCCCCTTGCTGCCAGGGGCGGGGGCAACGTAGCGCAGAAGCTTGTCACGACTCCTGCTGGCGCTATAAGAGTTTTATTGATAGAATGGTTGTTGCTCGGAAATGAAAGCAAGACGACTAACGCCTCATCGTTCCGCGGTTTTGGAAACCATCCGCGCCAGTCGCACCCATCCGACTGCTGCCGAGATTTACTCCCAGGTGCGCCGGCGCAGGCCTGGGGTAGCCTATGCCACCATTTACAACGCCCTCGACTGGCTCACACGCAACGGTATGGTTAGCGAGCTGAGGTTGGGTGACGAAGCCAGCCGTTACGATCCGACAACTGCCCGCCACGATCATCTGGTGTGCACGCGTTGCGGTGCCCTGGTGGATTACGAGCTACCGCTGCCGCATAGAATCTTGCTCCAGGCCGGCCGCCGGCACGGCTTCCGCGTCCAGTACTACAGGCTAGAGCTGTTCGGCTGCTGCTCGCAGTGCGCGCCGGATTCCGCGGCACCCTCGCGCTAAACCATCCTCCTGATTTTCAGCCGATGTAAGCGGGATGAATGGATGTCTTGTGCTCAGGCCTTCGTTCCGCTCGGGAAAAGTCCGCGAGGTATCCTAACCGGCGGTTGAGATGTTTCGCCTCGCCCAGGACGACAACCCCCATGGGATTCCGCCCCCGAGAGGAAAGTGAGTTTGAAGAAGGGGAATCGGCCGGGACTGCGGCGCTGCAGGCGATGGCTTGCTCGGTTTTACATTAGATGGACAGCAACAAGCTGTCAGCGGAGATCATCAGTGCCCTTTGGATGATTTGGCGCCGACGATTGGGTCCGGCACGTCCCCCACGCGGCCTTTCAAGCGGTCGTAGGCAGTGACCTGGCACGTCGAACCCAGCGCTTCATTGTAGTAGGCGGGCACTCCGAGCGTGGCGCGTAGCTCTTCGTTGAACCGACGTAAATTGGCTAATTGAGACGCCAAAGCAGGGAACTTGCGACCGTCATCGGCGAGCAGGAACTTCTGGTAGCCCGCGTCCCACAGGCGCGCGAATTGTCCGTTGATCAAAACAGAAGGAGGGACGGTCATCTGGTAGCGACCATCGCTGGTGCGCCGGAACTCCGCCGCGCAACCATACTTTTCGACTCGCGCCACGCCTCCCGTGCTGCTGACGGTGAATCCGGCAGCAGGGAGTTGCGTTTCCAGCAGGGAGGGGTCAAACCGCTCGTTGATGTTCCACACAATAAGACAGATTAAGGAACCGGTGGGTGAAGTGTAAAGCTGAAAGTTCAAAGGACCAAAGGACAAGAGGCTGAGGAACTAAACGCGAAGGGTCTGTGATCGTGGTTAGAACCGCAAGCTGGGAGGCATGCGAGCGGAGCCGGGAGTGCGACTAATTGGGTCGCATATTGAAAAAGCACAACTTACAGTGCGAATCAGCCGCTGACACTATCGCTAATCGGCTGAGAAGGGCGAACGCGAGCCCGGAAGCGATCATCGCTGAACTCCCGGGGACAGCTAGTGACGAGCATGCCGGGACCAAGCACAGTGCTAATCTTGGGGCTGCCAGTCCGGTCCATAGGCAATGGGGTGGATCGCCCTTAATGCCGGGGAGTGTACGTTGAGCAGCTCTGGGTTTCGGCAGCTTATTCACAGTGCTTTTTTTCTCGCGATATTCGTGGCCACGGGAGTCCCACTGTATGCACAAAACGCCGTGGATTGGCGCAAAGATCTTGAGTCCTCCGCGACGAGATTCCGAAGCGTCACAAGAACGCGTTTCACTCCATCTCGCAACTCCAATTCGAGAAGCAGATCGACACGTTAGAGGCGCGACTGGCGCAGGTGAGCCGCTCCGAGGTAATCCTGGATGTGGCCAGGATCGTCGCCAGCATCGGCGATGGACATACACAGATGTTCCTTAATGCCGACGAGAAGGTCGGTTTCCATCAGCTTCCAGTGCGGTTCTACTGGTTCCGGGAAGGAATCTACGTCATTGCGGCCGAGGAACAGAACCGTTGGGCGAGCGGTAAGCGCGTTTCCAAAATCGGAAACGTTGCCATCAAGGAGGCGATTACGCGAGTCGCTCCGCTGGTCAATCGCGACAACGAGATGACAATAAGGGATGTACTCCCAAATGATCTGTGTCTGGCCGAGGTGCTTTACTACTTGAATTTAAGTAACGATGGCAGCTCAGCAGCGTTCGAAGTTGACGTCGATGGGGAGCCCCGCATTCTGCGCGTGAGCGTTCCGGCCGATAACAGCAAGGTCACGCTGACACGCTGGTCGCAGGCGATCAGCCCCTCCCCGCTCTGGATGTCGCAGCCCGGAGCCAAGTACTGGTATAGGCTTTTGCCCGAACAGAGCATGCTGTATGTCCAGTTCAATGAGGTGGCGGATGACGAACAGCAATCGATCCAGTCGTTCTTTGAGCAGGTCTTCACGGTGGGGCGGAAGGAGCGTCTGCATAATTTTGTTTTGGACATTCGGCTGAACAATGGTGGCGATAACACGTTGCTTGAGCCGATTTTGCGAGGAATCAAAACTGCGCAGTTCAACCGCAAAGGGCCATCTGTTTGTCATTACAGGCCGCTTAACGTTTTCCGCCGCCATGAACCTCGCTTCGCGACTGGAGCACGAGACCCACGCGACATTTGTCGGAGAGCCCACGGGCAGCAGACCCAACCATTATGGCGAGGCGGTGACGCTCACATTGCCCGCAAGCGGAATCACCGTACGGGTCTCGACCCGCTATTGGCAAGACTCGAAGCCTAACGATAAACGTCTATGGATCGCGCCCGAGATGCCTGCACCGCCCAGTGCCGCTGCGTTTAGTCGCGGAATCGATCCGGCTATGGATTCGATCTTGCGGGAATTCGGGCACCACCACCATTCCGGGTCGTCTGACATTGCCCCACAGACGAAACAAAGGCCGATTCCATGACTCACTGGGCCTCACGCCTGCATTCTCGGAGCTCTTTGTGGGAACATTTCCATTCGAGCCACCCACGCGATAGATCCCCTGCCGAGGCAGTCTCATAGGCAGCTGGCGGGAGGGGGCTAGCAAAAGCGATTGGAGTATCAGCAGGAGAGTCGATAAAATAAAATCATGACTCCAAAAAAAGCGCGACCTAAAAGCATCACCGAGTACATCAATGCCGCCCCCAAAGAGGTTCAGAAGAAACTGCGTGAAATGCGCGCGTGTATTCGCACATCTGCACCCGGGGCCAAGGAAAGCCTGAAGTGGGGGATGCCCGCCTTTTCCTATCGGAGGATACTGGTCATGTTCGCCGCGTTCAAGCATCACATCGGCTTCTATCCCACGCCGTCAGCAGTGAGAGCCTTCGCGAATGATCTTTCGAAATTTGCCACGGCTAGAGGGTCGATCCAGTTTCCGCTGGAGAAGCCGCTACCTCTACCTCTGATCCGCAAGATCACCGCGTTCGGCGTTCGAGAGAGTATCGAGGAAGACAGGAAATGGAGAACGTGACGGAAAACTATACCTGACACCACCCCCCTACAGTTAACCCAAGAAGTCCAAGAAGACCTTCCCTACCAAAGTTAAGATCTTCTTGCTAAAGTGTAGTATTTTAGAGGAATAGGAGAGGGGTCTTCGCGCATCCAAGGTATGGAGGATACCCTCGGCAGCGATTGCAGGGAAGGGCACACCAAGGGGCGGGGATAAGTAGTTTCCAAATGAATGCGACCAAAAACTTGCAACTGCCCGAAGTACCTCCGGCTGCCTCGCTGGCAGCTGTCAGCTCGGTCCTGGATCGCATCGGGAATACGCCGCTCCTTCGGCTGGAGCGGGTTAGCAGGGAATTTCCCGATGTTGAATTCTACGCCAAGGCGGAGTGGCTTAACCCGGGCGGGTCGGTAAAGGACCGCGCGGCATTCAATATGATCCGCGAAGGCGAGCTTTCCGGCGAGCTACGCCCAGGTAAAACCCTGCTGGATTCAACCAGCGGCAACACGGGCATTGCCTATGCCATGATCGCGGCAGTCAAGGGTTACAAGGTCAAGCTGTGCCTGCCCGCGAGTGCGACGATAGAACGCAAACGAATCCTGGCAGCCTACGGCGCCCAGCTAGTGCTGACGCCGGCCGATGAGGGGTCCGACGGCGCCATCCGCCGCGTCCGGCAGATTTACGCCGAAGATCCCGAAAGATATTTTTACCCGGACCAATACAGCAACCCAGCGAACTGGCGCGCGCACTATCAGACCACCGCGCCGGAGATTTGGCAGCAGACGCGGGGCCGTATTACCCATTTCGTGGCCGGTCTCGGGACCAGCGGCACCTTTGTCGGAACCACGCGCCGACTGAAGGAGTTAAACCCGAAAATCCGATGCGTCAGCTTGCAGCCCGATTCCGCCTTCCATGGACTCGAAGGCTGGAAGCACATGGCTACGGCGATTCCTCCGAAAATCTACGATCCAAGTCTGGCCGACGACGATCTGCCGGTGCACCCCGAGGAGGCCTACCGGCTGGCGAAGCGCCTGGCCCGCGAGGAAGGATTGCTGGTGAGCCCGAGTTCTGCAGCGGCCCTAGTCGGGTGTTTCCAGGTGGCGAGGTCACTCCCGCGCGGGCAACGGGCTGTAATCGTCACTATGTTTCCGGATTCAGGCGACAAATATCTGAGCGAGCGATTCTGGGAAGAGGGCTGAGGGCACAGAGGAAACCATGCTTTATTTAAGCGACGAACTGGCCCTGCGAATTCGCACCCATGCGGCGGAAAGCTACCCCCACGAGTGCTGCGGCGCCGTTCTGGGCAGCGACTCTGGAAGCTGGCGCGAGGTGCTGGACCTGTTTCCGCTGGTGAACCGGCACGACGATTCGCCGCGCAACCGCTTCGTGATTACGCCGGAAGATTTTCGCGCGGCTGAGCAGACGGCGCGTAAGGGCGGCTTGGAGGTGATCGGCTGGTACCACTCCCACCCGGATCATCCGGCGCGACCCAGTGAGTATGACCGCGAGCACGCCTGGCCTTGGTACAGTTATGTCATCGCCAGCGTGATGCAGCACCTCCCCAAAGACATGAAATCGTGGCGGCTGAAGGACGACAGGACGGAGTTCGATGAGGAAGAGATGGAGATAACGCCATTCGGAACTATAAATGGAGGGCGGGTCAATGCAGGTGAAGGTGATCATCCCGACCGCGCTTCGGCCTTACGCGGGCAAGCAAGAAAGCGTTAGCTTTGACGCGCGAACCGTTGGCGAGGCGCTGAGTCGGCTTACCACGCAGTACGCGGAGCTGCGAAAGCATCTATACACCGACGACGGCAAGATCCGCAGCTTCGTCAACGTGTACGTGAATGATGACGATATCCGGTATCTGCAGAAGGAGAACACGCAGATCAAGGACGGCGACACGATCAGCATCGTGCCCTCGATTGCTGGCGGATGAGAGACAAGGCCCAGGAATATTAGAAAGACAGTTGCGGGAGAACGCCCATGGCTATAAAACTCGAACCATTGACCTCAGCGCAAGCCGAGTCAAAGCTTTCCAAAGAAGAGATCCTCCGCTATAGCCGCCACCTGATCATGCCCGAGGTCGGGATGGAGGGCCAGCTCAAGCTCAAGCAAGCCAAAGTACTGTTGGTGGGCGCCGGCGGCCTGGGCGCGCCGCTGGGCCTCTATCTGGCTGCGGCGGGCGTGGGCCGGTTGGGACTGGTGGACTTTGACGTGGTGGACTTCACAAACCTTCAGCGACAGGTAACCTTCTCGACCAGCGACGTCGGTCGCCCGAAGCTTGAGGCTGCCCAGAAGCGCCTCTCGGGGCTTAACCCCGAGATTCAAATTGATACTTATGAGACCCGGCTCACCAGCCAGAACGCGCTTGAGGTCCTGCGCGAGTACGACATCATCGTAGATGGCACGGACAACTTCCCCACGCGCTACCTGGTGAACGACGCCTGCATCCTACTGGGTAAACCCAATGTGTATGGCTCGATCTTCCGATTTGAGGGGCAGGCTACCATATTCGGGTATCCGGGCGGCCCGTGCTATCGCTGCCTGTATCCCGAACCGCCCCCGCCAGGACTGGTGCCCTCGTGCGCCGAAGGCGGAGTTCTGGGCGTGCTTCCGGGCATCATCGGAGCGATCCAGGCGATGGAGACGATCAAGCTGATTCTCGGCCGTGGGGATGCCTTGGTGGGCCGCCTGCTCCTGTTCGATGCGCTCGCTATGCGCTTCCGCGAGCTCAAGCTGCGCAAGAATCCCGCTTGCCCAGTTTGCGGCGAGCACCGCACCATCACCCAGCTGATTGACTACGAGGAGTTCTGCGGCATTCGCGGCGAGGAAGCTCCGGCGGCCACAACGCAGGTCCCCGAAATCACCCCGCGCGAGTTGAAGGCTCGCCTGGACCATGGCGACGAAGTTTTCATCCTCGACGTGCGCGAGCCGCATGAATACCAGATTTGTAACTTGCGCGGCCATTTGATTCCGCTGGGGGATCTGCCTCGGCGCGTGCACGAGCTCGATAGCTCGCGCGAGATCGTCGCGCATTGCCGCAGCGGTAAGCGCTCTGCAGAGGCCGTCGATTTCCTGCGCAAGGCCGGTTTCCGCAAGATTTGGAACCTGAAGGGCGGCATTCTGGCTTGGTCGGACGAGGTTGATCCGTCGCTTCCAAAATACTGAACGGAGTCCGGCGGGTTTCCTATTTCGGAGTGTTATGAGCAGCGTCGGGCTTCTACCCCGGCGCACTCAGAAGGAGGACACCATGGGAGTCTATGAAGAGACGCTGGAAGCCAATCAACGCCATGCGGAATCCTTCTCGCTGGGGCACCTACCGATGCCTCCAGCACGGAAGCTGGCGGTACTGGCTTGCATGGACGCGCGGCTAACGGTCGAGAACCTTCTCGGGCTCAAGACCGGAGAGGCGCATATCATCCGCAACGCCGGGGGCTTGGCGACCGACGATGCGCTGCGCTCGCTGATCATCTCCACTCGCCTTCTCGGCACGCGCACCATCTTCGTTATCGAGCACACCGACTGCGGCATGCTTACTTTTGGGGATGATCAGCTTCGCCAGCAACTGAGGACGGAGACGGGGCAGGATGCTGCGCACCTGCATTTCCATGCCTTTTCAGATCTGAGGGCAAATCTGCTCACTCAGCTCCGCGGCATCCGCCAGAATGCGTTTCTCCCGCGCGACATCGAGCTGCACGGCTTCATTTATGACGTGCGAAGCGGCCGCCTCCAGGAAGTCCGCGAAGGCGCCGCCGGAGCGCGTGCGGCCAGCTTGGGTTCTCGGTGAAGGCCGCTTATCGAAGGGTCTTCGCGATCTCCAAAAGCAACCGCTTTCTTAGTTGGAGGAGTTGATGCCACCTGCCAAGATCACCCCATTGAGCAATGGCCCGCTTCGAATCGAGGGCGATTTCGAGATTGTGGACCCGGAGGGTAACTGCTTCGGGCTGGGGGGTCGGACCGCGCTCTCGCTTTGCCGCTGCGGCCATTCGGCGAACAAGCCCTTCTGCGACGGCTCGCACAACAGAGTGGGCTTCCAGGATCAGGTGCAGGCCCGCGACCTGCCTCCTCCAAAGCCTAAACTCTAACCCAGGCTGCGCAGTATTTCCCGCGATACCTACAAGCAATCGCCTTGCTCATTCAGACTCTCGCACGCATCTTGTTTCCCGCCCGCATATGAGAAGCAGAGGTTCGAGATCGTAACCTTTCTACCCGCACGATCATTGTTTTTGCGTTTCTTTCCCCACTGCACCGGACGAGCTCGCCTGCAACTGCGTGACTTGCCGTGGGTTACAAACAAGAAATCCAAATCAGAAAAGGCCGCTCAGTTGCACCACCATGGCACGTAGTCGCTCGTCTATGGTTCGTTCTGGGGCATTGTGCGCACACGGAAACAAATCGGAAATTCCATCAAAGGACTTCGTTGGGTTGTGGCGCTGGTGGGCGGCGCAGCATGCGTTGCTCTGTTAGTCTGGCTGCGCCACCTGACTTTCTCCTCTGACCCTCTGCTTTACGTCTATCTTGAAATCGTCGGCAGCCTGCTGAGTTTCACCTATGCGGCTAACGGGCTGGTACGCTTCCGTGGAACCCACGACCGCACTTCCCTGATCCTGGCCTTTGGTTTTGTGCTCTCCGGCCTGATCGAGACCACAGCAACGTTTGGAATTTTCGGCACGCTCGCCGGGGGCGCTGCGGCGCAGATGCGGGTCCCACTAGCTTGGATGGTGAGCCGAACGCTGCTCGCTGGTTTGATGGTGGCTGCCCTGTTCGTTGCGCGCCGGATGCCCAACGCGCGGGATCCTGGTCGCGAGACGGCGACGGCTTTATTGATCGTTGGCGCCGTGGCGTATCTGACCAGTGCCGTGTATCTGGGCGCCCCGGCTGAGTTTCGGATTCGGCCCTCTGCCTGGTTGCCCCGCCCGTGGGATTTGATTCCCGCTGCCCTCTTTCTGGGTGCGGCCATCGGCATTCGCCGGCGTCTCCGCACTGGCGTTTCCGCCTTTGACCAGGCTCTCTCCTGGGCCGCGGCGTTGAACGTTGCCTGCCACTTGGTGGCCAGCCAGTCCGTGCGCCTGTTCGACGCCCCCTTCACTGCGGCGCAGGTTCTGAAAGTGTCCAGCTATGCCCTCGTGCTGGGCGGGGCCCTGCTCGACAATGCCCGTTTGTTCGACCAGGTGCGGCACATGGCGGTCAGCGACCCGCTCACCGGCCTGGCCAACTATCGGCGCCTGCTCGACGTCCTGGAGAGCGAGATGGAGCGGTCCAGGCGCACGGGGCGTCCGTTTTCGGTGCTGCTACTCGATCTGGATGGTCTGAAAACCATCAACGATCGGCATGGCCATCTGATCGGAAGTCGGGCGCTGTGCCGTCTGGCCGAGGTGCTAAGAGTTCATTGCCGGGCGATGGATACCGCCGCTCGCTATGGTGGCGACGAATTTGCTGTCGTGCTGCCCGAAGCGGGGGGCGAGGCCGCCGCACGCGTGGCGCAGCGCATTTGCGCGCGCCTGGCGGCCGATGGTCAGACGCCCGCCGTTTCAGTGAGTGCGGGCGCCGCCGTGTTTCCAAGTGACGGCGAGACGGTTGAGAAATTGTTGGGGGCGGCGGACCACGCCTTGTATCGGATGAAGGGGTCACGCGGCGGGGTTCCGACATTGGCCCACATCGCGGCCTGCCTGTAGCGCGTGGTTTGGAGGATTGCCGTGGCTAAAGCCTACGGGGTGGCCCGGCTCGAAAAACGCATTCCGATGGAGATGGTCGTGCAGATCTCCGGACACGGGGAACATCCTGGCATGGAGACGACCTTTACCGAAAACGTCAGCTCGCGCGGCGCTCGCGTAGTTACCATTCGCCGCTGGCAGACCGGCGATCACCTGACGTTTGCCTCGCTTCCGGGTGATTTCCGCACCGCCGCGCGCGTGGCCTATTGTCAGTCACTCCGCGGCAGAGGCTTTGCCATCGGTCTTGAGTTCCTGGAGCCGGCCGGACGCTGGGTGATCAACCCACAGCCGGCCTGGGAGAACCGCTAAACGGATAGGAGGGAAAAGGGAAGGTAAAAACTGGCGCAAGAGTTGTTTTCGCGAGCGCCGGCCGCCCCGACTTCTCGGAGCTGCCGGCGCTTGCGTTTTTTGCCGCACTGTGAGATGTGGTTTCGTTGGCGGGGTTCATCCTGGGCCCTGAATCCTGCGAGGGCGAATTCCCTCCGAGGAGCGTGCCATGCAGATAAAGAAGCGCCCCATACGCGCCTATGTGCTGATCCACGTGCGCGCCGGTCATGCGAAGAATGTCGCGCGCGCCCTCTCAGAAACGCCCGGCGTGCGCTCGGCCCACGCCTGCTGGGGCGTGCCCGATGTTTTTGCCTACGTCGAGGTGGGCAGCGAGCGCGAACTCGATTCCCTGGTGATGGAAAAGATCCAAAAGATGGACGGGGTTGAGCGCACCGATACCCATATCGCGCTGGACTGAGCATCAGGATTAGAATTGTGGCCGCTTGTTCACCTTGAATGCGATCGCGCTTTCGTGGGTCGGAGGAATTTCTCTGCTCGGTTCAAGATCCAGTGGTCGGGGAACAGAGCTGCGCGTAAACACGGAGCGTATTGGCCACCATGATATCGGCGGAGAAGCGCTGCCGGATGGTCTCCCGCGCCACCAGCCCCAGGTGCTTCGCGAATTCCGCATCCTCTAGTAGCCGCCCCACGGCCGCGGCAATCAGGCCGGCGTCGGGCTGCCCAACCAGCAGGCCGCTGCGCCTGTCTTCGACGTATTCCGGCACGCCGCCGCTGGCAACCGCGACCACCGGCAGACCGTAGGCCATCGCGGCAAGCAGCGAGGTGCCCAGCGGCTCGGCCAGGGACGGAAACACAAACACATCCAGCGCCGCATAGACTTGCGACACGTCTTCCACAAGGCCCGCAAAGATCACCGCGGTTTCCAGTCCCAGTTCGCGCGCCAGGG
>Ga0209802_1003557_pt1 | contig 10420 bp, 12 predicted proteins | sample GraSoiAngelo_129_FD_185886 | JGI IMG/M metagenome (GOLD analysis project Ga0209802, IMG submission 185886) | Grasslands soil microbial communities from the Angelo Coastal Reserve, California, USA - 14_0927_12_40cm (SPAdes) (version 2) | ecosystem: Environmental > Terrestrial > Soil > Grasslands ... | reverse complement strand
GTCGACTGTGACGCTGTTGATGGGCAGCCTCGCAATCCTGGTCGAGAGCAATCGCGACGCGAAAGCCCAGCTCGAGAGGATCCCGGAGGAGCGGCGGCCGATGGTGATCGTGGCCACGCCGGCCGAGGTGGCGGAAAGGCTGCAGCCCTACGTCGACGCCGGCTTCGGCGGGTTCACATTCAGCAACCAGACGCTGCCGGCCAAAGACCAGATCGGGCTCGCCGGTGAGCTGATCAAGCTGATGGCAGGAGCGCGCTCCGCAGCCTAAGACTTGTAATTGAGCTCCCCGGCCTTCACGGGCACGCGGAGGAAGTTCTCGGGTGGCGCCAATGGGCACGCCCATCGAGGGCTGTACGCGCACGAGGCGTTGTAGGCGAAGTTGAAGTCGATCACGACATCGGACGACCCGGGGGTCGTCTGCAGGACGAGTCCGTCCGTGTCTTTGGCGGTGTCGAAGAGATAGCGACCGGCGCCATAGGTCTGGCTGGGCGCGGTCGGGTCTTTGAAGGGAACGAAAAGTCCGCCCGCGTACTGGACCAGGCTGAGGACGGTCAGCTTGCACGGCTCCCCGGCGAGTCGAAAGTGCAGCTCGCCCGCGCGGCGATACCGGATCGCGCCGTCATCGCCGCCGGTGTCGATGAGCAGCTCGGACCCGTCGGCCGCGAGCATCTGCGCGGACACCCGATAGGCCAGGTCGTAGGGAAAGTACTCGAGGCCGGTGAAGGCATCGCGGTCCTCAAGCTCGATCGGCGATTGAGGGTGTGACCTGAAGAGCTCGTCGCGACCTTTCCGGAATGTCTCGACAGCGTCGGGCCCAGACGTTCGATAGAGATCCCCAACCCTTCGCCGCCAATCGACCAGGTCGAGCAGCGCTACCGGATCCGGTTTTTTAAGGGGTCCCCGCGAACTCACGGCGCAGCCTCCGAGTTCGTGGGGTCACTACCAACGGTCCCAGTGCACGATCGGCTCGAGCGGAATCCTCTCCGCCGGCTTGAACTCGCCGCCGTCATGGAACCCCACAGTGATCAGCGCCGCCTGCGTGTATCGCTCGAAGGGGATGCCGAGTACGTCCGCGACCTCTTTCTCGTATTTGAGATGCAGCGTCGTCCACGCGGTGCCGAGGCCGCGGGCACGGGCCGCGAGCATGAAGTTCCACGCGGCGGGCAGGATCGAGCCGTACAGCCCGGCGACCTCGAGGTTTGTGACACCAGGGCGATCCACGCGGCCCTGGATACACGGGATCACCATCGCCGGCACCTCATGCATGCGCTCGGCAAGGTACTGCGCCGACGATGCGACGCGAGGCAGCTGCTTGCGGCGCGGGTCGCCCTCCTCGTATCGAGGGCCCCTGCTGCTGGCGTACGGGTACCACGACTGCCGGTAGAAGTCGCCGATGACCTTCTTTTTCTCCGGGTCGGTCACGATCATCCACTGCCAGCCCTGCGAGTTGCTTCCAGTGGGAGCCTGGACAGCAACTTCGACGCACTCGAGCAGCAGCTCGCGCGAGACCGGCCGATCGAAGTCGAGGCGCTTGCGCACCGCGCGTGCAGTGGTGAGGAGCTTGTGTGGATCCATCGCCGTCAATTGTCGATGGTCCTAGGTCGGCTGGTCGGACGCCTTCAGGTGATAGCTCGCCTGCGGGGGGAGATTGGCCAGTGCCTGGTGCACATCGTCCTCGGTCGCCCCGACGACAGACAGCGCGTAGTGCAGGCCGGGCGCGGCCTCGGTGGCGTGCACCGGCTCATCGGCCTGCGCCGGTGTCGTGACCGTAGGCGCAGCCTCTGGCGGCACCTGGACAGCGTGTCGCGATGTTGAATCCGACCGGAGGATCCGCCAGTGATAAAGGCCAACCGCGGCCGCGACGACGACCACCGCCAGGGACTGTGCAAAGCCGAGGTTGGTGGGATCGTCCAGCCTCGGCCGAACGCTGAAGGCCTGCTGGAGAACGATGTACAGGAGTCCGATACCGCCACCCAGCACGCCGAGCACGCTACCCAGCAGCGCGGCCCACAGGTAGATGCGCCGGCTGATCGCCTGCCTCTCTTCGAGCCAGGGCACCGGCCGCCAGTGCGCAAGCCAAACCGCGCCGCCCACGACGAGCAGCGTCACCCAGAGGCTGAGAGGGTCCTTCCAGTCGGGGGCCGTCACCTGGATCAGCAACGTGCCGAGCACGCCCGTGGCCCCAACCGCGAGGGCGCCCATCGATACCAGGGCGGCGAGGTTGGTATAGAAACGCCGCATCGCCGCCTGCCGCGTGCCCTCGCCGGTGCCGGCGTCTTTTGCCAGGCGCCTTCGTATCAAGAGCCAAGCCGCCCCGTAAACCACCATGATCGAAGCCGGCTGGGCGAAAGCCGCCAGGAGGTCGTTGCCGGCGCCGCCCGGGCTCGCGACTCCCAGAATGTGGGCCGCGCTGTAATAGAGGATCAAACTCGCGCTGACCAGGGCCGCCGCGATGCAGATGGCGACCGCGATGAATCCCTCCACTGCGCGCAGCGTCGATCTACGATCGTCTTCCGCGAAGCGCGTGACGAGCACACGCGCGTGGAAAGCCCAGAGCAGGAAGCCGCCCGCCAGCTGGCCTGCCGCCGCTGAAAGATTCTGGTAGTCCGCCAGAGGGCTGTGCAGCCCCCTGAGCCAGGCCAGTCGAATCAAGCCCTGGGCGCCGCCCAGCATCATGAACAGGCCGACGAACAGGGCGACGTACATGTACCAACGGCGCAGGGTGGCGGAGGCGCGGACCTCCCCCACGGCGGCTCGATCGTGGGCGGCGGTGCGGTAGTGGAATGCCCAGATCGCTGCGAGCAGGATGGTCACCCACGCGGTCTGCGCGATGGTGAGCTGGAGGAAAGGTTGCCCGTCCAGCTGTTGCTGCGACGCGAAGCTGACTGTGTTTGCGAGCGCGATGGCGGCCCCGATGGACGATCCCGCGCACGCCAGGTACAGGTAGAGCCGGCGGATCGCCGATGCGCGTTCGGCGGTGTCTCGGCGCGCGAAGCGGCGTCCGAACCACATGTGGATCGCCCAGACCGGAAACGACACCACGACCGCGGCTGTCGTGCCGGCGAGAGAGGTGCGGTTGAACGAGTCCGCTCCGTTGAAGGCGACCTGGAGCAGGGTGACACCGAGGGTTGCGAGGCCGAAGGCGAGCACGACCAACGCCACGGCGCTCACCAGGTATACGTATAGCCGCCGCAGGATCACGCCCGAAGTCTATGCGGCGCGTAATACGATGCATCTGTGATATCGCAAGAGCTGCTCGAGATTCTGGCCTGCCCCAAGTGCCACACGAAGCTCGAGATGAAAGAGCCCGACCATCTACGGTGCCCTCACTGCAAGGTGCTGTATCCGATCGTCGACGGCATCCCGGTGCTGCTGATCGAGGAGGGAAAACCCGAAGCGGCCGCTTAGCTCGTCACCTTCAAGCGGCGCACTCGAGGTGGCTGGTGTCGAGCGGCGTCTTCGAGTTGTGCACGTTCTGCTCGGCGGTCGTGATCTCCCCGTCGGTGAGCGCGTAAGCCTGGTCCGGTTCGCTCGCGGACGTCGCAAAAACAATCCCGATCACACGGCCCTGCAGATCGACGAGCGGACCTCCTGAGTCGCCCGGCCGCACCCTGGCCTGGATCACGTAGATCTCGCGTGTGACCTGCTTCTGGTTGTAGATGTCGCGGCCGGCCGCCTCGATGGCGCCGTCCACCACCGCGGGCTGGACCGTCTCGCCGCCCCCGCCCGGGTACCCGATCACCGCTCCCTTGGTGCCCCGCTCCGCGGGGCCGAGGCTCAGCGAGGCCTTCGTGTAATCGGGAACGTAGAGCAGCGCGACGTCGCGGTCGGAGTCGAAATACACCACGTCGGCTCTGAGCACCTGGCCGTCCGGAGTTTCCACCCGATGGCTGCCGGTTCCCGAAACCACGTGCGCGTTGGTGACCACGTACCCGTTCCCGATCGGAAAGCCGCTGCCGGTCACAAGCCCTCCGCACCCGGTACCGGTCACTTTGACGACGAGGTGCGCTGAGTTCTGCACGGCCACCGTGTCGACCGAGGCCGGGATGGGGAGTGGGGCGGGCAGCGGTGGCTCGAGGCCGGCGAACACGGGTGGGAAGGTGACGCCGCCCAGGATTCCTTCGACGCGCGCCAGGAACTCAGGCGGCCGCGGCGCCAGCCGATCGAGACTGTGCAGGATCGTCGAATGCTGGATCTGGAGCGCGACCTCCTGGCTGGGCCCTCGCGAGAAGCTCAGACCCAAAAACCAGCACATGATCAGCACGGCGATCGTCGATAACACCGCCCCGCCGATCGAGTCGGGCATGGTGTGAGTGCCTTTGCGCAGGATCCTGCGCCGGATGGGCTCGCCCGCGGCGAAACCGATGCTGGAACCGAGGCTGCCGCCGATGACCAGGACCAGCACCGCGCCCAGCGGGCGGGCGACCGGGTTGTGGATGCCGATGTAGTCGAGCAGCGGACCCGCGGCCGTCGCGCCCAGCAGCACACCAACGACAAGGCCCATGTACTGCGCAAGAGACAACCAGAAGCCTCGACGGTAACCGTTGACCAGGCCCACCACGGTGGCGGCCAGGATCACGAGATCGATGAAGTTTGGATTCAGATCTTTAAGGTAACCGCTGCGCCGCTACGGGCTACCCGATGACATCTAGTGATGGATGTCGTGCGGTTCGGCCTCGCCGATCTCTTCAGACTTGCAGTTTCGCGCGTCGCCACGCAGGACCCACCATCCCAACCCCGCCACGCCAACCAGGGCGACCAGGAAGGTGATGCTCATCGCGAGCCAGGTTCTGGCTCGGGCTCGGCTGGGAGCTCGCCGGCCTCGCGCAGGTCGCGCAGCGGCATGAAGCTGCGCACCGGCGGCACCCTCTCGAAGTTGTATGGGGGTGGCGGCGAGGTCGTGGCCCATTCCAGCGTGTTGGCACGCCAGGGGTCGTTGCCGGCGATCTCACCGCCGTACCAGCTGCGAATGACGTTGATGAAGAAGAGGAGCACGGAGAAGGCGATGAGGAATGACGACACCGTGATGATCATGTTGGTCGCGGCCCACGCCGGGTTTGCGTATGTGGCGATGCGGCGCGGCATCCCCTCCAATCCCAGCGTGTGCATGATCAAGAACGTGCCGTTGAAGCCGACGAAGAGCGTCCAGAAGTTCCACTCCCCAAGAGTGCGGTTGAGCTTTCGCCCAGTGATCTTCGGGAACCAGTAGTAGATGCCCGCGAAAATCGTGAACACGCTGCCCCCGAACAGCACGTAGTGGAGGTGGGCGACCACGTAGTACGACTGGTGGAGCTGCGTGTCGACCGGCACGGAGGCTAGATAGACGCCAGTGATTCCACCAATGAGGAACGTGGCGAGAAAGCCGAATGCAAACTTCATCGGCAGCGTGAACTCGATCGAACCCCACCAGGCGGTGGCTATCCAGTTGAAGAATTTGATGCCCGTCGGAACCGCGATGAGCATCGTCATGAGCATGAAGAAGCCCTCGACGTAAGTGTTCATGCCGACCGTGAACATGTGGTGCGCCCACACGGTCATCGAAAGGAAGACGATTCCGAATAGAGCCGCCACCATCGACATGTAGCCGAAGATCGGCTTGCGCGCGAAGACCGGGATGACCTCGGAGATCATTCCGAATCCGGGCAGAATCATGATGTAGACCTCGGGGTGGCCGAAGAACCAGAACAGATGCTGGTACAGCACCGGCCGGCCCTGGGTCGTGAAGAACTGCGTCCCGAGCTGGCGGTCGAACTCGACCAGGATCATCGCGGCGGCCAGCGGCGCGCCGACGACCAGCAGAAGGATTGACGTCGAGATCTGCGCCCACACGAACAGCGGCAACCGGGTGAGCTTCATGCCCGGTGCGCGCAGCGCAACGATCGTGGTCAGGAAGTTGGTCGAGGCCATGATCCCGGAGATCGCCCACACGATGATGCTCAGCGCCCAGAAGTCGACGCCGAGGCTGTGACCCTGATAGGCCTTCTCGGTCAGCGGCGCGTAGCCGGTCCAGCCGGCGTCGAGGGCGCCACCGGTGAAGAAACCTCCGTAGTAGAGGAGGATCGACACCGGCACCAGCCAGAAGCCGAGCAGGTTGACGCGCGGGAAGGCCATGTCGCGCGCGCCGATCATGATCGGGACCATGTAGTTGGCGATCCCGGTCAAGAAGATCGTGACGAAGAAGAAGATCATCGTCACGCCGTGGGCCGAGATCAGCTGGTTGTAGGTCTCGGCGTCGACCACGGAAAGATGCGGCTGCGAGAGCTGCAGTCGGATGATCAGGGCAAAGATGCCTCCGATCACGAAGCTCAGCAGGCCGGTGACCATGTACATGATCCCGATCAGCTTGTGGTCGGTGGTCGTCAGCCAGAGCGTGATCGGCTTCCAGAAGGTGTCGTCGTAGGCCTTCGGACGGGGCAGAGTCTGGACCGCTGCCATTACGTTCCCATCCTAGCTCTGGCCAGCCTTCTGTTTCTGCACCCAAGCGTCGTAATCGGACTGCTCCATCGACTGCACGATGATCTGCATCGTGCTGTGGCCTGAGCCGCACAGCTCCGCACACTCACCGCGCCAGGTGCCGACCCGGTCGATCTTCAGCCAGGTGAAGTTGTCGTATCCGGGCACGGCGTCGGTCTTGCCCGAGATGGCCGGGACCCACCACGAGTGAATGACGTCGGTGCCCTGCATGCGGAGGCGGATGAGCTTGTTGACCGGGACGACAAACGGCTGCACATCGCCCGCGAGGGTCCCTTCCTGCTGGATGGTGAAGCCCTCCGGGTACGTGTAGTTCCAGCCGAACTGATGGCCCGAGACCACGACCTCGAAGTCGTAGTTGGTGACCGGCTGAAAATCCTTTTGTAGCTCGGCGAAGCTGTAGCCGGCGATGCCGAGCACGATGATGAGGGGCGCAATCGTCCAGGCGATCTCGAGGGTGAAGTTGCCGTGGACCTGCGGCGGGATGTAGCCGGCCGGCTGCTTGGACCGGCGGTACTTGATCACCACCCACAGGAGGGCCGCCTCAACCAGGACGAAGACGATGATCGCCGGCACCGAGATGCCGATATAGGTGTTGAAGATGTTCTGGCCGTTGGGCGAGACCGGGGTGGGGAATATCGGCGAGATACCGCCGGGTGCCTCGCACGAGCTCAACAGGAAGGCCGCGGGCGCAATGGCCAGTGGCCACAGCCGCGTGATCGAGGCCTTCACGGCGCCCAGTATATCGGCGCCGAGAGCAGCGTCTCCGGGACCCAATCCTTCCCGCTGATAGAATCCAAACCGAACGTGGCCGCATCCAAGCAGCCCCGATATGTGGACGTCTCCAACCCATCCCTCGCCGTCGAATGCCCGCGCTGCGGGTTGCTGACGCCGAGGTTCCTCGACCTTTGCCGCAACTGCGGCTACAAGCTCTGGCCTTCCAGCTACGTTGCCTCCGCCGCGTTCAAGGCATGGCGCGACGCCGACCCGGCTCGTGCCGCGGCTTCTCGCTACGACATGGAGATTCCCGAGCATGTGGAGCTTGTCGTCGACTACGACGCCAAGGCCCACGAGCTCGGCATCCACATGCCGCCGCCCAGCAACTGGCCGTTCGTCATCTGCGCGGGGGCGCTGTTCTTGAGCCTGGCGGCGATTCCCTTCTCGGCAGCTGTGCGCATATCCCTCGCCGTGATCGGGGGAGTGATATTTCTCGTCGGGGTCGTCGGCTGGGTGCTGGTCGACGACGTGAAGATGTTTCCTGCTGACGAGGCGGGCGGCGAGGTGCATTCCTGATGGCCGTCGCCACGATGCAGCACGAGGCGGGGCCGCAGTACCCCGCGATCAAGCCCGGCATGATGGGGATGTACATCTTCCTCGCGTCCGAGGTGATGTTCTTCGGAAGCCTGTTCGCGACCTACTTCTATCTATTCGGGTCGCACATCGTCTGGCCGCCGCCGGCGCCGTCGACTACGGCGGAGTTCTATGTCACTCCGTGGCCGGCAACTTTTTCGTTAAACCCGCTGGATTACATCCCGAGCATCAACACCGTAATCCTGCTGTCCAGTGGCGTCACCTGTCACTTTGCCAGCGACGCCATGGCACTCGGGAACCGCCGCCGGTTCTTCCTACTCTGGACTGTGACGATCGTCCTCGGCACCCTGTTCGAATTGGGACAGCTGTATGAATTCCTCACTGCGTTCGGCCGCGGGCTGACTCTGACCGCGAACAGCTTCGCGAGCGCCTTCTTCATCATGACCGGCTTCCACGGCCTGCACGTCCTCGGCGGACTGATCCTGCTTCTGATCATTCTGTATCGCGCCGGCCGCGGCCAGTTCTCTCGGGCGAATCACGTCGGGGTGGCGGCCGTAACGCTGTACTGGCACTTTGTCGACGTGGTGTGGATCTTCCTCTTCGTCATCCTGTACGTCGGTGTGACGCTGTTCCGATGAGAACACTCGCGGTGGCTCTCGCTTCCATGGCATTGCTCGCCGGTTGCGGCGGCGGCGGGGGCGGGCCTTCGCAGCCGGCGGGGTCGATCAAGGTCACCATGACGGAGTTCAAGTTCGAGCCGTCCACGATCAGCGTGCCGTCGGGGAAGGTGGTCTTCTATCTCGTCAACGCGGGCACGGCATCCCACGACATGGTGATTCGCGACAGCACCGGGAAGCGCCTCGCTGCGAGCGAGCTGGTGTCCGCGGGGGACAACTTCGTCTTCACGGTATCCACGCTTGCCGCGGGGACGTACAAGTTCTTCTGCGACCAGCCCGGGCACGAGGCCTCGGGCATGTTCGGGTCCCTGACTATTACTTAGAAATTATGAGAGGAAACCCGGGCGGTTTCCTCTCATCGCCGGGCGCTGCGCGCTCGGCTGCGCTCTTTCCGGGAAGGAAGGGTTGTCTAAGCAACCACTACTTGCCGCGCATGGAATGTGAAATGCAATGCGGGGAGCGGCCGGGATAAACCCGGCCGCCAGGGCAACGCTACTTAGACGGGCTCGGGCTCGGCGACGGGCTGGGTATCGGTGATGGGCTCGGCCCTGCCTTCACGCTCAACACCTCGATCTCGAAGACGAGGACCGCATTCGGCGGGATGATGTACGCGCCCGACTGCTGGTCCTGCCGGCCGTTCGCCCCGTAGGCGAGCGCCGCGGGGATGATGAGCTTGCGCTTGCCGCCGACCTTCATGCCGGGAATCCCCTCGTCCCAACCGGGGATGACCTGGCCCTGTCCGAGCGGCACCGAGAAAGGCTGGTTGCCGCGGCTGGAGTCGAACTTCGCGGCGGTTGCCTGGAGCCAACCGGTGTACTGGACGGTGGCGATGTCGTTGCCGTGGACCACAGCACCGGTGCCGACCGTGAGGTCGATGTACTGGAGGCCGTCCGGATACGTGACCACAGGCAGGCCTGCTCCGGCGTTGAAGTCGTCGGTGCCTGGAGATGGGCTCACGTGGACGCCCGGGCTTTCGTTGGCAACCGGCCCCGAGGCCGCGTACGGATCCGAGTAGCCACATGCGGCCAGCGCGAATGCGCCGGCGAGCATTAAGGCAGTGAGTGCCGCGCGCCTCACGAGGCCGTGATGTCGATCGAGGTCATTCGATCGCCGACCTGGACCTTGTCGATGACGTCCATGCCTGAGGAAACCTGGCCGAAATGGTTGTAGACGCCACTGGTGGCGAGCGACGGCGCATCCCCGGTCGTGATGAAGAACTGCGACCCGCTCACGCCCGCGGCGCTCGAGGCCATCCCCACGGTGCCTCGCGGCCACCTGGAGGAATTGGTTTCGTTGGGCAGCTTGTAAGCCGGCCCGCCGGTGCCGTTGCCGAGCGGGTCGCCGCCCTGGACCACGAATCCGGGCACCACACGGTGGAACGTGAGGCCATCGTAATAGTGGTTCTGCGAGAGGTAGACGAAGTTGTTGACCGTCTGCGGGGCCACCTTGGGATCGACGAACGAGATCGTGAAGTCACCTCGGGATGTGTGGACGGTCGCCGTGTACTTCTTCGAGGGGTCGATGACGGTGGGCGGGGGCGTGGTTCGCTGATCCATGCAGGTGACGATTCCATTCTGGCAGCCCGAGGGATTCGAGGTCGGATTGGAGTCCGGCGGCACGTAATCGGCGCATGCGCCGAGGGCGACCGCCATCACGAAGAGCGCGAGAGTCGTTTTCAACCGTTCGACCTTACGAGATCGCGGTCGAGCTACGAGGCTCAGCGCGACGGTTCCCTGGTGCCGATCGCCACCAGGAGCGCCAGGAGCAGACAGAGCCCAGCTGTCACCGCCAGCGCGTTGGGGACGCCGCTCGTGGCGGCGATCCCGCCGCCGATAAGAGGGCCGAGGAAGAACCCGAATGCGACTGCGCTTGCGTTGAACCCAAACACTGTGCTCTGGGCCTCGATCGGCGTCTCGAGCCCGATCATGCTGGCTGTGGCCGGGACGATGGCTCCGTAGAGG
>Ga0209802_1003555_pt1 | contig 10422 bp, 12 predicted proteins | sample GraSoiAngelo_129_FD_185886 | JGI IMG/M metagenome (GOLD analysis project Ga0209802, IMG submission 185886) | Grasslands soil microbial communities from the Angelo Coastal Reserve, California, USA - 14_0927_12_40cm (SPAdes) (version 2) | ecosystem: Environmental > Terrestrial > Soil > Grasslands ... | reverse complement strand
GTGGAAGCGACGTACGACACCGAGACCGGCGAATTCGAGTGTGAGATCTGCGTCCCGGTAGCGCCTCTCTGAGCTCGGAAAAAGAAGAGGGCGCGATCTGCGAGATGGTCGCGCGCTCCATCTCGTGATCTTCAGGTCCGGTCCGGGAGCGCTTCGACGTACCGTTTCAACTCGGCGAGCACTCGCGCGTTCTCCTTCCGAAACGCTGAGGCGACCAAAGGCCCGGCCAACTTGAGCGGGCCGGGTATGTCGATCGTCAGCTCGAGGTCGCGAATGAGAGACGTCGCATCACCAGCCGGCTCGAGCGTGCACCGGATGTTGACGTCCACGTTTGCCGTCAGTGGTCCCCGCTTGATCAGCATGGTCTGATGAAACGCGATGGACTTGGGAGGGTCGAATTCGGTGACGGTGCCGGGCCGCCGACCCGCCGGCCCGGCGTCAACATACGTGGTACCGAGCCGGACCGGATACGGCGAAACGTGACTGGTCTCGCCGAACGCATCCGAGCCGGGAAGCCAACGACCGTAGTTCGGCATATCCGCGATCAGCTCGAAGATGGTTTCCGGAGCACCTTCAATTCGAGTCGTGAATCGCGATTGGGAAGTAGACATCGAGCGACAGTCGGTATGGTGTCACCGATTCCGATGAAGATCACAATCGCCACTGAGCCATTCGAGTCAGTCGACTCACGGCGGCCCCAATCCGAGCGGCTGGTGCAAAATACGGGCGTGCTGCAGCATGAAACGCTGACCCAGCTCGAGGAGAGCCTCGATCACATCCGGCAGGCACCCGCCGACAGCGGGACTGTCGAGCTGATCGCTCGGCGGCCTGCCGAAGACGAGCGCGAGATCCTGCCTGAGGCGAGGCTCGATCTACAGGACGGCCTCGAGGGCGACACCTGGCGCAGTCGCGGCAGCAGCCGTACCCCCGATGGCGGCGCTAGCTTGGACGCGCAGCTGACTTTGATGAACGCGAGGGCGGCCGCCGCGATCGCGGGTGGCCGCGAGCGCTGGGCGTTGGCGGGTGATCAGATGTACGTCGATCTCGACATCAGCAGAGCCAACCTACCGCCCGGCAGCCGGGTCCAGATCGGCTCGGCAGTGATCGAGTTCAGCGAGACTCCCCACACCGGCTGCGCAAAGTTCTCGGGGCGCTTCGGCGTGGATGCGCTGAAATTCGTCAACTCGCCGGTTGGTCGCGACCTTCGCTTGCGAGGAGCGAACTGCCGGGTCGTCGTGGGCGGCTCCGTTCGCCAGGGCGACACGATCAGGAAGCTGCCGAACTAACCACGCCATTCGTTACCGCACCATGGGCCGTGGCTCGCCGGCTGCAGGGTCAACCAGTCAGAGGTCAGCGGCGAGAGGTAATTGCTATCACAGCTTGGCGACGATATCGCGGCCCGCGTCGGTTTGGAAGGCAGCGACCGCCAGAGCACCTTCGTGTTCGCAATCGAACAGTACGCGGGCACGTCATCGTGAGGAGGAACCCCCACCACAGGGTGTTGCGCTCGTGTTCCCGCATCCGCGACCACCGTAGATGGCGTCGCTTCGCGGCGTAAAAGGAAGGCTATGCATATCACCAGGAACGGCATCAATACGACGAAGGGCCCAGGCGAATGGTTCACCGGCACCGTTTACATCGATGCTGTCGCAGCTCCGGCGAGTTCATCGCGCCTGAGCGCGAACAGCGTGCACTTCACGCCTGGCGCCCGCACGGCGTGGCACAAGCACCCAAACGGCCAGACCATCTTCGTCACCGAAGGCGTTGGCCTCGCGCAGCATCGGGGTGGTCCGATCGAGGTAATCCGCCCGGGCGACCGTGTGTTCTTCGAGTCGGGCGAGGATCATGACCCACATTGCGATGCTCGACGTCGACGACAAGGGCAACAGCGCGACGTGGGGCGACCACGTCAGCGATGCCGAGTACGCGGCGGCGCCGGCAGTCGAGGAGGCATAGTCATGCGGGCGGCACTTTTCAACGGACCCCACGCGATCGAGGTCGGAGAGCGCCCCGACCCGGTGATCAGTGCACCGACCGACGCCGTCGTTCGCGTCGTCCTTGCATGTGTGTGCGGGTCGGACCTCTGGTATTACCGCGGTGAGTCACCCCACGATCTCGGCCCGATCGGCCACGAGTTCATCGGTGTCGTCGAGGAGGTCGGTCCCGACGTGCGAGGCATTGCGAAGGGCGATTTCGTCATCGCGCCCTTCATCTATTGCGACGGCACGTGCGCACATTGCCGAGCGGGGGTCACGTCCCAGTGCTTGCACGGAGGCGGGTTTGGCAACCACGGAATTGACGGTGGCCAGGGCGAAGCGGTGCGCGTGCCGCTGGCGGGCACCACCCTGGTGCGGGTGCCTGGCTCAGGTCATTCGGACGAAACGATGCGCTCTCTGCTCGCGCTTTCCGACGTGATGTGCACCGGCCACCACGCGGCCGTGAGCGCCGGCGTCAAATCGGGCGACGTCGTCGCCGTGGTTGGCGACGGCGCCGTGGGTCTGTGCGGCGTCATAGCGGCGCTTCGCCTCGGCGCGGCTCGAATCATCGCACTGAGCCGAAATCCAGCCCGACAGGAGTTGGCCCGGTCCTTCGGCGCGACGGAAGTCATCGCCGAGCGCGGTGACGCCGCGATTGAGGCCGTCCGGGAGCTCACCAATGGCGTCGGCGTCGACGCCGCCCTCGAGTGCGTGGGCACGGGCCAGTCAGTCGCGACGGCGTTGGCAGTCACAAGACCAGGCTCGATGGTTGGAATTGTCGGCGTCCCCCACGGCGTCGACGCGTCGATCGCGGACACTATCGTCTTCCGCAACGTCGGCTTGCGGGGTGGCGTCGCGCCGGCGCGCGCCTACATCCCTGATCTTCTCAACGATGTACTGGATGGGCGCATCAATCCCGGGCGCGTCTTCGATTTCGACACCGACCTCGACCACATAGCGGAGGCGTACAAGGCCATGGATGAGCGCCGCGCGATCAAATCGCTCTTACGGATCGGGACAAAGGAGACGCGCAGGTGACGCAGTGGACGAACGACCAGCTCGACAAGATCGGAGGAGCGGAAGAGGTGCAGGTCGCGTCAGCTCGGCGCGACGGCACGTTAGGTAAACCGGTGACCGTGTGGGCCGTCCGTCACGGCGACGACATATACGTCCGATCCGTGAGGGGTCGCAGTTCTCATTGGTTCCGCGGTACCCAGGAGAGGCACGAAGGTCGGATACGGGCCGGCGGTGTTCAGCAAGACGTCGCCTTCATCGAGGCGGACCCCGACATCAACGACGAGGTCGATGCAGCCTACCGGGCCAAGTACCGCAGCTACGCCGGCACCATCCTTAACAGTGTGCTGACTCCTGAGGCGCGATCCACCACGATGAAGCTCGAGGCGCGTTCGACAGGCTCCTAGCCCTTCAACTTCTGGAACCGAAACGGTTCATTCGCGAGGCTGGTGGTGCAGTGCCAGAGCCGATGTTCGAGAGTCAGTCTTGCGGTGTTTTTCTCATCCGACCGTGGCGCCTCATGGCGCGAGGTGATGGGCGGGGCCTTGGCCCCACCTATCGCCATTGCCTCCCCGCCTTCCTTGATCCAAACACGGAGACGTCCGATGGACGTGAAGCCGTTTCCGTGTGCAGCAGCCAGGGCATCACCCGATTCATACCCGACGATGGGCAGCACTGGGAAAGCTCTGGCGACTGCCGCGACGCAGCCGTGCCACGCATCACCGTGATCGCCGAGCGTCGTGAATAGATTCGAGACACCCACCGCCGCGCCGCTCCGGTTGAGGATGGCTCCAGCCACGAGGCGGTCCCGTACGTAGCCGCCGAGGACTACTACCGCGGGGTGATCGAGCAGCGCCGGCCGGAAGAGTTCAGTGGCCACCTCGCCGCCGCTCCACGCGGCCTCCCAAGCCGGGAGCACCCTTGCATCGCGGACGCGGCGCCAGCGGATGTCGCCTCCGGTCGCGCTGACCGGTTGCTCTGGGGCTCGGAGGATCCAGTCGCCCTCGAAGAGGATGCGGAATCCTGCGGGCAACAGGTTCAAGCACGCGAAGCTGTCCTTTATCGAGCAGCCAGGCGTTGCGCTATCGACGATTTCGAGAACATTTTCGCCTGTCGCGTCCGCATCGAGTGTCACAGCGTCGGGGTAGTGCGATGGAGTCCGCAGCCGACTCGTCCACATATGGGTATGGAAGGCTCCGATTATCCCGTGCGTACGGCAGACGATGTCGCACCATTCGGCGTTGTTGCGGGCGGCGGTGATGACGTCTGTATTCATGCCGATCGCCAGGATCGTGTCACCAAATCATTTGGAGGAGTCCACAAGTTGCGGGGCGTCGAGCCCTGCTACTTGCTTGTCATTCGGAGAGACCTCGTAGATCTGCGATCACCGCCTCCGGACGGCCGCGCGCCACCGACACGTATGAGCTTCCGGATTGGCAACTGTCACTCGGATCAGGTATTTCCCGGCGGGCGGAACGTCGGGATTACCACTGGTCAGCCCGCCGCCGCCATAACCCCATGGTCCCGGCTGTACGACTGGAGGCGCGTCGGCACCGGTGAGGGTGTTGTATGCGGTGAACTTGAGCGCGGGGTCACCCATACCTTGGTACGTACCGCTGCAGGTGTAGGCGAAATACAGAATCCATACGCTGCTGCTTCTGTCGACCATGAACGGCCCGCCGTTCGCAGTAACCTGGCCGGCGCCACAGCCGGATCCTTCTGCAATCGTCACCTCCCCGATTCCAGGCGACTCGAGGGCATCAATCGGGTGATCGAAGGATCCGCAGGAGGCCACCTGGCTGGGCACGGTCAAGGAGGAGGGGCTAACCGACGAGGATGAGGGGGTTGGCCTCGGCGAAGCGCCGCCGGCTTCGGCGCAGCCAACTGTTCCCAGGTTCAAGGCAAGCATGATCAGCGCAACGATGTCGCGACTCTTCTGGCGAGCGGCCATAAGACAAGATGGTTTAACACTGCGCTGTCGCGAATGGTTACCTGGCGCCGGTAGGTCCGCCCGCCAGAACGCAGCCGATTATCGAATCTCAAATGACTACGTCCTCACAGGCCCCGAGTCACTGAGTCAGGCAGAGCAGGTGAGCATCATCGGTGACGTTTTGGGGCGTCGTATCAAATTTGAGGAGCTGTCGCCGGACGAGTTTCGAAGGAAGACGGAGGGAAGCTGGCCGCGTCCGGTCGTCGACATGCTGCTCGCCGCTTGGGGCGCAACGATTGGAAGGCCGGCGTTAATCACCTCTACGGTGTTCGACATCCTCGGATCGGCGCCGCGATCGTTTCGCCAGTGGGTCGCCGATCACGCCACCGCGTTTGTGGAAGGTCCAACCCCATAGAGTCAGGACGGGCGCCGTTCCTTCACCACCGGCTTCAGATCGCCCTTTAGCGCATCCTCATACGCGGCCCACAGCACCCCATACGCTGCCACCAGGCCTTCGGGGCGGGGCTGGCGTAGGGCGACTTCGAAGCGCTTCGTATACGGATGGTCGCCGAGCTCATCTCGCAGCAAGGCCTGAGTCTGCGCCTCCCATTTCGACGCCGACGCGAGGTCCTTGCGCTTCTCAATCATCAGCCGGCCCCGGTTCATCATCTCCTCCAGGCGCGCGACGAACCCGTGCCGGTCGAATCCCATCGGCGCGCGGGGTGGGCCCTCGCGGCTTACCGTCTTCCATTGGACCGGGCGGCTGTATGACGGGGCCGACGCGGAGGGGCGCCAGCCAACTGCTGCCCGCTGTCGGTCGTATGCCGCGCGCTTGGTGCTGTTGGTCAAAACGTCGTGCGCCAAGTTGATCAACTTCGCGTGCTCGAGCGCGTCCGGATGGTTGCCGCGGTCAGGGTGCCAGTACTTGAGCTGCCGCCGCCAGGCGGCGTGCAACTCCGTCTCCGTCGCGTCAGGCGGGACGCCGAGCACGAAGTAGTAGTCGGCTAAGGGACGGCGGTCGTCAGGCGAGGCCGCACCTCCTTCGTCTCAGACGCAGAACGGGGCTGTGGAAGCGCAGTCTCTCACGGCGGCCAGCGCTTGTGGCAAGCCCCTTGCCGCGGGGATAATGGTTATCCAGATAGCCACCAGGCACCTGGACGCGGAACGCCCATCAGGCGAACGCCATCCGCAAATTAAGGGGATGAACATGGACCGCGATGACTTTCCTGCGCCGGCCGAAGGCTTTGTTATCACGAACTTCCTGGTGGTATCGGATCAAGATCGGTCACGTGAGTTCTATCGCTCCCTATTCGACGGCAAGGTGGTCCGCGAAAAGGACCCGGTGATCATGAGGGTGGCCAACACGTGGTTGATTCTTAACGTCGGAGGCGGACCCACAGATGACAAGCCGACGGTCACGCTGTCGACTCCAACTAACCCTGACCACGCGAGCGCGTTCATGAACGTACGCGTCGCTGACATCGCATGGGCGTACAAAGAGTGGTCAGCCAGAGGTGCGCATTTTCTTACCGACCCGAAGGACCATGGCTTCGAGATCCGCGCCTACATCCGCGACCCGGATGGGCACCTCATCGAAGTCGGGCAGTCGCGAATGTAGATAGCGCGCCAGGAAGCGTCAGGACGTGCCAGGACGTGCCTGATGTATTCGGCAGCCTGACGCGTTTGTGCCACCAAGCGTCCTGGCGTGTCACAGACTGCCCCGGGTATGCCTCCCACACGGCCGGCATCTGGTGCGGGCTGTGTGCTGGCCGATGGGACCGATTGTTCAGACCCTCGAGCCCTTCCTCTTCGTATCGCGCCAGCCAGCCCGGCATCGTCTGCCGGCTAACACCCCAATCCTTTGCCACCTCGGCCACAGTGCGACCGTCAGCGATTACGGCTAACACTGCCTTGGCCTTTGCTCAGTCACGCTCATCTTCCCTCATGCGAGAGAGTGTCAAGGCTCAGCCGAAGTAGGTGTAAAGCATCATCCGAAGTAGTGACCCATCAGGCGAAGGCATTTGGGAACGTGTCAGCCGAACTTCTACAAACATGTTGGTGCTCGCGCAGGGAGTCGAACCCTGAACCTTGGGATTAAGAGGCTGCAGGCACGCAGTGTCAGGGAGAGTCAGCGAGTGTCAGGGAGTGCCAAACCAGTTCGGCTCTATGACGCACCAGTGTCACAGAGTGTCAGGGGGTGTCAGAGAGTGTCTACGTGAAGGTGTCAATTAGGGTGTCAAACGTCCAGTGAGTTGGCGGGCGGCGTCTCCATCTAGGAGCTCGCCGCCCGCTGGGTCAGCGGTCAGACGGGACAGGTACCGGGATTGGGCTGGTCGATCCTCGATGCGCCGCCAACGGGCACGCCCGGAAACGTCACAAAGATGACGTAGTCACCCAAGCCTTTATTCACAGCGTTGTTCAACTCACCGGGGCGTTCAACGAACGCCTGCCCCTTCGTGTACGTGGTTACGTCGCAGTGGTTCCCAACCGACGTATAGAGGGTGACCTCGCCTTGCTGTACGACGACGATCGCGCCTCCGGGATGTGAGTGCCAGCCCGAGAAGCCGCCTGGGGCAACCGTGATCTTTGCGACGACAATGTCCAGCCCCTGCTTGATGGGAAGCGTTCCGTCCGACATGTAGGTCCCTTGGGCCAACTTCTGGCTTGTAAATCCAGGTGGTGGTGAAGGCGGTGTCGCTGCACCAGGGACTGCGTTGACGGTCACCAGGAGCCCCGCCGCTCCCGCCGTCATGGCTACCAGCCGGATGACCCTTCTCGTAAGCGTATTCATTGGACACTCCTCATAAGGTTTGGACCGCGAGCCGGTCGCCGCAACAGCGACCACCACCACCAATCGGATCGAACGCAAAAGTGATCGCTGAACCCTTTGCCACCCTAAGGCTGATTGGGGGCGGTGTCACCCCGAGGACTACGGGGATGGGTACTGGTTGTTTCCAGACTAAACTGGCCTCGGGTTCAGCGGATTGAGTAAGAAGGTTGAGCTCGGGCTTACACCCCGCGAGGTGCAGGTCGCCCGCCTCGTGAGGACTGGGCTGACCGATCGTGAGATTGCGGGCAGGCTCTTCATCACCCGCCGCACGGCAGAGTGGCACGTCAAACAGATACTCAACAAGCTTGGTTTCACCTCTCGCTCTCAGGTCGCCGCGTGGGTGGCGCATGACGAGGCAGTCGGCTCGATGGCCGCCGCATCGAACGGGCGTCCACACAATCTCCCCCTTCAGCTGACGACGTTTGTCGGTCGTGGGAATGAGCTGGCCGAGCTCCAGCGCCTTCTCGCTGTGAAGCGCTTCGTGACCCTTACGGCGGTCGGGGGCGCGGGCAAGACTCGGCTGGCGCTCGAAGTGGCTGACCGGGCCCTGCATGCATATCCAGACGGGGCCTGGTTGGTGGACCTGACCCAGATCAAAGATGGCTACCCGATCGCCAGGGTGTTTGGCGCGACGCTGGGGGTCCACGAGCGTCCGCGTCGACCGATTGCAGAGACGCTCCTGGAGCACCTGCGCGTGCGGCACGTGCTGCTTGTGGTCGACAACTGCGAACACGTGATTGCCGATTGCGCCGACCTTGTGGACGCCATCCTCCGTTCCTGTTCCGGTGTCACGGTGCTTGCCACGAGCCGCGAGCCTCTCCGCGTCAGTGGCGAAATTGTTTGGCGAGTTGCCTCGCTTGCTGTCCCGGATCCGGAGGCAGTGATCGACCTGCATGATCTTGTCCGATACGAGGCCGTCGGCCTGTTTCTGGATCGTGCCCAGCTGGCTGCGCCCGGCTTTGAGATCAATGCGGACAACGCCTCCGCCATCGCGCAGCTCTGCCGGCGCCTGGACGGAATCCCGCTGGCGATCGAGCTGGCTGCCGCATACGCCGGCTTGATGTCCCCCGAGCAGATCTTGAATCGACTGCAAAATCGATTTGGGCTCCTGACAGGCGGCAGTCGCGCCGGACCAGCGCGGCATCGGACGCTGCAGTCCGCGCTCGACTGGAGCCACGACCTGATTAGCGATGACGAGCGGAGGCTTTTCCGGCGTCTGTCGGTGTTTGCCGGCAGCTTCAGCCTCGAGGCGGTCGAGCAGGTCTGCTCAGACCGTGATCTTGAGGTCGACGCGATCGCAGGCTTGCTCGGCGGCCTGGTCGACAAATCGCTTGTGGTTGCATCCGTCGACGGGTCGGCACCGATCCGGTTCCGGATGCTGGAAACCCTGCAGCAGTACGGACAGCAACGCCTGGCTGAACACGGCGAGGTGGAGCGATTCAGCCGAAGCCACGCTGAGTTCTTCCTGTCAGTCGCTCAAGAGGCTTCGCCGCAGCTCAGAGGCCGTGACCAACAGGTTTGGCACCAGCGCCTTGCATACGACGTCAGCAACCTGCGGCTGGCGCTCCAGTGGAGCGGCGCCCATGAACCCGACGCAAGCATGCGACTGATCATCGCGCTGTCCGATTTCTGGTATGTCGACGGCCTCGTTGAAGAGGGCGATGGCTGGCTCAGGCGCGCGCTTGGCAGCTATCCCACCCGGGACAGGCTCAGGGCCGAGGCGCTTGCGCGGGGTGGTCTGGTTTCCTACTGGCGCGATGACGTCGAAAGTGCCTCCGCACGCTGGCATGAGTGCCTCGAGATCTACCGCGAGGTGGATGATCGAAATGGAGTTGCCCAGGGGCTGCGTTGGGTCGGGGAGCTGACAGAGTGGCAAGGCGATTTGGCTGCCGCGCGCAGGTGCTTCGACGGAAGCCTGGAAATAGCCCGGGAAGCAGGGGATGAGACGTTGGTCGCGGACATCCTCAGGCAGCTAGGACGATTGGCGATGAGGGAGGGAGACCACGAAAAGGCGCGCGAATGCTTGCGGAAGAGCCTTGCGTATTACCAGAGGATCGGCGACCACCGGTTCATCAACGTCACTCTCGGCTACCTAGGCCTGAACGCGATAGACAGCGGGGACTTCGCCGCAGCTCGCACCCATCTGGAAGAAGGCTTGGCGATCGCTCGTGTACTCGACTTCACAATCGGCCTGGCGACTCCACTCATGTACTTTGCGGCGCTGGCCGCGGCCCAGGGTCATCCGAGTCGAGCTCTGCGCCTTTCTGGTGCGTCGGAGGCGCTCGCTGCTTCAGCCGGCGCCGTTGCCACTCGGCTGACCAGACCGCTGGTGGAACGGTGGCTGGACAAGAGCCGTACGGACCTGGGACAGCGGCGGTCGGCAACGTACAGGGCGGAAGGCCGCGCAATGTCTCGGGAACGCGCGGTCGCATATGCACTGAAGGGTTGAAGCCCCGTCAAGCATCGGCCGAAGTACTGACAAACATCAGCCGAGGCCGTTTTGTTGCCCACCAGTCGAACTTGCACAAACGTGATGGTGCACGTGATGGTGCTCGCGCAGGGAGTCGAACCCTGAACCTTGGGATTAAGAGTCCCCTGCTCTGCCAGTTGAGCTACGCGAGCGTGACGATAGCCGACAGTCGATTCTAAGTTCTCACGGGCTTAACACGCTG
>Ga0209802_1003553_pt1 | contig 10427 bp, 9 predicted proteins | sample GraSoiAngelo_129_FD_185886 | JGI IMG/M metagenome (GOLD analysis project Ga0209802, IMG submission 185886) | Grasslands soil microbial communities from the Angelo Coastal Reserve, California, USA - 14_0927_12_40cm (SPAdes) (version 2) | ecosystem: Environmental > Terrestrial > Soil > Grasslands ... | reverse complement strand
AGCGCTCGGCCGGCTGGGCGTAATCGTCAGCTCGGGCGCGCAGGTTGCGGAGCCTGTCCCGCTCGACCTGCGCTCGCTGTACTTGAAGAGCCAGTCGATCGTCGGCATCAGGACGCACACGCAGAAGGCGCTCGACGGCTTCTGGCAACTGGCCGGAAACGGCCTCGAGACGCTGGTCGACAGAACGTTCCCGCTCGACGATGTCGGCGATGCGCACCGCTACGTAGAGGCCGAGAAGAACTTCGGCCGGGTGCTGCTGAAGATCTAGGCCTGGATCTTCTCCGCGACCTGTTTCGTCAGCACGTTCTTCGCCACCTTCCCGAATTTCGACAGCGGAAGGTCGTCGGTCAGCTCCAGCCGCTCTGGAAGCTTGAACTTCGCGAGCCCCTTCTCGGCGAGGAAGGATGTCAGCTCCCGCAGCGTCAACGTTCGTCCCGGCTTGGGGATGACGAACGCGCACATCCGCTCGCCCAGCACGGGGTCGGGCATCGGCACGCAGGCCACGTTCAGCACGGCGGGATGCGAAAGGATGAGGTTCTCGATCTCCTCCGCGCTGATCTTCTCCCCGCCGCGGTTGATCAGGTCCTTCTTGCGCCCCTCGACTATGTAATTGCCCGAGGGATGCCTGCGCATCAGGTCGCCCGAGCAGTAGAAGCCTTCCGGTGTGAACGTGCGCGCGTTGTACTCGGGCACGTTGTAGTAGCCCCGCAGGGTGTACGGCCCGCGCACCAGCAGCTCGCCGACCTCGCCGTCCGGCACTGGGTTGCGGTCCTCATCGACGATGAGAATCTCGTCGTCTTCACAAACCGGCCGTCCGGCCGTCTCGAACCGCACCTCCTCGGAGTCGTCGAGGCGCACGAACATCAAGAGGCCCTCGGCCATCCCGAACACCTCCTGCACGCGAGCGTTCGGAAAGACGGACTCGGCGCGGCGCTTGACCTCGGGCTGCAGCTTCTGGCCGCCCGTGTTGATGACGCGAACCGAGGAAAGATCGCGCTCGGTAACCCCTGGCGTGTTGATGTAGCGGATCAGCAGGGCCGGGACCAGCTCGAGGTGCGTGATGCGCTCGCGCTCGATCAGGGGAAGGACATCGTCTGCGCGCGGCGACTCTGTCAGCACGGCGCGCGCACCTTTCCAGAAGAAGCCGCTGATGCCGGGGCACGCCAGGGGAAAGTTGTGCGCGATCGGCAGCGCGACCAGCAGGCAGTCGTCCGCGTGCACGTCATTCACGGCGGCAGCGGCTTTCGTGTTGTACACGTAATCGTTGTTCGTGCGCGGGATCAGCTTGGGCACGCCCGTCGTGCCTCCCGACAGCTGGAGGATGCAAGGTTCGTCAGGGTCGACCTCGACTGCGTCGAGGAGTCGAGCATCCAGCGGCGCACTGCTGCGCAGCAGCTCGCGAATGGTCTGGGCGCTCAGGATCGTGCGCACTCCGGAATGCGCCTCACGGATCTGTGCGATCAGCGCTTGCGTGTCGAAGTCACCGAGCATCTCGGTGACGGCATAGCCGTTTGCCCCGGAGAGCTCGAAGAAGGAGTTGATCTCGTTCCAGCGGTGTCCAGCAAGGGCCATGATCGGGATCGCGCCGAGTTGCTCCAGCGCGAAATACAGGTAGACGAACTCAGGGATGTTGGGAAGCTGGACGACCCAGCGGTCGAGCGGCACGACGCCAAGGCCCAGCAGGTGCAGCGCGAGGCGGGCGACCCGCTCTCGTAGCTCTGAGTACGTGACGCGCTCGCTGCCGCTGACCATCGCCACCCGGTCGCCGTGCGAGGCGAATACGCCGTCGTAGAAGCGTCCGAGCGGGACATCCTCCCAGTAGCCGCGCGCTCGATAGCGGGCGGCGAAGTCCGGCGGGAAGGGCGTGACGCCCGCCAGGCTGCTCATTCCGCGATGGTGACGTCCTCAGACTGCGCCGCCAGGTGCAGCTGCAGCCGGCCGAGCAGCGAGATCAACAGCTCCTTTTCGTTGGCGCCGAGCACCGAAGCCATCGCGCGCTCGGCCGCAAAGTGCTGGGGCAGCAGGCCGTCGAGCAGCTTCTTGCCGCCGGCTGTGATCGCGATCAGCGACATCCGTCCGTCCGCGCCGCTGCGATCGCGGCGCACGAGGCCCTTCGCCTCGAGAGTATCGAGGATGGCCGTCACGGCTGCACGCGTCACCAGCAGGCGATCCGCGATCTCGTGCGGGTTGACGCCGTCGGGGGCTTGGCGAAGGATCACGAGCGCGTTGAAACCCGACAGCGAGAGCCCATGCAGGCGAAAGCGGCGGGTCAGGGCAGTGGTGACGAGGCTGTCAGTGCGGATGAGGTTGATCAGCACCTCGGTCGCGCGGCGATCCATCTGGGGAAACTCGCGCTGAAGCGCAGATGAGGCCCGGACGGGAGCGTGGAGATTGCGCCGCGCCATTGCCAAATATAGTACACTACTTAACTACTTTGGATACGCACTGGACGGGGCGAAAACTGGGCTTCACCTGCCACACCGGCGACCTCTCCTGGGACGAGCTGATCGCCTGGGTGCAGGAGGCCGAGCGGCTCGGCTACTCCGCATTCTGCACCACCGAGGAGTCAGGCAAGGACGCTTTCGCCGTGCTCGCCGTGTTGGCGCGTGAAACGAAGACCATCAGCCTCGGCACCGCGATCGTCAACTTCTACTCACGCACGCCGACGCTGCTCGCAATGAGCGCTCGCAGCATCCACGACCTATCGGGCGGCCGCTTCGGCCCGTTCGGGCTGGGCGCCGGCGGCATTGGCTTCATGCAGCGGGGCCACGGCATAGTGGTCGAGAAGCCGCTGGCGCGAGCCAAGGAGACCGTGGCGATCGTCCGCGGCCTGTTGACGCAGAAGAAGTTCTCCTACGACGGGCAGTGGTTCAAGCCCAACGATTTCCATTTGCGCGAAGGACCCATCGGCGAGGCAGCGCCGCCGATCTGGCTTGCAGGCCTCGGACCGAAGATGGTCGGCACCGCCGCCGAGGTCGCGGACGGCGTGATCGCAAACTGGCTCACCGACGAATCGCTGGCCGAGTACCGCGGGCTGATCAAGAACGGCGCCGAGTCGGCGGGCCGCGATCCGAGCGACGTCCAGATTGCCACGCTGCTTATGACCTGTGTCGACCCGAATGACGAGGGGGCGATCTTCGCGGCCCGCCGCGGCATCGCGTTTTACTGTGCCTCAGAGCATTACCTTCATATCGCCGACCTCTGCGGACTGGGCGGCGACGCACGCCGGGTCAAAGCGGCATGGGAAGAGCGGGATTTCGATCGCGCCACTGGCCTTGTTTCAGACGAGCTGCTCGACAAATTCTGTCTCGTCGGAACGCCCGAGAAGAATGCAGAGCGAATTCAATGGCTTTTCGCCAACGGCGTCTACCCGATCATCTATCCCTTGCCGCGTCGCGAGCGGATGGTCGAAGACCATCACAGCGTGCTCGAGCAGGTGTCACGCTGGGCGCAGGTCATGGAAGCCGCGTCGCCCGACCATTGACGGTGTAGTAGTTCATGTAGCAAGTCGCGGCAAGGCGACTCCGATCTAGACGCGGCGAGAGCTTCCACGAGCTACTTCCAACCGAAAGAGCCTAAATACAGCTTGGCTGGACGAGAGTGCTCAGAGTTCGGGACCGTGAGGCCCCGGGTTCAAATCCCGGGCCCCACCATTTTCTGAATACGAATCCCATGATCCTCGACTTTCACGGAAGTCGCCGGGTCTCAGCCGGGTCACAATTTCTAGACGCCTGGCGCTGACCGACGACAGACTCACTTGATACAGCATCGAGCGCCAAGAGACAACCCAAACCGAAGCAGAAAATCAACACTCCCGAAGAGTAGGGCCGTAGTGGAGTACGGACTTCAAGCCGTCCGGTCACCAAATGCATGCAGCTGGCGGTTACCGCCACGAAATCCTCTAGCTGAGGGAGGATCTTTCGGCCAGTGTTCTAACTTGGAATCGGCGCAAGGCGACACCCGCCCAAATGATCTCGACCACGCCGAACGGCCAAGCGCCCGCGAGAAATCCATACGCGCTGGAAAGCAGGCATCCGATCGCGAAGGCGAGGACAAAAGCTCGATGCTTCCTCTCGGCCGTGTACGTCGCCATCATGAAGGTGACGGCGATTACTCCGAACGCCGTGACGCCGAATCCGCTCATCCTCGCAACCTCCTGACTCATTCGGGATCTGCCAGCCGAGCCTAACTGTCAACTCCGCCACGTTGTCTCAGCTCACGAGCGACCTATCGATGCCTGGCTTCAAGACGAGCGTTTCGACAACACGCTCCGACCAGGGAAGGTTGACTCGAGGTGGAAACCAAACAGGGCAGTCTCCACCAAACCCAGGGCGAGCCGGTGCCCTTGTTTAAGGAAGAATCTCGACGTACCCGTCTGTTCCATGCACGCGGATCCGCTGCCCGTCCCGGATCAGCCGGGTCGCATGTTCCACCCCCACGACGGCCGGCAATCCGTACTCCCGTGCGATCACTGCGCCATGGGTCATTACGCCCCCGACCTCCGTCACCAGGCCCGTGATCGCGACGAACAGAGGCGACCAGCTGGGGTCCGTGTAGGCCGTGACCAGGATGTCGCCCGGTTCGACATTGGCCTCCGCCATGTCCAGGATGACTCGCGCCCGCCCTTCGACGGTCCCGGCCGAGACCGGTAAGCCGACCAGCGCACCCGTCGGCACGCCATCGCGTCGGTACGCCCCGGCAATGACCTCGCCGTCGGACGTGAACACCCGGGGCGGCGTCAGCGCTTGATACGACCTGAACGCATCCTTGCGCTGGGAGATGAGCTGGTAATCCACTCGGCTCGTGCGTACGACCTCGTGAAGTTCGTCAAATCTGAGGTAGAAGATGTCCTCCTTCTCAGAAAGCACATGCGCCTGCACGAGGCGCCCGGCCTCTTCGAGCAAAGCCTGCTTGTACACGAAGTAGCGGCTGACCATGCCGTACTTTGGATACTCCCGGTACCCGATGAATGTGCGGACGCGGTCGATCTTCCGCTTGACCTCTTCGGCTTTCTGCTCTCCCTCCGGCAGGGCCCGCAAGCGCTCCAGCAGCTCCTGTTCCTTCGCCCGCGCCTCCTGCCGCCCTTGCTCGAAGCGCTGTGCACCGGCGCCCGGCTCGAAGTTCTTGATGTTGCCGAGGAGCACGGGTAGGAGCGTCGTCGGGCGTTCGCTCCAACGCGGCCTGGTGATGTCGATCTCGCCGACGCAGCGCATGCCGTACATGTCGAGGAAAGTCTTGATGGCGTTGCGCGCTTCCGGGCCGCCCGCCAAAGTGGGCAGCTCCTCCAGGAAGCCCTCGTCCTCGACGTGTTGCAGAAAACCCACCACCTCCGAATGCGGGCGGATCACGTCCGCGACGTCCAGGAGCGCCAGCCCCATCTCCGACGTGACGTTGTGCGGGACTGACTGCGTGAGCGGGTCGGCCGCGTTCTTCTCGCCCAGCCACGCCTCCAACTTCTCGTTCAGCCACCACGTGGCCTCCATCGCCGACATCAACACCTGATGACTTCGCGGATCGAACAGGATCCGCCTCAGCTCCTGGATGTCCGCCAGGATGAAGTCGAGCAGCGCCGACCCAGCCTTGGTCCGGATGTCGCGTTTCAAGGCGGCGATGGATTCCTGGTTCCGTCCGATCAGATCGGTGACGATCGCCGGGTCGGTCTCGATCGGGGTCGCGCCGCCGGCAGGCGCGGCACGGCGACCGTCGTCGGGGAGCGACGGAATGAAGTCACCGCGTTCGAGGATGCTGTGCAGCGCGTCCCCGATCAGCGGATCGGCTTTCCCGAAGCCCTCCACAAGGCGGGTGCGGCTCGTCGGCAACCCCAGGTCCCGGACGACGTCGACGAACAGCCTCCCCCCCGCCTCGAACATCGGCCGCGGCGTCGTCATCTGCCAGAAAGAAAGACCCAGGGGTTTCATGGGGTCGGTCATCATCTGCTGGTGGCCGACGGAGATATAGAGGTGATTCTCTTGGTCGTCGACCGCGGGGATGGGGAACAGCGTGGTGATCGGCCGGCTCTGGACGATCTGGAAGCCGTCATCGACCAGGCACCATTCGATGTCCTGGGGGTGGCCGAAGTGCGCTTCGATCCGCCGTCCCAGCTGCGCGAGTCGCACCACCTGCGCATCCGTCAGTGCTGGCTGCTCCTGCCGCTCCGGGTCGATCGCTTCTTCCTGGGTCCCGCCTGCCGGCGCGGCGTGGATGGCAAGGCGTTTGGTGGCGACCGCCTTGGCGACGACCTCGCCGTCCCGCACCTTGTACATGTCCGCGTTCACCAGGCCGGAGACCAGGGCCTCTCCGAGGCCGAAGCTTGCCTCCACGGAGGCCACCTTCCGGTTTGACGTGACAGGGTCGGCCGTGAAAAGGATGCCGGCCGCCTGCGGGAAGACCATCTGCTGCACGACCACGGCCATTTGGACCTTCCGGTGGCCGAAGCCGCTCCGCAGGCGATAGGTCACGGCCCGCTCGGTGAACAGCGATGCCCAGCACCGGCTGACGTGCTGGAGGATCGACGCCGGCCCCACGACGTTCAGGTAGGTTTCCTGCTGGCCTGCGAAGGATGCCGTCGGCAAGTCCTCTGCCGTCGCGCTCGATCGGACGGCGTAGGCTGCCTGCTCGCCGTCCCGGGCGAGCGAGCGCGTGATCGCCGCCGCAAGATCGACGGGGATGGCGATCCCTTCCAGGGTGCCGCGGATCTCCGCGCTGAGTGTGCGGATCACCTCCCGGTCATCCGGGTTCAGGCGCGACAGCCGATCGAGCCGATCATCGATCGACGGCGCTTCCGCCAAGATCCGCCGGAATGCGTCCGTCGTCACGCAGAATCCATCCGGCACGCGAACGCCTTCGATCCGCGAAAGCTCCCCCAGGTGCGCGCCCTTGCCGCCAACGAGCGCGACCTGCGTCTTGTCGACCTCTTCGAGACCCAACACGTAGCGCTCGATCATCGCGACACAGATCCTGAGCCCATGCGGATGACGGGTCGGGAGGCGCTCATGTGCACCACGGTCAGCGCGAACATCGCGGTATGAGCCACCTGACCCTTCGCGAGGACCGATCAGCGACCGACCTCATCCCCGTCGGACCGCGGAGCAGGCGAATTGCACTAGCTATTCAGGAGAAGCTTGCGCAGCTCAGCTTCCGTCGGCGCGCCACGAATCCCGTCTTTAGTTCTAAAGACGCGGCAGCTCATACCGACCTGCTCAACGCCGGTGATAAAGGGATCCCATCCGTCGATGAGGATTGTTGGCGAGCCGTGGAAGCCGAGTTGATCAGCAGTCTCTGGAGAGTCGATGAGCTGGTACTCGAGCGTCACGTCATCACTGGAGAAATCTCGAAGTACGTGCCGGACCCGCTCGTCCGCAAGCTTCCAATGCGGGCACCCATCGAAGTACTGAATCGTGATCTTCATGCGTAATCTCCACAACGCGTTTGTCTTGAAACTGATATGCGACGGCGGTCGCCGGCGGAGCCAATTCCAGGTTCGAATTGGTCTTTCATCGACTGCCTGATTTCGTGCCAAACATATTGGGGGCGACACGCTCAGTCAGCACGCGTCCGACCTCAAATGCCTGGTCAACTGGCAGCAAGGTCGTGCCTTCGTGGGCGGCAATCCACCTGTCGCCAGTCTTGTGAGAGGCAAAGAAAAGGACACGGTGGCAGAAACTTTCGATCACGTCGTAGCCAAAAGGACCATCTGGAATGACCATCGACACCAATGCGCCCGCCGGCGTCACGTCGCGAGCACCATCGCGATCGACCACGAGTGCCACCGGCTCACCGCTTACTGGGTCGGATGCCTCCACGCGGACCTCATTGCCGATGATGCCCGGAATGAAGAGCGTGTCTAGAGCGCACCAAGCGTAGGTGGTGTTGCCGGCGGCCACGAGACGGTACTCCGGCTCCAGTTTGTGGATAGCGTGGCCCCAGAAGCCGACCACTCGTCCCATGTCGTCCCTGAACACCCCGGGCCACCTGTTCAGTCTCTCGTTCACGCGCTCCAGTGAGACGCCGCCGACCGCCTTGGCAATCGCTGCCGGCTCAACCGGCGCACCGCTGCTCATCAGGCGATGGACGGCGGTTGCAATGTGCTGATCGGTTTCGTCCAAGACCGGCATAGCTGCCTTGATCGCCTCCGCTACATCATCCAACGAGACATCTTTGGGTATCTCGGTCTCCTCTCGCCTCTTCATCTCGCTCTCCTCCCGGGTCTGACATTTCCGATCGCCACCTCGGGCGCCTCGACAATGTTATCCTGCTTTCCAGATATGTATTCCACGATTCTAGCTCCAACCGACCGCGCCGCCGCGGCACGCTTCTTTCGCGTTCTGGGAGATCCGACCCGGCTCCACATACTGGAACTGCTCGAGGATCAGGAACGCACTGTTGGTGAGCTGGTGAGCGCGGTGGGCCAACCTCAGCCCAGGGTCAGCACCCACCTTGCCTGCCTGCGGCACTGCGGTTTCGTCGACACCGAACGCCGCGGCAAAGAGATGATCTACCGCCTTGCCTTGCGCGGCTTGGATCGGATCGTTGACGAGGCCGACGTCGCCTTGGAGCCGATCGCTGAGCGCCTGGCGACGTGCACTCGCATCGGCCCGGACTGGGTATGAGCCCGGCTCGCGCAGCACAGCGGAGTCAGACTCGAGTCGGTCTCGAATTTGGTGGATCTGCTGGCCGGCGCCGGACGGATACGCCGCAATGCCACCCGAGAGGTCGTCGGGTCCGGCGGCCTTAGCGTCATCCCCGACCGACATGAGATCCTGATGCATCTAGCGCAACACATGAATTCTCCGCGGCAACGTTTCGCGCATGCGCACTGCGACCACGAGCCCCGATAACCCTGTAAGGCAGGCAACTGTGATGATCGCGGCGGGAAACCCTGCGGCGTCGGCGATGACGCCGGCAACGATCGCCCCAGCAGCGTATCCGGTATCGCGCCAGAACCGGTAGACGCCGACTGACGTCGCTCTGTCGGGGGCTCGAGCAGCATCGCCTATTACCGCGATCAAAGTTGGATAGACAAGAGCGGTGCCAGCGCCAAGCAACACGCTCTCCGCAATCCACCAGGTAAAACCAGGCATGATCACGAATCCAGCGATCGCGATGGACTGGAGCAGCATCCCGGCAACGATCAGGGTCTTGCGCCCGACCTGGTCGCTCATCCAGCCGGTGCCGAGTTGGCCGGCACCCCAAACAGCCGGGTAAGCTGACGCCAGCAGCCCGATCTCGCGCAGCCCGAGTCCATGCGCGGTGAAGAAAAGCGGTAATAGCGCCCAGGCCATGCCGTCGTTGACGTTATTGACGAGGCCGGCCTGGCAAGCGCTCGACATCGTGCGGTCACGGAAGCTGACCTCGGTTGCGAGCTTGACCAGCGATCGTGTTCGCTCCGCACCGCCGGATTCGAGCTCTACATGGCCCGTGGTGTCGTGCGTGAACAGGGAGAGCAGCAGGCCGCAGATGACGAGAGCCTCTGCCAGCAGGTAAGGACCGGGTCGAATGCCGTAGCTCGCGGCAAGGTATCCGGCAACCGCGGCAGCTGCCGATACGGCCAGGTAGCCGAACGCTTCGTTCAGGCCGAGGGCAAACCCACGTCGCCGAGGTCCGACGAGGTCGATCTTCATGTTGACTGTGGTCGACCAAGCAAGGCCCTGATTGAGCCCGAGCAACACGTTCGCAAACACGACCCAGCCCCAAGAGGGCGCGAAAATGATCAGCGGAGGAACGGGTAAGGCCGCCATCCAACCCACCAGCAGTACGGTCCGCCGGCCGAACCGATCAGCGAGCCCGCCGGCGATGAAATTGCTGGCGGCTTTGACCAAGCCGAAGCTGATCAGGAAGGAGAGGATCGCTGCGCTGCTGGCGAGGTGAAAGTCATTCTCGGCGAGCGGTGCCAGGGTCGACCGCTCGACTCCCACCACCCCGCCGACGAACGCATTGATCGCCACCAAGAGTGCGAACTGTTGCCAGTTCGCACGCAGGCCCAGTCGGATCGCGTGTGATGCCTTCATGCGCCGGTTGGCCTCAGGCGACAGCGCAGCGGTTGGCTCCCGCCCCCAACACGCTGGGGACGGTATTGCCGCCGAGACGTGGCCGGGAAACACCTCTGTCGCCTCGGGCAGCTGCAGGAGACGGCTGACCGACATATGAAGCTGACCGACATATGAAGTAGACACGCGCGCGCGCGCGATGCCAGCTCCTGGCGATTGCTGCGGCGGTCCGAGGAGCTCCACACACTGTGACGACGGGTCCCGGAGGCAGGTTCAACTCCGCCAAGGGTCCGAGACGACCGAGCAGTCCGGACGTCGAGAACAGTGACTGGCCGCTCAGCAGCGAGGAGCTCCTGAAGTTCGGCGAGCGGAGATGCGTTCAGCAGTCATGTTGCGCCTCCTCCAGGAGTCTCGCTACGGTGTCGTTCGCGTCAGGCGAAG
>Ga0209802_1003548_pt1 | contig 10432 bp, 7 predicted proteins | sample GraSoiAngelo_129_FD_185886 | JGI IMG/M metagenome (GOLD analysis project Ga0209802, IMG submission 185886) | Grasslands soil microbial communities from the Angelo Coastal Reserve, California, USA - 14_0927_12_40cm (SPAdes) (version 2) | ecosystem: Environmental > Terrestrial > Soil > Grasslands ... | reverse complement strand
AGCGCACGCCGACATGGAGCACGCCGCGGCGGGGCACGCCGAGCATGCCGGGCACGGCGCCGCGATGGTCGCAGACATGCTCCGCCGGTTCATCGTCTCGGCCCTTCTCTTGTTGCCATTGGTGATCTTCTCTCCGCTCGGAGCCGCTATCGGCTTGCCCGGAGTGCCGCCGTTCGGTCTCTCGATGGGGCTGTTTGGCTTCTTGCTGGCGACGCCGGTCGTGTGGTGGTGTGGCTGGCCCTTCATCTCCGGTGCCTGGCGCGCCCTCAGGCTGGGCCAAGTGAACATGATGACGCTGATCGCCCTCGGCATCCTCGTCTCCTACCTCTACTCGGTGGCGGCGACCTTTCTGTTCATGGGCGAGGTCTTCTACGACGCGGCCGCCATGCTCACCTCGTTCAGCCTGGCCGGCCACTGGATGGAGATGCGGAGCCGCTTTGCGACCGGCAGGGCCGTCGAGGCGCTGTTGAAGCTGGCTCCGGCGACAGCCCGCGTGAAGCGCGGCGGTGTCGAGGCGGACGTTCCGCTCGACCAGGTCGTGGTGGGCGACGAGATCGTGGTTCGGCCCGGCGACCGCGTGCCGGTCGACGGCATGGTGGTCTCCGGATCGTCATACGTCGATGAGTCGATGATCACAGGCGAGCCGATTCCTGCCGCCAAGACCGAAGGCAAGCAGGTGATCGGAGGCACGGTCAATCAGACCGGCGCGTTCAACTTCACGGCGACCGCCGTGGGGGCGGACACCGCGCTGTCACGGATCGTCCAGATGGTTCAGAACGCGCAGGCGAGCAAGGCCCCCGCCCAGCGCCTAGCCGATCGGGCGGGGAAATACCTGGTCTTCGTCGCGCTCGGATCCGGGGTCGTGGCCTTCGTCGCCTGGTACGTCCTCGGCGGTGAGGGCTTGTTGTTCGCGCTGACCGCGGCAGTCTCGACGATCGTCATCGCGTGTCCCGATGCGCTCGCGCTGGCGACTCCCACGGCCATCACGGTCGGCGTCGGCAAGGGCGCGCGCGAGGGAGTGCTGTTCAAGAACGCCACGGCGCTCGAGGACACGGCCGGGATCGATACGGTGATCTTCGACAAGACCGGCACGCTGACACAGGGCAAGCCCGCGCTGACCGACGTCATCACGGCTGATGGATTCGTTGAGTCTGAGCTCCTACGCCTGGCTGCGTCCGCCGATCGCCGCTCGCAGCATCCCCTCGCCGAGGCGATCGTGGCCGGCGCGGCTGGACGGGGCATCGAGGTGCTGGCCCCCGAGAAATTCGACTCGGTTCCCGGCCACGGTATCGAGGCGCGCGTTGACGGGCGGCGGGTGCTGATCGGCAACCGGCGGTTGATGGAGCGCGAAGGGATCAATACGGGCGGTCTCGAAGACCAGGTGCAGGCGCTCGCGTCAGATGGCAAGACCGCGATGTATGTCGCGGTGGACAAGAGGATGGCCGGCGCGGTCGCGGTGGCCGATACCATTCGCGACAGCGCTCGCGAGGCGGTGCGCGCTCTCCACAGCCTCGGGATCCAGACAGTCATGCTCACCGGCGACAACCGCCGGACCGCGGAAGCGGTAGCGCGGCAACTCGGGATGGACCAGGTGATCGCCGAGGTGCTGCCGGAGGACAAGGCCAGGAAGGTCGCGGAGCTTCAAAGAGCCGGCCGCAAGGTCGCTATGGTGGGTGACGGTGTGAACGACGCACCTGCCCTGGCGCAGGCGATGGTGGGGATCGCAATCGGCGCGGGTACCGACGTGGCGGTCGAGACGGCGGACGTGGTGCTGGTGAAGAACGACCCGGCCGACGTCTCGCGCTCCATTCAGCTCGCGCGCAAGGTGCGCGGCAAGATCAAGCAGAACCTTTTCTGGGCGGCGATCTACAACCTGATCGCGATTCCCATCGCCGGCGGCGCGCTCTATCCGTCTCTGGGCGTGCTGCTGCGACCAGAGTGGGCAGCACTGGTGATGAGCGCGTCGACGATGACGGTGACTGCTAATGCGCTGCTTCTGAACCGTGTGCGGTTTCAAAGGGGCGGGTGACGCGGTCGAGCGCTACGTACGGGATGAGATGCTCCGAACGGCGCGACCCGATCATTCGCGCCGTTCGGAGCCTTCATCCTGACCCTCGGCTAGGCCTCGGCCGGTGTTCGCCGGAGGCGTCCGATCGCGGTCCACACCAGCACGATCAGGCTTCCCACGAGCCCGAGTCCGAGCAGCCAACCCACTCCCATGAGAGCGATCATGAGCGGCCCACAGCTTTCGTTCATCATGTGCATCATTGCTGTTCTCCTTCTCAGCTGGCCGAGTCGACGGCAAGCCACTGCTCGATGCGGGCGGTGACCGTCGCGATATCGGCGCGGGTCAGGGTGGTCGTGCCCTTCTCTACGACGGAGCCTTCGTCGGAGCCACGGGGCATTTCGATCCGTGAAGGTTTGAAGCGTTCGCTCAACGCGTCCCGCACGGAGGACGCGGCGTATCCAGTACCGACGAATGCAGCGAACGTCATCGAGGTACCCACGATAAGAGCAAAGAACCGATACATGGAATCCCCCTTTCGCGGCAGCGGGCAGGAGCCCGGCGCTGTCCTCAGCGGACAGCCATCAGCCGCGGTCAACGATCGTTCGTTTAGCGACGCTTTGAAGCGACTACGCGGAGCGGTAGGGAGATTTAGGAGGACGCTCGAACGCGGCGAAAACGTTAGCGTGATGCTGGACCTCGGAAGCGAAGGCAACGAGAGCGCTCGGCACCGGTGCAAGCGACGCGCCGGGCGAGACGGCCGCACAGGAAACCCCACACGGACCGCCGCAGCCCGTCCCCATCATGGGACAGCCTGCGTACGCCATCGCGATCGGCACCAGGAGCACCGACGCGATCACCACCAGCGCGACAACGCTACCCCGCCGATTCAAAGAACTATTCTCAGTATAGAGACGCCGAAAGGCGCGTCAACGATTCGATCGCGCGCATTTGCGCTCATCCGCCAGACCGCGTTCGCGCGGCTTCGGCGCGAAGGTAGAAGCTTCCATCGGTCACCACTCTGTCGCCGGGCCTGAGCCCGTTCAGAACCGGCACGAACTCCCCGGCCGGTGGCCCGACCTGGACCGCGCGTTCGACGAACTTGCCTTCCTCCCCTTCAGCCGGGACGTACACGACCGAGCGGTCGCCGATCGTCTGCACGGCGGCGCGGGGCACGACCGTGATCCGCTCCGTCGTGCCGGTCTGAATGCCCATGGTTACGAACATGCCGAGCCGAAGGTCGCCGCCGCGGTTCGGCACTTCGACGCGCACCTTCGCCGTCCGTGTCGCTGGATCCACTCGCGGGTCGATGTAGGCCACGCGCCCCTTCACCGAGCGGTCGGGCATGGACGGGAGAGTGATCGTGGCCGCGGAACCGACGCGAACGCGCGAGAAGTCGCGCTCGTAAAGATCGCCGATGATCCACACGGTGCTCAGGTCAGTGACGACGAACAGCTCCTGGGCGGCGTTGATGACCTGCCCGGGGTTCACCGAGCGCGCGATGACTAGGCCGTCAGCCGGCGACGTCACCGTGATTTCCGACACGACCTGTGATGCGCCCTCGAGCCTGGCAACGCGCTCCGGCGAAAGGCCGAGCAGCAATAGCCGCTGCTGCGCCGCGGCCACTTCGGTCTCATGGCCGGTGTGGACGGCGGTCACCTCTTCCAGCTCCTGTCGGCTCGCGGAGCCGAGCGCCACAAGCTTCTGTGTCCGCTCGAGCTTCTGGTGGTCAGCCTCAAGCATTGCGCGCTTCGAGAGATACTTCATCTGAACATCGGCGAGCTCGGAGCTGAAGATCACGGCCAGCGGCGCGCCGCGGCGAACCTCCGCGCCGAGCTCCACCATCACCTGGCGTACGATGCCACCGACGAGCGCGTTCACTTTCGTGTCGCGGTACGCGTTGGACATCACGGTCCCGGGGACGGTGACGCCCGACACCGACGACTGCGCCTTCACCTCGGCGATCTTGATTCCTGCGCGTTCGACGGCCTCCGGGGTCAACGAGATTTCGACGGCTTCTTCGGTCTTAGCCGCTGCCGCCTGAGCGGATGGCGCGGGCATGCCTGGCATTCCGGGCATAGGCCGGCCGTCCGACGAAGCAGCCGGAGTCTGAGCGTCGCGGCTGCCTGCGGCGGGCTGCGAGCGCACACCGCCGTGTCGCTCGCTCCAGAGGACGCCTCCCGCGGCGCCGACGATCAGCAGGGCGACGGCACCGGCGGCCACGCCGACGGATCGGCGTATGCGTCCACGGCGGCCTTGAGCGCTGTGGTCGTCGATCACATCATCATCGCCTTCCATCGCTCATCTCCCCGCCGCCGGCGTCATCGCCCCGGTGACGCGATCGATCTCGACCCGGGCGTCGTACACCTGCCGCAGCGCATCGGTGTAGCCGTTCTCGATGTCGATATACCGCCGCTGCTCGGCAATCACGTCGAGTAGCGAGCCGCGTCCCAGCCCGTACGTCTGCCGCACCACGCTGAGGTTGCGCGTGGCCACGTCGCGTACACCCCGCTCGTAGATTTCGAGCGAGCGACGCGCAGCCTCGTACTGCGCGAGCGCTGCGGCCACCTCCTGGCGCACGGTCAGCTCCGCGAACTGAAGCCGCCGCTCGGCCGCCTGCGCCTCCGCCGCCGCCGCGGCGATGTTGCCCTGATTGCGGTTTCGCACCGGCAGCACGATGCTCACGCCGGCACCGAAGTAATGGAACACATCCTGGATCGGGCGGGTAGCACCCGTGTTCGTCACGCCGTTCAGGTCGAAACCGAAGTCCTGCCGCTGATAGCCGACGTTGACGCTGGCGTCCCAGCGGCCTTCGGCGCGTTCCTTGCGGACCTTCGCCGAGCCCATCGCGACATCGGCGCGAGCGGCATCGAGATCCGGCCGGTTCGTCAGGGCCCGAAGTGCTGCCTCGTCGGCCGGCGGTGACGGCACGGCCGAGGCGAGGTCGCCGCGCAGAGCAAGCGGCGCGTCGGGAGCCATCCCGGCGAGCGCTTTCAGTTGGAGCGCCGCGATGTCGACACGGCTCGCGAGCATCTGTCGCGCCGCATCGAGGCGATTCACCTCGACCAGCATGAGGTTTTCGTCGAGCGCCGGCGTCGCGCCCGCGCGCACGCGATTCTGAACGAGACGGAGTGCGTCGCGGTTCACGGTCAACAGATCGTCGGTGACGGCCAGGCCGCGTCGGGCCGCCAGCAGCTCCCCCGCCTTCATGCGGACGTCGGCGGTGAGGCGCCGTTCCCGGTCACGGACCTGCGCCCGCTTCATCTGCAACTCGCGCTCCGCGACGCCGACACGGCCTTCCTTTCGGCCGTTGAGATCGAGCGGGACGGTGAGCCCGATCGTGACGTTGTTGTCGGGGCTCAGCGCCTTCTGACCGCCTAGCTCGAGCATCGGGTTCGGACGCAAGCCCGCTTGCTGCAAGCGCCCGACAGCCACCTCGATCTCTGCGCGTGCGGCGCGGAGATCGGGGCTGTCGACGAGCGCACGGGCGACGAGCTCGTCCACCGTAACCTCGGCCCCGGGCTGGGCCTGAGCGATGCCGGTGGCGGCAAGGGCCGCCACAACGACGAGCGACGCGAGCGTTCCGCGTAGCCCAGGCATGGCGCTAACGGACCGGAACCGAGAATTTCGTCGAGCCCTTGCCGGCCGGCCCATCCCAGGCGACCGTCACCTGGCGCGTGCCCGTGTCGGGAAACTCGATCGTGCCCAGGTAGCGGCCGGGCGTCTTGTCGGGTTTCAGCGTCGCGCCGGCGATCATCGGGGCCATCCCCGACATCGTCATGCTGGCATTCAGCGTCACCTTGCCGACATCGACAGGTTGCTTCTCCTTGGCCGACATGAACTCCAGGGCAAAGTCGTTCTTGCCCTGCTTCCACTGGCCGGCCTCGCTCTTCAACGTCACGACGACGTCCTTGGTCTTCTGCGTGGCGAATGTCTTCTCTGCCGCCCAGCTTGCGGCGCCGGCTCCGTACACGAACGCGAACGCTGTCACGATTGCGATCACACGCTTCATCGGTTGTCTCTCCTTCTGTGATGTCCTCGCGTTATTCGTTCGACTCCGGCGCGGGCCGCTCGCCGATTTGGCGTGCCCCGCGTTCCTCGGCCTCAGCGCGTCGCAGTTCTCGCTCTCGCAGCCAGTAGAAGATGACCGGGGTCACGATCAGGACGAGGCCGAGCGAGCTGACCATGCCGCCAAGCACCGGCGTGGCGAGCGGCTTCATGACCTCGGCGCCCGTCGAATGGCTCCACATGATCGGCAGCAGGCTCGCCACGACCGTGCAGACCGTCATGACTTTCGGCCGGAGCCGTAGCAGCGCGCCTTCCTTGACGGCGTCCATGAGCGCCTGGCGCGTCAGTCGCCCGCCGAGGTCTTGCCGCTTCTGAGCGACGGCCTCTTCGAGATAGATGACCATCACCACTGCCGTTTGCACGGCCGTGCCGAACAGCGCGATGAATCCAACCCAGACGGCGACGGAGAAGTTGTAGTGAAGCGCGTAGAGCAGGTAGATACCGCCGGCGAGCCCAAACGGCACGGCGAGCAGGACCTGGGCAGCGTCCAGGACCGAGCGATAAGTCAGGTAGAGCAAAACGAAGATCACGATCAGAACGACGGGGATCACGACCTGCAAGCGCTCTCGTGCACGGCGCTCGTTCTCGTACTGCCCGCTCCACTCGACATACGAGCCCTGAGGGAGGGCGACGCGCTCGGCGATGACCCGGCGCGCCTCCTCCACGAAGCTGCCGACGTCTCGGCCACGGACGTTCAGCAGCACACTGACCACGAGCAGGCCGTTCTCGCTCGAGATCATCGACGGGCCGGAGACGAATCGAATGTCGGCGATCTGGCCGAGCGGCACCTGGGTACCGTTCGGCGCGCTCACCAGCACGCCAGCCAGCGCGGCCGGATCGGCTCGGTATTCCGGTGCGTAGCGGACCCTCACCGGAAAACGCTGGCGCCCCTCGATCGTGAGCGTGAAGTTCGTCTCGCCCACCGCGGTCTCGATGACGTCCTGAACCGCCCCGACCGTGATGCCGTAGCGGGCGGCGGCCTCGCGCTTCACGCGGATGTCGAGGTAGGGCGCCCCCGTCACCTGCTCGGGGTATACGTCGGCCGCGCCCGGGATGGGCCGCAGAACGTCGGCGATGGCGCGCGCCCGCTCCTGCAAAGCGTTGAGGTCGTTGCCGAAGACCTTGACCCCCACCTCCGAGCGGATGCCGGTTGTCAACATGTTGATGCGGTTGATGATCGGCTGCGTCCAGATGTTCGACACACCGGGCAGCGTGGTGGCCTCATCCAGCTCGCCGATGAGCTTCTCGCGCGTCATCCCCGGGCGCCATTCCCGCTCTGGCTTGAGGCTCACGACCGTCTCCGTCATGTTCACCGGCGCCGGATCCGTCGATGTGTCGGCGCGCGCGATCTTGGCCACGACGGACGCGATTTCGGGAAACTTCTGAATCGCCGCGTTCTGCTTGCGCGTGATTTCGATCGCCTGGCCCAGGCCGATGGCGGGATCGGTCACGGGCATGAACATGAGGTCGCCCTCGTTCAGGGGCGGCATGAACTCCGTGCCGATCCGCGGCACCAGGGCGGCGGCCCCGGCCACGACGAGCACGGCGACGGCTAGCGTCGCGACGCGGTGCCGCAACGCGAAGTCGAGCACGGGCTGGTAGAGCCACATCAGCGGTCTCATCACCGGGTTGTGCTCCTCGCCCCGCACTCGGCCGCCGATCAGGAGGCTGCACAACACCGGGACCAGCGTCACTGACAAAATCGTGGCGCCGATCATCGAGAAGGTCTTCGTAAAGGCCAGCGGGTGGAAGAGCTTGCCCTCCTGTCCGGTGAGCGCAAAGACCGGCAGGAAGGCCAGAATGATAATCGCGAGCGAGAAGAAGATCGGCCGGCCGACCAGACGCGTCGCCTCGAGCACCGTTTCGGCGACGCGGGGTCGATTGCGCGTATTCACCCCGCGCTTCTCGATGAACCGGAATGCGTTCTCGGTGACCACGATGCCGGCGTCCACCAGTACACCGATGGCAATCGCGATCCCGGCCAACGACATGATGTTGGAGGTGATGCCGAGGTAGCGCATGAAGAGAAACGCGGTGAGCACGGCGAGCGGCAGCGGGATGGTTACGATCAACACCGAGCGCAGATGCAAGAGAAAGACGATGTTGACGATGGTCACAACGATCGTCTCTTCGATGAGCGCGCGCTTGAGCGTCGAGACAGCCCGCTCGATGAGCGCCGATCGGTCATAGAACGCGACGATCCTCACTCCGGCCGGGAGGCCCGCCTGTAGCGCGGCGATCTTGTCCTTGACGCGGTTGATCACCTCTACGGTGCTGACGCCGTAGCGGGCCACGACCACGCCGCCGACCGCCTCATCCGTTCCCTTGACCAGTGCCGCCGCCCGAAAGGCGTCGCCCACCTTCACCTGCGCCACCTGCTTGATGAAGATGGGCACGCCGCCCTCAGCGCCGACGACGATGTCCTCGATGTCACGGACGTTCTCGATGAGACCGAGGCCGCGCACGACCGACCAGCTGCCGCTCGCCTCGACGACGTTGCCGCCGACGTTTCGGTTGCTCCGCGTGACGGCGTCGACGACGGCTGAGAGCGGGATCTTGTAGGCGCGCAGCCGGGTGGGATCGACGTCGATCTGGTACTGCCGCACCGTGCCGCCGATGCTGGCGACTTCGGCGACGCCGGGCACCGAGTTTAGCTGGTAGCGGATGAACCAGTCCTGCAGCGACCGTAAGTCGCGCAGCGAGTATCCCTTGCCCTCGACGGTGTACCAGAAGACGTGACCGACGCCGGTCGCATCGGGCCCGAGCGTCGGGACGACGCCGGCCGGCAGCGCCTTGGTCAGCAGATTCAGCCGCTCCAATACCCGCGAGCGCGCGAAGTAGAGATCGATCGAGTCCTCGAAGATGACATTGATCATCGAGAAGCCAAAGGCGGACGACGAGCGCACGACGCGCACGCCGGGCAGGCCCTGGAGGCTCACGGTGAGCGGATAGGTGATCTGATCCTCGACCTCCTGCGGCGAGCGGCCCGTCCAGTCTGTGAAGACGATGACCTGGTTGTCGCTGAGGTCCGGAATCGCGTCGATCGGCGTGGTCAGCAGCGCCCAGTAGCCCCAGACCCCCAAGAGCGCGAATAGACCGAGAACCAGGAATCGGTTCCGAAGCGACACTTCGATCAGCCAGTTGACCATGAGCCTCCGTCATCACCCGACGCGCAGACGAACGCGTTGGGTGGTCCTCTCCAGCGAAATCAGTGAACGGACAGACTACGAGCTACGCGGAGAGAGCGGAGGGTCTGGGAGGAGGCTCGAGCGAGGAGGTGATTCGGATGGGACGGCGGTGGAACACCTCGGGAGCTAAACCGACGACACTCGAGATGAATGGCACGGTCGGGGACAGACTGATCGATGCGGTCGTAAGGCTGCACGGCTCATCGCAGGTCAACGCGCACCCGTCGAAGGCCATGCCGATGGGACCGGCGACGGCCCATATGAGCAACGCAACTACGATCAGTCCGCTACGCCACGACATCATCGCGATCGTACCACGCACGCTGCCCTAGAGGCCGTACAGGGTGACCGTCAGCCTCCCACGTCTCACCGTCGCGCGAGCGCCAAGCCGCCGGTGCGGTGCGGATCGAGAGCCGCGCCCCGTCGCGGCAGCCCGCCGGCTAGCGGCGGCGCGGTCCGTTCGCGGTCATGCGGTGTCGGCGATGGATCTGAACGGGACCCGCGCACAGGAACTCCCCATCGGCCTACCTCCTGCGCGACCGCGACGCAGTCTACGGTGACACCTTCCGGCAACGTGTGAAGGGCATGGGAATCAGTGGAATTCTCACGGCCCCGCGCAGCCCGTGGCAAAATCCCTTCGCGGAGCGCTCGCACTCACCTGTCGCTCGACAAGGATGCACGCGACGGACGGCCGTCGAGCCACCGGCGCTCGGCGCGCGGCGTAGTTCCACACCGGCCGGTCTTCCACGCCACCGGCCCGCGCCACTGGTTCCTCCCTTCCTTCTGGCCATCCTCCGTGCCCCCGAGAATTTCGTCTCGGCTGGCTGGCAACGTCGACATCGGGAGGGCGCGGACTCTCCGGGGGCCTCGTACCAGTTGCCATCGTCTTTAGCCTGTCGGACGAGCAGGGACGTCCCTCGAGCGAGCCGGACCCAGTTCTGGCGAAGGACAGGTTTCTGCCGTCTGTCGACGCTCAGACGCAGCTCACGATCAGGCTCAACCGCGGCGCGGTCGGCCCCGTCGGCGGCGAGGTCATCGGGGAGTTTCGGATCGAGGGCTGTCCGTCCGGTCCGCGCAGAACGTCATGGGTCGCATTGACCATCACGGCGGTCGGGCACGACCTCACGCTCACCGCTCGGGACATCAGCTCGAGGCGGCCTGCCGGATCGTA
>Ga0209802_1003540_pt1 | contig 10447 bp, 12 predicted proteins | sample GraSoiAngelo_129_FD_185886 | JGI IMG/M metagenome (GOLD analysis project Ga0209802, IMG submission 185886) | Grasslands soil microbial communities from the Angelo Coastal Reserve, California, USA - 14_0927_12_40cm (SPAdes) (version 2) | ecosystem: Environmental > Terrestrial > Soil > Grasslands ... | reverse complement strand
AGCATTGGACTCCCATCCACAGTACCGCTCAACTTTTTCTAACCCGAAACATCATCCTTCGTTGCGTTCGTTGCGACAGTATCGGAGCACTCAGGAGCACTAAAAAGATTACGAAAGTAATGTTGCCGTCTTGATTGGAACACGACGTGTCAAAACTATTATAGGTTTCGACCCGCAGCTTAACTTGAGGGCGATTTCAGGGTATCGAGAGCGCATTGGCGCAGTAAATAAATAGCCCGTCCTGCGCGGACGGGCTATTTGGCACTGGTTTCGGGTACTTTATTGCTTCTTGGCTTCGCCCAACTTAGCACCATGTCGCGGATCGTCTGCCGGATTGACGTACTTAATCTCCCAGGGGCCAGTGCCGTGTAATTGGATCACCGTCTCGCCCTTGGCCATCGCGTAGTGATGCACTGTAGGTTCCAGGTACGCGAAGCTTCCAGGGGCAAATTCGTTCATCTTTCCTGCATCGAAGCTGTCACCCATGCCTACCTTAAACGCTCCCGAGATCACCGTCACGTGCTCGCGACGAAGATGGTGGTGCGGCGGGATCTTGTATCCATCCGGCATCTTCAAACGCATTGTGTAGGCCCCCGGCGCCATTGGATTGCCTTCTAGAACGGACAATTCAGCTCCGGGAGGTAGCGCATTCGGGGCTGCACCCCAGTGGATCGCATCCGGTGTATACGTTTTTACATGCTCGGCTGATTTCTGAGCGACAAGAGTCAACACAGCAGTAAACAAGAGCATCATCGTTCCAATTCGCCTCATCGTCCACCTCCAGAATGGTTCTATTCTAAAGCCGGGGGAGAATTGTTTACAGTAAGTTCGCAGAGGTACGTGGGCCATCTTTATGGCCTCAGTCTCTTTGCCGTCTTCTTTTCGTGATCCAAAACTGAATTTGTTTTCCGCACGTCGAGTGGAAACCGTCAGTAACTGCGTACGCCCGAGCAGCCTGTTGGTGCATCCAATCTAGGATGACGCTAAAGCGGGAGCGAAATATCAGGAGGCTTACGGTCCACCAAGCCTTGGCGGCAGAAGCGGGCTGGGTGAGCACCGTATCGTTGCGCATAACACACCTCATCACGACCACGACGCTCCGGAACCTACAAATGGCGCTCCTCAGATATTGTCGCTGGGGACTAGTCGAGCGAAAGACCAGCGGCTATTCGAGAGAGTTCCTGTACCTGATCAGTGCAAAAGGCCAACTTCGTTTGAAATGGTTGAGGACTCATGCCATTTAAAAATCGTGAAAAATATCTGGAATACCAGCGCAGCTATTATAAAAAGAGCAAGGGCAATCCCGCAATTCATGGATCGAATAGCGAAGATATTTCTAATTTGGGGTTAACCGCGGGATTGAATAGGAATGTATTAAATCCCAAATCTAGTGTTCAGTCCCCATCTAAAAAGCAAGATGTTAACCTCGACCCTTAATCGTTCAATCCCGAAATCCTCAATCCCGACAGGTGCGCCGTTTCCCCTTAATCCCGTCAAACCCGCCCGTAATAGAATTCCCGAGGAACATGTCGACAGAGGGTCTGCAAATGCCCATGCCGCAATCACATGCCGGTTTGGTCTGACCAAATTGCCGAAAATACCCGAAAGCATGTCGAGGAACTTAAAAAAGACGGATGGGAAGTTGATGACGTTGGGAATGCGCGAAGAATTATTAAGGACCAAAATTATTAAACAAGTTTCGACTTTCTCCGAATCACGTCCGGCTCTTCGCATCGCGGCCCCAGTATTAGGATTACCGCCCGAGCTGGCCAAAATCGGCTGGAGGGGTTTCGGCACAGGACAGGATACTGGGAGAACCGGGTTTTGCGCTGCCCTTACAATGCCGCGAACGGCTGCTACCCATCCTTTTTAGACTCGCCTGACGATTGCTGCCACCAACGCTGGTCATGCGTCGGAACGGCGCTCTTTCTCGGCTTGTACTCACGGATGAATTCCCGAGAGGTAGATGGGGTCAAATTCCACTCTGCCCCGGCCAATGATTCCGCAACAAACCGAACCTGGCTGCCGGGTTTGCGCAGCCACTTGGGATCCATGCCTGTCTCTCTTACCCGATCTTGATGTTTCAGTAAGTACTCGCGTTGTTCGCGGAAATTATCGGACAGGCGGCGGGCGAAACCAACCAATTGCTCCGCCACTTTCACGTCGCTGGTGACAATCCTATTGATTTCCGGAAACGTCATCAAAGCTTCCTGCAGCCAATCTGCAACCGAGGGAAGTAAATCCTTAGTGCCGGGTGCCACTTTCCTCTTAGAAGCTTGGCCCGCAGATCGACGCAGCTTTTTGTCGGTTTCGTCCCGAGCATGAGGTAAGAATTCACGCTCAATCTCCTTCTGCAGATAATTGTCTGCTCCCAACTCGATCTTCACTGCCTGAGATTCACGCCGACGATGCTCTTCCACGTGCTTTATCAGCGGTAAGAAATCCTTAAACTCTTGCGCGCAAATCGGGCATCTCCGCCAAGCTAGCTTCTCTGCCTTCTTGGCAGCCTTTTCTTCTTGATTCTGCATTAGTTAATGCCTTTCCTGCTCCGACCCCTTCTTGGCTGAATGCCCATAGGTAGAGGCCAAAACACAAGGAAACCTCGATGACTAACGATCAATACCAGCACGCAACGGCTCGGAAAAGTGAGGATAAGGCCGCAGGGGCAATGCTTCAACCGGCTTTTTTCTCCGGAGTCGCAGGCTTAGGCGTCGCTGAAAACAATGTAAACGTCAACGTTGGGAGATATTGAAATGGACAAAATTCCATGTTTTTTGTGCGGCACGCTGTTAGGTGTGCGCACAGATAAAAACGGCAAGCTTTACCTGATTTGTGATTCTTGCGGTTCCCAGCATTTCGTCAGGCGCCAACACGGTATGGAGCGCCTTAAAGAAATGGGGCGGTACTTTCCACAGCAGACCGCCCAACTGGCGGCACGCATGGAATCACTGCTCCAGGTGCAAGCACGGCTCAACGAAATCGACGCATTGAAGAAAGAGATCCAAAAGCTCGAACTAGCGGCGGGTCATATCTTCCGCGACCAAGAGAAGGTGCGGGCTCGCGATGCCGTGCAGAAACGTGTCGATGCCCTCCTGGCCGAACTGGAAAGGACGGCTGAAGACATTCATGAGGAGCCCGGACTCAAGAAGACGGTAGCAACTTAAGTTTCTCGCACACCGCCGAGCAAATGGATATACTTCCCATCCCGGAAAAGCAACGAGAGCCAAGCCAGTCAGGAGGCTGGCAAAAAGATATGGCTCGTCGTCGCTATCAGAATGGCTGTATCCGTAAACGCGGCAAGCGCAATCCGGTTTGGGAGCTACTGTGGTGGGAAGACTTCATCAAGGAAGATGGCAGTGTCGGACGACGCCTGGCGTCCAAAACGCTGGGAGCGGTCCGGGACTTGACTCGAAGACAAGCCAAAAAGCTTGCCGAGGAGCATTTGCGACCTTTGAATCTGGGTCGCGTAATGCCTCTTTCGACCGTCACCCTGGGGGATTTCGTGAAACAGCAGTTTGTCCCCAATGTCTTCCCGGTGCTGAAACTCTCAACCCAGGATCGCTATCGCCGCACCTTGGACAACCACATTTTGCCCGCTCTAGGTGCTCGTCGCCTCTGCGATATGGGGACACTGGACCTGCAGCGGTTCATACTGCAGAAAGCCGACACTGGCCTGAGTTGGGCCTGTGTCGATCACTATCGGCATTTGCTGTCGAAGATCTTTTCGACGGCGAAGAAATGGAGCTACTACTCGGGCGAAAATCCGGCCGCCGGAGTGGAACTGCCGGAGAAGAAGTCGGTTCGAGAGAAGCATGTCCTAACACCCGAACAGATTTCCCAACTTTTAAGCGTTCTTGGCGAACCTGTACGAACCATGTTTTTGCTGGCGATTTTACAGGTCTGCGCGTGGGAGAAATTCTCGGCCTACGCTGGAAGGACTTAGACTTCGGCTCCGGACAACTGCGGGTGGAACAAGCCTGCTATCGGGGCCGCGTCGGTTCTCCCAAGACGCAAGGCAGCAAACGGTGTCTGCCTCTTCCCCTTGCTCTGGTGGATTGCTTGGTTCAGTATCGCGTGCAGGGTATTCGAAGCGAACCGGACGATCTTCTTTTTCAGACGGCCAACGGCAATGCCATGAGCGACACCAATCTGCTCCATCGTCACCTGAAGCCTGCCGGTCAACAAATCGGAGCCACCTGGCTGAACTGGCACACATTGAGACGCACGCACGCCACGCTGTTGCAAATGGCGGGCGGTTCCCTCAAGGATGCCCAGGCACAGCTCGGTCACTCCAAACTTTCAACTACGCTGGAGCTTTACACCTTGCCCATCCCCTCTCAGCAACGGGCAGCAGTCGAAAAACTTTGCCAGGTTTTGTTGACGAATGTTGACGAGAAGAAACAACTCGCGACAGAACTGCCGATCGCTGCCCAGCAGATTCAGTGAGATACATGGTAGGCACGTGGGGACTCGAACCCCAGACCTCTACCGTGTCAAGGTAGCGCTCTAACCAACTGAGCTACGCGCCTACGATTAGGCACTATTGTAATGGCCAGAATGATGGGCGGCAACGGCAGCGTGGGCCGCAACATCACAGTTGCCTACCCCGCTTTAGATTCCATCCTTCTGAAATTCCATCCCGAGACCGACCGTTCGCTCTGGCAGCGGCTGCTTGGTCTGCTTGATTTGCATTCCGTCGTGGCCAACATAGACAATCTCTTTTGTGAATACGCCCGGCAAGTCCCGACCACCGAAGGAACTGGTTGGTCCTTTTCAGCCTGGGACCATGGTCGTGCTCACCCTGGGGGCGCCGCGCGAAAAGTTTTGGGGGATAATTCTCGCTCTCACTGCGGAAGGACTCAGCCTGCGGGGCATCGAACTAGCCTCGTTCGAAGATTTTGTTGTCATGGTGAGAGATGGCGAACGATCGTCTCCCGGCGTCGTATTTTTTCCAATGCATCGCGTGGAACGCATGGAAATGGATTTGCCGGATGGCTCCATCCCTTCGCTTTCGCAACGGTTTGCTGCCAAGACAGGCGTGGATCCGGCGGTTCTGTTGTGCGCGGAATACCTGACAAAGGGTGGTCCCAAAGGGGACCCGGCGTGAAACTCTCTACCCTGTTGACCGCTCCCAACCAACTCACGCTGGTGCGCATGCTGTTTCTTCCTTTCATCATCATCAACCTGCTGAATCATCATTATTCCTGGGCCTTGGGACTTTTTGTGGCGGCAGGAATTAGCGACGGCCTCGACGGCGTGCTGGCTCGGAAACTTAAGCAGCAGACCATGCTTGGCCAGTATCTCGATCCCATCGCCGACAAACTGCTGATGAGCACGATGTTCCTAGTGCTTTCGATTCTGCACAACATTCCATGGAAGTTCACCGTGCTGGTGTTCAGCCGAGACATTTCCATCCTGGCGGTCAGCGCCGTGCTGTATGCGATTGCCGGGTTACGCGACTTTCGTCCCAGCATTTTTGGCAAAGCAAACACCTTTGCCCAGGTGACCGCGGTATTCTTTGTGCTCCTGTTTGACTTGGAGCCATTGCGATGGGTTTGGATCGCGCGGACAGTTTTTTTGCGGGCGGTGTTCGCCTTCACCATCATCTCAGCCGTGCACTATCTTTTTCTTGTCCAGAAGCGATTGCGCGATCATGGTCAGGCCCAGGGGCAACTTCCTTCCGCACCTCCAGCCTCAGCCAGTCACCGCATTTGACCCCTTTTCTTACGTACCCCTAGAATGAACGATTCGCTTTCGCAGTGCTGCTTGTGCATGGCTCTCCACCTCTACAACACGCTCTCCGGCAAGATTGAGGAATTTCGGCCGCTGGAGGACAACGAGGTCCGCATGTATGCGTGCGGACTCACGGTTTATGACTATGGGCATATCGGAAATTTTCGTACGTTTATTGCCATAGATGTGCTCCACCGTTTTCTCGTCCAAAGCGGATACCAAGTACGACACGTGATGAACATCACCGACGTGGATGACAAAATCATTCGCAATTCATCTCGCGCGGGGATACCGGTGAAGGAATACACGGCCAAGTTTGAGCGGGCATTTCTGGAAGACACAATCACTGTGAACATTGAACAGCCCATCTTTGTGCGCGCCACCGACCACATCCCGGAGATGGCGAAATTTATTGCTGAACTTGAAAGCAAGGGTTTTGCTTACCGCACGGAGGATGGTTCCTATTATTTCCGCATCGCCAAATTCCCCAATTACGGGAAACTTTCGAAGCGAGATTTCGCCGGCATGGAAGATGGCGCCCGCGTCGACGTGGACGAATACGAGAAGGACAACGCGCGCGACTTCGCACTGTGGAAATCGCCAAAACCAGGCGAAGCATTCTGGGACACACCCATTGGGCGCGGGCGCCCCGGTTGGCACATCGAGTGCTCGGTGATGTCCATGGAGACCTTGGGAGAAAGTTTCGACTTACACGCCGGCGGCGAAGACCTGATTTTCCCGCATCACGAAAACGAAATCGCGCAATCTGAGGCACTCACCGGCAAGCCATTTGCCCATTTTTGGTTTCACGCGCGATTTCTGCTGGTCGAAGGCGAAAAGATGTCCAAAAGCCTGGGCAATTTTTTTACCTTGCGCGACCTGGTTTTGAAGGGACATAAGCCTTCATCAATTCGTTATTTATTGTCTTCGGTCCCATATCGCAACCAGCTCAACTTTACTTTCGACGGCCTAAAACAGGCAGCCACCTCGGTGGAGCGCTTGCGCAATTTCTGGCTGCGGCTCACGGCTGCCAATTTCTCCGAGGGCGCGACTGCGACCATCGTGCAACTTGCCCTCGAGACAGTTCAACGCATGAAGAGCGCGCTCGAAGACGACCTCAACACCGCACAGGCGCAAGCCGCCATCTTTGACATGGTGCGCAAGGCAAATGCCGCAATTGACAATGGTGAGATCCGCAAGGACGACGTCGCACCGCTGCTGGCCGCGATGGACAAATTCGAGGAGATTTTTGCGGTCCTTAAAGACGACGACGTGCCTAAGATGAAGAGTATTCTCGAATGGGCGAAGTCGGCGGGTCGCGAGCAGGACATCAGCAACGAACTGCTGGAGATTGTTCAGTCCGGTGCCCTGAGCTCAGAGCAAGTAAACCATAAAGTCGCGGAGATGGAGCAAGCGCGCCGGGCGCGCAATTTTTCCAAGTCGGATGCTATCCGCGCCGAACTTGCCGCCGCTGGGATCATTGTCGAGAACACGAAAGACGGCGTTCGCTGGAAGCGGAAGTGAGCATATATGGGCATAGATCCGTCGTTTGGCTCAGAATGACACGACTTTATGACCTGCAAGCTGAGGCCCCATGAAATCCCTCGATGAATATCTTCATGACGCCGAGCAGGCCCATGGCCACCTTTGCGCGGGGCAGATTCTCGGTGTGCGCATGGCAATGCTCGGGTTGGAGAAATTGGGCATTGATGATCCTCGCGGTAAAGACCGCAAGCGCCTCGTCACCTTCGTCGAAATCGACCGTTGCGCCACTGACGCTGTTGCCGTCGTCACTGGCTGCCGCCTGGGGAAGCGTGCCCTGAAGTTTCGCGATTGGGGAAAGGTGGCGGCTACATTCGTGGACGTCAGTACAGGCAAGGCGATTCGCGTGGCTGCCAAGGAGTCGTCAAGAACTTTGGCGCGCCAGATACATCCGGAAATTGAGAATAAGAATCAGCAGCAGATGGCGGCATATCGCGAAATTGCGGATGACGATCTATTTTCGACGCAGTGGGTAAAAGTGGAATTGCCGCCAGAAGAGTTTCCGGGATACAAGGGTGACCGGGTTGTGTGTGAGGTTTGCGGGGAAGGAATTAATTTCCGCCGTGAAGTCCGTCGCGACGGTAGAGTACTCTGCCGGGCCTGCGCGGGCACAGCAGGCTGCTATTACCAACTGGCCTAGCAGGCGCTCGACGACCAACCGCCACGACTTCATTCAATTACAAGAAAAGCGCAGATCCTAGTGGACACCCGCGTCCACGCTGCCATGCGCATGCACTTCAGCGCGCGGACGGCGCAGCACCGGAGTATGGTTCACGGTTCTGGTCGAAGGATGCCGGTGTCCGGAGTGGCAGCCGTGTTTCTTTGCCTGTCCCGGGGGCACGTCACAGTCGCCCCAACCGGTTTTGCGACCGTGACTCCAGCCGGGAGGCCGGCGGTCGTGATCGTCGCGGTCGCCGTCTCTATCAAAATCCCGATCGTGGCCGGCGTTGTGCCCCACATGATGCGGTGACTTATCACGATCATGATCAGCATCATGGTCTCGCAATTCCTTGCGGTCATCGCGGTCATGATCTTTATCGCGGCCTCGACCCTGCGCCGACGCAGGAATAGCTAGCATCAAGCCAAGCATTATCAATGATGCAATCCAAAAGTGTTTGCTCATGGGCCCTCTTTGTCAGAGTATATTTTTGAAGCCTTCGCCAATGAGTACAAGTAACTAAAGTGCACCCAGAGCGTTAGATAGGGACAACGCACATCTGACTCTGGCAGGTTACCCGCACTGAAGCGAATAGAGACAGCCTAGACCTCCTGCCTGATGCGACCTTCCTTGCCGTAATCCGTCCGTAAGCAATGAGCCGAACTTGGTGAGATTGGGCATTAGCGAGGCATAGGCCCAAGGAAAGAAAGAGGAGAGGATTCACCGGTTGGGTGCTACATTGCAGTCACGATGGCACTCAGAAAACATTCTCCGGCTGCGGGGGAGTTTTTATTCGAGATTGATCCCGAACCCTTACAGGAATGCGTGACAGCATTGGGCGGGATCCCGCTGCTGGTGCGGGCGGCGCGTTCGCTGGACGTGACCGGGAGTGTGCAACGCCACCTACAGGTGAAGCAACGGGAGCGCGGGTTTGACGAGCCCACCTACGTAGAAAGCTTTCTGGTGTTGAACGCGGCCGGTGGCGACTGCTTGGAAGATTTCGATCAGTTGCGGGCCGACGCCGGGCTCTCTGAGCTGCTGGGCCATGCCGTGCCGAGCGCGGAAGCGGCGCGGAAATTCCTCTATCAGTTTCATGACGAGGAAAAGATCGAGCAAGCGCAGCAGGGGCTGGCGGCCAAGCGGGTGAGTTATATCCCGGGAGAGAGTCCAGCACTACAAGGTCTGGCACAGGTGAATCAAGACGTAGTGCGGGAGCTGGGACGACGGTGCGCTGAGCAGAAGATCGCCACCGTGGATGTAGACGCCACGGTCATCGAAAGTTGGAAGCGAGAAGCCAAGCTCACCTATGAGGGCTGCACGGGATATCAGCCGGTGCTGGCCTTATGGGCGGAGATGAGCGTAGTCGTAGCCGATGAGTTTCGCGATGGCAACGTGCCGGCGCACCAGGAGCTATTGCCAATCACGCAACGCGCGTTTCAGGCGCTACCGGAAACTGTCGTCGAGCGATATTTCCGTGGCGATTCTGCCTGCCACGAACAGAGTTTGATCGAGTGGTTGCGCGATGAGCAGCGCGCCGGAGGACCGCAAGGCCGCATCGGGTTTGGGGTGAGCGCGCGCATGAATCCGGCGCTGCACGCGGAGATGGTGGCTACACCGGAGTCACGCTGGCAACCGTACCGCGAGGACAGCATGGTGGTAAAGGAATGCTGCGAAGTGGATTACGTTCCCGAAGAAACTGGCAATCCGTATCGAGAGCCGCTGCGCTATGTGGCCATTCGAATACGCAAGAAGCAACGGGCGCTGTTTGCCGACGGCAGCACGGTGAAGTACTTCGCAGTGGTCAGCAATGTGTGGGAGTGGACGCCGAAGCGGTTGCTGGAATGGCATCGCGAAAAGGCCGGCTCGATCGAAGCGGTACACGACGTAATCAAGAACGAACTGGCGGGCGGGGTGATGCCCTGCGGACGCTTTGGGGCCAATGCGGCCTGGTTCCGGCTGGCAGTGCTGACCTACAACGTGCTGACCGCTCTGAAGCGGCTAGCGCTGCCGCCGGAGTTGCTCATGGCACGGCCCAAGCGACTACGTTTTCTTATCTTCAACACTCCCGGGAAATTGGTGCATCACGCGCGCAGCACCCTGCTGCGATTGGGCTGTAGTTGGCAGCGGTTTTCCAACTGGCACGGTGCCCTACGCTTGCTGCCTTTACCTGCTTGCTGACCCGCGACACCCACAAGGACAAACATTTCTGACCGCGCCATCATCGCCCGAGAGGACCATCTCCTCCCGCGCTGTTTTTACACTCTGGCCCCAGTCGCCATACGCCTACTTGACATCACTTGGGCAACCTGAATCTTTGCCGGGGTCCCTTTTGACATCTCTGGCCCACTGTCCTCGTCACCTTCGGGTCCTTACGGACGGATTACGGTAGTGCACATGCAGGAAACTGCTCAGTTATAATCGAGTGAGATCCTCATCACAGTCGGGGCGTAGCGCAGCCTGGTAGCGCACCTGCCTTGGGCGCAGGGGGTCGGAGGTTCAAATCCTCTCGCCCCG
>Ga0209802_1003532_pt1 | contig 10465 bp, 7 predicted proteins | sample GraSoiAngelo_129_FD_185886 | JGI IMG/M metagenome (GOLD analysis project Ga0209802, IMG submission 185886) | Grasslands soil microbial communities from the Angelo Coastal Reserve, California, USA - 14_0927_12_40cm (SPAdes) (version 2) | ecosystem: Environmental > Terrestrial > Soil > Grasslands ... | reverse complement strand
TAGGCGTTGACCGTCTGGCCGAGCAAGGTCACCTCGCGGCAGCCCTCGGCGGCGAGCCGGCGGACCTCGTCGACGATGACGTCGGGCGGATGGCTCCGCTCGCGCCCGCGCGTCTGCGGCACCACGCAGAAGGTGCAGTGTTTCTCGCAGCCCTCCATCACGGTCACGAACTCCCGGAGACGCCCGGCGGCCGGCGGCCGCGTCGTGATCTTGACGAGCGGTCCCTCACCGGTTTCGAGCACCGGACGGCGCTCCCGCCGGACCCGGTCGACCAGCTCGGCCACGCGGGCGATCGCGGGCGAGCCGAAGACCAGGTCGACCGACGGCGCCCGGCGCTGGATGGCGCTCTGGTGGAGCTGCGCCATGCAGCCCATCACGCCGATGACCAGCTCGGGTTTGCGCGTCTTGAGCAGGCGCAGCTCGCCGAGCTTTGAGAAGACCTTGTCCTCGGCTTTCTCCCGGATCGCACAGGTGTTGACGAGGATCAGGTCGGCTTCGGTCTCGTCGGAGGTCAGCTCCCAGCGGTTCTCTCGGAGCAAGCCCGCGACGCGCTCCGAGTCGTACTCGTTCATCTGGCAGCCGTACGTAATCAGATGGAGCTTGGCCATGAGTGCTTGGAAAATCTCACGTTTGCGTTGGTCCGACCGTAGCACCCACGGTCGGGCAAGTCAAACGACGGCCGCGGAACGCCGCTCGGCGCCATCCGTTTGGGTCCCCGGCTGCTCGATCCGTGAGCGAGATCAGGGATGACCTCGGCTCCGGGACGGCCCGGAGAGGTTCACGGATCAACGATGTTTGATATATTGGCGCGCGTGAGGACCGGTGAGAGCGCGAGTCGCCGCTTCCATGCCCTGGCCGACGAGACGCGCCTGAAGATCATCGATCGTCTTCGCGACGGCGAAGACTGTGTCTGCAACCTGACCGGGCCGCTGGGGACTCGCCAGTCGCTCCTGTCGTTCCACCTTCGAACGCTCAAGGACGCCGGAATCATCCAGGACCGTAAGGAGGGGCGCTGGGTGTACTACTCGCTGAACCTCGAGGTGCTCGACGAGCTCGTTACGGCCCTCGAAGCCCTCAAGAAGCCGCGCAAAGGCCTGCGGCTGGTTTCTCCGCGCTGCCCATGACCCTTTTTTGGCCGAAGCCATCAAGTTTCGTTGATTAGAGGGGACGCATCATGAGCGACGAATCCATCAAGGATCTCGTGAAGCAGAAGTACGGACAGGCCGCGCTCCGAGTGACGGCGATCGGGTCCACGTCGTGTTGTGGTGCCTCGTCGACCAGCAGCTGCGATCCCGTCACCTCGAATCTCTATGCGCAAGATCAGACCGCGGAGCTGCCCGAAACGGCCGTGGCCGCCTCGCTGGGCTGCGGCAATCCGACGGCGCTCGCGGAGCTGACCGTGGGGGAAACCGTCCTGGATCTGGGGTCCGGTGGTGGAATCGACGTGCTGCTGTCGGCGAAGCGCGTGGGGCCGTCCGGGAAAGCGTATGGCCTGGACATGACGGACGAGATGCTGGCCCTGGCGCGCGAGAATCAGAGGAAGGCCGGCGTCACCAACGTGGAGTTCCTCAAGGGTGAGATCGAGGCGATCCCGCTCCCGGACAACTCGGTGAACGTGATCATCTCGAACTGCGTGATCAACCTGTCGGCGGACAAGGATCGCGTGTTCACGGAAGCGTTCCGGGTGCTCAAGCCGGGCGGGCGGCTCGCGGTGTCCGACGTCGTCGTGCGCGGTGAAGTTCCTGCCGCCATCAGGCGTAGCGTCGAGCTGTGGATCGGGTGCGTCGCGGGGGCGCTCGAGGAAGGCGACTACCGAGCGAAGCTCGCCAAGGCCGGGTTCGATGGTGTCGAGATCGAGCCGACTCGGATCTACCGGACGGAGGACGCCCGGGAGTTCCTCGACCGTGAGGGGATCGACGCAGAGGCCATCGCGCCGTCGGTCGATGGCAAGTTCATGAGCGCATTCGTCCGGGCGCGCAAGCCGTCGACGGTGTGACCACCAACCTCAGCCGCCGTCTCGTCGCGGAGGCCGTCGGGACGGCGTTCTTGCTCGCGGCCGTCGTCGGATCAGGAATCATGGGCGAGCGCCTGGCGGGCGGTAACGTCGCGGTGGCATTGCTCGCCAACACGCTCTCGACGGGCGCGGCCCTGGTGGCGCTCATCCTCACCTTCGGATCGATCTCGGGCGCGCACTTCAATCCCGCGGTCACCCTGGCCGAGGCCTCTCAGGGCGGGCTCGCCTGGGGCGATGTGCCGCCCTACATCGTCGCGCAGGTCGCCGGGGCCTTCGGAGGCGTCGCGGCGGCGCACGTGATGTTCGAGACGCCCCTCTTCATCGCTTCGCGACACGCGCGCGCCGGCCCCGCCCAGGTCTTCAGCGAGTTCGTGGCGACCTTCGGGCTCCTGGCGGTGATATCGGGATGCGCGCGTCTGCGCTCCAGCGCCGTTCCTTTTGCCGTGGCGGCGTACATCACGGCCGCGTACTGGTTCACGGCCTCGACGTCGTTCGCGAATCCCGCGGTGACCCTCGCCCGGTCGGCGACCGATACGTTCGCGGGGATTCGTCCCGCGGACGCGCCGGCGTTCATCGTCGCCCAGCTACTCGGCGCCGGCTCCGCGACGGCTCTGTTCTGCTGGCTGACGCCCCGGTCGGCATGAGCGACCTGACGATCCGCCTGGCCACGGTGGACGACGCCCCGGCTATTGCGCGAATCCACAACGAGGGCATCGAGGACCGGATCGCCACGTTCGAGACGGACCCGCGAAGCGCCGTCCAGGTCGCGGCGGGGCTGGCCGAGAAGGGCGACCGCTATCCGACGATCCTCGGCGTGCGCGATGGCGAGGTCGTGGCCTGGGCGAGCGCCGGTCCCTACCGGAATCGGCCTGCCTACGCCGGCGTGGCCGAGCATTCGGTCTACGTCGCCCGCAGCGCGCGAGGCGCCGGGGTCGGCCGCATCGTCCTCGACGGCCTCTGCCGAGCGTACGCGGAGCGCGGCTTCTGGAAGATCGTCTCGCGGATCTTTCCCGAGAACGCCCCGAGCCTCGCGCTCCACGAGCGCTGTGGTTTTCGCGTGGTCGGCGTCTACCGTCGGCACGGACGCCTCGACGATGAATGGCGCGATTGCGTCATCGTCGAGCGACTCCTCGGGTGACCACGCCGCGCGTCCTGTTCCTCTGCACGCACAACTCGGCGCGCAGCCAGATGGCCGAGGGTTTCCTCCGCGCGATGGCGCGCGACCGCTTCGAGGTGCAAAGCGCGGGCACCGAGAAGACGGCCGTGCATCCGGCTGGCGATCCGGGCGATGGCGGAGCGCGGCATCGACATCAGCCCTTCACTGGTCGTTCGAGGATCCCTCGCGCGCCAGCGGCAACGAGGAAACGCGCCTGGCGGCATTCCGGCGTGTGCGGGATCAGGTAGAGGCGAAACTCACGGGGTGGCTCGCGACGCTCTCAGATCGCTGATCGGACGGCGTGATCGAGGAGCATCTCGGGGGGAGCGATGTCGCTCCCCCCGAGCTGGTATCAGTCGATCTCGTCGGGCCGGCCGCCTGTTCGCGCGCCCGCGGGCTTCTTGCCGGCATCGGCGCCATGCCCGTTGCCGTTGCCGAAGGTGAGCGGCGGCTTGACCTCGAACTTGCCCTCGAGGCGATTGCGACGCTCCTTCCAGCCCTCCTGGTACTCGAGCTCGTCCTCGTGCAGGGTCGCCGGCTGCTTGATCCCGTGCGCGTGACGGAACTGGATCGCCAGTTTCGAAGCAGTGCGGCGCACCTCGTCCCACGGCGTGCCGAGCGCGAACTGGTCCGAGATGGCGCCGATCCGGCCCGTGTGGATGTTGCACGACAAGGTGATCGCCGACAGGATCGGCCCCGACCAATACGAGGTCTGCGAGTTGATCGGCATCGGCAGGATGTGCAGGTTGTGGCTGCCGCGGCAGTCGCCGGCCACCATCGGCGCGGTCGCCCACGGCGAGGTGATCTCGCCCGGCGCCGGCCAGTCGCCCTGGGCGAAGGCCAGGAGCACCGGATCGTCCTTGCCGCCGTAGGAGAAGCCCTTCTTGGTCTTGATGTTGTGCAGCCGCTCGGCCGAGCAGATGTAGCCGAGCTGGTCCTTCTCGTTCTTGTCCCCTCGGGTCCAGATGCGGGCGATCACGAAACGTGAGGAGCGCGTGAGCCCCTCGATGTCGTAGAGGTCCTCGGGCGCCCGCAAGGTGATTACCTTCTCCTGCAACCCCTTGGCGACCTCTTCCATCTTGTTGTCGAGCGCCCGCTGGTCTCGCGGGTGGGCGCCCGCCTCGACCGCCTGGGCCTTGGTGTCGAGGTCGACGATCTCGAAGACGTAGCCGCGCTTCATCTTGGAGGCCGCGATGACCAGACCCGTATTGAAGCGGGGCAGCATGTAGGCGCCGGTGGCGTAGTGATTGAACGCCATGGGCTCGGTCTTATCGGCGAAGGACACGAGGACGGTCTGTGAGGCGTTGTCCTTGCGGACCGGGAACGGCAGCGCCACCGTCGCCGGACCGGTGCCGCGCAGGTTGCCGGTGAAGGCGTCGGCCACCAGGTCCTGTCCCGGGCCGTAGAGACCCAGCTCGGCCGCCTTGGTCGCGCCTTCCTGGAGCGCGTCCCACATGAGCTCGTCGACCACCGACATGTCCACCGTCTCGGCCATGATGCCGGTGACGGCGCAGTCGTCGCCGGTGTGGGTCACGATCATCGAGGTGAAGATGGGCTCGCCGCGATAGCTGTTGTTGTCGAGGACGTACTTGGCGATGATCGACTTCACCTCGTCGGCCGCCACGACGTGCCCGCCGACGCCGCCGACGTCGGCCTTGGTGGCCTTGATGTAGCGCTGCACCAGGGCCGGGTTCTTCGCGAACACGTAGGATTTGTACGAGAAGATGTTCGGCGTGTTCGTAACCGGGATCTTCTCCGCGACGGTCACCGGCAACCCGGCGAGCTCGTCCTTCGACTGATGGTAATCCGTCATCTTCCGGGGGGGCTGGCCGTCCTGTGGGCCGTAGCGCCGCGCAGACATGCACGCCTCCTTGCGCGAGTAAGAAATTGGAGTCTTGCATTGGAGGATAACGAGGTACACTGATGGCGTCAAGCAAGAAATTTACGGGAATGAAATTTATTTCTGGAACGTGATCACGACGTGAAAACGGCTCCCCTCACCTCGCGTGAGCTCCGACAGACGGTCCACTGCCTCGAGCTGTACTACCGCAAGAGCCAGAGCCAGAAGGATATCGCCCAGGCGCTCGGCGTCTCGGCGGCGACGGTGTCTCGGTTGCTCAAGCGCGCGTTCGACGAAGGCCTCGTTCGCGTCGAGCTCGATCTGCCGCGACGCGAGCAGCTGGAGGCCGGGCTGGTCGAGCGGTTCGGGCTGCGTGACGCCGTCGTGGTCGCGGCCGGCGGACGCGGCGACGTCAAGGAAGAGCTGGGCACCGCCGCGGCGGCCTACTTCGAGAAGATCGCGGCCAACGGCCTGCGCGTGGGTCTCTCGTGCGGGTTCACGCTCTACCAGACGATCCGCCAGCTCCACGAGCGCCGGTTCCGCGACCTCGCTCTCTACCCGCTCTCCGGCGAGAGCACGCTCGAGCTCGTCGACCTGTTCCCGAACACGCTCGTGGGCATGATGGCGGCGAAGTACCGGCCGCACGTGCGCGCCTGGGCGCTGCCGGTGCAGCATCTTCTCTCGCTCTCCGAGATCGAGCGCGAGCGGCAGCGACTCTTGCGCGATCCGGCCATTCGACGCATCTACGAGGCCGCGCAAGACGTCGACATCGCGCTGGTCGGCATCGGCCTCATCGGCGAGGAGACCCCGGGCTTCTGCTCGCTGGCCGAGTCCTACGGGATCAGCGTCAAGCGGCTGCGCCAGCTCGGGGTCGTGGGGGAGATCAACTATCAGCCGTTCGACGCGGAAGGACGGATCGTGGATCGGCCGGAGCTGCGGGCGCTCATGCGTCGCGTGCTCTCGGTGCCGGGTGATCGCCTGCAGGCGCTGTCGCGGCGCGACGACCGCTACGTGGTGGCGATCGCGGGCGGGCGGGCGAAGCTCGAGGCCGTACGCGGCGCGGTGGCCGGGCGATTCATGAACGTGCTGGTCACCGACGAGGACGTCGCCGCGGCCCTTCTGCGGCGCGCGAGCTGAAACTCGGCGTTACGCGCCGCGGGCGGGCACCGACGTCTCCTCGAACGCGCCCATCCGCCTGAACTTCTCGTGGCGCCCGGCGACCAGATCGTCCCCCGACAGCCCCGCCAGGTCGCGCAGGTTGCGGCGGAGCGCGTCACGCAGGTGGACCGCCGCGCCGTCCCAGTCGCGGTGGGCGCCGCCGACGGGCTCGGGCACGATCGCGTCGATCACGCCGAGCCGCAGGAGATCGGGCGCGGTGATGCGCATCGACTCGGCGGCCTCGGCCGCCTTGCCGGCGTCGCCCCACAGGATGGCGGCGCATCCCTCGGGTGAGATCACCGAGTAGATCGCGTACTCGAGCATCAGTACCCGATTACCCATGCCGATCGCGAGCGCGCCGCCGCTGCCCCCCTCGCCGGTCACGATCGCGAGGATGGGAGTTCTGAGTGCGGCCATCTCGCGGAGGTTTCGCGCGATCGCCTCCGCCTGCCCGCGCTCCTCGGCAGCGAGACCCGGATAGGCGCCGGGGGTGTCGATGAACGCGATGACGGGCTTGGCGAACTTCTGGGCCATGTGCATCAGGCGCAGCGCCTTGCGGTAGCCCTCGGGATGCGGCATCCCGAAGTTGCGGGCGATCTTCTCGCGCGTGTCGCGCCCTTTCTGGTGGCCGATGACGACGACCCCCTGCTCCTCGAAGCGCGCGAGGCCACCGACCACCGCGGCGTCGTCGCCGAAGAGCCGATCGCCGTGGAGCTCGATGAAATCGTCGAACAGGAGCTTGATGAAATCGCGCGTGTGCGGCCGCTTGGGGTGCCGCGCCAGCTGTGTGCGCTGCCAGGCCGTCAGGCTCGCGTAGGTCCGCTGGCGCAGGCGCGCCAGTCGTTCTTCGAGCTTCGCGATCTCCTCGCGGGCCTTCGAGACGTTTTCCTCGGCCTGGAGCGCGGCGATCCGGTTCTCGAGATCGAGCAGCGGTTGCTCGAAGTCAAGCGCGTCCGGCATAGTCCACGCTGATGTTGCCGGGACCGAGGAGGGTCTCGCCCGCGGTCACGAGCTCCGTGCTGCCATCCACCGAGAGACCACGGGTACGGACGACCACCTCCTGACCGCCGAGTACCAGATGCAGGAAGACCGGGACGCGTCCGGGATGCTCGCCGCAAAGCTGCCGCACGGCGGCCAGGGCGGCGCTCGGGTCCTCGCCCGGCGTCAGGCGGATCCGGCAGGCGTTGGGCTCGCTCACGCCGCCGTTCTTCGGGCGGCCGCCGGACTCAGCCAGCGCCTGCTCGAGCAACCGCACGTCCTCCGCGAGCACGACTCGCCCCTTGTCGCCGTCGTCCACTCGGCCGCGGACCAGCACGGCCTCGCCCGAGCGCAGGCACGCGGCCGCCGTCTTGAACGGCTCCGGGAACACCGTGACCTCGACGGTGCCCTCCATGTCCTCGAGCGTGAAGAAGGCCATCCGATTGCCGCCCTTCGTCGAGGTCTCCTTGAGCCCGTTGGCGTGGCCGAAGAGGATGACGCGCGCTCCGTGGCCCTTGGCGGCCAGATCGGCTGAGGTCGTGACGCCCAGCGGCTCGACGACGCCGCGGTATCGCGCCAGTGGGTGGCCGGAAATGTAGAAGCCGAGCACCTCTTTCTCGAACGCGAGGCGCTGGTCGGCGTCCCACTCCGGCGTGATGTCGGCGGGCGCACTGGCGCGGACGGGGGCCGCCGGCAGGATCTCGAAGAAGGACCCCTGCCCTTCGGCGCGGTCCCGCTGCTGGCGCTGGCCGCTCTCGAGCGCCGTGTCGGTGGTGGCGAGCAGATGGGCGCGCGTGAGGCCCAGCGAGTCGAAGGCACCCGCCTTGATGAGACTCTCCACCACGCGCCGGTTGACGAGCCGGAGGTCGACGCGCGCGCAGAAGTCCTCCAGCGTCTGGAAGGACCCCTCGGCGCTGCGCGCCTTCAAGATCGACTGCATCGCGGCCTCGCCGACGTTCTTGATCGCGGCCAGGCCGAAGCGAACCGTGTCGCCGGCGACGCTGAACTGCACGGCCGACACGTTCACGTCGGGCGGCACGACCTGGATCCCCATCGCCCGACACTCTTCGATGTACTTCACGATCTTGTCGGTGTCCCCCATTTCGGAGGTCAGCAGCGCGGCCATGAACTCGACGGGATAGTTCGCCTTGAAGTACGCGGTCTGGTAGGCGACGAGCCCGTAGGCCGCGGCGTGGGATTTGTTGAAGCCGTAGCCCGCGAACTTCTCCATCAGCTCCCAGACGCGCTCGGCCTTCGCGGGGGCGGTGTTTCGCTCCCGGCAGCCCGTGATGAACTTCTCGCGCTGCTTGGCCATGAGCTCGCGGTCCTTCTTGCCCATGGCGCGGCGGAGGATGTCCGCCTCGCCCATGGTGAAGCCCGCCATCTCGGAGGCGATCTGCATGATCTGCTCCTGGTACACCATGATCCCGTACGTCTCCCGCGTGAACTTCTCCATCGCGGGGTGCTCGTAAGTGATCTTGGACCGGCCGTGCTTGCGCTGGATGAAGTCGGGGATGAGCTCCATCGGGCCGGGTCGGTAGAGCGAGACCATGGCGATGAGGTCTTCGAGCTGCTCGGGCTTGAGACCGCGGAGCGCGTCGCGCATCCCGGATGACTCGAGCTGGAACACGCCGAACGTCTTCGCCTCGGAGAGCATCTCGTACGTTTTCTTGTCGTCGAGCGGCAGGCGATCGAGGTCGAGGTCGAGCCCGCGGGACTCCTTGATCAGCGCCACCGTGTTGGCGAGCACGGTGAGCGTGCGGAGTCCGAGGAAGTCCATCTTCAGGAGCCCGAGCTTCTCGATCGGTCCCATCGCGTAGCCGGTGATCAGCTCCGGACGCTTGGGGTCCTTGTAGAGCGGGATGTATTCCTCGAGCGGCTCGTCGGAGATCACGACAGCCGAGGCGTGCACCGAGGCGTGGCGGGTGCATCCCTCGAGCGTGCGGGCGATCTCCCACAGCTCGCGCACGTTGGCCTGGCTGCGCACCATCTCGGCCAGGGGCAGCGACTTCTGGTGCGCGTCGTCGAGCGTGATGTTCAGCGGGAAGTTCGGCACCAGCTTGGCGATCCGATCGACGTCGGCGTACGGCATGCCGAGCACGCGCCCGACGTCGCGGATCGCCGCCTTCGCGCCGAGCGTCCCGAAGGTGATGATGTGGGCGACCCGGTCGCGGCCGTAGCGTTCCGCCACGTAGCGGATGACCTCGTCGCGGCGGTCGTCCGAGAAATCGATGTCCATGTCGGGCATCGAGATCCGTTCCGGGTTCAAGAATCGCTCGAACAGGAGCCCGTACCGGATCGGGTCGATGTTGGTGATGCCGAGACAGTAGGCGGTCAGCGAGCCGGCGGACGAGCCGCGTCCGGGCCCGACCGCGATCCCCTGCTCGCGCGCGTAGCGGATGAAGTCCCACACGACCAGGAAGTAGCCCGCGAACCCCATCTTCTCGATGACAGCGAGCTCGCTGGCCAGCCGGGCCTCGACGGTGTCCCCTGGGCTCGCTCCATATCGGCGCGTGAGCCCTTCGTGGGCGAGCTCGTGCAGATAGCTGTCGAGCGTGTGCTCGCGGGGCACCACGTAGCGCGGCAGGTGGAACTGGTTGAAGTCGAGTGTGAGGTTGCAGCGCTCGGCCACCGCCAGGGTGTTGCGGCAGGCCTCAGGTAGATCCGCGAAGACGCGAGCCATCTCCTCGGCCGACTTGATGTAGAACTCCTGCGTCGAGAACCGGAAGCGGCCGTTATCTTGAAGATTCGTGCCGGTCTGGATGCAGAGGAGCGCCTCGTGCGCCCGCGCGTGGCCGCCCTCGAGATAGTGCGAATCGTTCGTGCCGACGACCGGGGCGCCGATCGACTTGGCGATCCGCAAGGTCTCGGCCATGACCCGTTCCTGCTCCTCGAGCCCGTGCGCCTGCACCTCCATGAAGTAGTGGTCCTTGCCGAAGACCTCCTGGTACCAGCCCGCGGTCTCCCGCGCCCGCACGGCGTCGCCGGCGCTGAGCATCCTTGACACCTCGGAGTTCAGGCAGCCCGAGAGGACGAGCAACCCGTCGGCGTGCTGCGCGAGCAGCTCGCGGTCGACGCGCGGCTTGTAATAGAACCCTTCGAGGAACGCCCGCGACACCAGCTTGACGAGGTTCTTGTATCCCGTGCGGTTGCGCACGAGGACCGTCAGGTGGTTGGCGCCCTCGTAGCCGCCGTCCTGGGAGCCTCGCTCCTTCCGGCCTCCGGGCGCGACGTAGAGCTCGCAGCCGAGGATCGGCTTGACGCCGGCCTTCTGGGCCGCGTTGTAGAAGTCGATCGCGCCGAAGAGGTTGCCGTGATC
>Ga0209802_1003529_pt1 | contig 10469 bp, 8 predicted proteins | sample GraSoiAngelo_129_FD_185886 | JGI IMG/M metagenome (GOLD analysis project Ga0209802, IMG submission 185886) | Grasslands soil microbial communities from the Angelo Coastal Reserve, California, USA - 14_0927_12_40cm (SPAdes) (version 2) | ecosystem: Environmental > Terrestrial > Soil > Grasslands ... | reverse complement strand
TGGTTAATAATCAGGGCGAGCGCCGTATCAAGCTCGAAGATTTGTATCGCGACGACGGAATTGATTATTCAACCAAAGCGAAAGACGAAGTCCTCAAAGGATTATTTATTCCGCCGGAAAGTTTGGGACGGCGAAATGTTTACCTTAAATTGCGCCGCCGCGGATCATTTGATTTTCCGATCTTGGGCGTCGCCGCAACGATGGAGGCCGACGAACGAGGCGAATGCCGTCATGCAAGCATTGTGTTAACCGCCGTCGCGTCGGCGCCAAAGATCGTCCCTGAAGCATCGACGTTGCTTCAGGGTAAGAAAGTCACGAAGGAGCTGATTGACACTGTCGCGGATGCCGCGGCAAAAATTTCCCATCCGCTGGACAACACCGACATGGACTATTGGTACCGTAAGCGCATGGCCAAAGTGTACACGCAAAGAGCCTTGGCACAGGTAGCGGGGATTGAATTGGCTGCTCGGCAAATAGGCTAGTATGACGTGGTACCTCACAGGTTCGGTTACAGAATTCGATCGTCATTCCGGGCAAGCTGGCGATAGCTAGCGCGACCCGGAATCCAGAAATTTCAAAGACCTCTGGATACCGGCTTTCGCCGGTATGACACTGAACGAGGGGAGTGTAGGGAACTACTCTATGGTTATGGATCTCCGAGCTTTTCTCGACGACCTTCAAGAACACCTACCCTATGACTTTGTGCGGATTGAGCGACCTATCTCACCTGAACAGTTTGAAGCGACCGCTCTGCTTCAGCACCTCGAAAATCAAAAAAAATTCCCCGTCTTATTCTTTGAAAAACCCCTCGATCTCAACGGCAAGCCCTCCGCCTTTCCGCTGCTGAGCAATGTCTTTGCAACTCGCCAGCGCTGCGCTTTGTCTCTGGGCATGAAACCCAACGAGGGCGAGTTACCGCTGAGCCTGGAGTACGCCCGGCGCGAGGATACGATGATTGATCCGGTAACGATTTCCGCGAGCGAAGCGCCGGTCAAACAAGTCATCAAGCGCGGCAATGACGCGAACATTTTCGAGTTGCCGGTGGTCCGCCATCACGCGATGGACCCGGCACCATACATCGACATGACCCCGGTGATGAAGGACCCTGATGAAGGCTTTTACAATATCGCCTTCCAGCGCAACATGGTGAAAGGTCCAAGGAAGCTTGGCCTGCACATGTCGCCGAGACACAACTGGCAGATCCACCGTAAGAATGAAGAGAGGAATCGGCCGACGCCTGTGGCTATCGTCATTAGCCATCATCCGGCATTTTATTTGGGTTCGCTCAATGTCTCTGCATTCGGCGTCGACGACTACACCAAGGTTGGCGCCATCATGGGCGCGGCGCTTCGTCTCACGCCGTCGGAAACCCTCGGCGAAGACTTCATGGTACCGGCCGACGCTGAGATGGTGATCGAAGGGCATGTGCTTCTCAATGTGAAAGAAGTCGAAGGACCGTTTGGAGAATTTACTGGTTACTACGGCCCGCAGCGGCTGCGCAACGTCATCGAAGTGAGCGCCATTACGCACCGGCGCGACGCGGTCTTTCAACATATCTTTACCGGCCATCGCGACACCTGGGTGCTCGGTGGCATTCCCAAAGAGGGAAGCCTTTTTAATCTTATTCGCGGCGTCGTGCCGACGGTCAAAGCCGTGCATCTCCCGATGTCAGGCAGCTGCCGCTTCAATTGCTACATCTCCATCGACAAAAAAGTCGACGGCGAGACTAAGCAAGCGGCGCTGGCGGCCTTAGGCGGATGCGACTTCGTCAAGCATGTCGTCGTCGTCGACGCCGATATCGATATTTATAACGAAGAAGAAGTGATGTGGGCAGTGGCCACGCGCGTGCAGGCGGACCAGGACGTGGACATTATCAAGAACGTCAAAGGAAACACTCTGGATCCTTCGCAGACCGACAACATCATGACCGCCAAAATGATCATCGACGCCACCAAGCCGGTCCAGCGTCCCTACGAAGCTCGCGTCGCGGTCCCGAAAGCAGCGATGGAAAAAACGCGCCTCGAAGATTTCATTCCGCGCGCAGTGATCGACCGGCTGCCTAAGGTCTAGGCAGGTCCGTGGCGGAGAGACCATCGGAGAATTCACCGCGGAGGCGCGGAGGGCACAGAGACAGAAATTAATAAACTCTGCGAACTCTGCGTCTCTGTGGTGAAGAGCGATTCTGAGAACTCATCTTTGTTTCGGATTTTGTTTCGCTGATGCCAGGAGGAGCCGTGACGAAAATTTTTTGGGTGACCTGCCCGCAGTGCAACGGCGAGTTTTATTGTCACTGGCAGGAACTGCGGCACAAGAAGATCAAGCTTCTCTGCCCCTACTGTAGTCATCAGTTTTTGGACGAGGAAAGCTCTAAGATCGTCGAATAAGGAGCACGCAATGGACGCCGCAAGAGCCGCGAACTTATCGAGTCGAGAAATTTTATCAAAGGCGAAACCTAACGTGGCCGACCTCCGCAGCTTTATTGAAAAGGTCCGGCAAGAAGCTCCCGAAGATGTTTTGACCATCAGCAAAGAGGTGGATCCTCGCTTCGAGATCACCGCGTTGGTGGTCAAGCTGGAAGAGGAGAGGCGGTTTCCCATTCTGATCTTTGAAAACGTCAAAGGCACGAAATTTCCGGTTGTGACTAACGTACACGCATCGCGCAGACGACTAGCTGCGGCCATTGGCAGCGAACCACGCAGGGCCGTGGCAAGTTATTTAAAGAGAATCGAGCGGCCTATTCCGCCGAAAGAAGTTGATACCGGGCCGGTCAAAGAAGTCATTCTGAAAAGCGACCAAGTGGACCTGCACGCGATCCCACAAATCGTCCATCATCAAGACGATGCAGGACCCTATCTGACTGCTGCCGTCACCTTGGCCCGCGACCCTCTCAGCGGCCGCCTGAATTGCAGCTTCAACCGCCTCATGTCTATCGACAAGAACCACACCTCCATCCATCTCACCTTGGCCAAGCATCTCTGGGAGTTCTATACCAATGCGGAAAAATTGAAGCAGCCGCTCGAGCTCGCTGTCATCTTGGGCGCGCACCCCGCCTGGTCGTTGGGAGCGCTGAATATCGGTTCCATCGACGAGGAAGAGTTCTACTTGATGGGAGCTTTGGCGGGTGAAGCCATGGAAGTGGTGCCCGCAGAGACCATGGATCTAAAGGTTCCAGCCCGGGCCGAGATGATTCTGGAGGGAGAGATCCTCCCGTTTGAGAGAGTGGACGAGGGGCCATTCGGGGAGTTCACCGGTTATTCACTGGGCAGCCGCAAAAGAGAAGTTTTTCACGTCAAAGCTATCACTCACCGTAAAGACGCCTTCTTGCACGACATTGCCGTGGGGCACCTGGACCACCTGCTACTTTCCACGATTCCTATGGAAGCCAATCTATTCCGATCCGTTAAGGCCATGGTTCCTTCGGTCAAGGCCGTGCGGATTCCGGCGCCGTTTACAGTCTACGTATCGATTGAGAAAAAGACCGAGGGGCAGGGGAAGAATGCGATCCTGGCGGTGCTCGGTGCTGATTTGTACATGAAGCACGTGATCGTAGTTGACCATGACATCGATATCTTCAACGACCAGCGGGTGCAGTGGGCGGTAGGCACGCGCTGCCAGGCAGACAGGGATGTAATGATCGTCAGCAATGTCGGAGGCTCCGACCTCGATCCTTCCGACTCGAAAGACGGAGTGACGGCCAAGATGGGGATTGACGCCACGGCAAAGCCTCGTTTGGACAGTTTCACTCCGAGGCACAGGGTTCCACAGGACGTCTTCGAACGCGTGGACCTGAAAGACTTCGTTCCCAGTTCCTGGCTGACTCAAAAGCAGGGGAAGCGTTAATCGCCCCCGGTGCTGCCGGTTTCTGAAAGGAAAATTCTTCAGGACTTATTCGGGTAGAGAGTCCTCTCCGTTCGCCGTGAGCACATCGAAGGGCTGTGGGAAGCTGGGTCGGTTAGCCTTTCGCGCTCGCCCTTCGAGAACCTCAGGGTGACCGGTCTGATTTTCGGTGTTACCAGTCGAAAATCGGAATAGCCGAAGGAATTAAACGAAGTGAAAAAAACGCCGGACCTCAAGAATTTGTTTCACCCCCGTTCGGTGGCGCTGATCGGCGCCTCCACAGAGCAAAACAAGCTGAGCGGCCGACCCTTTCGCTTCTTCCGAGAGTACGGCTACGCCGGCAAGGTCTATCCGGTCAATCCGAAGTATTCCGAAATCGCGGGTGTGCGTTGTTTTGCGAAGCTGTCTGATATTCCGGGTGAGGTGGATTTGGCGGTGATTACCCTACCTGCGACTGCCGTTCCCGAAGCCCTGGCAGAATGCGGAACCAAAGGCGTGAAGGCGGCAGCCATCATCAGTTCCGGATTCGCCGAAGTGGGCGGCGAAGGATCTCGCTTGCAAGAGGAGTTGCGACGTGTCGCATCGGAGAATGGGATTGCTCTCTGTGGTCCCAATTGTTCCGGATTCGTCTACTTTCCAGAGAGAGTCACGGCTACTTTTAGCGTCGGTCTCGACGGTGGTTTTCCAGAGTCGGGGCTGGCAGCCTTCATCAGTCAGAGTGGCGCCTTGAGTTCTTATATTCTCGGCGCGGCGAAAGAGCGCGGTTTAGCGTTTCGTTACTGGATCACCACCGGCAACGAGTGTGTGCTGAGTTTTACCGATTATCTGCAATACCTGTTGGAGGACCCGGAGGTCCAGCTGGTGCTCGGGTATCTCGAAGATGCCCGGGACGGGGAGGCTTTCCAAGCGGCCGCGCGCAGGGCTTTGGTTTTGGACAAGCCGCTCATCATCATGAAGACAGGCCGCTCCGAAGCGGGCGCTAAAGCCAGCATTTCGCATACGGGATCGCTTGCGGGCGCGGATGAAGTGTATCAGGCGGTTTTCTCTCAGAACGGAGTGCTCCGCGCCGAAAGCCTGGACGAGCTCTTCGATCTCGCCATGCTTGCTCAAGCTCCCCGGAGGCCGCGGGGTAAGCGGGTACAAGTCGTCTCGATCTCCGGAGCCGCTGGTATTCTGATGGCGGATGTGGGAAACGATTTCGGCCTGGAATTCACCGATCTCTCCGACTCAACCAAGGACGAGTTACAAAAAATTATGCCGACCTTTGCGTCCATCGCGAATCCCATGGACGTCACTGCGGAGGCCGTCGCCAGGCCTGGACTCCTTAGCCAAGCCGCCGAGGTGATCCTTAAGGATCCGAACGTGGACAATCTCGTGATGTTCTTTGGGATCGTTCCGGGAGCGCACGAGAAGCTCGCCGCGGCCATAGCTCAAGTGGCCCAAGGTACCGACAAACTTGTCGTGATGACCTGGTTCCCTCTGCCGCGTACGGATATATGGATAAACCTGGCTAGAGCCGGTGTCCCGGTGTTTTCCGAACCAGTGCGAGGAATCCGGGCGCTTGGCAAAATGGCTCAGTACGTGGCGACGCGTGAGAGAGTTTTTTCTGTGCAGCTCGCTCCCGAGGTGAAAGGGTCCAATCTAGAGCCGGAAATTGAGAAGATTCTGGATCGAGCAAAGAATCAAGGACGCAAAGCTTTAAGCGAAGTGGAAGCGAAGGAGCTGCTAAAGGCTTGGGGACTTGCTGTGCCGCACGGGGGTCTGGCTCGGAGCGCTGCTGAAGCTCGATCCTTGGCCGGCGATATCGCCGGCCCTGTAGTCTTGAAGGTCTCCTCCCCGGACTTGCTCCATAAGACCGAAGCCGGAGTAATCCGATTGGGCCTTAAGGCTCCAGAGGAAGTGGAATTGGCGTTTGACGAAATCATAGAGAAGGCCCAAAAGTGGAATCCTGAGGCGCGGCTGGACGGAATTTTGGTGGAGGCGATGATCGGTGGAGAGACGAGGGAGGTGATCGTGGGTGCGCGACAAGACCTGCGCTTTGGGCCGGTCGTGACTTTCGGTCTCGGCGGAATTTTTGTCGAAGCGATCAGAGACTTTGCGGTCTGGCCGGCTCCCCTGACTTTGGATGAGGCTCGAGAGATGATCCGAAAAATTCGCGGCTACCGCACCCTGACGGATTTCCGCGGTCGCCCGGCTGCCGACCTTGAGGCAGTGGCACAAGTGCTGTGGCGGGTTGGCCAGATCGCCTGCCGGTGGCGGCAACAAATCGCTGAGTTGGAGATCAATCCTCTGTTCGTATTGCCCGAAGGCCGTGGTGTAATTGTGGGCGACGCCCTCGTTACCTTACGATAGGGCTTTTTATTCCGACGCGCATTATTCGCGAAATATTTCTTTGATGTATCGATACGCTGCGATCGCAGCCGTTGCTCCCTCGCCGGCCGATGTGATCGCCTGTGCCGGGGAGTCTTGGCGGATATCGCCGACCGCGTACAGCCCGGGCCTTTCGGTTCTCATCCAGACGTCGGTTGGTATGTGGCCGGTATCGCTGAGATGCAAAGTGTTTTTCAGAAACGCTGTGTTCGGCTTCAGTCCGACATACACGAACACGCCTCCCAAATCGATCTGAGCCTTTTCTGCCGTCGCCACGTCGCGTACGCGGACGCCGGTTACGCGATCATCTCCAAGAATTTCTTCAACGACGTTTTGATAGCGCACCTCGATTTTGGAGTGGTCCAAGACTCTTTTCTGGTAAGCATGTTGAGCAGAGAATTCCGCTGCATGGTGAAAAAGAATGATCCGCTCGGCGTAGTTCGTTAGCGTGAGAGCCTCTTGCAGGGCTGAGTCGCCGCCTCCCACGACGCCGACGACCTGGCCGTTGTAGAGCGGCCCGTCGCAGCTCGCGCAGTGGCTGACGCCTTTGCGTTGAAATTTCACCGCGCCCGGAACGTCAAGCTCCTTGAGAGTCGAGCCCGTGGCGACAATCACTGCTTTGGCCCGATAACGTTCCTCTGAAGTGATGACGCCCCAGAAGCGATCCTCCGCTTCCAGGCTCAGGACTTCCGTTCTCTGGAATTCCACTCCTTGATCCGCCATCTGCCGTTGCAAGTTAGGGCAGAGTTCGTAGCCAGCTATTCCGTCAGGGAATCCGGGAAAGTCTTCGATCTTCTCGATGCTGATCAGATCCCCACCGGGGATATTCGCTTCCAACACCAATGTCGAAAGGCCATACCGCGCCGCGAATAAACCTGCCGTCAGCCCGGCGAGCCCTGAACCAACGACTATGACGTCATGATCAGCCATTGACGTTTTTTAAAAGGTTACTGCACGGGCACGGGTCTTAAATCTTAACGTTCAAAACATTCAAACCCCCTCCTTCATCCTCCCCCGAAACGGGGGAGGAAAGAGGTAGGGGATTGAACGGAGCGGAGCGGTTGACCAGCTTGAACGTTTTGAACCTTCTTAGAAGAAGGCTTACCTCCAATCATCGACCGACACGGTTTTCTGATAGTTGCAGCCGATGATACGCCAGTAGCCATTGGTTTCGCCGCCGACCACGACCACGTGAATTTCTTCGGGTTTAAACATACGGATCATCTCATCCGGGACAGCCTTGAGCTTCGAGGCATAGGGTTCTTCTCCGAACGTGGCTCGAGGATAAATGTAATTCTGGATGAGCTGGTAGTCCCAGTACTCGCCGGCCGGCATCAGGGCATTTTCATAAATCCACTGGATGAATTTTTCCTTGGTGTCGAATCCTCCTCGGTCGATGAACTGCCGCGCCGCGATCGGGTCGAGCAGAAAAGTCGGCGCGCTGTGCGCGTCCATGCCGCGGAGCATGTTGCGCACGTGCTCGCGCCAATACTTCTCTCGCACTCCCAGAGTGAAGGCCGTGGAGCGGCAGCCGGTGAAAACGCTGACGGTGCTGTCGGTCGCTTTGAATCCGTGCTGCAGGTGGAACGGCTCCCAGGGACTGCGCTCTTCGTTTTCGGCAAAGGTGACACTGTTGTACATATAGTTGTTGCCCTGCGAGCCCATGTAACTGTCGCCCGGGAGCGAGCCCCCCTGAAGGTTTTGCGAGAGCAGGCCGTAGGCGCGCCCGATGGTTGCGTTGGCGTGGTTGAAAGGCGCCATGGCCCCGGTCCCCGAATTCATTTTGACCTCGTCGCGGATCGGTCCATTTACTACGACCATCGCAGCCATCGAGCTGGTCGTGCTGCCGCGCGCGCTGACACCGGTGGCTGCCAAAGCGAGGATCACCGGAAAATACTCCGGGCGAGCGCCCGCCATGACGGCGTTGACCGCTACCTTTTCGACCGTAAACTCCCAAAGCACGCGAAATTGGTTCGAGCGCATGTGGCCCACGACTTCGTCCGGTTTGTGGCTCGTGCGGGCTAGCATTTCCTCGACTCGCTTCTCCGTCGGCAGAATGATCGGGAGTTTGTCGGTCCAGTTGTTGTCCAGAAAGAGGCGATGCAGATTTTCTTCGCTATCCTTTTCGACCCATCGCGGCGTCGACCGGTCGAATGTGATCTCTTTGCCGCGATCTCCATTCGCCGGACGCGTGAGTCCTTCGATCACTTCCTGCATAACCGGCCGGCCGCTCAGCGGATCTTTTCCATCAACGTAGGCTCGTAGCTGCTGCGCAGTTTTACCCATGACCGGCTGGGGCACGAAAGCATAGCGCGCCTCCGGCATCCCGTGAATTCGGGTAACCGTTTTCACCACCTTTTCGAAGACATGCGTGTGGAGCGCCACCGTCGGCACTCCGTAATTGCTATCGATCGCAATTGCGTGCACGGCGACCGCCGGCGCACAAGTACTTCAATGGCCGACACCGATGATGGCGCCATCTCCGTTGGCTTTGATCGTCTCCCACGTTTTGGGATCGTCCTTCGTGTAGACGCTCGACATTTCCACGAGCCTCGTCGTCACCGACGGCATATGTTCGGTAAACCAATCCCGCACCTGGCGAAGAAAAAGACCCGAGTCGTCGAAACGCGGGTCGACCAGATAGATCGTCTTGCCATCGAGACTTTCCAGCCGCGGTGCCATCGGCTTCGGCGTTATCTTCGGAGGATAGCCCACCGGATTCAGCACCGAAATTTTCTGACTGCCGTTCATTTGGTTTGCCATTTTTTGCAACCTCCTTCGCGGACCGGCGCGAACTGCTTCCCGAATAACATCCAGTGAGCTTCAGTGTCAATGCAGGATTTCAGCGCTTCGGGCATGGTTAGTTCGAGCTGGTTTTTGCAACGGTTAAGAGTAACATAAAAAATGATGGCGACGAATGCTCTTTCGCAAGCGACTCTGATCGATCAAAAGGGCGATGCGGGTCGAATAATTCGCCCTCCGAACTAGGCAAGGCAAAATTCATATGAGTCATTTACGCGAACGGCTGGAAGCCGGAAAGTTTGTGATCACCACCGAGATGGAGCCTCCGAAGGGTACAGACCTGTCTCAGTTTCTATCCACTGCGGCGCTTCTGAAAGACAGAGTGCACGCTGTCAACGTGACGGATAATCAACGCGCGATCATGCGCCTCAGCTCGGTGGGAGGATCCGCCCTGCTCATCCGCGAGGGACTCGAGCCGATTTTGCAGGTGACCTGTCGGGACCGGAATCGTCTGGCGCTGCAATCCGATCTTCTCACCGCTTGGGTCTTAGGAGTCAGAAATGTTCTGGCGATGACCGGAGACCCGGTGGAAGCAGGAGATCACCCGATGGCCAAACCGGTCTTTGACGTGGGCTCCGCCGCTCTGCTCCAGCTCATTGCCCAGCTGAATGTCGGCAAAGATGGCGGCGGCCATCCATTAGAGGGCCGCACGGATTTTTTCTGCGGGGCTACCGTTAATCCGTGTGTCGTGCCGTTGGAGCCAGAGTTAAAGCGCTTTCAGGAAAAGGTCGAAGCCGGCGCCCGTTTTTTTCAAACGCAAGCGATCTATGATATCGAGGCGTTTGCCCGTTTTATGGAGATTGCGCGTAAGCTACCCGTTTATATTCTCGCGGGACTGATTCCCCTGCGGTCAGCCAGGATGGCTCAGTTTCTCAATGAAAAAGTCCCAGGTATCCATGTTCCTGCAGCAATGATTGAACGGCTGGACAAGACTTCTGACCCGGTCGAGAGCGGTTTGGCAATCGCCGTTGAGCTTGCGGAAGGTTTGAAAGAACTCTGCCAGGGCATCCACCTTATGGTACTCGGCAAGGAGAAAGACTTTGAGATCATGCGACGGATCTCTGTGCTGAAAGCTGGCGTTCACGAGCACCGGCATTCCCACCGATGAAAAAATCAAAGAACAGCTAGCCACGGACGCGCAAATCCTGAAGCTGCCCGAGCCGATGAATCCTTCAAAGATCTTTGACTTCATTCTCCAGCGAGAGGTGAACCGGCCGCTGGGCATCAAGGGATGAATCAATATTTTTGTTTTGATTGGTCCTTCAGGTTTTGCAGCGGGAGTTTCCGTCTGAAATAACTAAACGCCGTTCCTCCTTCGACATGCTCAGGCCGAACGGGGGGCCCAAGAGGTGACAGAGAGACAGTACTCACGCTAAAGTCGGAAGAACTATTTTTGATCGTGCCATTTTGTCAATACGACCGCCCTTGCTGTATTTGCCTGATTTCATATTCAATCCGTT
>Ga0209802_1003522_pt1 | contig 10477 bp, 10 predicted proteins | sample GraSoiAngelo_129_FD_185886 | JGI IMG/M metagenome (GOLD analysis project Ga0209802, IMG submission 185886) | Grasslands soil microbial communities from the Angelo Coastal Reserve, California, USA - 14_0927_12_40cm (SPAdes) (version 2) | ecosystem: Environmental > Terrestrial > Soil > Grasslands ... | reverse complement strand
ACTCCATCTGTCGTCCGAGCCCGTGCATCTGTTGTGTTTCGAGTGCGGGCACTTCCACGAAGAGGTCCGAATCGGCCAGATGCCGGACCATCCGGAATGCGCGAACTGCAAGTCGCGCCTCCTGACAGTGCTCGGGTGGGCTGCGTGGACCGTGCGGGATGCGTACGCCAGGCGAATGAGGAAGCTGGACCTCACGGACGAAGAGCGAAAGCTTCTCACCCGCTCGAAGCAGGTGGCGGACCTCGTCGCGGTATACGGGAAGCGCGCCGTTTACGCGAACTCCGTATACGGCGTCGGGCCGACGACCGCGAGCAAGATCCTCGCGAAGATGCAGGACACCGAGAAGGAGTTCCTGAACGACCTTTTCGAGGCGAAGCTCAAATACGTCACCACGCGGCCCTATTGGAATGAGCCACAGGCAAAGCCGAAGCTGTACTCCTAGACATGGTCAATCGGTTGAACCTCCGCACGTGCGACCGCGCAGCCGAGGTCGCGATGTTGAAATACATGGAGGTCCTTCGTTTCCACTACCATGACTCGCATCGCCACGAACAACAAACCGACGCAGCCCATAGCGGGCTCCCCGGCGTATTGAGAGCGAAGGCTCTCGTGTTCTGCGCCTCGGAAGATTTGGCGGGGCATGGTGTATGGGCAGCATCCGAGGCCGTAGACCTCGAGGTGGGCGTTCGATTCGCTCTCCCCCGAGCGCTCCACACGCGAGGGCCAAGACACGAACAGGAGGTGATCTGATTCCGGAAGAAACGGACCCTTGGGATCCGGCGCCGCGTGCGCTGGCTCCTGAAGAACTTGAAAGCCGCGATGCGCGGCGAACAGTGGTGAGGCGACCGCCAAGGCGGCGGTGTCCTCGGCGGACGAGCGGAGCGTCTCAGCCGCCGCACGCCATGCATTACGGGTCGGATTCTACTCCGGTCGAACGAGCCTCCTCCGCCTCTCCCACGTAGGCCTCCTCGCCGAATCCCGAAATGTCGAGGCCCGCGTCTTCCTCGGCCGGGCTGACCCTCACCGGGGTGAAGAGATTGATGATGCGCAGGATGACGTAGGACCCGGCGAACGCGAAGGCCGCCACAATGACACAGGCCAAGGCCTGAATCCCGAGCTGTCCGGGGTTCCCGAAGAACAGCCCGTTCGGGCCGCCGGGATTGATGAGCGAAGAGGCGAACAGGCCCGTGGCGAGCGTCCCCCAGATCCCGCCGGCCCCGTGGCAGGCGAAGACGTCGAGCGAGTCATCGAGCGTCGTCCGCGCCCGCCAGCTCCCGACGTAGTTGCAGAGGACGCCGGCGACCAGCCCGATGATGATGGACGGCATGGGGCCGACATAACCGGAGGCGGGCGTGATGGCCACCAGACCACAGACCGCGCCGACGGCGATTCCAACGGCGGACGGCTTCTTCTTTCTCACCCAGTCCGTCAGCATCCAGCTGACCGCGGCTCCCGCGGCCGCCAAGTTCGTGACGACCAGCGCGTTCACCGCCAGGGCATTCGCCGCGAGGGCGCTCCCGGCGTTGAATCCGAACCATCCGAACCACAGCACGGAGGCACCTAGGATGACGTACGGGATGTTGTTCGGCCGGCTGTCCAGGCGTTCGACGCCTTTTCGTCGTCCGATGACGAGCGCGGCCGCCACCGCCGAGACCCCGGCGGCGGTGTGGACAACCAGGCCGCCCGCGAAGTCGATGACCCCGAGCGACTTCAGCCATCCGCCGACCCCCCAGTTCCAGTGCGCGATCGGCACGTAGACGAACGTCGTCCAGAGGACGATGTAGATCAGGAGGGCCTTGAACCGGATTCGCTCCGCAAAGGCGCCGATGATCAGGGCCGGCGTGATCGCGGCGAACTTCAGTTGGAACGCGAAGTACAGGAGCTCCGGAATCGTCGAGGAGTACCCCGGGTTCGGCGCCGTCCCGACGTTGTTCAGCCCGAGATCGGTCAGGCTCCCGATGAACTCGTTGAAGGGCGGCCCCAACGCGAGCGTGTATCCCCAGAGGGCCCATACGAGGCTGACGACCGCGAAGATGGCGAAGCATTGGGCGATCGTCGAGACGAGGTTCTTCCTCCGGACGAGCCCGCCGTAGAAGAAGCCCAGCGCGGGCGTCATGATCATGACGAGGGCGGTCGCCGCGATGACCCACGCCACGTCTCCGGAGTCCAGCGCCACGTCTCGCGCTCCACCGAACTAGACGGGGGGCAGGGAACCGAATCCGCCGTATAACGCCTTCGTCACGCGATGCGGCGTCGGCCTCGCAGCTGCGGCACGATCTTTACCCCGGACGTTCCGTCCGTTCGCCAGGCGCCTCAAACTCCGAGATCGGCGACGGTTGCGTCTTCGCGTCGGCCATCTCCTCGTCGGGGTGAGACCTGTTGCCGCGACGAGAGAGTCGGGTGAATCCTACGACGGCGAGGAAGATGCCGGCGAATCCGATGACGTTCGCGACGAGCTGCGAGGAGTCGGGGAGGCCCCGATGGACGCCGACGAGCTCCCCGTCGACGTCGAGGATCCGGAGGTACGTGCCCTCGTACCGGGAGGTCGCCGTCGACAGGTCGAGCTTCGCGTATCCGGGAGACCCGAAGGCCACGTAGCGGTCGACTTCGTCCTGTGCGACGAGCGAGGTCCGGACGTCTCGCCTCAGGGCGTCCGCCTTCCGGGCTTCGGCAATGAGCGGCGGGACGAAGATCGAGGACAAGCCGGAGCTCGTGGAGCTCGAGGGGGAGGAGAGCGACGGGGCGCCGAAGAGGGGAGCACCTGGGAGGGAGGTCTCCGGCGCCGTGGACCGGTCACCGCCCGGATTCGGTTGCGGAAGCAGCACGAGGAGCGATGTGTACGGCGTCGCGACGCGGTTCTCCGTCCCAAGGGTCGTCAGTTCCGCGATGACGGCGGGATCCGCTCGGGCGCGGGCGGCCTCCAGGAGCGCATGGATTCGGGTCAAGACCCACTGCCGCTTGAGCAGAGGCTGGACCGGGATCTCTGGCCCTGCGGATCGGAGGTCGAGGGCGCGCGTCGCACCGGACGCGTCCGGCCACGTCATTCGCAGATTGAATGAATCGTTTGAGGTCCCTCGCATCCTTGCGATTACGAACGCCTCGCCGCCTTGCCAGATGACCTGAGGATTCGCGCTGGCGAGCGTCAGGTTCGCCGCATTGGGGATCTGCGCCTGCAAGCCCGCCAGGACCGGCACGCGGATCGAGGCGAGGAGATCGGCCACAGGGCCTGGCACGTCGCCGCGGACCGTCACGAGATCTCCCCGATGATACGCGGAGAGGTTGTGGAGCACGGTCTCGTCGTCGTGGTCGGCCGGTCGCATGGCCAGCGCGAAGATGGGCATCGCCTGTTCGTACGAGATCCGGGCGTAGGTGGGCTCCAGGTCCGGATCCAATGGGGCCCGCGTCGGCCGTCCGTCGGAGACGAGGATCAAGATGGGTTGCTGACCCGCGCCGCGGGCATCGGTGGCCCACGAGGTGGCCTGAGCGAGCGGGGCCGCGAGGCTCGTGCTCCCATGGGGTCGGAACGAATCGAGGAATCGGACGAGGTCAGCCTCTCCCGCAGACGTCCAGGGTTGGAGATTGGGGGAGAGGGGCGCGACGGTGGCGCCCTGGAACACCGCGACGCCGTACGACTCGCCCGCGCCGAGGTCACTGGCGATCCGTCGAACCGCGTCTTTCGCGAGCGACCATCGGTCGAGGAACCCCATGCTCCCGGACGCGTCGACCAGGATGACGAGGGCCCGCGGGGTCGGCCGAAGAGAAGATGCGAACGTCGGGTCGGCGGCGTCCAGGGAGAAGCGGATGTATCGATCCCCATTCGGGTCCGCAAACTGACTCAAGGAAGTCCCCGCGGCGCGGAACCGGATGTGGAGGTCGCCGGTGGCAGCGGGTCGGGTCTCGTTGATGTACGCGTCGGCGGAATGCAACCCGCCCCGGATCACAGGGAGATCGGGGTGGCTCGGAATCTGGACCTCGCCGAGAGGCGCCGCGGTCTCCACGCGGGCGTGCACGCGGAGATATGAGAGGCTGTCTCGCGCGTCGATGGACAAGCGGTATGTGTATTCGTAGAAGCCGTCCTTCTTCGTGAGCGGCATCTCCAGCGTCGTGATGGTCGTTCGGGCCTCTTTCGGTGGGATCGTCACCGCGATCCAGTAGACGTCTCGCGGTGGATCGTACTGGACGAGGGCCGCGTCCTGGCCCTTCGCGATCGCCTCGAGAAACGCGTTGAGGGCATCCGTTCGGTTCTGCGTCGAGGAGCCGTACGTGACGTTTCCGATTTTCATTCGAAGGTCCGTGATCAGCTCGTGGCCTTTCTCGAGGGGGAACGCGATCTGCCCTTGCTTCGGTTCGTCGCTCGGGTTGTAGAATTCCTTGATGATCACGACCCGTGCGAAGCCTTCGGTCAGCTGAATCTCGACCTGCGTCCCGTTCACTTGGGTGGGGAGCGGGGTCGGCGGTTCGACGATCACGCAGAACGCGGCCGCCGGGCCGGGCACGGACAGCAACGCGACCACGACGAGACTGATCGCGAGCACGAGTCGCGCGACGTTCATGCGCGCACCTCCGAGGCGAAGTCCGACTCGGCCCAAGCGCGATGGAATGCCCAGGTCAGCAAGAGGGCGATGAACCAAAGAGGCCAGAAGACGAGGATGAGGAGCAGGAGACCAGTGTAGTATGTCGAAAGAATCAATGCCACGACCGAAAGCGCGGCGCCCGACTTCGCATAAATCCCATTCGTCAATCCCCGGTTCCGACGCACTTGATGGGCAGAGCGATCCGCACACCAGATGCCGAGGACCGCGACCGCCACGGAAGCAGCCATGAGCCCATATCCTAGGAGAAGATTGAACCACGGACCGAAGGTCGCGAGCGCGAAGGACACGATGCCGAGGGCCAGGAGCCCGGCCTTCGTCGATCGCAATGCAGTGGCATTCAACATCGGACCCTCGGATCCGAGGATTCGGAGGCCGTTCGTTTCTGGATCGGGCATGTCACGGCATCACAGGCCACACAGATGACCCCAAGGAAATGGTTAGGAATGGGCCGAACCGGAGTCTGAGATTAGAGCCACCGGTGCCGGTCCGGATAGAAGACTGGTCTCCCCTCCGGATGTCGCTGCTTGTATCGGACGTATCTCTCGTGCCATCGGTGATACCGCTCGTCCGACGTCCGTAATGGGCGGTGCGGCATCCGGATCAAGGCCTCCTGGACAGCCCACACGTTCCGGGTCGAAAGCCGCCAGTTGACCTGGAGCGTGCGCAAGTCGAGGACTCCATACCCCTCGACGCGACCCGTGAGATCCACGAAGGGATCGACGTACGAGAAGACGAGATCCCGGACCGAGCGGAAGACCGGTTTGCGTCCGTGCAGTCCCGGGTCCCGCGATCGTGCCACGGTGCCGTACTTGGAGCCGCGGCGGAACAGCAAGACGACATGGTCGAGGTCATCCTGAGATTCCATGTCGGCGAGGATCGGAGGAAATCCGTGCTGCTCAAGGATCGTCGCGGCACACAGCGCCCCTTCGAGGCAATGGACCTTGTCCGCGCGGACTACGCCGCGAAAGGTGTGGAGGGTCTCTCCATGCTCTTCACGATTGTAGGGCAACGACTCGAGCCACCGCTGCACCTTTTCCGGCGTGTCGGCGGCTTCGATGATCGCTCGTTCTCGCGGGGTGAACGCCGACCTGGACGGCGCAGTACTCGTACGACGTTCGAGGCCTTCGCCGCTCTTCTAGATTTCGTGCTCGTTCCGATTCCGATGTGCAGGTCTGCGGTTCATGTCCGCTCTCTCGCCGCGAATCGCTCGTCGAACCGCTTGTACTTCCAATATGCGACGGACACGGCCCAAGCGACGACGAACAAGGCGATGATCGACAACCCGATCGTCTCGAAGTTCAAGCCGGTGAGCGCGTCCCAGAAGGGACCGGTCAACTGGAGCTGGGCCCCGACCAAGGTGAGGATCTCGATGCCTCCGACCCCGAACGCGACCACCACCGAGACGATCGTCACCGTGAGGTTGTAGTACACTTTTCGGATCGGGTTGATGAGCGCCCAGCCGTACGCCGACCGCATGATCACGCCGTCCGTCGTGTCGACGAAGACCATGCCGCAGGTGAACATTAACGGCAGGATCAGGATCGTCCAGATCGGGACCGCGGACGACACGCCGACGCCCACGCTGATCGCAATCAGGGCGACCTCGGTCGCGGTGTCGAAGCCGAGACCGAACAGGACGCCGACGGGGAAGATGTGCCACGGTTTCCGGATGAGTCCGAAGAGCGGGCGGAACAGGCGATTCAGGACGCCCCGCTTGTTCAGGAGTTCCTCCAGCTCGGCCGCGTTGAGCTGCTGATTCCCTTCCTTCAATTCGACGAACACCCGGTAGATGCCGACGACGATCAGGACGTTGACCAGGCCGATGACGATCAGGAACGTGCCGGACACCGCGAGCCCGATGATCTGCCCCGCGCTCTGGACCGCCGGAAGTTCGGCGACGACCACCCGCGTCGCGACGACCAGCGCGACGGTCAGGATGAAGACGATCGCCGAGTGCCCGAGGGAGAACCACGTGCCCACCGTGAACGGGCGCTGCCCGTCCTGGAGCAATTTCCGTGTCGTGTTGTCGATCGCCACGATGTGATCGGCATCCACACCGTGCCGCAGGCCGAAGGCGTACGCGACGAGCCCGAGCCCCGCGAGGATGGGGGAGATCTGGCCGATGATGAAAGCCAGGACGAAACCGATGGCCGTGGTGCCCAGGATTAGCGCGTACACAATCCCGATCCGGATCCGCTCGCTCCGAGAAACGCCGAACCCGGAAGGGGTGGCGTTGCCGGGGGTGGCAGTGGGAGGAGTATGACGCACGTTTCAGAAGTAACACTCGTATCGCATTAAGACTTTTTGTGGGCTACGCCCCGAAGGGACCGTGTTCTTCTTGTGGCCGTGGCGTCTTGCCGGACCGAGGTCGACTATGCCCGTTGCCCGGATTGGTGTTTCTCTCGAAGGTCCACTCCTGAAAGCGTTCGACCGACTCGTGCGGGACGGAGGGTACCGGAGCCGCTCGGAGGCCTTGCGAAACCTAATCCGAACCTCCCTCGCTCGTCGGAAGGTCGAGGTCGGGGGACGTGCGGTGGGGACGGTCACGTTCCTCTATCGACACGACGTCGGAATGGTCACGCACCGCATCCTCCATGGCCAGCACGCGTTCCTTCGTTCGATTCGGGCGAGCGCGCACGCGCATCTTGGCGAGGAGACGTGCCTCGAGGTCGTCATCATGGAGGGGAGCCCACAGGAGATCCAGAAACTCACCGACCGCCTCAAGGCGGTTCGCGGCGTGTTGTTCGCGGAGGCCGTGACGACCTCGCCCGACCTCCCGTGAGGTTCATCCCAGGATTTTCTTTGCCTCGCGCACGGTCATCGGCCGACCGTAGATTCGCGATCCAGGCTGCTGACGACGGCCGCCCTCTCGGAGCGAGCCCGTGTCGATCGACGCGAATCCGATTTCGTCGATGAGCTTCGCCACCGCCGCCTTCGCGGGGGCATCGTCACCTGCGACAAAGACGACGAGCCGTTCCTGTTGGGCAGGCCGGGAGCCACTCGCCAAGGTGTTCCAACCCATCGTGTTGAAGGCCTTCACGAGGCGCGCCGCCGTCATCCGCTTCGCGACCTCCTCGCTCGATGTGCTATCGCCGAGGTCCATGACGCCGCCGACCGCGCTGTACGGATTCATCGCGTCCATTACGATCTTCCCGGCGAAGGATTCTGCCGGCGGAAGCGCCTCCATTTTCCGGTACGGCAGCGCCAGGAGGACCGCCTCGCCGAACTTGACGGCCTCGACGACGGATGTGGCCTTCGCACTCGGACCGATCGAGGACACCAACGAAGCCAACGTGGCGGGGCCGCGAGAATTGCTCAGCGCGACCTGGTGCCCTGCCTTTGCGAAGAGCTTCGCGGCCGTGCCGCCGATGTGTCCCGCTCCGACGATTCCAATTCGCATTCCATCATCACCCGTGCGGGTCGGCGAAGACGTCCGCGAGCTATGGATTTTCGGATTCTGGATTACGTTCGCTTTGTCTACCGGAAACTAGAAGCCGCGGCCACGGATGCCCCGGAACCCTCCGGGAACGGACCGACGATGGAGACGCCCGAGCCCCGCCCATCCGCGCGACGAAGCCGCTTCGGCTTCTCTGTGGTCCCGCGCAAGGTCCGATGGATTGTCTTTTCGAACGCGTTTGGCGCGATTGGGTTCGGCTACCTCATCGTCTTCATCACGGCGTACTTCCCGGAGACCGGGGTCTCGTCGCAAGTCGTCGGTCTCCTCCTCGGTGCGGTCGGCGTCGCGATGGTCGTGAGCGCGGCGCCCCTGGGGATCTACTCGGACCGCCGCGGGCGCAAAGGCCTCTTGCTGATCGGGAGCGCGATCTTGCCGCCCTCCATTCTGGTGTTCGCCGTCACGACCGATGTGAAGTGGATGGTCCTCGCAGCCCTCGCCGCCGGCGTCGGCGAAGGCGCCTTCCTGTCGTCGTGGAACGCGATCATCGCGGACCAGACGACTGCCGAGCAACGGAACGCGGCGTTCGCCCTGTCGTTCGTCCTCAACAACGTATTCTCAGGCGTCGGCCTCGCCTTGCCCTTCTCATTCCCGTTCATTCAGGCGCAAACCGGACTCGGCAGCCAAACGATTCACGTCGCGGCGCTCGTCCTCACCGACGGACTCGGATTCGTCATGCCCGTCGCCTTCTACTTCCTCCTGCGGGACTACCGAGAAACGATCCGGACCCGCGAGGCCCGCCCGAAGGGGATGGATTGGAAGCCGCTCCTCAAGTTCTCGGGGATCAACGGCCTCATCGGCCTCGGCGCCGGCTTCTTCATCCCTCTCGTGCCGACGTGGCTCTTCCTGAAGTTCGCGGTGCCGGACACCTGGAGCGGCCCGCTCCTCGCCCTGTCCAACGTCACCATCGGCCTAGCCGCGACCGTGAGCGCGTCCCTCGCGAAGCGGTACGGCCCGGTCCGGGCCATCGTCATGGCCCAGGGCCTCTCGACCGTCTTCATGTTCAGCCTCGCGTTCGTGACAAATGCCCTCGCCGCGGCGGGTCTGTATATGGTCCGGGCGGCCTTGATGAACATGTCCGCGCCGATCGGGGATTCGTTCCTCATGGGGATCGTCGCGCCGGAGCAGCGCGGCCTCGCCAGTGCGGTGAACTCGATCGTCTGGCGCTTGCCGAACAGCGTGACGACCATCCTTGGCGGGATCTTGATGGCCGGGGGCTACTACGACATCCCGATCTTCCTGGCGACGGCGTTCTACCTTGCTTCGATCGCTTCTTTCTATGCGGTCTTCCGGAACGTCCGGCCGAGCGGATGACTCCTGCCTTATCTGAAGCGTCGCCACCAGACGAAGATTTGATCAGGCGGCGAGGAGCGCTCCCCGAGGCGGTGAACCCCGTGAACCCATGCGCAGATGGAAGGTGGTCCGACTACAGTCCCCAACGCGCAAGCAGTGGATGGTCCTCGTCCCAAAGATCCTTGTCCTGTGCACCAAGACGCAGCGCGAAGCCAAACGCCAGTTCCCGTTCGACTGGCGCGAGGTCGGCGTCGACCGCCAGAAGTCGAACCCCACTGACGGTTCCATGACCGCGTACGACGGGGCGGCTCCCTTCCCGAATCGAGATGTCGCCGAAGTCCGTGGTAGCCACTCCGTAGACGTGTCCGTTTAACTCGAACGTCGTGTGCTCGAGTTCCGGCCGGAAGTGAATCGAGAGCTTGGCATCTCGTCGCTCAATCTCGAGCAGGTCCTGCTCGTCGCGGTACCGAACGCATCCGGATCCTTCGTCAGGGGGCCCGGAAACCACGAACCATTCGTCGTCTGAGGGGCTGACGTCATAGATCCCCTCCTGCGTCCGGACCTTCCCTTTTCCGCGGATTCCGATCTTGGCGACGACGACCACGACCTAAGGAACTTCCAAGGAGTGTATATTCCTTCCGTCCGTTTGGTCTTCCACTCATGGGGGTCCCAAAGTCTTTTGACCGCTGACTTCGTTCTCGCCGCGACATGAGACTCGTCTTACTCGGCCCGCCGGGCGCGGGCAAAGGAACCCAGGCCGCGAAGCTCGCGGCATACCTCGGCGTACCGCATATATCGACCGGCAACATCTTGCGGCACAACGTCGCGCAGGGCACGGACCTCGGGAAGAAGGCGAAGGCGTACATGGAGGCGGGTCAGCTCGTGCCGGACGACATCGTGATCTCGATGACCGAACGCCGGCTGAAGGAGCCGGACGCCAAGAAAGGCTTCATCCTCGACGGCTTCCCCCGGACGATCGCGCAGGCGGAGGCGCTGTCCAAGATGACGAAGCTAGACGCCGCGGTGAACTTCTTCCTGGAACCGGAGGAGCTAATCAAGCGGAACACGGGCCGACGGGTGTGTCCGAAGGACGACACCGTGTACCACATCCTCACGAACCCGCCGAAGAAGGCCG